>Ga0065165_1000145_pt1 | contig 123255 bp, 111 predicted proteins | sample AraplaMF_Cvi_mMF_FD_63813 | JGI IMG/M metagenome (GOLD analysis project Ga0065165, IMG submission 63813) | Arabidopsis root microbial communities from the University of North Carolina, USA - plate scrape MF_Cvi_mMF (version 2) (version 3) | ecosystem: Host-associated > Plants > Roots >... | reverse complement strand
TTTTAAAGAAAGGCAAAACAGCCTACGGATGCAGCAATTTCCAGGCTTGCGGCTTCAAGATACCCTTTGAGTTCCTGGGTAAAAAACTGACCGACAAGCACATTTTCGAGCTGCTCAGCAAAGGCAAAACCGTCAAAATCAAAGGCCTCCAGATCCCAGGCAGCCCCGACCCGATCGACGCACGGCTGGTGATGAATGGCGACTTCAATTTTGAAGTCGGGTAGCGTTACATCGGGCTGTTGGTGGTCTCCACATAAGGTAAGTGAAAAGTGATGCCCGAAATCTGACACAACGCCAGAAATTCGGACAGTGTAGGCATTACCCCTTTATTCAGTATTTTGTCAGAAGATTTCCGGGGGATGCCCGCTTCTTCGAGCGCGTCTGTCAGATTAATCCCTTTCACTTTGACAATCTCCTTAATATCGTCGACCAATTCCCTGGCGCGGGCTTCAAATACTGTCGTTTCCATTTGTTGATGATGTTTGGTTTTAGCCTGAAAAGAACAAAACCGTGCCAAGGTTTCCAACCAAAAGCCTACCCTTCTGCCCTGGCGTGAGATTTGCTTTGTGAAAAATGAGTATGCTGCACATCCCTCCTTCCTTGAATGAAAAGCTACATTCGACAGTTTCCAATGAAGTGACTTTTAACTACAATCGATATGAATAACGATCATCAACATGCCGGCACATTTAAAATCGGTGACGAAATAGAAATTAACAGGCTGGGCTATGGTGGTATGCAACTGACCGGCCAGGGGGTTTGGGGCGATGCCCCCGACCGCGAGAATGCGAAGAAGGTGCTTCGTGCCGCGGTTGAAGCAGGCGTCAATTTTATAGACACTGCCGATTCCTACGGCCCGCATACCAATGAAGCGCTTATCGCCGATGCGCTTTCCCCATATCCCAATGGCCTGCTCATTGCTACAAAAGGCGGCTTTGAGCGTACCGGCCCTAACCAGTGGCGCGTGAATGGCCATCCTGAGCACATCCGCCAAGCCATTGACGGAAGCCTTAAAAGATTGAAAAAAGATGTAATCGACCTCTGGCAACTGCACCGCATCGACTCCCGCTTTCCGGTTGAGGAAACGCTCGGCCCTGTGGTGGAGGCGGTGAAAGCGGGGAAAATCCGGTATGTCGGATTATCGGAAGTGGATGTGGATCAGGTTAAACAGGCGGAGAAGACAATACCGATCGTCTCGGTTCAAAACCTGTATAACCTGGGCAACCGGCGGTGGGAAGATGTGCTGGATTACACCCTGGCACGTGGAATGGCTTTCATCCCCTGGTACCCGCTCGCGTCGGGACCCGAGAAATTGAAACACAAAATTTCGGGTATCGCAGAGAAACACCACGCCACCACGGCGCAGATCGCATTGGCCTGGCTGCTGCAACGCGCCCCGAATATCCTGCTGATCCCGGGCACGAGCTCGCTCAAACATTTGGAAGAAAACTTGCAGGGAGGAAGCATCCGGTTATCCGAAGCAGATTTCAAAGCATTATCCTGATCATGAGCGACTATTCAAACAAAGTAGTAATTGTAACCGGTGCCGGAAACGGCATCGGCAGTGTCGTGGCCATGCATTATGCCCGCCTGGGCGCCAGCGTTGCATTGTGGGACCGTGATCCGAAAGGACTGCGCATTATTCGGGAAGCATTCGAAAAGGAAGGCCTCGTATCCAGTTCCCTGGTCATCGATTTAACCAATCCCGACGAAATCGTGACGGGTATCGAACAGGTAAAGACATCGTTCGGAAGGATAGACGTCCTGATCAACAATGCCGGTTTGGCCCGTACCCGATCCCCCTATGACCTGGCTGTGGATGACTGGGACTATGTACTGAATACCAACCTGCGGGGAAGTTTTCTTTGCGCGCGTGAGGCCGCGCGGGTTATGCGTACGCAAGGCAGGGGCGCAATCGTGAACATCGCGTCCACACGGGCGCTCATGTCCGAGCCCAACACGGAGGCATATGCGGCTTCGAAAGGCGGAATCTTGGCATTAACGCACGCATTGGCGATCTCGCTCGGGCCCGATCACATCAGTGTGAATGCGATCAGCCCCGGATGGATCGAAACGGGCGATTACAGCCAATTAAAAGCCTCGGATCACGCCCAGCACCCAGCTGGCCGCGTTGGAAAGCCCGACGATATTGCCAGGGCGTGCCTGTATCTGACCAATCCTGAAAATGATTTCATCACCGGCACGAATCTGATCATCGACGGCGGTATGACGCGCAAAATGATTTACGAGGAATAGCCGCTACTTTTCGATCTTTTTCAACTCGCTGTCCAGGAAGCTTTTCGGGAGCCATTTCGTACCGATCATCACACCTTCGATGGTTTTGGTATTGCCGATGTCTTCCAGCGGATTGGCAGCAAGCAGCACCAGGTCGGACACATTACCGGCCTTGATCGAGCCTGAATTGGGTTTGTTCAGGTAGCTCGCCACATTCACAGTACCCGTTTTCAATGCCTCATAGGGCGTTAGTCCGGCGTCTACGAGGTATTTCAATTCATGGTGGGTAGCAAAGCCGGGTACATTCAGCACCTGTGGCGCATCACAGCCGAGCATGAGCTGCACGCCGCCCTTCTGGCAAGCCAAAATCAGCTTGCGGCGGATATTCACAAACGCTTCCGCCCGTTCCCTGTTGAATTTGGGGTTATTGACATAACTGCTCTTCGCGTTCAGCCAGTTCTCCTTTTCCTTGGCAGTCATATACTTCCATTCCGGGTCATTTTCGTAAGCTGATGCCGGCAGCGGCGAAAGCCAGCGCTCGGCAATGGCCTGCGTAGGCACTACCCGGATGTTTTTGTCCTTCAAACCCTTGATCAGCTTCGGAATGCGGGTGGTATCGGCAGCATAGGCAATCCAGGTTCCGAAAAGGCCGGTTTCCTGTTCAGCGAGCGTGTCGGTGCCGGGTACTATGGCTTCCACAAACCCATCGAGGTGATCGATGGATGAATAACCCGCATCGATAGCAGCCCAAACACCGACAGCGAATGAAACGTGGCCCACCATTCCGATACCCAGCTCTTTGGAGGTCTTGGCAATACCCGGGAAGGTTTCTTTGGTCAGTCCAGGCAGTAGTTTCAGGTAATCGTACCCTGCCGCTTTTTCCTCCTTCACCATTTCAATCCCCCGGGCGGCTGTTTTCACAGTTTGCCCGCTGAATGCCGGGCCGGTTGTGTAGAAATTCGGTCCCAGCACTTCCCCGCTCCGCACTTTCTCGCGCAATTCAAGATGCCTGGCATTGCCGAGCATTCCGCGGATAGTGGTAATGCCATTGGCCAGATAAAGCGTCAGCACATCCTTCATCGGCCCGAAATCATCGATCGCGGGCACGTGGGCATGCATTTCCGACCAGCCCGGCACGAGGTATTTGCCCCTGGCATCCACCACCAACGCATTTGCGGCAGCTTTTGCATTATTACCAATAGAGACAATTTTTCCGTTCCTGACCACCACTGTCTGATCCTTCAAAACCGTCTCGCGGTCCATCGGGATCACATTCACCGATTTGAAGACAATATCACGGTCGACATTGCTGACCGGCCCCTGCGCAAAAGCAACATGGGCGCCCATTAATCCGAAAATGAAAATCAGTCTGCGTAGCATAGTTTGTGAAGTGTTTAAAAGTGATCAGGAACGGGATCGTTGCATTAGCTCACAGTCGAAACGTTCTGCGCGTTTTTCTGCGCTTTCAAGCATAGTTCCGTAGCCAGGAAGCAATGCTCCTGTGACATGGCCGTTTCCGTACGGTTAAGTACGTCGTCTACCAGCTGGCGGCCATAAGGCAGCTCCACCTGACTGCAATCCACGTAGGTTGTTTCTTTATTATTCACCACAAACAGGTGATTACCGCCTTCGCGGCCTCCGATATCGATATTCTTGCGGATCTCGATAAAGCCTTCGGTACCGAGCACCGTAAGGCGTCCGTCGCCCCAGGTTTTCAGGCCGTCGGGTGTGAACCAGTCCACGCGGATGTAACCCGACCCCCCATTACCGCGGAGCATTGCATCTCCGAAATCCTCAAATTTAGGATATTGAGGATGGTTTACATTCCCCACCTGCGAGGCTACTACCTGCGCTTTGGTGGAATTTGTAAAAAACAAATACTGGTCGAACTGGTGCGAAGCAATGTCGCATATGATACCGCCGAAGCGCTTTTTGTCAAAAAACCATTCAGGTCGCGTGTTCGCATTCATCCGGTGCGGGCCCAAGCCGATCGTCTGCACGACTTTGCCGATCATGCCTTGCTTCACCAATTCACCTGCCTTTACCGTCGCGCGGTTTTCGAGGCGCTCGCTGTACATGATCGAGTAAATACGCTTGGTTTCTTTCTGCACTTTGCGTACTTCGGCAAGCTGTTCGAGCGTAGTAAGGCCTGGTTTGTCTACCATATAGTCCTTGCCCGCCTTCATTACGCGCACGCCCAGGGGCCCACGCTCGTCAGGTATGCCCGAGCTGAGTACGAGTTGAATGGATTTATCATCGAGGATTTCCGCCTCTGATTTGGCCTGTTTCGCATTCGGGTAGCGTTTGGCAAATGCGGCAGCGAGATCCGCTTCTTTGGCAAAAAATGAAACCAGCTCGCCACCGCCACGCGTTACCGCCTCCACCTGTCCGTAAATATGGCCGTGGTTCATCCCGATCACCGCAAATTTGATGCGCCCGGCCGCAGACGGTGCTACCGGTATAAAAGGCTGCTCGGCTACGACGGTCTTGATGGACCCGTATGCATTGGGCGCCAGTTGCGGAAACATCGCCAGGCCGGCGGCTGAATAAAGCGAATTACGCAGGAAGTCACGGCGATTGTCCTGTTGGTCTCTCATTGCTCGATTTGGAATGTAGTGAATACTTAATAAAGCACATTTTTAACAGATATAATGTGCTGGTGATATGGACAGTATTCTAAGCCTCCTTCCCTGACAACCGCAGTATCGGAATCGTCTATTTATTTCCTACCGAAATCCCAAAAGTAATGCGCGAGTCGGTGCGCTTGCGGCCGACCTCTACCACGCTCTCGTAGGAGTTTTCAAAACTCGTCCGCAGCGTCACCCATTTGTTGAGCGGCATTTCCGCCGAAAGGATCGTGTTCCAGCGCATATTCGACAGGTCGTTCAATGCAGGCTGGATGAATGTGAGGTGACTGAACCGGAATTTATCTGATAAAAAGGAATGTTTCCCCTTGATTCGAAATGAGTTACGGACAGTTGCTACCGTGGCTTTTTCAAAGAAGTTGGTCGATTCGTAGAGTAGCGCATCGGTCAGGCTCAGATCGTGGGACTTCGTTTTGATCACCCGGTACCCTATCCCCGCCCCTGCCATCTGCCTCAGGTCGATACGTCGCAGGTTACTGGTTTCCAATGCAGCCAGGCCGAAAACATAGGTTTTGCGTTTTTTGAAAACATCGACGAAAAGATCTACATAACTATCGCGCTCGGCCAGGACACCATTCTGCTTTCCATAGGTAAACCGCGGGTTGGTAGCGATGTTGATCACCGGCCCGCTGAAAATCAGTTCGGCCCGCAGGACCATCAGGCTTCGGTTGACATTCCCTCTTGTAAAATTACCATCGCCGATGAGCCGGTAACGAATCGTATCGATCACCACCCGGGGCGGTACCGTCGCCGTGTCCGGTTTGGGAGCGGCGACCGAATCGGCCGGAATTACTTTCAAAGTGTCGGTTTTGACATCCTGCGCCCATGCCGGGGCAGCTATCAACAGAATAACAAGAACGGCAAGCGTGAAGAAATGGAAGTAGGTCAGATTTTTCATTAACGCAAATTTTGCAAAATAATGGTGCCAAACGGACCCGCAGTTGTTAATTTGCTTTATGAAAAAGAATGAACCAGCCGTGGGAGCCGTGCCGAGCCAGCACAACTATATTTTCCTGGATTTTAACCTCGCCGAGCTCTCCACCACGCACATTCTCAATCACAGCGCCGATATGCCCGCTACCGAGCGCCGGGGCTATTTCGACATCCAGCCCGACGATATGGTGGTGGATTATGCCGCATTCCGCATTCAGTGGGGCGGCGAGGCTTTCAAGGTGGTGGTGAAGCAGAACGACCGCATGGTGAACCTCTACTGCGAATGCACCCGTCCCAAACGAAAGCTTTGCGAACACCAGGTACAGGTGCTGTACAACATCATGAATCGCAGGGATTTCCGCGCGTTTTTCGACAAAAATACCCGCCACGACCGCCTGCGCGCCCTCGCCGCTGACTACGGTATGGAAGCCGAACCAGATCTTAACCAATATTTTACGATCGAATACGTCAACCGGGAGTTGCGTGTGCTGCCGCTCATCAAGGAGCTTATCCCGATCAACCAGGCGGCTGTTTCGGCTATGCAGGATCAGCTTTTTACGGACCCGGCGCGGCATTTACCCGAGGCTAAACAAGCCGACGCCAATACCCGCACCATCGTCGCGATCGGCCTTAACAAGTACTATGACCACTTTTTCCTGGAAATGTACGATGCGCCGGTGACGCGGGACGGCAAGTTGAAAAACCCCTTCGTGCAGCTCAACCCCTTGGAACAGCTCTGGAAAACGCAGGACCACGACCTTTCGCGGTTTTACACGGCTATCGCGTCGTTCAGCAATAATTTCAGGAAGAAAAACCCTGAAACCGACCTCGCCGGTCTGCGTGCCGTGCTCAAAAATCCTGAAAAACTGGATTTTTACTACCATGCCCCATTGGTATCCGACAATGTAAATGCAGCCTCGCTGGTAGCCGTGAAACTCGCGCAGTCGGATGTGGACGTGCATTTGACGATCGATAAAAAAGACCCCTTTTTTCGCATTTCCGGCCAGCTGATCATCGATAGCGTCCACCTCGACCTCGAAAATGTGGAGATCCGCTACGATTATTTTGTGCTGTATAAAAATTCGCTGCACCTGATTGAAAGCGAAGACATTCTGAAAGTGCTGTATTTTTTCAGACAGCACAACCAGCGCATTTACATCCACGAAAACAAGTTCGAGGATTTCCGCCAGAACCTGCTTGCCAAGCTTCCCCCGCGCATACGCATATCGTACACGTATGTAAAGCCCGCTACGCCCGCGCAACGCCAGGAACAGGGCTTCGACGGGCGCGTGGAAAAGATCATTTACCTGGAAGATTCCGGCAATTACGTGCTCATCACGCCAGTGGTAAGGTACGGCAGCGTAGAAGTGCCGCTCTACTCCAAAAACGACATTTATTCGGTAGACGGGCATGGTAATCCGTTCATGGTAAAGCGCGACGAAGAGGAGGAGCTCCGCTACATGGCCGCCATGATGCGCCAGCACCCGGATTTCGAGTACCAGCTTGCGGAAGGCATAGAGGACAAGCATTTCTTTTACCTGCACCGCGCCCGGTTCCTGGACGAAAACTGGTTTCCCGATGCATTCCACGAATGGAAAAATCAGGGCATTACCCTTCTCGGTTTCAATCAGCTCACCAAAAACCGCCTCAATGCAAACAAGGCAAAGGTTTCGGTCCACGTCAACAGTGGCATCAACTGGTTTAATACCACCGCTACGGTGCAGTTCGGTTCGCAGAAAGTGACGCTCAAAAACCTGCATAAGGCCGCCAAAAACCGCAATAAATATTTAGAACTGAGCGACGGCACACTCGGCATTTTGCCGGAACAATGGGTCGAAAAATTTGCTAAATTCTTCGAAGTCGGCGAGATCGTGGGCGAGGAAATCCATACCCCGAAAATCAGTTTCGCAGCGGTACACGACATGTACGACGCCGAAATGCTCGACCGCGAAGCGCAGGAGCAGATCGCATTTTACGAATCCAAATTCACGGATTTCGATTCGATCAAGCCGGTACCTGTGCCCAAAAAGCTGAAAGCGAGCCTGCGCGGCTATCAGAAACAAGGCCTCAACTGGCTCAATTTCCTCGACGATTTCAATTTCGGCGGCTGCCTGGCGGACGATATGGGTCTGGGTAAAACCTTGCAGATCATCGCATTCATTTTATTACAAAGAAAAAAACAGGTTCGGAATACGAATCTCGTCATAGTGCCTACCTCGCTGGTTTTCAACTGGCAGGCCGAGGTCGCTAAGTTCGCTCCGGACATCCGGATGCTGACCATTTACGGCGCCGACCGCGTGAAGGACATCACCGATTTCGACCGCTACGAAATCATCCTCACCTCCTACGGTACACTGCTTTCGGATGTGAATTTTTTAAAGAAATACCATTTCAACTACATCATCCTCGACGAATCTCAGGCCATCAAAAATCCTGAATCACAACGCTACAAAGCCGTGAGACTGCTCAACGCCCGCAACCGCATTGTGATGACCGGTACGCCGGTGGAGAACAATACTTTCGATTTATACGGACAGCTTTCGTTCGCCTGCCCCGGTCTGCTTGGTAACAAGACGCAATTCCGCAACCATTTCTCGGCGCCTATCGACCGTTTCAAGGACGCCGAGCGGGCCGCGGAGCTGCAAAAGCGGGTGAATCCGTTTATACTGCGGCGCACCAAACAGCAGGTGGCTTCGGAGCTTCCCGAAAAGACGGAAATGGTGATCTACTGCGAAATGGGAGAAGAACAGCAGCGCGTGTATAATGCGTACGAGCTGGAATTTTACATTTACCTCAACACCACCAGCGAAGGCGATATCAAACGGTCCCAACTACATGTATTGCAAGGGCTTACCAAGTTGCGTCAGATATGCGATTCGCCCGCATTGCTTCGCGACGAAAAGTTTTACGGCAATGCCTCAGCTAAAATCGACACGCTTGTAGAGCAGATCGAAAGCAAAGCGACGCAGCATAAGATCCTGATTTTCTCGCAGTTCGTATCCATGCTCGACTTGATCCGCCCTGAACTGGAAAGCCGCGGCATTGGCTATGAGTACCTTAGCGGCCAGTCGCGCGATAGAGCGGCGAAGGTGGAAAACTTCCAGACCAACCCCGACGTGCGCGTGTTCCTGATCTCGCTGAAAGCCGGCGGTACCGGTCTTAACCTCACCGAGGCCGATTACGTGTACCTCATCGATCCGTGGTGGAATCCGGCCGTTGAAAACCAAGCCATCGACCGCTCACACCGCATCGGGCAGGACAAGCATGTGATCGCCGTGCGGCTCATTTGCCCCGACACGATCGAAGAAAAAATCTTGGAATTGCAGGAAACGAAGAAAGACCTGGCCAATGATCTGATCAAAACCGATTCTGATATTCTCAAATCACTGACCAGGGACGATCTGCTGCGGCTGGTAGCGCGCTAGTCGAGGTTTTTGTGGATTTCGTTAATAAGGTATTCCTTCGGATCATTGAAATACTCCCAGAAGAAAATACCGGCCAATTTATTCTTTTTCACATACTTACATTTCCCCTTCACCGACTTCTCGTCTTCGTAGGTAATGAGCACCTTGGTGGAGTCGTTGAACAGGTAGGGTGCTTTGGCTTTTTTATCGTAGTACTTTTTGTAGCCATTCTGATCGATCAGGGTGTCTTTCAGCTTGGTGTAACCGCCTCCCTGCACCGATTTCACACGTTTTGCACCCAATCCGTGGTGATCGGGAGTTTCAGCTTCCCAGCCTTTGCCGTAGAATGCCGCCCCGAGCCCGATCTTGCTGGCAGGCACGCCCGCGGCAATAAAATTCTTCACCGAGCGGTCGGCGGACGAACCTTCGCCGGACGGATCGTAATCGTACAAATTGGTATGGTGTCCCACCGTGCCGTTGCGGCCGCCGTAGTCGTAGGTCATGATCAGCACGTAGTCGAGATACACCTGCGCGAGGGCCATTTCGGTGTGCTCGATAAACGATTTCGAGCCGCCCACAGCCGTGGTGAGCAGGTACTTTTTACCCTTCTCTTTTTCCAGTAAATTCAATTCTTCACGGATCGCTTTGAACATCAGGGTAAAATTCTGCTTGTCTTCGGGCCGGAAAATGTTGCCTTCCTCGCCACGCATACCGGGATATTCCCAATCGATATCCACGCCGTCCAAATCATATTGGCGTACGATGTCGACGCTGGATTTCGCGAATTTCAACCTGGAAGATTCTGTCAGCACCGCATCCGAGAAGTTCTCGCTCCACGCCCATCCACCGATCGAAATCACGATTTTCAGGTCCGGGTTTTTCTTTTTAAGCCCATTCAGTTTCCTGAAATTGGTGGAATCGGTGGCGAGGTTGGTAAGGACGGCCAGGCTGTCCTGCACATTTACAAATGCATAGTTAATGTGCGTCAACTTTTCCGCATCAATTTCTTCCACATTCACGAGCCCGCGGAACCCGCCTACGTAGGCATTTACAATGTATTTTTTCTTCTTTTGCGCCGAAACGGCACCGGAAATGAGCAGGCACAGGGCAAGTGCCATGCACGAGAAGCCCGAAAACGGCTTCAAAAAACAGCATTTCATAGAGGTCAGTAAATTTAGGTTCAGGATATATCAATAAAGGAATATTCGCTTCGATATTACTTCCTTACCCATATTGGTTACAACCACATAAATACCCGCCGGAAGCCTACTGAGGTCTATCCGCCCTTCCCCGTTGATTTTTCTCACCTCATGTGCCCGCCCTGCAAAGTCATAAACCGACACCCGCGCCTCTGCCGCACGGTTAAGATCGACGACGAGCGTCCGCCCTGCCGTGTAAATCAAATGCTGGTCTTGCGGGATTTCCACTGCTGTAATGATGGAAGCCGCGCGCACGATCGCGAGCAGGCTGTATGGCGATTCCCCGCCTGCATTCACGGCCTTAATGCGGTAAAAATAATCGGCGGCTTCGAGCTCGGCGCGGTCCTCATATTGCAACACTGCCGCCGCAACTTTGCCTATCGGGGCAAAGTTGCCCTCGCCTTTCGCACGTTCGATCACGATTTCGGTGGCATTGCCTGTGGGTTTCGCCCAACGCAGCTGGATCAGGTCGGGGGCAGTAGGCACGGCCGTCAGGTTTGTGGGCGCGTCGGGTACCGGAACATTCTGCGTTTTGGCCGAACCGGTATTGCTATATGCTGACACTCCAACAGCATTTACTGCCCGCACACGGTAGGAATAACTCGTCGCAGCAGTCAGACCGGTACTCTGATAGGCGGTCACATTGGCAGCGAGGTCGGCAATTTTCGTAAAAGCAGCCCCATTCTGTGAGCGCTCAACCTGATAACCGCTTTCGTTGTTGGCATTATCGACCCATTTCAGGTCAATTTGAGAAGCCGAAACAGCCACCGCGGTCAGGCCCGAAGGCGTGTTAGGTACTACCTCCTGTGTAGTCGCGTTGGCAATATTGGAATAACCCGATTTCCCGGCGGTATTCTTCGCGAGCACACGGTACCAGTAGCGTGTTGCGGGCGCAAGGCCCGTGTGCTGATAAGTCGTCACATTCGGTCCGACGTCGGCGATTTTGGTAAATGACAATGCATCCGTTGAGCGTTCGAGCTCAAAGCCGATTTCATCGTTCGCGTTATCCGTCCAGTTCAAATTGATCTGCGTGGAAGAAGCCGCATTGGCCACAAGTGCCGATGGTGCCTTTGGGATTGTGATGATTACCAGCGTAGTAGCATTGGCGACATTGGAATAAGCCGACGCCCCGGAAGCATTCCTGGCGCGCACCCGGTACCAGTATTTGGTGGCCGATTTCAGCGATTTATCCTGATAAGTAATGGTATTGGCAGCCAGATCGGCAATTTTTACAAACTTGGCCCCATCCGTAGATTGCTCCACTTCAAAGCCCGCTTCGTCCGTTGCAAGGTCCAGCCATCCGAGGTTAATCTGGCTTCCGGAAGCAGCTACGGCGACGAGCGTAGTCGGCGCTTTGGGGATAGCGGCAAAATTGGCCCGGGGAAACAAAAGAGCAATGCAAAATAATGCTAACGACGAAAATGCGTGTCTGGTAAAGGTTCGGTTCATAGATTCGGGACAATAGGGAGGCAAAAATAGAGGTTAAATGCATTTATACTACCCCTTACAGCCATCCGCGCCGTTTAAACCACACATAAATCCCGAAAGTAATCCCGCCCATCAGGATCATAACGCCCGGATAGCCCCATTTCAGTCGCAATTCAGGCATAAAATCGAAGTTCATGCCGTAGATACCGACGATAAACGTAAGCGGCATAAAAAAGACCGAAAACACCGTGAGTACGCGCACGATCTCATTGGTACGCTGCGAGGAAATCGAGAAATAGACCATTACCAGGTGGTTCATATTCTCAAACAGCGTGTCATAAATATTGTGCAGTTTCACATACAGGTCACGCGTGTCGCGGGTGTAGGTGTTGGAATGGCCTGGCGCATCTATTTTGTCCACGATTTCGTGGGAAAGCATCAGAATACGCCGTGTAACTTCCACCCTCCTTCTGAGGTAATACAAACCCTTCAAAAGCGACGCTTTTCGGTTTTTAAGGAACATGTTTTCCTCATAGTATTCAATATCCTTGGTCAGTTTCAGCGACGGCGCCTCGTAGGTCGCAATGCAGCTTTTGATGATCTCATTCACCAGGTGTACCGTGTCCTCGCACGAATGCTGGTCGACCTGCTCTTCCCGGATCACTTCCGGGGCGCCCCAATCCTTTTTGTGCATGGTGATGACCCTCTCCTTAGTCATGAAAATCGCCAGCTTGTCGGTCAGCTCGGTGACGGTATCGGCCTCGGTCCCCACTTTCTCACTATGCATCCTGAAAATAATAAACACATAGCTTCCGACATCTTCATATTTCGGCAAATGGTCGGGTTGCAGCCAGTCCTTGATGGACGAGGCGTGTAACCCATATTTTTCCCTGAGCTGCCTTACCTCCTCCTCGCTGGGGTCCGTCACGTCAAGCCATTCGAACGGATATTGGGAGGGGTCGGCAATTGTCTTGATCATAAAGAAATGCGGCTAAATTCACGATGGTCAACTGAATAGATATGGTCAATGCACAGGCTTTTCCGGCTTCGAATCGAGGATAAAACGCAGGGACTGGTCCCTTGTGAAGAATGCGACCATCCAGTTATAAAGGGTTTTCACCTGGTTCCGGTAGCGGATCAGTGAAAACAAATGCACTACCAGCCACAGAAAATAAGCGATAAAGCCCTTGAAATGCAAGCCCGGCAAATCGGCCACAGCCTTATTGACGCCGATGATCGCCATCGTGCCTTTATCATTATATTCAAATGCCCTGGGCAAACGCCCCTCCTGCCACTGCGACAGGTTATGCGCCAGGTTCCTTCCCTGCTGGATGGCTACCTGGGCGAGTTGCGGATGCCCATTCGGAAATTCTGCGTCGGCGGTCATCAAACACACATCGCCAATGGCGAAAATATCCTCAAACCCTTTCACACGGTTGTAGGCGTCCACCAGCACACGCCGGCCTTTGCCGAAAACTTCCTCGGGCAAGCCGGGCAATGCAGTAGCAGTCACACCCGAGGTCCAGATCAGCGTTTCGGTTTCGATGGTATTGCCGTTGGCAAACGTGACGATTCCATTGTCATAGTCTTTCACTGCATGGTCCAGCAGTACCTCTATTCCCAGGTCTTTGAGCTCCGCAAGCGTTTCCTTCTGCGATTTTTTGCTCATCGGGTTCAATACCACCGGCAGCGCATCGACGAGATAAATTTGTACTTCTTCCCTTTTCAGTTCGGGATAATCCTTTTTAAAAATACTCTTATGCATTTCCGCCAGCATTCCAGAAACTTCCACGCCGGTCGGGCCAGCGCCGGCCACCACAATGGACAGCCGCTTCTTGCGGGCGGCAGCGTCGGTTTCTTTGGTGGCTTCTTCTTTCAGTCTCAGAATGTGGTTCCGTAGTGCCAGCGCATCCTGCACGGTTTTCATCGGCACCGCGTTTTTCCGCACGTTTTCCATGCCAAAATAATTGCTTTCCGTGCCAGTGGCGAATACGAGGTAGTCGTAGTAGATATCGCCGCTTTCGGTCGCCACTTTTCTTTCACCCGGAAAAACCTTTTCAAAGCCTCCCATACTAAACCGGAGATTGGATTTATCCTGAAAAAACTTTCGGAACGGATAACTGATGTTGGAAGCCTCCAGAAAACCGGTCGCAACCTGATATAGCAATGGCGGGAAGAAATTGTAGTTGTTCTTATCCACCAGTACGATTTGAAACGATTTATTCCGGGATAGCTTCTGGGCGAGGTTAATCCCCCCGAAACCTCCGCCTATGATTACCACCTTTTTCGAATCCATAGCACGATACGTTTGGCGGCCCACATTTGCGGCCGCATCGCGTGCTTGTATTAATAACCATGCCGACCGCCTTTCGAAGCATCAAAACAGGCCTTTGCGGACCAAACACATGCACTACACTGTGAAAATCTTTACTCATTTCCAGCAGCAGGCCGTGCTTTCCACCCGCGCCAGCCATTGGCATATCCTTTTTGACAATGAGCCGCATCCAAAAAACATTTAAGCATTATGAGTTTCGATATAGACACCCGCGGGCAGACGCAAAGCGCACAGCCCGGCATAGAAGAAATCATGGATCCGGCGCCCGTCGTGATCCGCGACAACTACCGCGGCAGCGGCAAACTGGAAGGTAAAACGGCCCTCATTACCGGTGGCGATAGCGGCATTGGCCGCTCGGTGGCGGTCCATTTCGCACGGGAGGGCGCCGACGTGGCCATTGTATACCTGGATGAGAGTCAGGACGCCGACGATACCAGGTCCATGGTGGAGGCCGAAGGAAAAAGTTGCCTGCTCATTCAGGGCGACATCCGCAGTGAGGCATTTTGCAGGGAAGCGGTAAGCCGCGTGATCAACGAGTTCGGGAAACTGAATATCCTCGTCAACAATGCGGCCGAGCAGCATCCGAAAGAAAGCGTCGACCAGATTTCGCCGGATCAGCTGAACGATACCTTTGCGACGAACATCTTCTCCTTTTTCTACTTCACGCAAGCAGCATTACCGCACTTGCGGCAGGGAGACACTATCATCAACACGACCTCCATTACAGCCTATCACGGCAATCCTTCGTTGCTTGATTATTCATCTACCAAAGGAGCGATTGTGGCCTACACCCGGTCGCTGGCGGATAATTTGGCCGAAAAGGGCATCCGGGTGAATGCGGTCGCACCGGGACCGATCTGGACGCCGCTCATCCCCTCGACTTTCGATTCGGAGCGAGTGAAAAAATTCGGGAAGGACACGCCGTTCAAGCGCCCGGGCCAGCCCTGTGAGGTGGCCACGTGCTACGTGTTCCTGGCCAGCGAGGACGCTTCGTACATGAGCGGGCAGGTATTGCACCCGAACGGCGGACAGATCGTAAACGGCTAATCCGCCCTGTGAAGCCACTTCCGGACCGCCGCTTCGAGCGTCTCTCTCAAAACCGGTTTGGTGAGGTAATCGTCCATACCGGCTTCGATGCACTTTTCACGCTCACCCACGACTGTACCGGCCGTAAGCGCGATGATCGGCACGTGCGGACTGCCCGCCTGCCTGATCTCGCGCGTGGCTTCGTACCCGTTCATTTCCGGCATTTGGATGTCCATAAAAACGATGTCGGGGCTAGTCCTGCGAAATGCTTCGATCGCTTCCCTGCCGTTGGCCGCCTCGATCAGCTCGCTACCGGGCAATATTTTACCCAGCATCGATTTGACCAGCAGCATATTGATCTTGTGATCTTCCGCTATGAGTATTTTCACGTCGCCTGGTTCGTAAGTTTCTTCGGATAATTTTCCCTGTACCGCTATTTTCGCCGGCTTTTCCGGGGTTTTGGTTTTGAGCCTCAGATGGGAAAGCGCGTGAAAAAGCTGCTGTATCTTAACTGGCTTCACCAAAAAATACCTGATATCCAGCTCGTTACCAAAATCACTCAGCGCCTCTTCGTCAAACGAATCGTTCAGCAATATTACAGGTTGATGGCCTGCTTTGCCTTCCAGTTTCCGCAGCATACGGATCGTTTCGATCCCGTCCCATCCCGGCATCTGGCAATCCATCAATATCACATCATACGCTTTGCCGCCGGCGAGCCTTTCATAAGCTTCCTCTCCGCTTCGGATATAATCAGCCGCGATGCGCTTGTTGGCCAGCATATCCTTCAAAATCTGGCCGTTATGGAGGTTATCGTCCACCACCAGCACATTTTCGATCTGCTCCACATTCTCCCAGTCAAAGCGGTCCTCACCTTCGATCGCCCTGAATGTGACGTCGAAAAAGAAAGTACTTCCGTGTTCGAGCTTGCTTACCAGTTGCAGGCGGCTGTCCATCAGGCCGAGAAGGCTGTTGGAAATCGTAAGGCCCAGTCCCGTACCGCCAAACCGCTTGGTGGTAGAGGAATCTTCCTGTGAAAATGCCTCGAAAATACGGCGCTGATTTTGAGGATCGATACCAATGCCTGTATCGCGGACCGAGAACCGGAATGTATAGTCCAGGCCGCTTACCTTTTGCAACAATTCTATTTTCAGCTCAATTTCGCCCTGGCTTGTAAATTTGACGGCATTGCTCAGCAAATTCACCAGGATTTGCCGCAACCGCACCGAATCACACCAGACAAACTGCGGAATGTCGGCAGGGATATTGAGCAGCATTTCCAAGTGTTTCTGCTGCGCCTGATAAGTCACCATATCGGCCACCTGTCCGCAGATTTCCAGAAGATCGGTTTTCTCCGGGGTCAGTTCCAGCTTGCCTGCCTCTATTTTGGAGAAGTCAAGAATGTCGTTGATAATGTCCATCAGCGAGTTGGCCGACTGAAAGACCATCGACATATATTGCTGCTGGGTCTCGTCCAGATTCGTCTTCATCAGCAAGTCGGTAAACCCGACCACGCCATTCAGCGGTGTCCGGATTTCATGGCTCATATTGGCCAAAAATTCCGATTTCAACTTGCTGGCCGCTTCCGCTTGTTCCCTGGCTTCGAGCAGCTCGAGCTCTGCACGTTTCCGCAGCGTAATGTCCCGGATCACCGCCTGAATAATCTCTGAGTCGTTGATCTTCATCAGGTTAAGCAGAACCTCCGCAATAAACGATTCCTTCGACTCACCGAAGCGCTTGTATTTCCATTCGAAATTGTGTGTGCCTTTTTCGTAGACCATCTGCACATGCCGCTTGCCTTCGTTCTTATGCTCCTCCATGCCCAGCTCATTCAAGCCCGACAAGTCGCCCATGGGCATGCTTAGAAAAGTCTCCACCGAGTCAATCCCGAACATTTTCAATGCGGCATCGTTACAATCCAGGTACCCGGTATGGTCGAAAAGGATTACTGCGTCGCTCGTCGAATCGTACAAGCTCCGGAATTTAGCTTCCGAATTCTTGATATCCATCTCGGCCTGCTTACGGTGCGTAATATCCTGAAATGCCCCATACACACGAACGCATACGCCGTCGACCATCTCGGCCTTTCCGATCGACCTTACCCACAGCTCATTGCCTTTGGCCGTTACCAATTGTAATTCACTGTCCCAGGGAGTTCCATCGGCGAGCCCCGCGGCCACAGCCCTGGTGATAACATCCCTGCTGTATCCTTCTTTATAAAAATGGATGGCCGTATGGGTATCCGGCACATAATCCTGCGGCACTTCGTGAATTTCCTTCGTGGTAGGTGACCAGTAAAGCTCCCCGGTGCGTGCATACAACTCCCACCCGCCTACGCGAGCGACGCTGTTGGTCTGCTCCTGAATGTCCTTGATCCGCCTGAGTTCCTGATCTGCTGCTTTGCGGGCGGTAATGTCCCTTTCAACGGCTATGAAATGGGTACAATTGCCAAAATCATCGAAAACGGGCGTCACTTTGAGGTCGACCCAGTAGCTTACCCCTGCCTTAGTGTAGCAGAGCACTTCTTCCCGCACTACCTTCTTCTCGCGGCAATGCAGCCATATGCGGTCGAGGGTGTCGGGATCGGTCTCGGGCCCGCGCAGCAAAACCAGCGGGTTCATGCCTTTGACTTCCTTCCGCTCGTAACCGGTGTGGATCTCATAAGCCTTATTAACCCATGTAATATACCCCCGGCTGTCTGTTATGACAATGTAATCCGTTGTGTTAGAAGCAACAATGGCCAGTTCTTTGAGGCGTTCCCGGGAGTTTCGCAGCTCGGTAATATCGTGGCTCGTCAGGATGATTTCCTTGCTCACCGGATCGATATTGGCGCTGGTATTGCTCCACGACCATGACCCATCCTTGTGCCTGATCCGGTGCTCCACGCCACCCGGTACGGGTACGCCGGTTTCCGTGGTAATGCGCAATGCCTCGAAACAGATGTGGAAATCGTCCGGATGGATAAATTCGGTGAATGGCCTCCCAACGGTTTCCTCAACAGTATGCCCGTACATCGACGTCCAGCTTGGCGATACATAACTGAAAACGCCCCCGGGCGAGATCGTAAACAGGACATCCTGCATATTGGACACGAGCACCGACAAGTCTTCCTGCACTTTGAGCTGCTGGGTAATGTCGTAACCAATGCATAGTATTTCCTCAACCACCCCGTTTTCGTCGGCAATGCCGGTAAATTCCCATTGCGTCGTTTTCACGCCGTCGAGCGATGAGTATTTGCGCAGCACTACCGGCTGAGGCGTCCCCGGGTTCACAAAGCACTGCTCACCTACTTGCAGGCATTTCTCGATATCCTCCGCCACAACGCCCCCGAGTGACGATTGGCCGATGATCGCATTTCTTTCCAACCCGTAAAACGCGCAGAAATGATCGTTGACATATTTGTAGTTCCCTTCCAGATCTATGCTCGTCACATAAATCGCGTTGCTATTCAGAAACGATTGATACAGCTCGGTACTGGTGATCAATCCCGGCAATTCAGGCAACAGTGTGTCCCGTTGAAAGCCCGACAAAACGAGCCAACCGTGCGGTTCGGCAAATGCATAAATAGAAGTTACCGCCAACCGCAATGAGTGTCCGTTATCACGAGGAATCCTTACGGTACCGTGACGCGGTTCCCCGCTTTCGGGAAGGCCCGCGCATACATTCTTTATATGGAATGAAAAGGAAGCATTTTCAAAAAGTGAAGCGGGTACATCGTTGCCTTCCTGAGACCCCGGACCGGACGCGATCGTTTGCTGCAATTTCTTGTCAGCCCAGCAATCTTCCGGATTTGAATGCTTCCATATTAGTAATCCGTCTGTGGCCGAGTCCTGGATAAAGTCGAAAACACATTCATCCTTTTGCAGCAGCTTTAAGAGCTCCTTCCTCAGGTCATTCATTTTAAAAAAACTTACAATTAGAAACGTCAGTAGTGTCCGTACAATATAGCGGTTATTCGACTATTTTAAGGAGTATAAACCAGCGCCGGAATTAATTTTATCATATTACAAAACAAATTCCGCCTCGGCATCTTTCAATTACATTATTTACAAAAAAGGCCCCTTTCCGGACTACGAAAGAAGGGCTTTTTTCCTAACACGCTGTTAATCTTTCTTTTTCGGGACCTTCGCACCTTCTTTGCGGGCTTCGGATAAGCCAATGGCGATGGCTTGCTTTTTGGAAGTTACCTTTTTTCCCGAACCGGATTTTAGCTTTCCTTCTTTTTGCTCATGTAAGGCCTCTTCCACCTTTTCACCAGCTTTTTTCGAATATTTAGCCATGATATTATTTTTTAGGTGTTGATGTTTTTTAATTTTTGCACCTGGCCGGCGCGGCTTTTTACTATCAAAATACGTACCAATACACCGGTTACCAATTTGAATCCTAAATCCAGAAATGATGAAGAAATTACTATTGCTATTTCAAATGACCGGCGCCCTGTGCCCAACCGGGGTATTTGCTCAGAATGCCGGTTCGATCCTGCTCAAAAACGCCACGGTAATTGACGGTACTGGCTCTGCACCGCGCCCGCAAACCGATATCCTGATCACCGCCGGGCAGATTACCGCCATTCAAAAAGGTATTAAAACCGATGGCGCCCGCGAGATCGATTTGAGTGGTAAGACCGTCATGCCTTCGCTCATCTGCGCACACGCACACGTGGGAACGCTAAAAGGAACGACCTCCTCGGCCGACAATTATACCCGTGAAAATCTGCTGCGGCACCTCAAAAAATACGAGGATTATGGCGTAAGTGCCGTTTTAGCCATGGGCACCGACCGTCCGCTGATATTCCACGGGCTGATCGACTCCACCCAGGCAGGATTGCTCCCAGGCGCGAGGCTGTATTCGGCGGGCTACGGTTTCAATACGCCCGATCCGAACCCCGGCTCGTGGATGAACCTGCTCCTACGCCCCAACACGCCTGAAGAGGTGCCGGCGATGATGGAAAAACTGGCTGCTGTGAAACCTACGGTGGTGAAAATCTGGGTCGACGACCACGGCGGTAATGCACAAAAAATGAAACCGGAGATCTATCAGGCCATTATCCGCGAGGCGCACAAACGCAATATCCGCGTAGCTGCACATCTCTTCTACGTCGAAGACGCCCGCAAGCTTACCGAAGCAGGCATAGACATTATCGCCCATAGCATCCGCGACAAAGAGGTAGACCAGGACTTGCTGACAAAAATGAAGCAGAAAAACGTGACCTATATTCCCACCCTATCCCTGGACGAATACCAGTTTGTCTACGCCGGCAATCCCGACTGGGTCAACGACCCGTTTTTCAAAGCCTCGCTCGAACCCGGTGTTTTCGAAATGATCACCGACAAGGCTTATGGCGAGAGAATCAGGATTTCGCCCGATTACCAGCGCAATATGTCGGCTTTCAAAACGGCAATGATCAATTTGAAGAAAATCCATGACGCAGGTATCAAAGTAGCCCTCGGCACCGACTCCGGCGCATTCCCCGTTCGTACCCAGGGATTTACGGAGCATTTGGAAATGGAACTGATGGTGAAAGCCGGCCTTACGCCCGCGCAAGCCATCACCATCAGCACGCGCAATGCGGCCGCCGCGTTGCACATCGACCAGGAAAAGGGCACCCTCGAAAAGGGCAAAAAAGCCGACCTGCTCATCCTCTCTGCCAATCCTTTCGACGACATCCGGAACACAAGAAAGATCGAATCCGTTTGGAAGGAAGGGAAAGAGGTGAGTAAAGGGCCTGTAAAATAAATGACGCAACCATGAACATCACACAACCCCACACATACCAGTTCCAGGATGATGGCAGCATTCCCAACAGCAAATATCCGTTGCTCGTTTACCATGGCGCTTTCACGGGCAGCGGCCAGGAAGGCGCGATCTGGCTTGAAAAGCGCTTTGCTGAGAACAATTGGACGAATTCGTGGCGAAATGGCGTATTTCCCTATCATCATTACCATAGCATCACCCACGAAGTCCTGGGCGTGTACGCGGGCAGCGCATTACTGCATATGGGCGGCGAGCGTGGTGATAAGCTGCATGTGACAGCAGGCGATGTGCTGGTAATACCTGCCGGGGTCGGCCATAAGAAACTGGAAGCATCGGCGGATTTCGCGGTAGTAGGCGCCTATCCCGATGGCCGCGACTATGACATTCTCCGCGGTGAGCCCGGCGACCGGCCACGTGCGTTGGAAAATATCAGTAAGGTCCCCATGCCACTCTTTGACCCGATTTGGGGCGTCGAGAAAGGTTTATCCAAAATATGGCGCTAGCTTTGATGCGCAAAAACACTCCTGGTGATGAACATTAAATTCAAAAGACTCGACCATATCATGCTCTGCATCCCGCCGGGCACCGAGCAGCAGGCGCGGGAATTTTATGGCGGGGTATTGGGCCTTGAAGAACTTACTGACCTGGGCTACCCACTGCCTCACGGCGCAATATGGTACCAAATCGGCGATATCCAGCTGCATATCCGGGCCGAAGACGTGCACGCTATTTCGCAGCGCCATCCGGCGTTCGAGGTGGACAATCTGGAAGAGGCCAGGGCATTGCTTGAAAAGCACGGCATTGCCATTAAAAATGATAGCAAAATCCCCGACAGAAACCGCTTCTCTTTCCGCGACCCGTTTGGAAACCGCATTGAACTGATCGAAATGATCGCATAAAAAAGCAGGGGCGAACCGATGGTATCGCCCCTGCACGCTTACAACCGGCTTTTTCGATACTAGGTCGAAATGTCGGTGTACGGATTGCTGATCGTCACGACTTCCTGGTGGATGAACTGGATCAGGTTCTCATTCAGGCGCTCCTTATGCGTTACGAACAGGCCATGCGGCGCACTTTCGTACACAATATATTCGGCACCCGGCAGCATTTGGGACGTACGCTCGCTGCTTACTTGAACGGGCACTGTCTTATCATCCTCTCCATGAATAATAAGCACAGGTACATCCAGCAGCGATATTTCGTTGCGAAAATCGGTGGCACTGAAACTGCGGATACACTGCGTAGTAGCACGTCCCGAACCTTGCAGAGCCAGCATACCATGCCATTGTAGCAGTTCGTCGCTCACAGCATTGTTCAGAAATGCATTTCCATAAAAATCCTTGGCAAAGCCGGCCAGAAACTTCGGCCGGTCGTCTTCTATATCTTTCACAAATCCATCAAACAGATCCTGCTGTACGCCGTCGGGATTGTCGTCGGTTTTGAGCATATAAGGAAGCACCGTGCTGATCAGGACGGCCTTTGAAACTTTGCTGCTGCCATACTTGCTCAGGTAGCGCACTACTTCACCTCCGCCCATCGAAAACCCGACGAGGGTCACATCGTCCAGGCCCAGTGAATCGATCACCGATTTAAGGTCTGCGGCAAGCGTGTCGTAATCGTAGCCGTTCCATGGTTTGTCCGACTTCCCAAATCCGCGGCGGTCGTAGCCAATGCAGCGAATCCCGTGTTTGGGCAAAACATTGAACTGGTATTCCCACATTTCATGGCTAAGCGGCCAGCCGGAAATGAATATGACGGGTTTGCCCTGCCCGACTTCTTGCACGAAGAGCTTTACCGGCTCCGCATTAATGCCCGTTTTTGATTCTATAAATCCCATGATGCTTCGTTTTTAGGTTTTGATTAATACAAAACTGGAACCGTACCGTGATCAAGACCTGTGCCAGATGATGGATCAATGAACCCAGCCGCCCGCTGCGTTCCGGCATTGTCCCTATTGAAGTGCAATTGGGGATGTATGTGAACACCGGGGAGGAAGGTCAGCAGCGAGATGATGGCGTATTAAATGCCGACTTATTTAGTTAACGAAAACCGAAAAAGCAGTAAATGGAAAAAGTAATCCTAAATTTGCAGTCACTTTCGACGCAGAAGACGTTCACTTGATGTTAAAGTTTGTTTACGGTTTTTTAATTGCTATTGTCATTCTTGCAGGGATTACCGAGGTTGTATTAAGGGTAAAATATGGCTTTTGTAATTCGCCGCTCTATGTATCCGATCCTGATTTTGAATATATATATGCGCCTAACCAGGACGTAAAACGGTTCGGTCAGGTGCTGCGTACCAACAGCCTCTCCATGCGCAATGAGGAAGTGCTGCCTACCGACAGCCTGGTGATACTGCTGATCGGTGATTCGGTAGTCAACGGCGGGAGCCTTACCGATCAGGACAGCATTGCTTCCACCCTGCTCGAAAAACGCTTTTTAAAGGATTTCAACAAACGCGTGCGCGTGCTGAACATCTCCGCCGGATCGTGGGGACCGGATAATATCGCCGCTTACCTTAAAAAATACGGGACTTTCAAGGCCAAACTGATTTGCCTGGTGACGAGCAGCCACGATGCCCACGACATCATGTCCCATCAGAGCCCGGTAGGTGTTGATCCCGGATGGCCCGACAAACAATATAAAGTTGCCCTCTACGAACTTTGGGACCGCTATCGCTGGATGTTCTTTTATTTCCTCGACACCCTTTTCCTGACGCCGGAAGCGGAGAAAAAGGAAGAGCATATTGCAATTGTGAAGCCCGATGTGACCGACAGCGCGCACGTCGCAGCCGACGCCAAAGCGGTTGAGGACACGGTAGAAGCCAAGAAGCTCAACGAGGCGGGTATCCGCAAGCCTGGCCTGATATTCAATCCGGGATATGAGCAGCTTTATGAAATCGCTAAACAGCAGAATATCCCGATGTTCATTTACTTGCACCCCGAAATTTCCGAGATTGACCTCGGCCATTTCAATGACCAGGGTCAGGAGATCATCGCATTTGCCAAAGAGAAGAATATCAGGCTGATAGACGAGTTCCAGTTCGGTGTTTCGAAGCAACGCTATCGGAAGATGGACGTCGTGCATTTCAACAGCGACGGGCAGGTTTTCCTGGCCGATAATCTGTACCCATTGTTTCAGGAATACCTTAACCTTCGGAAATGATGCGTGTACTGATTGTTCACAACCAATTATGGGCGCATTACAAATCGAAGCTTTTCAGTGAGATCCACCTCGCTATGAAGCGGGCCAATCCCGCCGACGAGCTGCTTGTTGCGCAGATCGCATTGTACGAGGCGAGCCGGAAAGTCATGCAAAATGACGATACGATCATTTATGATTATCCTTATAAGGTTCTTTTCGAACGCAGCCTCGACCAGGTAAGCTTCGGCGAACGGCGCAATGCGCTTTTCAGCATATTCAATGAGTACCAGCCCGACGTCCTCAATATCACAGGTTATTTCGACTGGGCACAGGTGCTGCTCACCTTTTATGCGCGTGCAAAAGGCGTGAAAGTGGTGATTTCTTCGGAATCGTCTTCGGCCGACCATAACCGTTCCGGCTGGAAGGAAGCAATCAAGAAAATAATTGTGGGCCGCGCCCAAGCTTTTTTTTGCTTTGGCAAGACATCGGCAGAATACCTGGAAAGTCTCGGCGTTGCGAAAAGCGCCATTAGGGTGCGGAATGCGGCGGTAATCGATGAGCAGGTAGTCCGCCAGCGGTACAATGAAGCAAAAAAAGAGCTTGACACGGCAGCCAGGGCCATTTCGAGGAAATTCATTTATGTAGGCAGGCTCGCGCCGGAAAAAAATCTGGATACGCTAATCCGCGCATTTGCCCGTGCTGTGAAACAAACCGGCGCCGACTGGCAGCTGCTTTTTGTAGGCGGCGGCCCCGAAAAGGAGATTCTGGAAAAGCTGGTAAGCGACCTGGGCATTGCCGGCAAGGTCATTTTCGCAGGGGGATTTCCCTGGTACCAGGTGCCGGGCTGGCTGGCGCAAAGCGATGTACTGGTGTTACCGAGCAAGTCGGAGCCATGGGGGCTGGTAGTGAATGAGGCCATGGTGTGCGGAATGCCCGTCGTCGTGTCTGATACCTGCGGATGCGTCGGCGATCTGGTACGGGATGGTGCGAACGGATTTACATTTAATCACGCACAGCAAGCCGATCTGGAAAAGCACCTGACGTTTTTCATCCAAAACCCCGGCCGCATTACCGGAATGGGGCAGGAATCTTTGAAATTGATCGCTCCATTCGCGTCCGGCCCGGTGGCTGCGCAAATGGCCGAAACGTACCGCGACCTGGCCGCCCGATGACAGGAAGCATAACGAACACAACTATACATTAAAACCCAAGCATGCGAATACTGAATATTTGTGCATATACATGGGCGATCGGAGGCCCGGCCCGCATTATCTACGACCATACCACCGAGGTCGTGAAGCAAGGCCACCAGGTCGATATCCTGAGCCCGATGACCCCCGGCGAGAAAATGTATCCCGTGCCCGAGGGCGCGCGCCTGATCGCGGTTGCGCGTACGACACCTGTGAGCAACTTTTACCGGGAGTTCTCCGTCGAATTGTACAAATACCTGAAAAAGCACATCCATGAATACGACGTGGTACATATGCACGGAATCTGGCATTTTGGTAGCCTTGCACCGTTCCTGATCCCTTCCAAGGCGGTTAAAGTCATCACAATCCACGGCCTGCTCGACAAATGGGCGGTAGCGCACAGCAAATGGAAGAAAGACCTGGTGACTTTGTTATACCAAAAAAGGCTGCTTGGCAAAGCCGATCTGATCCAGATCAATAACACGGACGAAGAAGAAGACGTGATCCGTTACCTGGGTTACCGTCCGAAAAACATGGTGATCGTGCCCAACGGAATGAAACTTGACGAGTACAACCGGGCTAATCTACCTGCCAAAGGTATTTTCAGAGCCAAACACGGCATTTCGCCCGACCAGCAAATGGTGTTATTCCTGGCAAGATTGAATATTAAAAAGGGCCTCGACCTGCTGTTGCCCGCATTTCAAAAGGTTCACGAACAACTACCAAATGCACAGTTGATACTGGCCGGCCCCGACGACGGTTACCAAGCCGAAACCGAAGAGTTCATCCGCAAGCATAACCTCGAAGGCCGCATTAAACTGGTGGGAATGCTGACAGATACGATCAAAAAAGAGGCATTGGCCGACGCGGACCTGTTCGTTTCCCCTTCCTATTCCGAAGGATTTTCGATCGCGGTGCTTGAAGCGATGACCTCGGGCGTGCCCGCACTCGTCTCCGACCGTGTAGGTTTCGGCGACTACATTGCACGCTACGATGCAGCTTACCTGACCCCGCTGACCAGCGATGGCGTGGCCGATGGCCTTCTTAAAATATTACAAGACAAACTTTACGCGGAAGGCATCGCAAATCGAGCTTACAAGATGGTAACCGAAAATTTTGACATCCGTGTGGTTGCCAACCAGTTATTGGAAGAATACAAGAAAGTTCAAAAAAAGTAACTACATTTGCGCTCGAATGTAACCGCTGGCAGGCACCCAGATACAGGTCTGTTTTAATCCGAATATGGTCGATTTATCCGTCATCATTTTAACGCACAACGAATCCAAGCACATCGGCCGGTGCATTCAGAGCCTGTTGCAGGTTACCGATAAAATTTTCATCGTCGATTCGTTTTCCACCGACGATACCGTCGCGATTGCCGAAGGCCTCGGCGCTACCGTGGTGCAAAATCCCTGGGTCTCCTACGCTTTCCAGTTCAATTTCGGCATTCGGAACAACCCTTTCCAGACTCAATGGCTCATGCGCATGGATGCGGACGAGTACATTACGCCAGAGCTTGCGCAGGAACTGAACAACTCGCTCGCGCAAGTACCGGAGCACGTTTCGGGACTTTACGTGAAACGCAGGGTGATTTTCATGGAAAAATGGATCCACCGCGGCGGCTACTATCCGATCTGGCTACTGCGCGTGTGGCGGCGCGGGCTGGGGATTTGTGAGGAGCTGTGGATGGACGAACATATCAAACTCAGCAGCGGCACCACCGCTCAATTGCAGCATGATATTGTCGATCATACGCTCAATAACCTCACCTGGTGGACGCAGAAGCATAACAATTACGCAATCCGGGAGGTCATCGACCTATTGAACATTAAATATAACTTTGACAACAAGGAAACTGTCGAACCGAGTTTTTGGGGTACGCAGGAACAACGTACGCGTTTCTTAAAAATCAAGTATGCTAATATGCCGCTGTTTACGAGGCCATTTATCTACTTTACATACAGGTACTTTGTCAAATTAGGTTTCCTGGATGGAACAAAGGGGCTCATATGGCACGTTTTACAGGGGTTTTGGTACCGCTTCCTGGTGGATGCCAAGATTTACGAAGTGTATCACCGGGTAGGGCGCGACAAGGAAGCTATTATATCACATTTCAGGACGGAATATGGAAAAGACCTCAGAAACCCAAACCAATCTGTCCGTTTATAACAACGACTGGTACAGCCCGGGCGGTTATCCGAAGCTGGTGATCTGGTATTTAATGAACCGGTTGTTCATCCATACACACATTCCCTACCCGTCGGTATTCAAGGTTGCGCTGCTGCGGCTGTTCGGCGCGAAGATCGGTAAAGGAGTGGTGATCAAGCCCAAAGTGAATGTGAAATACCCGTGGTTTCTGCAAATAGGTGACCATGTGTGGATAGGCGAAAATGTGTGGATCGACAACCTCACATTGGTGACTATTGAATCAAATGCATGCCTGTCGCAGGGAGCGATGCTGCTGACAGGCAACCATAATTACAGAAAAAGCACTTTTGACCTGATTGTGAAGCCCATAACGCTTGGCACAGGCGCCTGGATCGGCGCACAAGCGACGGTCTGCCCGGGGGTAAATGTTGGCTCACACGCGCTGCTGACCGTCGGATCGGTGGCTACAAGCCATATGGAGCCTTATGGAATTTACCAGGGAAATCCTGCGAAATATATCAAAACAAGAACTATAACCAGTTGAAAGTAAGCATACTTACTGTTGTATATAACGGCGCAGCGACGATTCGCCACAGCATTGATTCGGTTCTCGGACAGGACTACCCTGACATCGAGTACATTATCGTGGATGGAAACTCCAAGGATGGTACTCAGGACATTGTGCGGTCGTACGGTAACAAAATCGCCCGTTTTTTGAGTGAACCCGATGCCGGTATCTACGATGCCATGAACAAAGGCATACAATTGGCAACCGGTGACGTGATAGGGATCCTGAATGCCGACGATTTTTACGCATATCCATCGGTGGTCAGCGAAGTGGCGGAAGTGCTGGCATCCAGCAACGCCGACGCTTCCTATGGCGATTTGGAATATATCGATGCAAATGATGCAACGGTGGTACGCAGAAAATGGGTCTCTGGTGCATACAAGGTTGGCGCGTTTTTGAATGGATGGATGCCGCCACACCCTACTTTTTTCGTCAGAAAAGAGGTCTACAACACACACGGGCACTTCCGCCTCGATCTGGGAAGCGCAGCAGATTACGAACTGATGCTTCGCTTTGTACATCGTGAAAACATCAAGCTTGCTTACTTACCCAAAGTCCTCGTGAAAATGCGGGCCGGCGGGGTTAGCAACAGCACACTCAAGAACCGTATCGCGGCCAACCAGAACGACCGGCTGGCCTGGAAAATCAACAATTTGAAACCCCGGTTTTATACTTTGTGGTTAAAACCTTTGAGAAAAATCATACAATTTATTTAGGACCCGGAAGTCAACTTAAGTACCTTAAACCAGATAGTAAATATTTTGATATTCAGGCATTTGCATATTTCATTTATTGGTTTATATTTCGACATTTGATTTGGATTTTCCGATCCGTCCTCAACGCACTTCCTAATTTTGACAAGCTCATGGAACTACAACTACCTCTGCAAATATTGACCGAAGGAAACGTCAATACGCTTGTCCACCACGACATTTATCAATGCCTTCTCTCATTTTTGATCGGATGCTTTCTTTCGATTATTTCGATACCCATCATCATTAACCTCTCCAACCTGCTGCATTTGACTGCAAAGCCGGGTTTCAGGAGCTCACATGAGACGGAAACGCCTACTTTGGGCGGTATTGCCATATTCGCAGCCACACTGATCGCCTACTTCCTGTGGCCGCATTCGGAGAACATCCTCGATTCGAACCTGATCAGCCTGGCCATGACCGGTGTGATCATCCTTTTCTTCCTCGGGATTAAGGACGACATTCTCGCGGTGGACCCGACCAAGAAGCTCATTATCCAGATTTTCGCGTCGCTGATCCTCGTCGCGATGGGTAACTTCAAGGTCGATAACTTCTACGGCATCTTCGGCATTCACGGCGTTTCGGATTTCATCAGCATTCCGCTCACCGTTTTCATATTCATCGCGATCATCAACGCGATCAACCTCATCGACGGGATCGATGGCCTGGCGGGTGGTATCAGCCTCATTGCGGGCCTCGGGTTCGGGATATGGTTCATCGCTAACGACCATTTCTCGTTCGGCTGCCTTGCATTTGCGATGTCGGGTTCATTGCTCGGTTTCCTTCGTTTCAATTTTTCCAAAACCAGCAAGATATTCATGGGCGACACCGGATCGCTGATCGTCGGCTATCTGCTTTCGATCTTCGCGGTGGAATTCCTCTCGCTGAATGTAGGCTACCTGCACGATCCCAATGCCTATTTCAATGCGCCGATCATCGTCATGGTGCTCCTGATTGTACCGATCTTCGATACCCTGCGCGTTTTCATCGTGCGTATTTTCAAAGGCGGCTCGCCATTCGTGGCCGACCGCAACCACATGCACCATATCCTGATCGACAACGGCCTGAACCACTTCTGGGCATCGTTCACACTCTGGATGGTAACGATCGTAAATACTGCGTTGTTTTTCACATTCCACGGCGACATTACCAATACCGCTTCGCTCTACATTTACATCGGAATGTTCGGATTGTACATGGTGTTTGCTTATTTTCTCAAAAAACGCATTGCTTCCGTCAAAGAGCGTAAAAAATTGGTCAATAGCCCATCATTGGCCGACGACGACCTCTCCACTTTCCAGTAAATAGTGTAACCGCGCGTCTCAAAAAACCGTGATGAAATTCTCGCGAATACCTTCTGAGAATTCATTGCGGTGAACCGATTGTTTGTACCTTGCACGAAACATCGTCAACTTAGGTATGAACAAAAAGATTAGAAAAGAAGACGCTTTATACTACCATTCCAAGGGTAGGCCAGGAAAAATACAGGTTATCCCCACCAAAGAAACGAGTACCCAACGCGACCTTTCGCTTGCCTATTCGCCCGGCGTGGCAGAGCCCTGTCTGGAAATCGCGGATAACGTAGAAAATGCATATCAATACACCGCCAAGGGCAATTTGGTAGCTGTTATCAGCAACGGAACCGCCGTACTTGGTTTGGGCGATATCGGACCGGAAGCTTCCAAACCCGTCATGGAAGGTAAAGGGCTGCTCTTCAAAATATACGCGGATATCGACGTTTTTGACATAGAACTCAACACCAAAGATGTGGACGAGTTTGTCAGAACGGTCAAAATCCTCGAACCTACTTTCGGAGGCGTCAACCTCGAAGACATCAAGGCCCCCGAGTGTTTTGATATTGAAGCCCGACTTAAAAAAGAGCTCAATATCCCCGTCATGCACGACGACCAGCACGGAACGGCAATCATCAGCGCCGCAGCCATGCTGAATGCGTTGGTGCTTGTCGACAAAAAGATCGAAGACATCCGCGTAGTGGTGTCGGGTGCCGGCGCTTCCGCGGTATCATGTACGAAACTGTACCTCGCATTGGGCGCTAGCCCAAAGAACATCGCGATGTTCGACACCAAAGGCCACATCCACAATGGCCGGACGGATTTGTCGGATATGAAAAAGCAATTCGCTACCGACAAAGCATATGGATCGCTGGAAGAAGCGATGGTAGGCGCCGACTTGTTCCTGGGACTTTCCACAGCTGATATCGTTTCGAAGGAAATGGTGAAATCCATGGCAAAAGACCCGATCGTACTGGCGATGGCTAACCCGAATCCCGAAATTCCTTATCCGGACGCCGTAGCGGCGCGCGAAGACGTGATTATGGCTACGGGCCGTTCCGATTATCCGAACCAGGTGAACAACGTGCTCGGCTTCCCGTACATATTCAGGGGCGCGCTCGACGTACGCGCGACGGAAATCAATGAGGAAATGAAGCTCGCAGCGGTACATGCATTGGCCGATCTTGCCAAAAAACCGGTGCCTGATATCGTCAACCTCGCTTACAATGAAACGAATATCGTTTTTGGTAAAAATTATATTATCCCAAAACCGGTGGATCCCCGCCTGCTAACGACCGTAGCACCCGCTGTGGCGAAAGCAGCCATTGAAACCGGCGTGGCGCGGAAGGTAATCACCGACTGGGATGCTTACGAACAGGAGCTTTCGAGCCGTCTGGGGCGCAACGAGCAGATCTCGCGTGTGATCCTTAACAAAGCGAAACTTGCTCCCAAAAAGGTAGTTTTTGCAGATGCGGAGAACATCCAGGTATTGCGTGCGGCCCAGCAGGTGCGCGACGAAGGTATCGCAACGCCCATCCTGCTCGGTAACAAGGAAACCATTCAGCATTTGATCCGCGAAAGCAAGCTCGACCTGGCCGACGTGTCGATCATCGACCCACGTGCACCGGAAAGCGATCCGATGATTGAAAAGTATGCGGCAAAACTGTTCGAAAAACGGCAGAGAAAAGGCCTCACGCCGATCGAAGCACGTCGCACGATGTATTTCAAAAGCTATTTCGGCTCGATGATGGTCGAAACCGGCGAGGCGGATGCATTCATTTCCGGTCTGACCAGAACTTATCCCGACACGATCCGCCCTGCGCTGCAAGTGATCGGCAAGCAGGAAGGCGTCAACAAAGTAGCCGGTATGTACATTTTGCTCACACCGAAAGGCCCGTTATTCTTCTCCGACACGACCGTTAACCTCGACCCGACCGTCGATGATATCGTGGAGATCACCGAGCTGACCGCCAAAGCTGTGGAGCGTTTCAATATCCAGCCGCGCATTGCATTGGTGACCTATGCCAACTACGGCAGCGCCAAAGGTGCCGACGCTGAAAAAATGCGGGATGCAACCGCGATCCTGAAAAAACGTAACCCATCGATGATCGTGGAAGGTGAATTGCAGGCGCACCTTGCATTCAATACCACATTATTGAAGGAAAATCACCCGTTCAGCGACCTCGTAGACGGCGGCGCGAATACTTTGATATTCCCCAACCTTTCGGCCAGTAACATCGCTTATAACCTGCTGAAAGAAGCTGCAGAACTTGAAACGATCGGACCAATCCTTCTTGGCCTCAAAAAGCCGGTACACGTGCTGCAATTGGGTAGCTCGGTGCGGGAGATCGTAAACATGGTGGCGATTGCCGTCGTGGAAGCGCAGATGAAAGGGAAATAGACGATCGATTTTTAGACGACCGCCGACCATTGACCGCCGACCGCCGATCTCATGTAAGACGAAATCAGTGGTCGGCGGTCGGCCGTCAGCGGTCAGCCGTCATTTCCCACTCAACTTCACAAATGAAGGATCGTAAAGCTTCGAATGAATCTGCTTCAATTTGGTCTCGGGGAACTTGATCACTTTGCGATCATAAGTCATCAAACCATTGGTTTCCACTTCCACATCGGTTGTCTGCGTGTAAACCGCCGCTGAAAGTCCCTTTTTGATCAAAGGCTCGAAGCGGTCGATGAACGTCGCGTAACGGTTGTACAGCTCCTCCTGATTTTTGAAGCTCTGATAACCCCAGTTATCTTTCTGCTGCCAAACGTGCTGGTCCACCGGCAAGCCGAGGCCTCCAAATTCACCCAAAACAATAATCTGCTTCTGACCGAACAGATCCGGACGAGGCATTACAGGCGCCGGATAGTTGTGCAAATCGATAATATGCCCTACCGGCTCGAAGTTACCGCCGCTGGCGCTGTTTACGAGACGCGACGGATCGTATTGCATCGTCCAGTTAGTGATTTCAGCTGTTTTAAACTGCCCCCAAGCCTCATTGAACGGCACCCAAACGACAATCGACGGGAAGAAACGATTGGCGTCCATAATCGCCTTCCATTCTGTTTTGTAAATGTTCTCCGACTCCGGCGTACGTTTTTTGTCTGTTTCGTTGCCGGTAATCCCCGGGCGCATTTCCCAGTTATTGCCCAGGTCGCCGCTCGGCATATCCTGCCATACGAGCATTCCGAGTTCATCGCAATAGCGGTACCATCTCGCAGGCTCTACTTTCACGTGCTTACGGATCATATTAAAGCCCATTTCCTTCGTTTTCAGGATATCGAACTTCAATGCCTCGTCAGTAGGCGCTGTGTAAAGACCGTCAGGCCACCAGCCCTGATCGAGCGGGCCATATTGGAACAAGAACTTGTTGTTCAGGGTCATGCGCTGAATGCCGTTTTCATCCACCTGCACGCCGATTTTACGCATGGCAGCGTAGCTTTTCACCTCATCGACCGGCTTTCCGTTGCGGGTAAGCGTTACGGTCAGATTGTAGAGGTTAGGTGCATCCGGCGACCAGAGTTTCGCATCGCTGATATTCAGCGTAGCAGGCTGGTTGGGCGCTACTTCCTGTTCAGCCACTTTATTCACCCCGTCCCACGCGGTGATTTTCACCTTATCGGCTGCTCCTGCGCTTGCAACCGCTGTATTTACGGTAAGCGTCTGCTTATCAATATCGGCTACCGGGGTAACGCTGGTAATATGGCTCGTCGCAACAGTTTCCAGCCAAACCGTCTGCCAGATTCCGGTTACCGGCGTGTACCAGATCCCGTGCGGGTTCTTGATTTGCTTACCACGCGGCTGAGGGCCGTCGCTGCTCGGGTCCCACACTTTCACGACGATCTCCTGCTGCTTTTTCTTCGCGAGCAGGTCGGTGATGTCGAAGCTGAACGGGTCGTAACCTCCTTGATGGCTCCCCGCTGGTTTTCCATTCACGAATACTTCTGCTTTCCAGTCAACGGCGCCGAAGTGGATCAACACACGTTGGTCTTTCAATTTTGGTGCAAAATCGATTAAACGCTGGTACCAGAGAATACTGTCCTTGCCTACTGTTTTGCCTACGCCCGACAATGCGGACTCGACAGCAAACGGGACTAATATTTTACCATCGAAGACAGAAGGTTTGGTGTCGCCTGCACTTTGGGGAACGATGGCGTAGTTCCATAGCCCATTGATATTCTGCCAGTTGGGACGTGTCATTTGCGGACGGGGGTATTCAGGAAGCGGGTTGGCGGCCACCACTTTTTCCGCCCATGGCGTTACGATCTTGCCTTGCACATACTTCCAGTCAGCGGTTTGCTGCGCATAGGCCGGACCATACAGGCTGCCCAGAAGAACTCCCAGGCTAAGCACTACTTTTTTCATCAGTTTTCGGTTTTTAAATAAATTTTTAATCAGAACTACCAAAAGTAACACCAGAATATGCTCTACTGCTAAAAAAACGCGCTTTTCGTGCAGGCAACACCTACCCCACCCATTATTAGCCCGATAGGGATATAGGATTTTAGTTACTAGATTTGAAATCATCACTCAAATTACTATTACATGAAAAAGCTTTCCCTTACCCTGTTGATTACCTGCTCCTGTTTTGCTGCATTCGCACAGGATTTTTCAGACAAAATCACGCTCGTCATACACGGGGGCGCCGGCACCATTACGCGCGCCAACATGAGCCCTGAACGCGAAAAGGCCTACCGCGAGGGACTCGACCTGGCATTACAGAAAGGTTATGAAGTACTCAAAAAGGGCGGTACCAGCGTACAGGCCGTCGAAGCGGCTATTCATGTGATGGAGGATTCACCGCTGTTCAATGCCGGCAAGGGAGCTGTGTTTACCAACGAAGGCAAAAATGAGCTGGATGCGGCTATTATGGAGGGCAAAACACTGAAAGCCGGTGCGGTAGCCGGTGTTACGACCATCAAAAACCCTATTTCAGCCGCTATCGCGGTCATGGACCAGTCGGTGCATGTGATGATGGCCGGTAAGGGTGCCGAACAATTTGCCAAAGAAAAAGGGCTGGAAATCGTAGATCCATCTTATTTCTATACCGAAACGCGGCACAAAGCTTTGGAGCGCGCCAAAGCGCAGGAGAAAACCGAGCTGGACCATAATGCGAAAGAGGAGAATGGAGGAAAGGGAGAAAGGGGAGGAAAGGCAAATGGCCCCTTCGTCCCTTCCTCCCCTTCCTCCATTAAAAAAGAGCCTAAGACTGGCTATCATTCAGTGGATGACCTGATTTTTACCGAGGGGAAGAAGTTTGGGACTGTCGGTTGTGTGGCATTGGATAAATATGGTAACCTGGCGGCGGGGACTTCTACCGGTGGCATGACCAACAAGCGGTACGGCCGTATCGGTGACGCGCCGATCATCGGCGCCGGCACTTACGCCAACAATGCGACCTGTGCGGTGTCGGCGACAGGCCATGGCGAGTACTTCATCCGCTCGGTAGTAGCGCACGATATTTCGGCACTAATGGAATACAAAGGACTTTCCCTGAAAGATGCCGCCAACGAAGTGGTGATGAAAAAACTGGTCGAGATAGGCGGCGAAGGCGGCATTATCGCAGTCGACCGGAACGGCAACGTGGCGATGCCATTCAATAGTGAAGGAATGTACCGCGGCTACATCAAAAGTGACGGCAAACGTGAAATATTGATTTATAAGGACTAGCAGTTTGTTTTCAGGAAGCCATACAAAAACACGCCCTCCACGCGTTTTGAACATATATACTATGTAACCTCACGGCTTCTTTTTCCTCTATATGAAATCAGTTTACCGCATTCTCTTACTGGTCCTGCTTTCCGCGTACGCCCATGCGTCGCACCTGCGAGGCGGGGAAATCCTGGCAAGGCATCTGTCGGGACAGACCTATGATATCAGAGTAAAGATTTACCTGGATACCCAAACCGGCCAGAGCGCGGCCGAGGCACTCAATTCCGTAACGGTTTGCATGGGTGATGGCGCCATCAAAGAAGCATCCCGCCTTTCGATGACGGCCATTTCCAAGGGCGTGTCCGTAGGCGAGTATCAGCTCAATTACACCTATCCTGCGGCAGGTATTTATCAGATTTCGACGGCACTTGACACCCGCACGAGTCAGATCCTGAACTTACCGCAGGCTGAGCTGACCTCACAGTTTCTGTGGACGGTGGTTGACACGCAGTCGGCCAATTCGACACCGGTCCTACCCGATCTTGAATTTGAAGCGGGCGTTCGTCAGGTTTTTTCCATTGACCTTAAACCAATCATCGCCGACAACGACAGCATGGGCGTAAGAGTAGTGCGGCTGAGCCGGCCGTCACCCGGCACCTGCGGCGTGCGGATGCTCGATCACAGCTACCGGTTCCCGAACGAAGTGAGTGCTACCGGAACATTCAAGGTAGATGCCGCGCAGAAAAAACTGATATGGACTGCGCCAGAAGTGGTGGGTAACTACCTTTTTGCCATGGTGGTCACCGAGTGGCGCGACGGTATCAAAATTTCCGAAAGTTATCGCGAAGGAATGGTTACCGTGATCGACAAACCGGGAGACACAGTTGAAGTACCGCCCTACGAATCGTCGGAATATGGCGGTGTAATCACTTCCACTCCTGTTGTTTCTTCCTCGGAGGTTTCAATGGCCGTCCAGGCCTACCCGGTTCCTACCGAGAATTTCGTGACTGTAAAGGCGTACAGCAAACAACGGGATATCATTCGTTTGCAGCTAATTGATATGAATGGCCGGATTCTGACAGAAATCGCCAGCAAAACGCCTGAAATTTCCGTCCAGGAAGTATTCGATTTGCGGAACCTCGCGCGGGGCATGTACCTGATCCGCGCAAGCAACACGAAAGACTCCGTGACGCAAAAAGTATTAAGATAATGCGGCCCGCCTGTAATGGTGCCCGGCCTGAATATCGTCCTATGGGATATAGTTGTTTTAGGTGAAATGCAATTTCACGTATTACCATAGGTTAATTATTAAATAGAAAAGCGGCAGGTCCTGTGACCTGCCGCTTTCTTCTTGAGTGCCTGTTGGATAACCACCTATTCGCTTTCTATTTCCTCGCCCCTCGACTCCAATGCGGTGATCTTATCCTGAAACAACCTGCTTTTCAGCAGCATTTCCTTGATCATCGTCGCATGTGAAAAGGTAATCATATGGCCCGCATTGTACAGGAATATATACTGGGCGCGTTTGCTCTTGATGTGTTTTTTGGCAAAATCGATGTTGGTCGGGTCGGCGATCCAATCGTTGCCGCCCTGGATCACAGTGGTAGGCACGCTGAGCTGCTCCCAAACCGGCAGCATTTTACGCAACTCGGCGGCGTGGCTGTATTTCTCGGCGGTGGCCGCATTAAATGCCGCGGGTAGGAAAAGCTGTACAAAACTCATCCTTCCCCATTTGGAGAACCAAAAGAAGCGCTCCGTTTCCGGATCGATCACCGGCGATACCATAATAAGCTCTTTCACTTTGTCGGGCGCCAGCGAGGTTAGCCTGGCGGCAATGGGAGCACCGTAAGACCTGCCCAGGATGATCACTTTCTGGTCACTTTTATTGAGCGAAAACACGGGAAGTAATGCATTCGCCTGTGTTTCGATCGAAGTTACATAGCGCCGTTTTTTTAGCCGGGACTTGCCGTAGCCCACCCTATCAACCGAGACAATATGAAAGTGCTTTTGCAGGTCCTCGTCATCCATCAGGTTCATATATCCCCACAACGATCCGGGGGCGCCATGAATGAGCAGCAGCATCGGGAGCGTATCAGGCCCCATGCTGGCCAGCGAGAGAGAAAGTGTGTCGTTCTTGATGAAGATTTCCTTCGGCTTGACCTTCTTATCAGCATAATGCCTCCGCACTTCCTTGGCTGAAATAATGTACCGCGAAAAGCAGGAGCTCAGTGAAACGGATAAGGAAAGGACCAGGATAGCCGAACGAAGAAATTTAAAACTTAACATACGCCGTAAAGAATCTTGCCTTATTTCCTAAATTCACAGGATATTTCAATATACGATTTTATCGGGAGAAAAAACTGATAAATGGCCTTTTAAAAAAAGAAGATGCCACTCTCAAAATTTTTCGGTGCATTTCGTTGTTGGATACTCAAAAGCAATGCCAGCAATGGTTTAACGGTATAGGTTAACCTCTATTTTAATGACAGCCACCCAGCAAGCACTTTTCTTTAAGCGCCTGTCCGCGCAGAACGAAAAATACCGGTACAAGCTGCCTTCAAGGCAGGACGCCGGGAAATTTATCCAGAACCTGATCAATTTCCTCTTCCCGATCAGCAAGGATTGCCCGAGCTGCCCGGCCAAGGATTTGGCCATGAAATATGCCGATTTACGCCACGACCTGGATTGTATGCTGCAACCGCTCTTGCCTCAGCTTGAACGCGATACAGAGGAAATACTGGACGAAGTGTTTGCACAAATCCCCGGTATTTATGAGGCGCTGCTCACCGATGCCAAATCCATTACCGACAACGACCCGGCTTCGGTAAGCATCGAGGAGGTGATTTCGGTGTACCCCGGGTTTATGGCCATTGCTACCTACCGCTTTGCACATTCTTTTGCCAAGAGCGGCATCCCATTGCTTCCACGTATGCTCACGGAGTTCGCTCACAGCCAGACGGGCATCGACATTCATCCGAACGCGACCATCGGCCATTCGTTCTTCATCGACCACGGCACAGGGGTGGTGATCGGTGAAACAACCCACATTGGCAATAATGTGAAGCTCTATCAGGGTGTTACGCTCGGCGCGACGTACGTTTCGAAGTCGCTCGCATCACACAAGCGGCACCCTACAATTGAAGATAATGTGGTGGTGTATGCCAATGCGACTATCCTGGGAGGTGAAACCGTGATCGGCCATGACTCGATCATCGGCGGAAATGCCTGGCTAACGAAAAGCGTACCTCCATATTCACTGGTTTATCACCAAAGCAAAATAGAGATACGCCAACATTCTTCCCCTTCCGTTACATAATGCTCCGGATGAATCTCCGGATGCCTTCCATATACACGGGCTCGGCCTGTGGAAATGCGTAACGGGGCTGGGTGGTCATGGTAATGCTGATAAACCCGAAGGTAAGGCACCACCACTCATAATATGTTTTGGTAACGAGCTCTCCCGACTTCGGGCGAAGACTTGCGATCATTTCCCAAACGGGGTTGTCCTTGATGCTCATCGCCTGCGAATAAGCTTTCTTCGAATCGCAATAGGCCCCTTCGAGATTGAACATTACCTGGAAAACTTCCGGGTTCTCGACCGCAAAATGCCAGATTGTCTGCGCAACCTCCACCAGCTGTTTCTGGGGATTGCTAAAATGCCCTTTTATCTTCACAAACTCCGTCTGCAAATAGTCGAAACCTTCCATTCTGATGGCTTCCAGGAGCTTGTCTTTACTTTCAAAATACTCGTAGAGAATAGGCGGGCTGTATTCAATCACATCAGCAATTTTGCGAATCGAAACAGCCGTCCAGCCATCCTCGCGGGCTATATCCTTGGCTGTCTTCACGATGTCTGAGCGTACCTGTATTCTAAGCCGCTCTCTTCGCTCTACTATTCCCATGCTTAAAAATGTCTTTTAGGATTGATTCAGAATGATATGTTTTCAAATATAATGATATACCCCTTACACTTCAAGACCATGCAAGCGGTGACAACGAAAAAAGTCCTTCGAAATTTCTTTACCTTTTCTACAAATGCCGTCCATTAAATCTGACAGCCGATTCAGAAATTTAATGCTGATAAAATTTTTTTTAGCCGTTGGAAAGCTTATATTTCTGAACGTCGCGAGGGGCCGTTTCGCTCAATTTTCTCCACTAGCCGGTAATTTGCTTCCTGCGCGCGCAGTTTCCCCCGGGCGTCGTCGGCAATGCGCAAATTGTTCTGATAAAGGTCCAGCCTCACCGATTTCTGGTTGTCATTCATGTAGTTCCTCAGCACTGTCCGCATTTGGTTTTTCAGTGTTTCGTCCAGTATCGGGAAGCAAATGTCTATCCGCCGGTGCAAATTCCGGTGTGTCCAGTCGCAGGATGTGACGTAAATCTCGTCGTTCCCCCGGTTGCCGAAATGAAATATCCGTGTGTTTTCAATATACCTGTCGACGTGCCTGCTCACCACGATGTTGTCGCTGATAGAAGGCAGGCCGGAGATCAGGCCGCAGCTCTCGCTTACAATCACATGCACCGGTACGCCCGCTTGACCAGCCTGATAAAGCTTATCGATCAGGATATGGTCTTGCAACTGGTTGATTTTAATGGTAATAAACGATTTGAGGCCTGCATTACAATTGGCGATCTCGCGGTCCATCAGGTCGAGCAGCCGCTTTTGAAGGTTGAACTGCGTGACCTGTAAAGTATTGAATGGAAGGTATTTGTACTTCTTTGGCTCATCCTGCGTAGATAAGTACCCGAAAAGCAGTTCCAGCTCATTCGTCAGTTCACGATGTGAGGTAAGCAGCGCGTGATCGACGATCTCACGGCTGGTCAGCCGGTAGAAACCGCCGGTACCGAGAAATGCGTAACGCTCCCACCCTTTGTGCACCTTGCGCTTCACCAGCGCCATTTTCGCATGTACCTTCAGTCCGGGCACGCTCAGCAAGATCTTCACCCCCGCATCGCGCATTTTTTTCGACCATTGCAGGTTTTCCTGGATATCCAGTTTCGTATTCAGTTCCACATATGTCGTGACGCGCTTCCCGTTTTTGGAAGCACTGATCAACGAGTTCAGTATAAATGAATTAGGGCTAATCTTATACAGCGAAACATGGATCTCGCGCACGTGAGGGTCCACAGCTGCCTCATTGAAAAACCGCACAATCGGTTCGTAAGACTGGTAGGGCAAATGCAGCATCTGATCGGCCCGTTGAATGGCTTCGAAGACCGACTTCGTTTCCTCGAACTCGGGATTCTGAACCGGCCGCTGATAGGGATAGTCGAGCCGCCTGGATAGTACCGGAAATTTGGCAAGATCCTGCATGAACAGGTAATCACCGCGTTCATGGAAGTCGTTCATCGGGATCGAGACCTTTCCCACCAGATACTCCCTGACGTACAGCGGCATTCCCGATTCATAAAAATACTGGGACGGCTGCACAAAATTCCGCTTTTCAAGCTGTTTCAGAATGCGTTGCGCAACCTGCATCGGGTATTCGTCCTCGATCGTCAGCTCGGTCTCCCTTTCGACCCTTAATGCATAGCTTTCCAAGACATTATAGCCCGGAAACAGCACCGGCAGGTTTTCACGAATCACATCCTCCAAAAACGCTACGTGGCGCTTGCCCTCCCACTCGGGCAGCTCCAGAAAACGGCCGTAAGGCTCGGTAGGCACATTCACCGACGCGTACCAATCTTCCTCGGCATCTTCCCGGTGCTGCATGCGCACGATCAGGTATAATTGCTTGGATTCAAAAGCCGGTGTTTTGAGCGTGCGGCGGCTGTCGAGGAACACCGGCTGCAAATAGCGAAACAACTTATCGAGAAAAAAACGCCTCACAAATGCGGTATGATCGGACACGAATGCCTCGCGGTAATACAAATGCACACCCTGTTCGAGCAGTGTGGGCAGGATCCCGGAAATCAGAATATCGTTGAATTCACGGAGCTGGTTTTCAACCGTTTCGTAAACGTGTTCGAGCAGCGACTCCGGGAAAATATTCAGTTTGGAACGGATGTCGTTGCTGACCTCCCCCATCGCGAGCAGGTTTGGGATGCGTACCCGGTAAAATTCCTTCGTCTGGTAGGCGTAAATGCCCAGAAATCGTAACCGCTCCCTTACCGGTACCGTTTCGTCATTTGCTTCCAGCAGCAACCTGTAATTGTTCGAAAGCCAGCTGAGATTGGTATCAAAGTAAGGATAGGCAACGTCGATCATTGAGTGTGGTGTAAAAGATCCAAAATTTGGTACAATATAAATACATTTGGCGGGTAAGGGTATAACTTTGCAGTACAAAAAGCACCGTTGTCAGCTAAGTTTACGAAGCTATATCCTCATTTAAAATTATCATTAAATCACTATGCGTTATCAATTATTAGGCCGCTCGGGTTTACGGGTATCGGAAGTTTGCCTTGGAGCCATGACGTTCGGAAAAGAATGGGGCTGGGGAGCGGACAAGCATGAAAGCTTCAAGATTTTCGAGGCCTTCGCCAACGCAGGCGGCAATTTTATCGACACCGCGAACCGGTATACCGAGGGAACCTCGGAAAAATATGTGGGCGAATTCATCGAAAGCGACCGCGACCATTGGGTATTGGCTACCAAATTCACTCTCAAAGACCGTAACGACGACCTGAATTTTGCCGGTAACCATCGCAAAAACATGATCCGCTCGGTAACATCAAGCCTCAAACGCCTCAATACCGAGTACATTGATCTCCTGTGGGTTCATATGTGGGACAACACCACACCTGCCGAAGAAGTAATGCGCGGCCTCGACGACCTGGTCACACGCGGACTCGTGCATTACATCGGTATTTCCGATACACCGGCCTGGATTGTATCGCAAGCCAACACCATTGCCGATTTTCGCGGCTGGAACGCATTTGCGGCCATTCAGTTCGAATACTCTCTCCTGCAACGTACGCCCGAGCGCGACCTGCTACCCATGGCAAAAGCCCTGGACCTTGCCGTGACGCCCTGGGGGGCAATAGGCGGCGGTGCTTTGACAGGTAAGTACTTGCGAGGTGAGTCCGGCCGTGTACCCGACCACAGCACCCGCAGAAGTGACCATAGCAGTCTGATTGCCCAAACGGTGGTGGACGTTGCAGCAGAACTTGGCGTAACTCCGGCGCAAGTGGCAATCAACTGGACGCGTCATCGCGATCAGGTCATGATCCCGATCATCGGCGCCTCCAAAGAGAGCCAGCTTGTGGATTCCCTCGGCTGCCTCGACTTCCGCCTCCCGGAGGAAGCCCTGCAAAAACTACATGAGGTTAGTAAAATTGAACTGGGCTTCCCGCACGAATTCCTGAAATCCGACGGAGTAAAAGAAGAAGCATTTGGCGGACTGTACGAAAGCCTTGATAATCATCGAGGGTAGAGTGTACTTCGGCTATCGGCAGTCGGCTTTCGGCTTCCGAATAGTTTAAAGCCGACGGCCGATTGCCGATAGCCGAAGTTTATTTATTTCCCCCACTGCTCCGGCGCAATTCGCCAGGCCGCCAGGCTTTCTAGCTGCGCTTCGTTAACGTAGTTATGCTCCAATGCAACCTCGATCAATGCGTTGTAATTGCTGATCGTGTCAAGCTGTACATTTTTAGCGGTGAAATTGTCGGTTGCAACCTGGAAACCGTAGGTAAATATCGCCACCATCCCGGCGACTTCAATACCGGCTTCGCGGAGCGCGTCAACCGTTTTCAGCGAGCTTCCACCGGTCGAGATCAGGTCTTCTACGATCACCACCGACTGTCCTTTTTCCAATCTGCCTTCGATCTGGTTGCCCATTCCGTGCTTTTTAGGCTCAGGACGTACGTACGCGAAGGGCAATTCAAGCAGGTCGGCTACCAATGCACCCTGCGCAATACCGCCGGTTGCAACGCCTACCACCGCCTGCGCATTAGGATATTTCGCACGGATCAGCTCAGCCAGCGCCTTTTTGATAAAGGTGCGGGTATCAGGGTACGACAATGCCACGCGGTTGTCACAATAAATCGGTGAAAACCAGCCTGAACTCCATTGGAACGGCTTTGCGGGACTGAGTTTGATGGCCTGCGCTTCCAATAGCAGCTCGGCGATTCGTTTGGTAATATCCAGATCGTTCGACATTATTAATCTTCGGATTCTTCCTGTTTATTATGGTTGGTTACTAAAAGCTTATCTATGCGGCTGCGATCCATATCGATGACCTCGAATTCGAAATGCCTCCAATTGAACTTCTCGCCGGTTTGGGGAATGTTTTCCAGAACGTGCAGCACAAAACCACCGAGTGTATTAAAGCCCACCAGCTCCCGGCGCTCGGCTTCCTGGATACTGATATTGAAATACTGAATAAAATCGTCGAATGGTAGCTGTGCATCGATGAGGTAGCTACCGTCCTCGCGCTTCACGATTTCCGATGCCTCCTCGATATCCTCGGAAATGTCGCCCACCAATGCATCCATAATATCATGCATGGTCACCACACCGAGCGTACCGCCGTATTCGTCCACTATAATGCCGTAATACACGCGCTGCTCCTTGAACTTTTCGAGTGCCTGGTAGGCCCGGTTACTTTCCGGCAGATAAACCGGATCGCGCATAATGGCATTCAAATGTCCCATTTGTACTTCGAGATCGGTAGCGATCAGATCTTTAACGTATACCAACCCCACCACGTCGTCGACATTACCCCGGCAAACCGGGTAAATGGAGTGGCGCGCGTCGAGGATCTTAGCTTTGTTCTCTTCGACGGTATCTTCCAGGTCGAGCCAGACGATTTCCTGCCGGTTGGTCATCAGCGAGGTCACCTTGCGGTCGCCAAGCTGGAACACATTATGCACGATTTCCTGCTCGATCTCCTCGAATACGCCGCCCGAAGTCCCTTCCTGAATCAGGCTTTTGATTTCCTCCTCGGTCACCGCATTCTCGCTTTGTTTGATATTCAAAACACGGATGATCAAGTCACTGGAAAAACCCAGCAAAGCGATGAACGGCGCGGTTACCTTCGAAAGCAGGTTCATCGGCGTGGCCATTACCTTTGAAATCGCTTCGGGGTTTGACATCCCGATGCGTTTAGGCACCAGCTCACCCAGCACAAGCGACAAATAGGTAATCACCACCAGTACTGTACCCACGGCGAGCGAATGCGCGTAAGGCACCAGCGCAGGTACGCGGGAAATTATTTGCTCAAAATCGGCGGTAATATTGTCGCCACTGTACATACCGGTCAGCAAACCGATGAGCGTAATGCCGATCTGAACGGTGGAAAGAAATTTGGTAGGTGAATTCGCGAGGTTTAATGCTGCTTTCGCACTCGAATCGCCATTCTTGGCTGCTGCTTCCAGTCGCGATTTTCGGGAAGAAACCAGTGCTATCTCAGACATGGAAAAAAGGCCATTGAGCAGCACCAGCAGTAGAATTATAAGGAGTTCCAAGAACTGTTTAGTTGTTACAAATACAAATTTATCAATAATAATCTCTGCCTAAACTAAACTCTTTACTTAATTTTGCGATCCATTCACGTACCCATTCCAAAATGATCATTTTTTTCGACGACCGTCCAGTCAGAATTGTACGGACCAATCAGTTGTCTGCCGCCGAAACATCGCGTTTTGAACATATCGTAGATCTCAGGCTGGAAAAGTTGCAGAGAAGCATGCTGACAGGTCACGTCCTGTTCCTGAATTCCACTACTACCAGCGCGATTCAGGTGATCCAGATGCTCGAAAAGGAATTTCCGAAAGACATGCTTTCGATCACGATGGCTACCCGTGAAAAATCGGAGGTTGAGGACAAAATCAAGGCACAGTACAAGGTGATCAAGGCCGCAGGCGGCGTGGTGGTGAAAGATGGCAAATGGCTCTTCATGTACCGCCGCAAAATGTGGGATTTACCGAAAGGCAAGCTCGACAAAGGCGAAAATTCCAAAGTGGCCGCTATCCGCGAAATCGAGGAGGAAACCGGTGTAAAAGCCTTGATCCGCGACAAAATATGCACTACATGGCATACCTACACGCTCAACAACAGCCGCATCCTGAAACGCACGAAATGGTACCTGTTCGATTGTCTCGACGATTCTCAAATGAGCCCGCAAGCCGAGGAGCAGATCGAAAAGCTCGATTGGTACGAGCCTTCGGATGTAAAACCCTTGCTGATACAATCATACAGCTCGATCCGCTACGTGGTCGACAGCCTCAATAAGATACACAATCTCAAAGAATCCTGAAAAACGCGTTCGGATCAAGTTAAATGTTCTGCTCTGCCTTTTTTAGTTCGGATAATGAGTAGGGAAGAAAATTGTCCACGGCCTGTCCGTAACGGTGCAGGTCGCGGATAATGCTGGAACTGATAGGCGCCAGACTGGGCGACGTAATCAGAAAGACGGTCTCGATCTCTTCGTATAAATACCGGTTTACCTGCGAAATGCCGTTCTCATATTCAAAATCGGTCGTGTTCCGCAGTCCCCTCAACAGGAACCTCGCGCCCAGCTCCCGGGCGGTATGGGCCGTCAGGTCGTCGTAGGTAATCACTTTCACATTCGGTTCAGAAGAAAACGTCTTTTCGATCATCTCCTTCATCACTTCCAGCGGGAAATACCGCTTTTTGGTAGCATTGTTACCTATCCCGATCACGACCTCGTCAAACAGCCTCAGCCCGCGCAGGACAATATCCTCATGCCCTTTGGTGAACGGATCGAAAGATCCCGGAAATAATGCGATACGAGTCATAGGAGGAGTTTTAGGAGGAAATGAGATAAGTATTGAACAATCCGAAATACCGGTGACCGGGCACTTCCGCACATTGCGGGCTGTATTTCAGCGTTGTCGGCCGGGTACCCATATGCAAGTTCGGGAAAAACCTTGAAAGCTCCTGGTAGGATTCCGACGTTGGGGCGATTTCTCCGTAGCAGAGCACCTTCATTTCCTCCGGCAGGATATTCAGCTGGCTCAATGTAAACAGGATAATGTAAGCAAGCTCCTGCACCTGAGCATATTTAAAGCGGTTGCAAAGCAGCAGTTGCTGGCTTTCGCTCACCACCAGGGTGAAGTGGTCTTTTTCAAAATACAACGACATCATGCGCATTTCCTGGTGCTCCACATGGTTCACCAGCGAACCGATCGCCAGTGCGCTCGTAAGATGATAGAACGTGACCGTCGACGAGCTAAAATGGTTCACAACCCAGTCATACCAAAGCTCCTGAACGCTGAAAACATTCTGCGCGTGCACGAGCGGCAAATCATGCCAAAGCACTTTTTCATGCTTCGAAACCGGGTTGCCCAATGCAAAAGAAAGGTATTCGTAGGCCGATTCAGGTTGGAACAAAACATTCGGCACCAGTGTGAAAGCATGCGAGTTCACCGTCACCCGGACATTATTCCAGTTATTGGACGACCAGGACAGGTGTCCGCTAAAAATCCGTTTCAGCCGTTCGAAAATTTCCGTGGGTGTGAGTGCATTCTCAAAAAAATAGTCTTCCAGCCAGATGCATTCCATATTCTCGTCCCTCACAATGCAAAAGCGGATACGCCGCTCGTCGAGCTCGATACAGAGCGTACAAAGCGGAATACTGGCGGCATCGAAGGAATTATCTCCTACCAACAGCGTCGGAATAACTTCTATTAACTGGTTTTCTGAATTTGCCACGTCGTCGGGTGGTGTTGTTTAGTGTTTATGCCGGCGTTAGTTTCCGGAAATATACTTGTTGAGTTCAAAAACTCCTGCCAGCGAGCCGGCGATATTCAGGATACGGTGCCGCTGCTCCGGTTTGAACGCGGTGATTTCTTCCCAGCTCAAAAAACGGACCTCACGGATAATCTGCCCATCGGCCGCCAGTTCCGGGTCGAAGCCCGAAATCAGGGTTCCCTCAAAGGATTTTATTTCAAAAAATAGCTCAACCGCATGCAGCGGCTCTGCAATATGCTCATTGACAAATAGCAACTGCCCTACCACGACGTCCAGGCCCGTCTCTTCGCGGAACTCTCGGACCAATGCGTGCTCTGCCGTTTCGCCGAAGTAGACGCCACCGCCGGGAGGCGCCCAAAATACGCCGTCGGGCCCATAAAGCGCCTGGTTCACAAGCAGAATGCGGCCTTCGTGCACGCAAATGCCGCACACGCGCATACGCACGGAGCCCCCGTAAATAGTCCCTATGTCTGCATTTAGCGCTTGCAAAACCTGTTTTTTGAACGGGCAAAGATAACCATCCGGCCAGAATAGGCAAGACATAATTCTGCCTCCCCGCTTCCGGCAAGGCAGCTACGGGTGGTCTAATGGCAATTCTGCCTGAAAACGAAAGAAGGATCAGGAGTACGGGCTTCCGGAAATATAGCTTTCGAGCGTATTAATGTGCTCTTTCTGCTCGTGTATGATCGCGGAAACAATGTCATTGATCGAAATAATGCCCACCAGTTGGCCGTCGTTATTCACCGGCAAGTGGCGGATGTGCTTGTCCGACATGATCTGCATACATTCCTCGATTTTCTCGTCCGTCTCCACGGTAATCACCTTGCTGGTCATTACATCGCGGATCAGCGTGTCCCTCGAACCGCGCCCTTGTAAGATCACTTTGCGTGCATAATCACGCTCGGAAAAGATGCCGATCAATTCATTATCTTCAATTACCAAAACTGCCCCAATGTTTTTCTCGGCCATGAGTTCCAGAGCCTCAAACACTGTGTTGTCCTGCGTAACCGACCAAATCGCATTGACAGGCTTGTTGCCCATTACATGTTGTACCAGCATAGATGTTTAGGTTTGGGGATTTTCAGATAAAGGGAGTCTAATATATGGATTTGGCCTAATAAAGTCCAATAAAATATGAGTATTATTTTGTTAAGAAATCCGGTTTTTGATAATCGAAATCCTTGCGTTAGATTCGTTCCATGGACACCGACAAACTTTTGCCTTCCCAATTACTGCGCAGACAATTCCCTTTCAGGCCCACTGACGGTCAGCTTCGTTTCTTCGAGAAGACCAATGATTTTCTGATTGAAGAAAAGGGCCTTGAACGTTACAGGGACTGTTTTTTGCTCAAAGGTTATGCGGGAACGGGTAAAACGACGATCATCAGTACGCTCATTAAGGTATTGAAAAACTTCGGCTATAAATCGGTGCTCCTGGCGCCCACGGGCCGGGCGGCAAAGGTCATGTCGGGGTATTCCGAAAAAATCGCGCTCACGATCCACAAGAAGATTTACAAGCAGACAGCCGATGCGTTTTCAGGCACACTGACCTTCCAGCGCCAGAAAAATTACCACGACAACACCCTGTTCATCGTCGACGAAGCCTCGATGATCACCGACGATGCCGATTTCGGAAGCCGCAGCCTGCTGGCCGATCTGGTGGAATTTGTATTTGAAAACCCCGGCAACAAGCTGATGCTCGTCGGCGACACTGCCCAGCTGCCTCCCGTGGGCAAGGAGCTGAGCCCTGCATTGGACGGCGATTACCTGGAAAGGACATTTTATATGTCCGTTTTTCAGGAAGAATTAAAGGAGGTCATGCGCCAGGACGAGCAATCGGGTATTCTTTTCAACGCTACGCAGCTGCGCAACCAACTCGGTGCCGAGGCCGCCGATATTCACATTACCACCCGCTCCTACCGCGATGTTTTCAAAATGACGGGAGAAAAACTGGAAGAAGGCCTCCGATATGCTTACGATAAATATGGTACCGAGAACTCGATTATCCTCACGCGTTCCAACAAAGCGGCCGTTCAGTACAATGAATACATCCGGCGGGTTATTAATTTTTCGGAAGACGAGCTCGATGCCGGTGACCGGCTGATGGTCGTGCGGAACAATTACAATATTCTCGACGAGGACTCCCCTGCCGGCTTCATCGCCAATGGCGATTTTGTGGAGCTGCTGAAAATCCGTAAAACCCAGGAAATGCACGGTTTCCGGTTTGCCGATGTGACATTAAGGCTAACTGACTACGAAAAGCAGCCCGAGTTCGACGCGAAGATTTTCCTGGACACCTTGCATTCACCCTCGGCCTCAATGTCGGCGGAAGATAATAAGAAACTCTACGAAAGCGTCCAGCAGGACTATTTTTATATCAAATCCAAAAAAGACCGCGTCGAAGCATTGCGAAAAGATCCGTATCTGAATGCATTGCAGGTAAAGTTTGCCTATGCGCTCACGTGTCACAAGGCGCAGGGCGGCCAATGGAGCGCGGTGTTTATCGACCAGGGATATTTACCCGAGGAGCAAATCAACACCGAGTTCGTCAGGTGGCTTTATACGGCCATTACCCGCGCCACCGACGAGGTTTTCCTGATGAATTTCCACCAACAATTTTTCAAATAGCCGTTATCAGGCAGGTACCGAAGCGCGTTGCAGGCGGTCGTTAATGGCCAGCCCCAACCCGCTGGAAGGCACCAATTCCGCTTTGATTTCCGAAACGGGCAATGCATCCAGCTCCCGCAAGTATGCGAAAAGATTATGCGCAGCCTCTTTCAAATCACGATTCGGACTGAGCAAACGCTGGTATTTCCGGTCGGCTCCTTCGAGGTATTTATCAAACATCAGGTATCCTGTTTCCGCATTACCCGGCACAATATCATCTCTTCTATACAAATGCAGCGGCTTTCGGGGGGCATAATGGCTTTTGAGCATGCCCGGCGCCTTAGGATCGGAGGTGGAATGCGGCATGAGCACCACCGGCCCGATCAGCGACTCGATTTCGTTGATATCTAGCCCACCCAGCCGGTACACAATCGTTTCGTCATTCTCAAAACCCAAAATCGTGGACTCAATCCCTACTTCACATTCGCCACCGTCGAGAATGTAAGAAATGCGGTCGCCGAGCTGCTGCGCTACGTGCTCTGGCTTGGTCGGGCTGATGTAGCCAAATGGGTTGGCGCTTGGCGCTGCAAGCGGGAAGCGGAGCTGGCTCAGCAGTTCGAGCGTAAGTGGGTGATTGGGAATCCGTACCGCCACTGTATCCAGCCCGGAGGTCACCAGGTCGGGCACAATGCCTTTTTTAGGCAAGAGCAAAGTCAGCGGCCCGGGCCAGAAGCGGTTGGCCAGCACCCGCGCCTTTTCGGGGATATCGGAGACGTAAATAGCCGCTTTTTCGACGGAATCAGTATGGATAATGAGCGGGTCGAACGCTGGCCGGTTCTTTGCTTCGAAAATAGAAAGCACCGCTTTTTCGTTCAATGCATTGCCCGCCAGCCCGTAAACGGTTTCGGTAGGAATGGCTACTAATTCGCCTTTTATCAGAAATTCTTTTGCGACGTGAAGATCGCTGCCCGTGACTGCCAAAATATAATTCTGTTTTTAAAATGCAAAAATACGGCGGCGCAGAAGAAATCCGAATATCCGCATTTAGATTGTTTTTAAATAACTCTGGAATGTCGGAAACTTGGCGCTGCGTTACCTGATACGTGTTTATATTTATTGGTTAAATAGTACTATCTAAACAACCCTTTACTATGTTTCAAATCAAAGAACAACCTACCGTTTTCGACGTCGCGATCATCGGCTCGGGAGCGGGAGGCGGAATGGCAGCTTATCAACTTGCCAAAGCGGGTGCCAAGGTGGCTCTTTTGGAAGCAGGTGGGTATTTCGACCCTGCCGATCCAAAATACATTACCCAGCTGAAATGGCCTTACGAATCGCCACGCCGTGGCGCCAGTAACCACCGCCCTTTCGGTGATTTCGACGCAGCCTGGGGTGGATGGGAAATCGAGGGAGAACCCTATACACACAAAAACGGAACGCAATTCGACTGGTTCAGGTCCCGTATGCTCGGAGGCCGTACCAACCACTGGGGACGTATCTCGCTGCGTTTTGGCCCCAAAGACTTCAAACGTAAGAGCATAGACGGCCTCGGCGACGACTGGCCGATCAGCTACGACGATGTAAAACCTTATTATGATCAGGTAGACAAGCTGATCGGTGTTTTCGGGACCGTAGAGGGCCTTGACAACGAGCCGGACGGTATCTTCCTTCCTCCGCCGAAGCCGCGTCTGCACGAGCTTTTCCTCAAACAGGCAGGTAAAAAGGCGAATATCCCGGTAATCCCGTCACGTCTTTCGATCCTTACCAAGCCTATCAACGACCAGCGTGGTGTTTGTTTCTATTGCAGCCAGTGCTCACGCGCCTGTCAGGCATATGCGGATTTCTCTTCATCGTCGGTATTGTGTATTCCTGCGATCAAAACCGGTAACGTAACCTTGATCAACAATGCAATGTGCCGCGAGGTGTTGACCGACCCTTCAACAGGACTGGCAACCGGCGTTTCGTACATTGACCGTGAGAAACTCACCGAGCATACCATTAAAGCGAAAGTGGTGGTACTCGCCGCTTCGGCCGCGGAATCTTCGCGCTTGTTGCTGAACTCGAAATCGGCCCGTCACCAGAATGGTCTGGCGAATTCCAGCGGCGTGGTAGGCCGTTACCTCCACGACTCTACGGGTGCTTCACGCGGCGCATTCCTGCCCCACCTGATGGACCGCAAACGTTACAACGAGGATGGCGTAGGTGGTATGCACGTGTACACCCCGTGGTGGCTCGACAACAAAAAACTCGACTTCCCGCGTGGTTACCACATTGAATACGGCGGCGGTATGGGTATGCCGAGCTACGGATTCGGTTCGGGTATCGAGAACCTGAATGGTAAGTATCCGACCAAAGCCGGTGTGATGAAAGAGGCAGGGGGGTACGGTTCGTCATTGAAAGAAGACTACCGTCGTTTCTACGGTGCCAACATCGGTATGGCCGGCCGCGGTGAAGCGGTGCCCGATTATAACAACTACTGCGAAATAGACCCGAATGTGGTGGATAAATTCGGTATCCCGGTACTTCGCTTCCATTACAAATGGTCTGATTACGAGATCAAACAGGCGAAACACATGCATGATACCTTTGAGGAAATCATCCATGCATTGGGCGGTGTGGCGAATGGTACCAAGCCGGGCGCGGATACCAATTACGGTCTGGCGGCTCCCGGACGTATCATCCACGAAGTAGGAACCGTGCGCATGGGCGACGATCCGAAAACATCCGCATTGAACAAGTTCTCACAGGCGCACGATGCCAAAAACGTATTTGTAGTAGACGGCGGATCCTTCGTGTCGCAGGCTGATAAAAACCCGACCTGGACGATCCTCGCGCTTTCGATGCGTGCTTCGGAGTACATTATCAATCAGGTTAAACAGAAAAATATTTAACATTTGAACCCTGTTCAAATCATAAGCATATGAAACGCAGAGATTCATTAAAGTCATTGACCCTGAGCTCGCTGGGGTTGGCTGCATTGAGCCCTCAGGTGGCTCTTGCCGAACAGCGGGACCTCGAAACGCAAACCCCGCCGGAAACCCCGCTTAAAATTCCGGGGGGAAGAACGAAGGAGGAAGCCATTCGTGACGCCAAAATTGCGAAAGAGAAATTTCTGACCGTGGCCGAACTGGCGACGATCAAAGTTCTGGTGGACATTATCATTCCGGCCGACGCCACTTCGGCCAGCGCGTCGCAGGCAGGTGTGGTTGAGTTTATCGACTTCATCGTGAAAGACATGCCGCAACATCAGACGCCATTGCGCGGAGGTTTGAGATGGCTCGAAAGAGAGTCGATCAGCCGTTTCGGCAAAGGATTTACATTAGCTACCAAAGCGCAGCAGATCCAGATCATCGACGATATCGCCTATCCTCAAAAAGCGAAGCCTATCCACAGCCAGGGCGTTGCATTCTTCAATATGATGCGCAACCTGACGGCTTCCGGCTTCTACACTTCCAAAATCGGTATTGCAGACCTTGGCTACAAAGGCAACACGCCGAATGTCTGGGAAGGTGTTCCCGAAGATGTGTTGAAGCAATATGGTTTGAGCTACGATTAAGCATTTTGTCTTCATACCAAACAAAATGGCCCCGTTTCTATTGAAGCGGGGCTGTTTTGTTATAAGCCCGATTTATCTCAGCGAGCAAACTAGTAACCTTTCCAAAATTATTTTGAGCGGCGGTCACAACGTGGTACCTTAAAGTTACTAGTTTAGCAACCAATGAACTTACCCCCATACATTAATCACAAACATGAAAAAGATTTACCTGCTAATTTCAATTTGCTTTTTTTCTCACTACACCAATGCTCAAACCTGCGACGTCTCCGATTTCACAAGCCAGCAACAGCTTGATAACTTCAAAATTCAAAATCCCGGGTGCAAGACAATTTTAGGAAGTGTGACAATTACTGGCGCCGACATTACAAATTTAAACGGCCTCTCTAATATAACCCGCGTTATCGGCGATGTGACGATAGTTAATAATCCAACACTTCCAAACATGAATGGGTTGGGTGCGTTGACGGACATAAATGGTCGTCTTACGATCAATAACAACTCCCTCCTTTCAAATGTAGACGGACTCGGTGCCCTCACCAACATTCACGACGGGATTGATATAGATAGGAATCAATCGCTTACGGATCTTTCGGGCTTACAATCTCTTTCCTATGTAAATAGTTATCTCAGGGTTGTTTACAATCCGGTTTTAACCAGTATTGAAGTATTTAATAAAATCACTTCCGTCGCCGACTTCCTGTCGGTAGGTGCCAATCCAATGCTGGAGAGCCTGTCCGGTCTTCGTAATATCACCACCGCCAGTTCAGTATCCATAGCCCTAAATGACAAGTTATTAAACCTCGACGGCCTGAAATCACTGACAAAGACTACGGGATATCTTTACATCGGAAATAATCCGCTTCTTACGAATCTAGAAGGTCTCAACAAATTGAAAGTCATTGGTGAATATTTGAATATTTTCAACAATGACGCACTTACTTCGCTCGCCGGGCTGGACAGCCTTGAATCTGCCGCTAAAATCCAAATTCAGGACAACGCCAAGTTATCCGAGTGTGCAGTCCGCCCGATCTGCCAAATCCTGAAATCTTATCCGACGGTTTTCTACATGACTCCAAATGCGACTGGGTGCAATTCTACCGCAGAAATATCGTATGAATGTACCACATTACCCGTTGAGCTGGTCAGTTTTTCAGGTGAAAGTAAAATAGAGGGAAATGTGCTCAAATGGGTAACAGCCTCTGAAATCGACAACAAAGGCTTTGAAATAGAAAGGAGCTCCAATGGCAAGTTGTTTCAAAAAATTGGCTTTGTGGAGGGTAATACGGATAGCTGGCAAGCACTGAACTATTCATTTACCGACCCGACTCCCCATTCATTAACTTACTATCGCCTCAAACAGATCGACTGGGATGGGACTTCCACCTATTCAAAAATAGTCGTTGTGCAGGGGAAAGAACAGATTGTCGCGGTATACCCGAACCCTTCCCGCGGCCACCTGACTATCCGTGCTCAAAATCAGAACCAGCCGTATAGTATTAAAAACGGGCAAGGCGTTACGGTTATGGCATCTTCTGTGCTTCCGGAAAAGGAACTATCAACTGAATCATTGCAAGACGGAATCTACTTCCTGACTGTCGGTGCCGAAGTATTTAAGATTTTAGTAGCTAATGACTAGAAAACTTCTGGATTCGATTCATTTATTTTGCACACTCTAAAACAAAATCCGCATTCGGCACATGCAATTATCCGACAATATAAAGGATTCATATTCAAATCAATATGATGAAAATTCCGTAAAATGGCGTAACACAGGAGCGCGTTACAAAGCGCTTAACATCGTGGAGCTCTCCAAATCGATCCAGTTCAAAAATGTGCTGGAAGTGGGCGCAGGCGAGGGAAGCATCCTGAGTTGGCTATCGCAATGGAATTTTTGCGACGATCTGAATTGCATTGAAATTTCCGAAAGCGGTATTGACCTGATCAAATCCAAGAATATCAAGAACCTAAAAAGTGTTCTCCTCTTTGACGGGTACAAGATTCCTTACCCAGACAATCATTTCGACCTGGTCATCTGCTCTCACGTATTGGAGCATGTGGAACACGAGCGGATATTATTGAGAGAAATTAAGCGGGTATCGAAATACCAGATCTTTGAGGTACCGATAGACTTTTCTTTTTATGTAGACAGAAAATTAGAGCACTTCCTCTCTTACGGCCACATCAACATTTATACGCCGGCCCTATTCAGGTTTTTGTTGAAATCCGAAAATTTTGAAGTCGTGAAGGATATAAACTATCTCTATGACGATGAGGTCCTGCAACTCATGTTTAAAAAGAAAAACTCAGCCTATTATATCACAAAAATCAAGTTTGCGATCCTCAGCATGATACCTTACCTGCGGGGAATAAAGCCAAGCTCATATGCGGTGTTGACTCAAAAAACGGATAAAAAGCTCTCAATTTTTTAAGATCGCCATACCCCTGTAAAAAGACAGCCCCGTTTCGGTTTGAAACAGGGCTGTCTTTTTTAGGTTTGACCAGAAATCAATACAGTTTCTGACGTTGCTGCTTCACCGTCTCGTCGGTCAGGAACTCGTCGTAAGTCATGAGCTTGTCGAGGATTCCTTTTGGTCCGATTTCGATAATGCGGTTCGCGACCGTTTCCACGAACTGGTGGTCATGGGAGTAAAACAGCAAGCAACCTGTGAAGTCTATCAGACCGTTGTTCAATGCGGTGATCGATTCGAGGTCGAGGTGGTTGGTAGGGTCATCGAGTACCAATGCATTCGCGCCCGAGAGCATCGTGCGTGAGAGCATACAACGTACTTTTTCACCACCCGAAAGCACTTTCGCCTTTTTCAACGACTCTTCACCGGAGAAAAGCATACGGCCCAGGAAGCCGCGGATGAAGCTTTCGTCCTTCTCGTCGGAATATTGACGCAGCCAGTCAACCAGGTTCAGGTCTACATCAAAGAACTGTCCCGGATCTTTCGGGAAATAGGATTTCGTGATGGTAACACCCCAGGTGAAATCGCCCTTATCAGCCTTATCTACTTCACTGACAATATCAAACAATGCACTGATCGCCAGTACATTCCGGCTCACAAATGCAATTTTATCCCCCTTATTAACCGTAAAGCTGATATTATCAAACAGCTTGGTTCCGTCCTCGGCAGTTTTAGAAAGTCCCTCCACGCGCAAAATCTGGTCACCCACCTCACGCTCGGATTTGAATGCGATGTAGGGATACTTGCGGGAAGATGGCTTAATATCATCAACAGTCAGTTTTTCGAGCAATTTGGCGCGGGAAGTGGCTTGCTTCGATTTCGAAGCATTCGCACTAAAACGGCGGATGAAGTCCTCCAATTCCTTGCGTTTGTCTTCCGCCTTCTTATTGGCGTCCTGGCGCTGCTTCAATGCCAGCTGGCTGGATTGATACCAGAATGAATAGTTACCCGAGAACAACTGGACTTTGCTGAAATCGATATCCACCACATGCGTACAAACTTCATCGAGGAAGTGACGGTCGTGAGAAACCACGATAACCGTGTTTTTGAAATCGGCGAGGAAGTTTTCAAGCCACAATACCGTTTCAACGTCAAGGTTGTTGGTAGGCTCATCGAGCAGGAGCACATCAGGGTTACCGAAAAGCGCTTGGGCGAGCAGGACGCGTACTTTATCATTCGCATTCAAATCGCCCATTAGTGAATGGTGCAGCTCTTCGCCCAAACCGAGACCGCTCAAAAGTTGTGCAGCTTCGGTTTCGGCTTCCCAACCGTTCAAATCCGCAAATTCTGCTTCCAGGTCAGCGGCTTTCTCACCGTCTTCGTCTGTAAAATCCTCTTTCGCGTAAATGGCTTCGCGCTCCTTCATTACTTTATAAAGGCGCTCGTGCCCGAGGATCACCGTGTCCATCACAGTGTATGCGTCGAACTCGAACTGGTCCTGTTTCAGGAAAGTCATACGCTCGCCCGGGTTCATGCTTACATTACCCGTTTGCGGCTCGATTTCGCCTGAAAGAATCTTCAAAAAAGTGGATTTCCCGGCTCCGTTAGCGCCGATCACGCCATAGCAGTTACCAGGGACAAATTTTATATTTACTTCGTCGAACAATACCCTTTTACCGTATCGCAGCGATACGTTCTGAACCGTAATCATCTGTAAATTGATTATTTATGAATGAGACCGCAAAATTACAAAAATCAGGCCGATTTAGCATCCTTGGGCAAACTAAATGCAAACAAAACAGGCCGGTAACAAACCGGCCTGCCTATTAATATCCGAGATTTCCGACAATCAAGGGATCACGCGCAAGGTGTGTGCACCTTTGGCTACGCTCACTTTCGCGCCCTGCTTTTTCAATGCCGGGGTATCGCCCTTCGTCACCGACCAGAATTCTACTCCGCCGTTGCCGCTGCCGTATTCGAGGTATTCGAAAACGGAAACAGCCAGATTTGAGCCGTCTTTATCGAACGCTACGCTCTGAGGATAGATGCCATCGAACGGATAATCGGCTACTTTGGTCAACGCGCCGGTCGCCGCAACTTTATATAATGTAAGCGATGCGCCTGTACCTGCACCTGCTTCCGCCCATGGCGAGCCGCTCTTGCCTGCATTGGCGGTCACGAGCAAAGTACCATCCGGGCTCAACGCAAATGAACCGGTGTTCAAGCCGGCCGGTGCCTGGCCTGCAACTTTGTGCTCAACCGCGCCGTCCATCGAGAAATCAACCACAAAAACCTCGCCTTCGCCAGCGCCCTTACCCTGCGGGCCTTTTGCGTCGAGAACGAGGTAATGCTTGCCATCAGCCGTAAATCTACCGAAAGTAGGATCTACGCCTACTTTCACAGGCTTGCCCACCATTTCCACATTTTTCAGCTTTCCGGCCTCGCGGATCACTTTGTACAAACCTACTTCATTGGAATTATCAAGGCTGAACGCAATGAAATCGCCGGACGGGTGCCACGAAATATCTACAATGCGGTTAGTGCTATCCAATGCGGATGGCAGGTTCAAAAAACGCGCCGGCTTGCCGTCCGGGCCGGCCTCGATGAACACGAGTTCCTTGCCGGTGTCGTTAGTCGCCAGAATCAGCTCGTTCTTGTTGACGTCGATAGAAGTCGGTTTTTTACCAACGGGAAAACCAAACTTGGCTTTCGGCGCCGCCAGATTGCTGATATCAACTACAAACAGCTTCTCTCCCACCGGAAATTCCTTTGAAATGTCTTTGTATTCCCCTACGCCATCCTCCGGTCTGACCCGGTTTTCCAGCACAAATGCAAGCGTCCCGGTCGGCGACACGGCCAGCGTTTTGGAATATCCCAGCGCTGAATTCGATACCAGCGCACTTCCCAAGCCTTTACTACCCCGTTCTATTGGGAATTTGATGGTAGTAAGCTGGTCTTTTGATGTGTTGTCTCTTAATAGCTTACCATCAACCAATGCGGAAGCTGCCAGATCGGCATCGGACACTACAACCAGCCCACGGGCATTGAAGGTGATGGGTGATTGGGCTATCGCAGGAATGCTTCCCAACGCAGCCAAACCAGCAAATAATGCAACTTTCTTCATGGAAAAGAATTTAAGTTTTAGGTGGTTTGAACAATTTGAGCTTACACCAAAAGAACCTTGCAGGGGCGTTTATACCCGTGCAAGGTTCTTTTCAGAATGCGCAATATACAATAAAAAGAAAAACCCCGGCAAGCATTTGCCGGGGTTTCGGGTCACAGGAAGTAAAAATTACGCTGCAACAGCAAGTCCGTTGACGAATTTCGCCAGTTTAGACTTCTGATTAGAAGCTTTCTTCTTGTGGATGATATTTTTCTTTGCCAAACGATCCAACATTGAAGATACAGTTTTGTAAACTTCAACAGCTACTGCCTTATCAGTCGTTTCACGCAATTTCTTGATGTATGAACGGGTAGTCTTGTGCTGGTAACGATTACGCAAACGCTTAGTTTCGTTGGCGCGGATTCTTTTTAAAGCTGATTTATGATTTGCCATTTGTAATGAATATTTTTCTATTTCTCATTTCGGTCTGCAAAAATAGAAATTGCTTCCCAAAACGCCAAATTTCCTTTCAAAATATATTTCAATTAATATAACCCTACTTCGGCATGCGCTGCACGTCCGAGGCAAGGTACTCCTCGATCCGCGATTCCAGTTCGTTGTAGGGTATATTGCTGTGCAACTCTCCTTCGACGGCTAACGATATTTTACCTGTCTGTTCGGAAATGACTATCACGATCGCGTCCGTAGCCTCGCTCATACCCATGGCCGCCCGGTGTCGGAAGCCCAATGATGAAGGTACATCCACGCCGTCCGCAACGGGTAACACACATCGCGCCGCTTTTAGCACGCCGTCTACAATGATCACCGCGCCATCATGCAGCTCGCTGTATTGATTGAAAAGCGACACCAGCAGCGGCTTGGAAACACGCGCATCCAGCATTTCACCGGTTTCCACATATTTACCGAGATCATCGCGCTTGTTGAGCACGATCAATGCGCCCGTAAAGTTGGCAGCGATGGTTTTGCTCGCGTCGATCACTTCTCGCAAGTTTTTCACCTTGAAATCCATCATCGAATTCCCGATAAACTTCTTGAGGAAACCATTATTGGTATAAATCGTCGATTTGCCGATAATGAGCAGAAAACGTCGGATCTCCTGCTGGAAAATCACGATCAATGCCACCGCACCGACGCCCATGAAATATTGCAGGATAGCAGTCAGCAACCCCAAACCGAGCCCTTTGACCACCAGATAGAAGACGTAAACGAACAAATACCCGAGAAAAACCCTGCTTGCAATACTTCCCCGAACAAGGGTATATACCTGATAAAGAAGAATGGACACTAAAAAAACATCCAGGATATCAGCCCAATTGATGTTCAGAAAACCCACACGCATAAGAAAGGTGATATTTTACAGCGACTAAATTACTATTTTAATTCGGATAGTTACCTGCGGCCATCCACAGTTTTACCGCTTCCACGGCAGGTTTCACATCGTGCACGCGCAGGATCGACGCGCCTCGCTCCAATGCCAATGTATTGAGCACCGTTGTACCATTTAACGCTTCTTCGGGCGAAATATGCAAGGTTTTGTAGATTGTCGTTTTGCGAGAAATACCTACCAACATCGGATACCCGAGCAACTGGAACTGTTTCAGCTCCCGCATAAGCTCGAAATTCTGTGCGATGGTTTTCGCAAATCCGAAACCCGGATCGATGATCAGGTCGGCGACTCCCCTACTTTGCAACACCGCTACCTTCTGCCTTAAATCCGTGAGTATCTCCGGTACGAGGCGTTCGTAGTCCGTCAGACTGTTCATCGTTTGCGGTGTCCCGCGCATATGCATTAATATGTACGGTACATGCAGGCGGGCGACGGTCTCGAACATGGCGTCGTCGAGTGTCCCGCCGGCAACATCATTAATAATATGTGCGCCTTTGCGAATGCCTCTTTCGGCTACTTCTGCCCGAAAGGTATCAACAGAAATAATCAGGTCGGGAAAAAATTTAGCTAATGGCTCCACGGCGGATTCAATGCGGTCGCCCTCCTCCTCCGCGCTCACCTCCCGGGCGCCCGGGCGCGTGGAGTAACCGCCGATGTCGATCATACCAGCACCTTCCGACAGCATCTGGCCGGCTTTTTCGACGATCTCGTCCGTCGCAGCTACCCGGCTTCCGGAGTAAAATGAGTCGGGCGTGATATTCATAATCCCCATTACCACGGGTGCCGACAGATCGAGCAATGCGCCCCGGATATTGAGCGTTTTTTTACTAACTTGCAACATAAATTCTTTTCAAAAACAGGCAAAGGAATGAATATCAAAGCATTCTCTTCCTACCGTCTGAAAGTCTCTAACTCATTTGAAACAGTGAAATCCACAGAATCGGAATATCAGGAAATCATTCAGTATTGCCAAGATCTTTTTACAAAAAAAAACAAGGACTACGGAACATCCTGGCGTATCCTTCGGCTCCCTTCGATTACCGATCAGATCTTCATCAAGGCCCAGCGCATCCGCACCATCCAGGAAAAGGGTGTGCAGAAAGTGAATGAGGATGTGTCTTCCGAATTCATCGGGATCATCAACTATTGCGTAATGGCGCTGATCCAGATCGCTGCCGCAGAGCAAAGTCAGAACATCGACGATTCAGCATTAACAATTCTTTACAATTCCCAGGTGAACGAAGTGAAGGAATTGTTGTTTAATAAAAACCATGACTATGGCGAGGCGTGGCGCGATATGCGTGTAAGCTCCATGACCGACATCATTCTCATGAAACTGCTAAGGATCAAACAAATCGAAGACAATCAAGGCCTTACACTCGTTTCCGAGGGTGTAAAAGCCGGATACCAGGATATTATCAACTATTCGGTATTCTGCCTGATTAAATCGAATGCCTTACAGACCAACTAACAAAGACACACCCAAACCGCCGTCCAGTTTGCAATGAAAATCTTTGCCCAGATCTCACGAGTCGTAGTAGGATTATTGTTCATTTTCTCCGGAATCATCAAGCTGAACGACCCGATCGGGACACAGTACAAGCTGGAAGAGTATTTCGAGGTCTTCGCGACCGACCTTCCTGCCTTGCATGATTTCTTTATGGCTCTGGTGCCGCTGGCGCTGTATTTTTCGGTTTTTCTCTGCACAGCGGAGGTTGTTCTGGGTATTGCATTACTGGTCGCTTACAAGCCGAAAACCATATCCTGGTTACTGCTGGCGATCATCGTTTTCTTTACATTCCTGACATTTTATTCGGCCTATTTCAACAAAGTGACCGATTGCGGCTGCTTCGGCGCGGCGATTAAGCTCACGCCGTGGACGTCGTTTGGTAAGGATATATTCTTGCTGATATTAATCCTGGTGATCGTATATTACCGAAAGAAGTTCAAATCCTACCCTACCGGTATTGTTGTTGTTATTTCGACACTGGTTTCTCTCGGTGTGGCCATTTACTCATTACGTCATTTACCGATCATTGATCTGCTGCCCTATCGTGTTGGCGCGAGCATTCCCGCTCAAATGAAGCCTTCCGAGCCGCTGCGATATCAGTATATATTTGAAAAGAACGGCAAAACGCTTGAATATGAGCAATATCCGAGTGATACTACGTTGAAATTCAAAGAAATGGTGGTGCTGAATGAGGACGCGAAACCGAAAATCACGGACTACAAGGTTTGGAATGATGCGGGCGATTTCACGGAAGGTACCTTCCAGGGCAAGAAGCTTTTCCTGATCATTAAAAGCCTTACAGACATCAATACAGCCGCATTGCCCGATATCAATAAACTGATCAATGCTGTCAAAAACAAGGGTGTGGAGCCGGTCATTCTCACTTCCGGAAACAGTGCCGATATCGAGAACTTCCTCTCGCAGCACCAGCTCACCGCACCGTACTATTATGTAGATGCGACAGTTTTGAAAACCATTTCGCGCTCCAACCCCGGCCTGTGGCTTTTGAAAGACGGCATTGTGAAAGGCAAATGGCATTACAACGACACCCCGACTGCCGAAGAAGTGGTGAGCCTTGTCAAATAATGTGACTGACACCCCCATATTAAATGAAGAATATAATACTCGTCGGGATGATGTCTTCCGGCAAAACTACGCTTGGCAAAAAGCTCGCACGTGCATTGAATTACCAGTTCGTAGATCTTGACAAGCTGATCGAGAAAGACCAGGGAATGGAGATTTCCGCTATTTTCTCGCAGCAGGGAGAAGCGTATTTCCGGGAAGTCGAAAGCCGGATTTTGAAGGAAACCTCTACGCAAAAAGGCATTGTCCTCGCCTCAGGCGGCGGCACGCCATGCTTTTTCGACAATATGGAGGTGATTAAAGAAATGGGTATCAGTATTTTCCTGGACGTTCCGGCCGAAGACCTTGCTAGAAGAATCGAAAACCACGGCAAGGACGACCGCCCTATTCTCTCCGGCGCCACCTCGCTCGTCGACACGCTGCAAAACCGCATTACCGACAGGCTGCCCTATTACACACAAGCCGATTTTACATTGAAGGGGGAAATAGATGTCAGCCACTTGCTGGAAGTGCTTACGCCCTTGTTATAACTGAAAAAACCTGCCATGAGCAGGTTTTTTCAGTTATAATCGATACGGAAGAGCATCAGAAAAATACGCCGCCCGTCAGCATCACATTAACCGGTCTGTTGGTAATCTCTACCGATGCATAGTTGTTGGGATTGTTGAGGTAATAAGGCGTGTATGCCGATTTATAGGTGGTAAATGTCCCAGTTAAATCCGCAAAGAAGCGATCGTTACGCACCCCTACACCCGCCGAAAACAATAGTTTGCTTCGGTCGATGCCGTCCGTCCGGTCAAGATAAGGGTCTGCAATGTAGGCACCACCTATGCGCGCACGGAAAATATTAGCCCTAACCTCGCCGCCCAATCGGAAATTGACGGTATTGCGGAATGTGTCTTTGATTTCCGCCTTCGTGTCATTCTTGAAGTCGCGGTTACCGTCGGCATCCAGAAAGCTTGTCGTTGCCCGCATCCCGCTGTAACCAACGTATTCAATAGTCGCAGTTAGGAACCCCTTGTTTTGAAAAAACACCGTGCCTCCCAAATTACCACGCATCGGACCAATTAGTGTATATTCAAAATCATTTGCCGCAATGGGAAGTGAGCTGTATGGCGGTGTAATCAGGTTTCCATTCCCATCTTTCACCTTCCCCCCCACGAAGCCCGCAGCTACGCTTTGGCTATATGTTTCCTTAATCGCGCTGATGGTCGGGCTGATCAGTGTTCCACCGATCTGGAACATCGGGTTGAACTTATAAATAGCCCCCAGCGAGGCATTGAACCCGTTACCACGAACTGTAAAATCCTCAAACTGATCGATGTAGGTCAGCGAAGGGCTGTTGATATAATCATCGCTAAACCGGGAAGAATAATCATATTTAATCCTGCTGAAACCGATATTTCCTCCGAGGTAAAATTTATCGTCCAGGTTCCCCGCGTAAGCGAATGTCCATTGCGATGTGGCTCCTTTGGAAGTAAAGTCACCTGACTGGTCCACCACGCTTTGCCCATCGATCGCCGCGAACGGAGGGCCGGAGGCAGTTGTAGGGTTGATCAGGTACATCTGGTAGTAGGCTACCGGAATCGAGTTGGCTATCGGATTACCCGCCGCATCGTTTTTAAGGCCGTCTTCGAGTTCCTTGATGGTATAAGGGGGACTCGCGTTATTGACCGTCTCCAATACATTATCGATATAGGCGCTGTTGTTATTCCGGCCTCCATACAGGTAACCGTTTTGAAATGATTGCTGGCGGGAGAAAGAAACGCCGAATGACGACCGCTTCCATTTCCGCTGAAATCCCGGCTGGCTCGCAAACACGACCGAAGCCTGCGGAATATTAAACAGACTACTGCTCTGCTTGTCTTCGTTGCCGAGATAGTTAGCTTTCGTGCCGGCTATCGTCACAGCCGGGCTCAGCGTAAATTCCGAACGATTATAGAATCCCAAACCTGCCGGGTTTCCGTAAATGGAGCTGGCGTCGCCACCAATGGCAGCGTGGTTTCCGCCCAACGCCTGGAAGCGTGCGGATCCGTTCTGGTTGATTTCTGAATAGCGAAGTGCGTCGGTAGCGTATTGTGCGAATGCCGCTGATGAAGTGAGCAGCGAAAAGAGGAGCGTAATTGCTGAGGATGTTTTCGACATGGCGGTTGATACTTATTTCAATACAATTTAAACGAAAACCCTGCAAAATTATGACATCTTGCAGGGTTTGACGTGACTATCTCTTTTTCAGGATAGTTGTAAATTATCTTGGACCTCTCGAAGAGCGGCTTGAACTTCCGCCGCCACCGCCTCCACCGCTGGATGGGGCGCTATAACTTCTTGAAGGAGCGCTGTACGACGGCTGGCTGTAAGTCCGGGTCGGTGCGCTGTATGATTCGCTTCTTGGGGTTGAATAGCTTCTGCTAGGCGTTCCGTAGTCCTGAGTTCTGGTTGGCGTACTGTACGTTGGTGCGCTGTAAGACGAGGAAGAAGAGCCTCTCGAAGAACGCGGAGACGAATAATAGCTTGCGCCATTATTGTTTCCACCTTCGGAAGAATAATTGCTCGAATTGGCCGAACGAGGACGTGAGTAATACACATTATTACCACCACCGCCATCCACCACACGTGAGCCGTAGGATGATTCGCCGTTGGTTCTTCCATTGGCCACTGCATTACCGCGGCCCGATCTTGGTGAAGAATAGGTATCTCCCGAGATCACACGACCACCATCACGGCTTCCTCTTGTAGCAGTTTCAGAACGGTTCCGTGATGAGTTTACAAAATTCGAGTTATAACGCTCACTGCTGCGGTTTCTGCTCGCATCCACTACGCGCGGGCCGTAAGTTCTGGCATAACCTCTGTCCGAATTGTTGATCACGATCACCGGACGGCTGTAAGCCCATGGTGAATAGCCGTAACCGCCGTAGAAGCCATCGTAGTAGCCTCCACCCCAGCCGTACATGCTGTTGTAACCCCATGGGCTATACCCCCATGGACTGTAAAACGGATCATAACCATAGCTCAGCATGCTTCCGTAGCCCCATGGCGAATACCCCCATGGAGAATATCCCATCATCGATCCGAAGCCAAACCCGAAAGAAGGACGCATTCTGAAACCGCCGTAACCGAAGTTGAGCGACAAGCCTGCATAGCTGCCAGGCCAGTAAGAGCCTAAACCGCCGTAATAAGGATTATTAAAATTCGCTGCATTATAGCCGTCTACAAAACCGGCATTATAGCCCACGTCTGTTGACACCTGACGTTTTACGGCTCTGGACGAAAGATAATTTTCGTCGTAATAGTCCGCGGTACCGTTTTCGGAATAATTGCCTGTATAGGTATAGTCAGGGTTGTCTGAACGGGATACTTCCTGATCACCTCCCCGGTCTGCCAATACGAGGCCTCCGCCGGAGTTCCCCCCGTAGAGATCATCATAGCCGCCACCCGAGCGTGATGCATACTGATTTGAAGTACATCCCCAAGCTCCCAACAGCACCAGCAAAGACAAATATTTTGCTTTATTGAACATACTCATGGCTTTTAAGGATTAAAAGTTTGTTGCTAATATAGGTATAAAAACGTATTCGCCCTACGAAGTAAACGTCCGTAACTATACATTAATTCCAAAGTTAACATAAAAAACTATCTTTGCAACTCCCTTGAAAAACAGGCCTGGATTAACGTAATACTCCATTTCAATTCCAAAATAATACAAAGTAATGAGTAAAGCCTTGCCAACACGAAGTGAAAACTACTCCGAATGGTACAATGAATTAGTGAAACGCGCCGACCTGGCCGAAAACTCACCGGTAAGAGGTTGTATGGTGATCAAACCGTACGGATACTCTATCTGGGAAAAAATGCAGCGCGCGCTGGATGACATGTTCAAAGAAACAGGCCATACCAATGCCTATTTCCCGCTTTTCATCCCGAAATCGTACCTGAGCAAGGAGGCTTCGCACGTGGAGGGATTTGCGAAGGAATGCGCCGTTGTGACGCATTACCGCCTCAAAAACGACCCGAACGGCAAGGGCGTGGTCGTTGACCCGGAAGCGAAACTGGAAGAAGAACTGATCGTCCGCCCGACTTCGGAAACGGTCATTTGGAGCACTTACAAGAACTGGATCCAGTCGTACCGCGACCTTCCGCTGCTCATCAACCAATGGGCAAACGTAGTGCGTTGGGAAATGCGTACACGCCTGTTCCTGCGGACGGCCGAGTTCCTGTGGCAGGAAGGCCACACGGCGCACGCAACAGCGCAGGAAGCGGTAGCCGAAACCAAACAAATGCTGGAAGTATACGCACAGTTCGCCGAGGAATGGATGGCGGTACCCGTTATCAAAGGGGTAAAAACGGCTAACGAACGTTTCGCGGGTGCGGAAGATACCTACTGTATCGAAGCGATGATGCAGGATGGGAAAGCATTGCAAGCCGGTACTTCCCACTTCCTGGGCCAGAACTTCGCGAATGCATTCGACGTAAAATTCCAGGATAAGGAAGGCAAGCTGGACTACGTTTGGGGAACGTCGTGGGGCGTCAGTACGCGCCTGATGGGTGCGCTCATCATGGCGCATTCCGATGACGCTGGTCTTGTATTGCCTCCGAAACTGGCGCCTATCCAGGTGGTAATCGTTCCTATTTATCGTAATGACGAGCAGCTCGCGCAGATTTCCGAAAAAGTAGCGGAAATCACCAAGGATTTGAAAAAACTGGGCATCAGTGTCAAATATGACAGCAGCGATAACGCGAAGCCAGGTTTCAAATTTGCAGAATATGAGTTGAAAGGTGTTCCTGTACGGTTGGCCATGGGTGGCCGCGACCTCGAAAATGGTACAGTAGAAGTAGCCCGCCGCGATACCAAAACCAAGGAAACGGTTTCAGTGGAAGGAATTGCAGCTTATGTGCAAAATCTGCTCAGTGACATTCAGGAGTCTATTTACAAGAAAGCACTCACATTCCGCGAAGAGAATACCTATAAAGTAGATTCTTTCGAAGAATTCAACAATATTCTCGATACCAAAGGTGGGTTTATCCTCGCTCACTGGGACGGCACTTCCGAGACCGAAGAGAAGATCAAAGAAGAGACGAAGGCGACCATCCGCTGTATTCCTCTCAACCAGGAAGCCGAAGAAGGCGTTTGCATTTACTCGGGTAAGCCGTCGAAAGGGCGTGTGGTATTTGCCCGGGCATACTAATTTACAATTTCCGGCATTCGTGAAAGTTACTTCGCGAATGCTTTTTCCAACCATATAAATATAAAACTATGAGTCAAGCAAAGGCTGGTGACAAAGTGCTGGTACACTACAAAGGTACCTTACCCGACGGACAACTCTTTGATTCCTCCGAGGGACGTGAGCCTTTGAGCTTCACTCTTGGAAGCGGACAGGTTATCAAAGGATTTGACGATGGCGTGACCGGCATGGCGATTGGTGACAAAAAAACCATCAACATCCCCAACGCAGAGGCGTATGGCCCAGTGAATGATGAAATGATCATTCAATTCGACCGCGCACAAATCCCTGCCGATATTCCTCTGGAAGTAGGCGGTACATTGAATATGCATCAGGACGGCGGCCAGGTTATCCCGGTTGTTGTAAGAGAAGTAACTGAAACTTACGTAGTACTGGATGCCAACCACCCGTTGGCAGGTCAGGATCTTATTTTTGAACTGGAATTGGTGGGTATCAACTAATCAACCAATGAGGTTCGATGCGACCGGGCTCTGATGAGTGCCGGTCGCATTTTTTATTCTGTCCATTTCAAACTGAAATTTTCAGGCTTTCCTTTGGAGAGTTTGAGTAAAATCTGCCGAGCGGCGAGGTCCTGCAACATCCGTTCGGCCCTCTTTTCGGAGACATTGATGATTTTCGAAAACACCTTCGCGGTAACCGAGTCTGTTTCTTTGAGATAGGTAATCAACGTCTTCACATGGCGCGTTGCCAGAAGCTTTTCCGTTTCGGTATCGGCCCCATTATAAAGCAGCAGCCTCGGAATAGGCATGCTTTTATCTTTCACACGAATGTAAATAATGCGTTCGCCCTTCTCATTCAATGCGTGATGCGGCTTGTCTTCGCTTTCATTGACGGTCACGCGCATTACCTTCTTGCTGTCCAGGTTTTCGGTCTTGATCTGGACCACCAGCTCCGGCTCGATCAGCTTTACGAGAGCCTTTTCAAGCTTTTGCAATTCCCTTAGTTCCGATTGCACGCCCATAATGGCGCCATGATCGGCCACGCCGATCAGCAGATTGCCCCCGGAGGTATTGGCAAAGGAAACAATGGTTTTGGCAATTTTAAAGGGACTGTCTATTGTCCTCTTGAACTCAATGGTGAGCCCCTCCCCTTCCTTAATTAACTGAATGATACTTTTATCCATGCATTTAAATCAACCCGTATTTCTTGCCCGGCATCGACCGGACCATCCCCTGGAATTCAAGGTTCAGCAACAACGTAGCCAGTCGGTTTAAATGAATGCCGGATTGCCACGCGAGTTCGTCGATTTGCATCGCTCCCCGTTGCTTTAACAGCGAAAGCACCTGGCCTTCGTCTTGGGTAAAGCCTTCGAAGGTCATTACCGTCTGGTCACAAGTACCCGCCTGCGCGACGTCCGGCATTCCCTCGCCCCAACCCAGGGCTGCGGCCATATCTGCCACCGATGTAAAAATCGAAGCCTTATGATCGCGAATCAGGAAGTTACAGCCCTCTGATTGCGGTTCATGGATAGCACCCGGCACCGCGAACACCTCCCGGTGGTAGTTCTGTGCAAACTCAACGGTGATCAGGCTCCCGCCCGTGCGCCCCGATTCCACTACTATGGTAACATCACTGAGCCCCGCAATAATTCGGTTCCGGGCTGGAAATCTCATAAAATCCGGCTTCGTCCCCAACGCGCTTTCCGTAACGATCCCGCCATTTTCCTGCATTTCAAATGCGGTACGCTGATGCACGGCCGGGTAGATCACATCCAGCCCGCTCGCCATAACCCCCAGCGTGGCGAGGTTGTTGCGCAGGCAATGCCGGTGTGCAGTGATATCCACACCATAGGCCAGCCCGCTGACCACAAGCGGCTGGTAGGGTACCAGTTCCCGAATGATATTTTCCGTCACGGACTTGCCGTAGTCACTGATATTCCGCGTGCCCACGATTCCTACCGTACGCGGCCAGTTAAAGTCGGTATTGCCTTTGGCATACAATGCAATGGGGGCGTCGTAAAGCGGCCGCAGGCGCGCCGGATATTCAGGCTCATTGAAGAAAAGTAGTTGCGTTCCGGTTTTGCGGCATTGCGCGAGTTCCCTTTCAGCGAGTTCCAGCGTGTTTTTACCCAAAACAGCCTTCACGATTTTGTCGCCGATACCCGGGATTTTGATGAGCCTTTTATAATCCGCCTGAAAAACCTGGGAAGCGCTGCCACAGTAGCCGATGAGCTGGCGGATCGTCACAGCCCCAATTCCGGGCGTATGCATAAGTGCAAGGATGCAGATTTTCTCTGCTTCGGAGGATGGTTGCATGATATAGTGTGTAGGTTGAGTTGGTAGTTGCCGACGCCTGGCATGCATTTTGCGAGTATACGTCAGCAGTTCATTTCAAAAATAAACAATAATCTGAAAACCACTATATGGAAAACCTCGAAACCGAAGTAGCCGAAACCGAACAACATTATGAAGGTATGGGCGCTACCTGCCATCCAGAGGGAGTGTATTACCGCGTATGGGCGCCGCACGCCGAAAGTGTTTCGGTCACGGGAAGTTTCAACGACTGGGATGCCTCGGCCACCCCGCTGCAACCGGAAGAGAATGGCATGTGGGGCTGTCTGGTTGAAAACTCCAAAGAAGGGGATGAATACAAATACGTTATCAAAACTCCCGCCGGCGAGCTGCACCGCAACGACCCATATGCTTTAAAAATGACTAATTCTGCTGGCAATTGCGTCGTTTATAACCACGAATCGTTCGACTGGCAGGATGTGATTTTTCAAATGCCCGGCTGGCATGAGCTGGTGATTTATGAGCTGCACGTCGGCACTTTTAACGTGAAACAAGAGGGGGAGGTAGGCACGTTTTATACCGCCATCGAGCGCATTCCCTATTTAAAGGACATGGGCTTCAACGCGGTGGAACTGATGCCGTGCTCGGAATTTCCGGGTTCAAGGTCGTGGGGCTATAATCCCGCCAACCCGTTTGCAATAGAATCCGATTACGGCGGTCCGGATGGCTTAAAGGCATTTGTAAAAGCCGCACACGAAGCCGGCATTGCGGTAATCCTCGATGTGGTGTACAACCATTTCGGCCCGTCGGACCTTGATCTCTGGCAGTTCGACGGCTGGCAGGAGAACGATGGCGGAGGTATTTACTTCTATAACGACTGGCGCTCTGAAACACCCTGGGGCAATACCCGCCCCGACTACGGCCGCGGTGAAGTGCGTCAATACATTCACGACAATGCCCTGATGTGGCTACGCGATTATCGCGTCGACGGCCTGCGCATGGACATGGTTCCTTACATAAGAAATGTAAAGGCCAACGGTAACCCGGGCGACGATATCGCGGAAGGCATTTCGCTCATGCAATGGATCAACAAAGATATCCGCGACAGCTGCGGCAACTGTATTACCATCGCCGAGGACATGCATTCGCTGGATTTTATCACCAATTCAGTCGAAAATGGTGGCCTGGGCTACGGCTCTCAATGGGATGCGGAGTTTGTGCATTCGATCCGCGACGCCATTATCACGGCCAACGACCAGGACCGCAATATGGACAGCGTCGTGGCAGCCATTACCAATCGCTACAATGCCGACGCTTTTCAGCGGATTATCTACACCGAATCACACGACGAAGTAGCCAACGGCCAGGCCCGCGTGGCAGAGGAGATCGCCGACGGCGATGTCAATAACTGGTATTCTAAAAAACGGGCAGCGCTGGGCGTGGCGCTGGTGCTTACCTCTCCCGGCATTCCAATGATATTTCAGGGACAGCCATTGCTAGAAGACAAATGGTTTTCCGACAGCGATCCTATCGACTGGTCGAGGCTCGAAAAGTTCAGCGGCTTCGCAGCATTGCACCGCGACATGATCCACATCCGCAGAAACTGGTTTGGCGTAACCAAAGGCCTCCAAGGGCAGAACGTCGATATTATCAGGCAAGACAATGAAAAAAAGGTGATCGTTATGCACCGCTGGGACGAAGGCGGGCCCAAAGACAGCGTTGTGGTCGCATTCAATTTTTCGACCGAAACGTTTTCCGACTACAAAGTCGGGTTCCCGCGGCCTGGCAAATGGCATCTGCGGCTGAACAGCGACAACGAATATTACGACGCGGATTTCTCGAATCTGGGCGTCTTCGATGTCGATACCATGGACGGTGAAATGGACGACTGCGGACAGTTCGTATCCCTGCAAATCCCACCCTATTCCGCTTTGATCTTTTCGCAGGAAGAGTAAATTTTTTAAAAGGAAGAAAGGGAGGATGGAGGAAGGGGAAAATTGAGTTCCTCCTTTCCTCCATCCTCCCTTTCCTCCCTTTTCTCCCGTTATTTAATTGCTCTAAAAATGCGGTCCCAGCGGATTTTTTTCACGAAGCTGGTCGGGTTTGGATCGATGGACATCCACACGAAAACTGCTTTTCCTACAATATGGTCTTTGGGAACGAATCCCCAATAACGCGAGTCGGCTGAATCGTGGCGATTATCCCCCATCATGAAATAGTAATCCTGCTTGAATGTATAGCTGGTAATCTGCTTACCACCAATCGTGATTCTGTCCTTTTCCACAACGACGTTTTCATTACCGTCGAAATTCCGGATGATATCGCCATAAAGCGCAATGTTGACCTCTGTGAGTGGTACTGTCATCCCCGTCTTCGGCACGGTAATGGGGCCATAATTATCCTTATTCCAATCGATTACGTCACTCGTCGGAAACAGGTATGGCTCTTTCAGGCCTTTTTCCATCAGCACGGGCTGTACCCTCTTCACGAAATCATAGGTTTTCAGCTTTTCCGCCAATGCGGCGGTCGTCTTCACTACATACCCTGCCTCGTCGTTAGCGGCGATGCTATCTCCGAATGTTTCAGTAAACTGGGCATAGTCTACAATCCCGCTCTTGCGGAACACATTTTCTTCATTCACAGCCGTTTTTACAGAAACAAAATATTCGTTCTGCATACGTACGGGCGACGCCTGAGGGCTTTCGTTCACATACACCTGTCCGAGCCGTACTTCCAGTTTATCGCCCGGAATACCCACGCAGCGTTTAATGTAGTTGGATCGCAAATCCGTTGGGTGGGGATGCAGATCAGGAAGCACCCGACTATATTTCTGGTACATATCAGGGTGCTCGACCGGCAGGTAAAACACCACCACATCGCCATTCTTAACGTCCGTAAAACCAGGCAGGCGGTATTGCGGCAGCCGGATCCAGTCGAGGTAGGAAGGAATGCTCGTACCCCATATTGTCTGGTGCGTGAGCGGCACCTGCAACGGCGTAATGGGCGTGGTTGTGCCATAATGCAGCCTGCTCACAAACAGGTAATCGCCCACCAGCAGGCTGTTCTCCATCGAAGGCGTGGGGATTACAAATGCGCTGAAAAACAGCCAACGGATCAATGTGGCCGCAATCACGGCGAATAACACCGAGTCGAACCATTCGCGGAAGGCCGACTTCTTTTTCGGGGTACTCGTGGGTTTTAAAAGTATTTCTGCAACGGACATGGAAGTATCGGTTAGCGAAGCATTCGCAACGCAATATACCGTTAATCCCCATAGGTCTGTAATAATTATATAATATTAATTTATATATAATATCAAAAAGAAAGGGAAGGACCGTCCGACCCTTCCCTCCCCTATTGGCTATTTCAAAATACTAATTGATAACCCTGAAAATACGGCTCCAACGGATCTTGTTAAAGAAACTGGTCGGGTTCGGGTCAATTGACATCCAGACGAACACCGCCTTACCTACGATGTGGTCCATTGGGACAAAGCCCCAGTAACGTGAATCAGCCGAATTGTGGCGATTATCCCCCATCATAAAGTAATAATCCTGCTTGAAGGTGTAGCTGGTAATGGCCTTACCACCTATTTTCACCGATTTTTCATCGACCACTACATCTTCATTGTCCTCGTAATTTTTGATAACGGGGCCGTACATCGCCACATTTTCAGGCGTCAGCTGCACGGTCATACCCTCTTTCGGAACGGTAATCGGTCCGTAGTTATCGCGATTCCATTTGAAAAGCGACGAATTGGGGTACAACATCGGCTCGGTGATGCCGTTGTCCGTTTTCACCAGCGTAATGTTTTTCACAAAGTCATAAGTTTTAAGCTTCGCAGCGATTTCCGTGGTCGTGAAAACCAGGTAGCCCATTTGCTCATTTCCTTTGATCGTATCATTCTCGCCGTCAGTAAAAGAGTTGAATTCCGAAATCCCGTTTTCACGGAACACTTTGTCTTCATTTACCGCGGTGGTAGTGGCTACGAAGTACTCATTCTCCATTCTGGGAGGATTCTCCATGGCCTGGCCATTTGCATATACCTGCAAATCACGCACTTCTACCTTATCGCCCGGAATACCGACACACCGCTTGATATAATTGGTTTTCAAATCAACCGGATGCTGCAATTCAGGAGGATAGTTGAACACCACCACGTCGCCCCGTTTCACCTCGCTGAAACCCGGCAGACGGTATTGCGGCAGTTGGATCAGGCTTGTGTAAGAAGGAATGTTGGTTCCCCATATCGTCTGGTGGGTCAGCGGCACCTGCAATGGCGTTTTGGGCGTGCGCGTTCCGTAATGCAGCTTGCTCACAAACAGGAAATCGCCCACAAGCAGGCTGTTCTCCATCGATGGCGTTGGAATGGTAAATGCTTCAAAAAACAGCCAGCGGATCAGCGTTGCGGCTACTACCGCGAATAGAATGGAGTCAAACCATTCCCTTGCCGGTGACTTCTTCTTTTTGGATTCAATTGAACTGGAAGTCAACTCTTTATTAACAGCCATGCGATGATTGATAGTTAGAATACTTTAAATTTTGAGGAGGTCGTTCATCCCGAACACCCCGAATTTGCCAGGAAGCCATTCGGCAGCCACCACCGCTCCGAGGGCAAAACCCTGGCGGTTATGGGCTGTGTGGGATATTTCGATAGTATCCACTTCCGATTCGTAGCGAACGATGTGGGTACCAGGCACTTCACCGCGGCGCTCGGCCAGGATTTGCAGGTAACCCTCTTCATTTTCAGGAGCCAGCTTCCACCCGTCGACATTCCCCATTTCCTCGATAATGCCTTCCGCAAGCGTAATGGCCGTGCCGCTTGGCGCGTCGAGCTTGTGAATATGGTGAACCTCCGTCATCGAGCTCTGGTACTCGTGCCCGTTCATGAGGCGCGCCAGCATGCGGTTGAGCCGGAAGAACAGGTTAACGCCGATGCTATAATTGGAAGCGTAGAAAAACGAACCCGACTGAGCCTTGCAAAGCGCCTCCACCTCTGTGCGGCGGTCGAGCCAGCCTGTGGTTCCGCATACAATAGGCCAGCCTTTTTTGAGGCAATAAATGATATTTTCAAATGCGGACTCTGGTGAACTGAACTCGATCGCTACATCTACATCGGCAGTTTGCAGCTTGTCCATATCCGCACGGTTTTGCACATCAATTTTCCCTACGATCGAATGCCCCCTTTCAATGGCAATCTGTTCGATCGTCTTCCCCATCTTTCCGTACCCCAGTAATAGTATTCTCATTAATCTGTTATTTGAAAATCAGTACTCTGTTAAATCACTTAAAACTAAAAACCATGCGCAAACCCGGCGTCGGAGTCTGCATGGAGGGTTGGTTCAGTTTCGGGCTTACGTTCAAAGTAAGGTCGTCCGAAAGGTCGAATGTCTTCAAATGCGCCGCCACATTGGCTTCTATGATCGACAGCGTGTAGATCAGGCCCGTTACGATAATGGCAAAGCCGCGGTTCCGGCGCCAGTAATTCTTTTGGCGGACAATCTGGCTGTGTGTCGCATCCCGGTATTCGCTGCTCGTATTCAGCAGGTTTCTGACCCTCACATTCACGGTGGCATCGTCGCTCGCCAGCTCCTTTTTGCGCTTGCCGTAATTCGGATCGCTCTTATCCAGCACGTAAAACGATTTATACGCATCGAGAAAATCGTGGTACTTGATCGTATTCAGGTAATAGGTATAAAGTCCCCCTCCGAATGCCAGGTAAACGATAGGCGCCTTCCAGTAATCACGGTTGTAAATCTGCCCGGCACCCGGTATCAATGCCAGCTTTGTAGCCGTTTTCGGCACCGGCATCCATTTCTTTTTAACGTTTTTTAACGAATCTGCCTGGGCCAGAGTAGTGCTGTCCAATGCGACAGCCGGCAATTTTTCGGTTTTCAGACTATCCTTTTTACCCTCTGTCTGTGCTGCAATCCGACTCGAAACCAGCAAAATCAACCCTAACAATACCCAGTTTTTCAACGTTTATTTGAATTTCAGTGTTTCTAAAATCTTTTTCAGTTCATCCTGAGAGCCGAAAGGAATCTTGATCTCGCCTTTATGCTGCTCATTGCTCTTAACGGACACTTTTGCCCCGAAAAAGGACGAAAGCTGGAACTGTAACGACTTTATTTCCTGATTAATTGTCGGCTGTTTTTTCGACTCAACGGGGATATTGCTCATCATTCCGAGCTTCCGCACCTCGTCCTCTACCTTCCTTACCGACCATCCTTCTTCGATAATCTGGTTGAAAATTTTCAATTGGCTCTGATCGCTGTTGATCGTGATCAATGCCCGGGCGTGGCCCATACTGATCTTGTCGTCGCGCAAGGAAGCCTGGATCACAGGCGGCAGTTTGAGCAGACGGATATAGTTGTTGACGGTCGTGCGGTTCTTGCCTACTCGGGCGCCGAGCTCTTCCTGTTTCAGGCTGCATTCGAGGATCAGCCGCTGGTAGCTCAATGCAATCTCGATCGCATTCAGGTTCTCGCGCTGGATGTTCTCAATCAGCGCCATTTCCAGCATCTGCTGGTCGTTGGCCGTACGGATATAGGCGGGAATGGTAGACATCCCCAGCGAGCGGGACGCCTGCAAACGACGCTCTCCCGATATCAACTGGTAGGAGTCGTCGGAAAGCTGCCGCACGGTAATCGGCTGGATAATCCCCTGGACGCGGATAGAGTCGGCGAGTTCTTCCAGCGACTCCTGATCGAACTTCGTCCGCGGCTGGTAAGGGTTCGCTTCGATCTGGCTCACGTCGATCTCGTTCATCGACCCGATGATTTCGGCCGGCGAAATACGTGTGTTGGACCGGGGCGTATTGATTTTCTCGGAGTCTTGCAGAAGAGCGCCTAATCCTCTTCCCAGTCCGGTCATTTTTTTCGTCTTGCTGCTATTCTCCATTGCCTGTTCGTACTATCGTGATCAGTTCACCCTGTCGGAGAGCAAACCGTTTTTACTGAGAATCTCTCTTGCAAGGTTCAGGTAGCTAACGGCCCCTTTGCTGTCCGAATCCTGTGCCATCACAGGAATCCCGAAACTCGGCGCCTCACTGATACGTACGTTACGAGGTATAATGGTATTGAAAACAAGAGATTCGAAGTGATTGGTAACCTCGGTCACCACCTGGTTGGACAGACGCAGGCGGAGGTCGTACATCGTAAGCAGGATGCCCTCGATGATCAGGTTGGTATTTAGTCTCGACTGGATAATTGTGATGGTATTCAACAGTTTACCCAATCCCTCCAATGCAAAATACTCGCATTGCACGGGAATGATCACCGAGTCGGCGGCGGTGAGGCTGTTGATCGTGATCAGACCAAGTGAAGGTGAGCAGTCGATGATGATGAAGTCGTATTCATTACGCACCTCTTCGATAGCGTCCTTCATCCGGTGTTCCCGGTTTTTAAGGTTGATCATCTCGATCTCTGCACCTACCAGGTCAATGTGCGACGGCAGCAGTTCCAGGTTTGGGAAATCGGTTTGCAGGATAATTTCGGAAGTCTTCGCCTGCTCCACCATGCATTCGTAAATGCTGTTTTCCATCTCCTGCGGATTAAATCCAAGCCCCGAGGTTGAATTGGCCTGTGGATCAGCGTCGATGATGAGTGTGCGGAATTCTAGCGCGGCCAAACTGGCCGCAAGGTTAATAGCAGTGGTGGTTTTCCCTACGCCTCCCTTTTGGTTTGCAATTGCAATTACTTTGCCCATGTATTCATTTGAGTTACCAATGTCAAATTTCTATTATTCGGGGCAATCTACCAAAAAATGTTCCACGGAGTTTTCAAGAAAACACCAAAGTAATTGATAATGAGATTTTTAAATGATATTATTATTTAATTAAAAATAATTTGGACTAAAAAAGGGCCAATGTTTCACGCCCACACCTGCGTTCCTTCCGTACAGTTCTTGCACATCTCTATCTCTGAACGGGATCGGATCAACGAAGCGCGGAAATCGCGGTACTTCTTACCCTTCCAGAGCTGACGGAAAGTCGAAGTTTTCATATCGCCCAACTTGTACTCGGCATCTTTATCGAAGCAGCAAGGCACCACGGCCCCATCCCACGTGATCACGCATGAGTGCCACATTTTCCAGCAATGGTCCACGAATTTGTTTTTGATGGAATACTTGCCATCGGCCTGCACCTGGTACCGCGAGTATTTTTCGATGGTAGGGATCAAATCGGAGCCTTCTTCGTAATCGTAAATCTGAGCCGTTTTCAAACCCACTTCATCTACACCCATTTCCTCGGCCAGCTTTTTCACGTCTTCGATCTGGTGCTCGTTCGGCTTCACTACCAGGAACTGGAATATCACATGCGGAGTCGCGGATTTGAGCTCCTTCTTCCATTTAATGATGTTACGCGTCCCTTCCAACACTTTTTCCAGGTTTCCACCAACGCGGTATTGCTGGTACACGTCCTGCGTAGTCCCGTCGATGGAGATAATCAGACGGTCGAGGCCCGATTCCACGGTTTTACGCGCTTTCTCGTCAGTGAGGTAATGCGCATTGGTGGAAGTAGCAGTGTAAATGCCTTTGTTACTGGCATATCTAACCAATTCGAAGAACTTGGGATGCAGATAGGGCTCGCCCTGGAAGTAGAATATGAGGTATAATAAGGTATCGCCGAGCTCGTCAATGGTTCTTTTATACAACTTTTCCTCCATCATACCTGTCGGCCGCGTGAACGAGCGGAGGCCGCTGGGGCATTCGGGGCAGCGGAGGTTACAGGAAGTGGTAGGTTCGAAAGAAATCGCGATCGGCATTCCCCAATGAACCGGGTTGCCTGTCATTTTGGAATAAAAATAGCTCCCCAATATCTGCATTGCATTCCAGGCACGCTTCGGCGTCACTTTCGACATCAGGTTCAGGCCATCCCTAAAATTCTTGTTCATATGCTGTGCATTCAGCGATCAGCGCGCGCCTACCGGCCTGATGATCAGTTTAAATAGCGTTGATAATTACAATACAGCGATTCCGGTGGTGTACTTGATTTCGGAAATTACGAAATAACTGCTGATGTGTAACACGCTCGACAGGGCAGAAAGTTTAAGCTGGTAAAACTGATTGTAAGCCTCGCCATCCTCGACGACCACTTTGAGCATGTAATCGAAGTTGCCGGAAACGACCGAGCATTCCAGCACTTCCGGCATTTTCACAATGGCCTGGTTGAAGTCCTCGAAGCTCTCCTTCCGCTGTTTATCGAGCGTCACATTACAATACACCACCAGGCTTTTCCCCAATTTCCGCCGGTTCAGCAAGCACACATATTTGTCGATAAAACCCTCTTTTTCAAGCTTTCGGATGCGCTCGTGCACCGGCGTGACCGACAAATTGATCTTGCTGGCGATCACCTTGATCGTCATTTGGGCGTTCTGCTGCAAGAGGTCGAGGATTTTGCGGTCGGTCTGGTCGGGTTGCATAAAGTATTTTTTGTGGCTGTGTATATGCTGTGGGCGTTACCGGCAGAAATTTTTCTTACCAATGAGATCAAAAATAGTTTTCTTTTCTGTCTTTTTGAGCCGTTATAGTATGTTTTTCTGCCAAAAATTAATTTTGAACCCATTAATCTAAACTATAAACACTACACATACCGATGATCATTGGTGTCCCTAAAGAAATCAAGAACAACGAGAACCGGGTAGCTTTAACGCCCGCAGGAGTCACAGAGCTACGTAAGCACGGACACTCGGTGTACGTGCAGGCAGAAGCAGGCAAAGGCAGCGGATTTACCGACGAGCAGTACACACAAGCAGGCGCCAGCATTCTGCCAACCATCGAAGAAGTTTACGGCATCGCCGAAATGATTATAAAGGTAAAAGAGCCCATTGCCAGTGAATACCCACTAATTAAAGAAAACCAGCTCCTTTTCACCTACTTCCACTTCGCGTCCTCCGAGCCCCTCACCCACGCGATGATCGAGCGCAAAGCCGTTTGCCTCGCATACGAAACCGTCGAAAAAACAGACAGAAGCCTACCATTACTCGTTCCAATGAGCGAAGTAGCGGGCCGTATGGCGATCCAGGAAGGCGCCAAATACCTCGAAAAGCCGATGGGCGGCTTCGGTATTCTCCTTGGCGGCGTGGCAGGAGTCAAGCCGGCGAATGTACTCGTGTTAGGCGGTGGCATCGTTGGAACGCAGTCGGCGAAAATGGCGGCGGGATTAGGAGCAAATGTAACGATCATGGATATCAGTCTGGCGCGGCTGCGTTACCTGGAAGACATAATGCCTGCGAACGTCGACACGGTCATGTCCAATGAATACAACATCCGCGAGCTCATCCAAGGCGCGAACCTGATCATCGGCGGCGTGCTGATCCCGGGAGCCAAAGCTCCATCGCTCATTACCCGCGACATGCTCAAACTGATGAAACCAGGCACCGTAATGGTGGACGTGGCGATCGACCAGGGCGGGTGTTTCGAAACTTCGAAAGCCACCACACACGAAGACCCGATCTACGAAGTGGATGGCGTCGTGCATTATTGCGTAGCCAACATGCCCGGCGCGGTGCCATACACCTCCACATTGGCATTGACCAACGCTACCCTCCCCTACGCATTGCAATTGGCCAACCAAGGCTGGAAACAGGCTTGCTCGACCAACGAGGAGCTGCGCAAGGGGTTAAATGTCGTTCACGGAAAAGTAGTATTTAAGGGTGTTGCCGAAGCATGGCATTTACCTTATACGGACGTCAAGGAATTATTCTGAATCAGCAAACCTGACTAGATAAACCCGGCCATTTTTAATGCGCCGGGTTTTTGTTTTCTAAAAATATTACAATTACTTTCTCAAAGCCATTGCGATTGTGGAATATTGTTCTTACTTTTGCGTCACAATTTGAAGGAACATCCGTTCGCTTCTCTGCTCATAAACGGTCTAGTACATTTTAGATCACCTGCCAGCCTCAAAATTTGTCCCGGCTGGACCTACCGTTCACACGCAGAGCCCCACGGATGGTTAGTGGTGGGCTTTGTGCAATCCCTTTCAATTTTTTACGAGTAATACCGGAATGCCGGTGATGTGGTCCAATTTCATTGGAACAAATACATGTGTTGGGCTTGTCCCGCAGGATCATTGTGTTGTTTGCCCCCATTGCCCCTCAAACCGGACTAACCGTTCAATTCAAGAATTAATACTAAAAGCAATAGAATGACTACTGAAACTTTTCAAACTTTCGAAGAGCTTGGACTCAACGAAAACATCCTGAAAGCCTTGCAAGAAATGGGTTTTGAAAAACCCTCACCGATACAGGCACAGGGAATCCCGGCAGTTTTGCAGGGCTCTGACGTAATTGGTCAGGCTCAGACCGGTACCGGTAAAACTGCGGCATTCGGTATTCCCGTGCTGGAAAGAATAGATCCATCTGTTAATGCAGTTCAGGCCCTGATCCTTTGCCCTACCCGCGAATTGGCAGTGCAGGTATCGGAAGAACTCGGCCGTCTGTCCAAATTTATGCGTGGCGTACGCATCGAAGCCATCTACGGTGGTGACTCGATCGACCGTCAGATCCGCTCTTTGAAAAAAGGCGTACATATAGTAGTAGGAACTCCAGGCCGTGTAATGGACCACATGGAGCGCCGCACCCTGAAATTCGACGAAGTACGCATGATGGTACTCGACGAGGCTGACGAAATGCTCGATATGGGCTTCCGTGAGGACATCGAAAGCATTCTGGCCGACATGCCGGAAGATCGCCAGACGATCCTTTTCTCGGCAACCATGTCGAAGCCGATCATGTCGATCACCAAGCGCTTCCTGAACGACCCTACCTTGATCAAGGTAGTTCGCAACGAGCTGACCAACCAGAATATCGAGCAGGTTTATTTCGAAGTGAAACCACAGGCGAAAGTCGAAGTAATGACCCGTCTGATCGATATGCACCACATTAAATCGCTGCTGGTGTTCTGTAATACCAAACGCAAGGTGGACGAGATCGTGGAAGACCTGCAATTGCGCGGTTATGCTTCGGAGGGTATCCACGGTGACCTCCGCCAGCAGCAACGCAGCAATGTAATGAGCAAATTCAAGGCGGGTGTTACTACTATCCTTGTTGCTACGGACGTTGCGGCACGTGGTATCGACGTAAGCGGCCTCGATGGCGTGATCAACTACGACATTCCGATGGACGAAGAGTATTACGTACACCGTATCGGTCGTACAGGCCGCGCGGGGATGTCCGGGAAGGCATTCTCACTCGTAGCCCGTGACGAGAAATACCGTCTGAAGTCGATCGAAGGTTATACCAAAGTTAAAATCGAAAAAGGCGTTATTCCTTCATTCGAAGATATAGTAGGCGTTCGTAAGGCGCGTTTTGTAGAGAATATTTCAAACTCTATCAAAGAAAGCAACGACGAAGAACTATACAACGACGTGCTCGAAATGCTGCACCACAGCGGTTTCTCTACCGAGCAAATCGTGGGCGCTATGGCGAAGCAGATCATGGGCGTTCAGAAAAACGAATACTCCGACAGCAACCTCGCATGGGAAGAGCGTCGCAGTGACCGTCGCGAAGGTGGCAACGACCGTTTCGGACGTGGGGATCGTCGTGAAGGTGGAAGCCGTTTCGAAAGAGGCGGAGACCGTCGCGATGGTGGCCGTTTCGGTGGTGACCGTGGCGGGGACCGTTATGCACCGCGCGGCGAGCGCGGTGAACGTGGCGGTGATCGCGGAGAGCGTCGTCAATCGGCTCCTGAAGCTGGTATGACTCGCCTATTCCTGAGCCTTGGCCGCAAAGACCACATCATGCCGAAAGACATCGTGGGTGCCATTGCGGGCGAAGCCAACATCCCGGGCAAGACCATCGGCGCGATCGACATTTATGACAAATTCACATTTGTGGACGTACCTGAGCGCGATGCACGCGCGGTATTGCGTGCGATGGATGGCAACACCATCAAAGGCAAGCCGGTGCAGATCGACATTGCAAAATAAATTCTGACAACGATTAGTGCGGAAAGGGGCTTGTAAAAAGGCCCCTTTTTCGTTTATTTTCAGCCATGCAAAACAACGACCAACTCGAAGTATGGCTCCGCGGGCCGCTTCCCGGAATACCCGATCTACTCCAACCCGTTGCGCATGCATTGTTGCAGGCGCGTGAAGAGCTGGGCATATTCACCAACACATTCCCTTCCAGACTGCTTTGGGAAAAACCGGCCAATGTAGCATCGGTAGGCTTCCATTTACAGCACCTCGCGGGCGTGCTCGACCGCCTGTTCACCTATGCACGTGAGGAATCACTAAGCGAAAGCCAGATGGCATTTCTGAAAAGTGAAGGGCAGGAGCCGACGGAGGATTGTACCTATAATCATCTGCTGGATCAGTTCAGCAACCAGCTCGAAAGGGCGTTGAAACAACTCAGCGACACGAATCCTGACACATTAACCGAAATACGCTACGTAGGCCGCGCCATGATGCCTTCCACACATTTAGGGCTGCTTTTTCATGCGGCCGAACACACGCAGCGGCATGTCGGCCAACTGCTCGTGACCGCCAGGATATTGATCACCAATCATGCCAATTAATACCTTGACTCACCAGTTAGCAACGACCGCACCGCATTAGTTTTCCGGTTCCGGCCGCACATCCAGAAGCCGCTGCAACCAGTTTTGCTGCTCGGCGGCTTCTACATTTTGTTCCGGTTGATCAGGCTCCATGTGGGCCAGCACGCCCAGGTCCGGCTGCCCGGCGTCGATCCAGCAAGTGTACCAAATATCACTCACCATCTGCACCGAAGCCCGCATTCTCTGCTCCACTTGTCCGGCCAGCATCCGGTGATACTTTTCAGAAAATTCGCGCGAATGCATTCGGGTAAGTACGTTGTTCCGTAACTCGAAACTGTACTTTTTATCAGCCTTGGAACCTTCCGTTAGTTGCTTTTCGAACAGCAGCACCGAATCCATCGCAGCGTGCGATTCCGCGACAGCTTTCCAGATGTCGTGTGCAATGTCTTTTCGGTACACCACCGGCCCCAGCCACATATCATAGTCTTCCGCAAACAGCTCCGGCAGCCTCGATTCCCAGAAACCGTGAATCCCTTCCTGGCCCGTAAGCTGGCCATTGTAATTCCTCGTGGTGTGCAGCGGCACGTGGGCGTCAGCAATGTAATGCCCAATGTCCGCCGAAACACGGAGAATGCGGGAAACGTTCTTGTCTTTGAATGCGGCTGTGAGTTGGGAAGCAGCTGTTTGAACATGCCACGGCACAATACCGTGTTTGCGCAGGCTATCCTCTCCTATTTTCTGCACTGCGGCCTGCCAATGTTTGGGAAGCACGGCAAGCGCGCTGTCGCCATACACATCCAGGTCGATAAAATGCCGCTCTGCTTCCCCTACCACGGCATACCGCCGCTTGTCGGGATTAACGGCATTCTCCGATAGGTAATCCATGTACTTTTTATAGAATACCTGCATTTCAACCGGCAGCCTGTAAATGGCCAAACGATTGATCCGCTTGTGCGCCCAGAAGCCCCAGTAGCCTTTTGCGCCGTTTGGAGCTAGAAAAAACAGGAGGAGCAGGCTGAAATTCAATGCATTTTTGAAAAAAAACCGATTTTTTTCAGGTTTTTTCTGCGGTGAAAGAACAAATGATGCCATACAATCTTCGGAAGGTGCTTATAACAGTTTTTACACCTATTGAGACGTCATTTGCAAAAAAAGGTAACAAAAACGGGCCTTTTTGAAACTTGTTTTTCCCAAACGGCCAATTTTTGCATTAGAACGGCGCCCGTAGCTAGCTGAGGGACAGCGTTAATAGAAAATTTTACAAAAAATTATACTCAGAATAATATTTTGAAAAGTAGATTTTCGGGGGATGTTTCTTTTCTTAATTATTAAATTTTCAAAATTATTTATATTTAATATCCAAATAATACAATAATCGATTTAAGTTTTACCTTTGTAGCAAGAGAAATAGATAACTGCATTTATTGAATTTGCTATAATGAGAACGAGAAATAAAACATTAGGATATTTAGTCCCTATTTTCGCGCTTTGCGTATTTATGCTGGTCATTTACGGTGCTTATGTGCCTCATAAGCCAGCCGAAATCCAGCGGGTGGTTTGTATCAAGTTTAAACCGGGTACAACTCCTCAGGAAGTTGAAAAACACCTGCGCGATTTTGCGACGATGAAAAAAGCAGTTAAAGATGTCGTAGCCTACTCGGCGGGACATGTGCAGAAGTCGGAGAATAACGGTGAACAATTTGATGTGATTCACTACCTGACTTTCCGCACCAACGAAGCTGCCCAGGAATACACATTGAATGCCGACAGAGTGGCATTCGTGAAGGCCAACGAAGGTCACTGGGACAAGGTGTTGGAGATGAATTCCAACATCGAGAAGTAATTAATAATAGTAATAGGAGTGAAAATCTTAAAGAGAGCCGGGCATCCCGGCTCTCTTTTTATTTGCACGATTACCAGTTAATCGGGTCTAGTCCTTTGCTTTCCAGGTATTCGTTGGCTTTGCTGAAATGCTTGGTACCAAACCAGCCTCCGCCATTGGCCGACATCGGCGATGGGTGCTTAGCTTTCAATACATAATGCTTCGAAGCGTCGATCACCGCCCCCTTCTCCTGTGCATACCTGCCCCAGAGCATGAAAACGACATTACTCTTTTCATCAGAAATACATTTGATCACCGCATCGGTAAACCGCTCCCAGCCTTTTCCCTGGTGCGAGCCTGCCGCTGCCGCCTGCACTGTTAGTGTCGCGTTCAAAAGCAGCACGCCCTGCTTCGCCCAGCGTTCGAGGTTACCCGATTGCGGGAATGGCTTGCCCAGGTCCTGCTGGATCTCCTTGAAGATATTGATCAGCGAAGGTGGCATCCGCACACCGTCGTTAACCGAAAAACAAAGACCATGTGCCTGGCCGGGACCGTGGTAGGGATCCTGTCCAAGAATCACCACCTTACACTCGTCGAAGCTGCAATAATTGAATGCGTTGAATATCTGCTTGGCAGGCGGAAATATCTGTTTGGTCTGGTATTCTTCCCTTACAAAAGCGGTGAGCGAGGCGAAATAGGGCTTCTCAAACTCGGGGGCGAGCCGCTCTTTCCACGACTGCTCAATTTTTACATCCATGCTGTTGAATTTGTTTTGGAAAACCAAATTATGTGTTTTTTGATTTGGTTTTATCAGCAATTGATTACTATTTTCGTTCTTAATACTTTCCAACACCCTCGATCTATATGGTTTCCAAAGTTACAGATGGTGTCAAAGTCACCGTTTTGACGGAATATCAGCCCGACTACTCTAACCCGGGTCAGGATCATTTTGTATTTACGTACAAGATCCTGATTGAAAACCATAGTGAGCACACCGTCAAGCTTTTGAGAAGGCATTGGCTGATATACGACGCCAACGGGACCGTACGCGAAGTGGAAGGAGCGGGTATCGTGGGGCTGCAACCTGTGTTGGAACCAGGCGATGTGCACGACTACGTTTCGGGATGCAACCTGCGTACCGACATGGGCAAGATGGCCGGTACCTACCTGATGGAACGGGTGCTCGACGGACGGCAGTTCCGCGTCGTTATCCCCGCGTTTTCGCTGGTCGCACCCTATCGCCTCAACTGAATCACCGGCCGGTCAAAGGCCTCTTTTAAAATTCCATTGCATTGATTGCTGCTTATATCAAGTACCTTTTGCGCTCCGGAAACGAGCATTCCATTCATTCCCCATTCCTGTTCGAGCTTTATAACAATGTGATCGCCGTCCGGAAGGACGACAATCCTGAATATGAAGCCATCCGTTCACTGCGTAAGGAATTGCTGCGTTCCGACGAGCAAATCGAGATTCTCGACCTGGGCGCGGGCTCGCGCGTGAACAAATCCAACCTGCGCAAAATCAGCACGATCGCGAAAAACGCAGAAAAACCTGCCAAATTCGGCCGGCTTTTTTACCGGCTCATCCGGCGTTTTCAACCGACGACCATGCTCGAACTCGGCACCTCGCTTGGGCTTACTACGTTATATATGTCGAAAGCAAAGCCCGATGCACAACTGATCACCTTCGAAGGCTGTCCGCAAACGGCGGGGAAGGCTCAGCAGCATTTTGAGCGCCAGCATGCCGATAATATCGAAGTCGTGCTGGGCAATATCGACGAAACGCTTCCCAAACGCCTGGAAACACTCAACCAACCGATCGACTTCGCTTACTTCGACGCCAACCACCGCTACGAGCCTACGGTACGCTATTTCGAGCAATGCCTTCCGCATGTTCAGAACGGCTCGTTGTTCATTTTTGACGACATATACTGGTCGGAAGAAATGACGAAAGCCTGGCAGTATATCAAAGCGCATCCCCGCGTAACGGTCACAGTCGACCTCTTCTGGATAGGACTTGTATTCTTCCGGAACGAGCAGGTAAAGGAGGATTTCACGCTTCGCTTTTAATATTGTACCGTTAAATATTCTAATGCCCCTTTAAATAATTCAAAAAGCAAAGCGAAGCGTGGTTCATGGCAAAGTTTGTTAACTTTACTTTCCCTCGTCTCAGCTTCCATGACAACAAAATCCATCCTTAATTCCCTGGCAAGCAAGGGAATTATCTCTGACCAGCAGGCCAACACCATCGCTTCTTTTGAAAGCGAAAAGGCTTTTTCCATTCACTGGGAACTACGATCTGTCCTCTACCTGGGTATCCTGTTTTTCAGCTCCGGCGCCGGGATCCTTATCTACGAAAATATCGACACGATCGGCCATCAGGCGATCATAGCAGTCATTGCGCTCATTACCGCAGGTTGTTTTTACTATACTTACAAAAACAGCCTCCCCTACTCTTGCGAGAAAGTCGAAAATCCCAACAAGCTGATCGATTACGTGCTGTTGCTGGGTTGTTCTACGTTTTTGGGGCTTGAAGGTTATCTGCAATATCAGTATAACCTTTTCGGCACACGGTACGGACTGGCTGTGATCATTCCTACCGTCGTTTTTTTTCTCTGTGCCTACCGTTTCGACCACCGCGGTGCCTTATCGATGGCCATTACCGGTCTGGCCTCATGGCTCGGGCTTACTATCGCCCCGCTTTCTGTATTGGCCGATAACGACTTTTCAGACGGCAAACTGATCATGCCAGCTATCGCGCTCGGGTGCGTGCTCACGGCGGCCGGCTGGCTTTCGGAAACGCAGAACATTAAAAAACACTTTGCATTCACCTACATGCTGATGGGCGGCAACCTGGCCTGCATCGCGGCGCAAATCGGGTTGTTTAGCCATAGCCCTAAAATCCTCTATTTTTTCATTGGTATCGGGCTTTGCTACTTCTTTATCCATCGCGCACGGCATGCACAATCGTTGCTATTCTTATTGATGGGAACAGTGTATGGGTACAGCATTATCACCTACACCATTTTCGATAACCTCGGGCCCGACGCCGCATTTGGATTAGGGATATTCTACTTCTTCTTTTCAAGCATCGGCGTGATTTACTTCCTGCTGAACTTTAAAAAATTTCTTGGAGTTAAACCGGCGATCAAAAAATGAAAAAGGCATACAACCAAACCTGGGTCGAAAACCTGTATGTTCATCGCCAGGCAGCAGCATGGAAATCGAAAAACCTTCTCACCAGTGAACAGGAAGAGGAGGTAAAGACGCAGTTTGCGGAGAAATTTTATCGGCCCGGCATATTTGTCAAAATCGGGCTCTTCCTTTTCGGCGTAGTCGCGTGCTCTTTTTTTGTCGGCTTCCTCTCGCTGTTCATTTATGATACCAGTTCCGAAGTAGGGTTTTCAACACTTAGCCTGATCTGCTGCGCGTGTTTCGTATTCATGCTGGAATATTTAATCAAAACCAAAAACCTCTTCCATTCGGGCGTCGACAATGCATTGCTATACGCGGCCATTATCGCGGCAATGGTGCCTGTGTTCCTGCTTTTTGAGCACGCACCGGTTTGGGCCTATTGCCTGATTGCGCTGGTTATCATCGTCCCCGCTACCCTGCGCTATGCCGATCTGCTGGGTCCGGTCATGATTTTTGGATTGATATTCACGATCATGGCCGAATTGATGATGAAGTTCCCGCTAGGCAAAGCCCTGCTGCCTTTTGCGGTGATGATACTATCGGCGATGATTTATGCGCTGGCCCGAAAAAACAATGACATCTATTATCACGAATGCCGCCAGATCCTCGAAGTACTGGCGTTGGTCACCTTCTATCTCGGCGGGAATTACCTGGTTGTTAGAGAACTGAATGCGCTGATCAATGGCCTGAATGTGTCGGTGGCCCCACAAATCGCATTTGCGCCCTTGTTCTACCTATTTACATTTATCATCCCGGTCTGTTATGTATTTTGGGGGTTAAAAAAGGCCGACCGCATTCTGTTCATCATCGGATTAGTAGCTTTTGCATTTTCCGTTTATACTTACACACATTATTTCGGGATACTGACAGCCTCGCAGGAGCTCGTGCTCGGGGGCACACTCATGATCGCAACAACGATAATACTGATCAAATATTTACATACGGCCAAATACGGTATTTCCGACGAGCAAAACCGTAAAAACAGCCTTGAAAACCTGCAAGCGGTCATTGCTGCCCAGGAACTTGGGGTAACGCCGGCCAGCCCGGGACTCGAATTCGGAGGTGGTACATTCGGCGGAGGAGGCGCCGGCGAGGCTTATTAATTGAACAAAAATTTGGATCTTGCAGCGGTTACATTACCAATCACCGAAACTTTGATCATGAAAAAATTGCTTGCCTTAACACTCCTAACCATTTGTTACAACCACACCTTCGCCCAAACCGCTGGGCGGCAGACAAGCGGCAACCCCGTCTTCCCAGGCTGGTATGCCGATCCCGAAGGTATTATTTTCAATAAGACCTACTGGATCTACCCCACTTACTCCGCTCCCTACAACAAACAGGTACATATGGATGCGTTTTCGTCCAAAGACCTGGTGACGTGGAACAAGCATTCCAACATTATCGACACGTCGGCAGTTAAATGGGCCAAGCGCGCCATGTGGGCACCGTCGATCATCGAAAAGGATAAAAAATACTACCTCTTTTTCGGGGCAAACGATATTCAGAACGACAATGAAAAAGGAGGTATCGGTGTAGCCGTGGCCGACAGCCCCCAAGGCCCTTTCAAGGATTACCTGGGCAAGCCGCTCGTCGACAAGTTCCACAATGGTGCGCAGCCTATCGACCAGTTTGTTTTTAAAAACAAGGATGGCCAGCATTACCTGTTTTACGGCGGCTGGAAACATTGCAATGTCGCCAAGCTGAAAAGCGATTTCACCGGTTTCATCCCTTTTGAAGACGGTAAAACATTTCGTGAAATCACACCGGAAGGCTATGTAGAAGGGCCGTTCATGTTTATTCGGAATGGCAAATACTACTTTATGTGGTCGGAAGGTGGCTGGACAGGCCCCAACTACTCGGTAGCCTATGCCATTGCCGATTCACCCTTCGGGCCGTTCGAGCGCGTAGGGAAAATCCTGCAACAGGACCCTGCGGTAGCGACCGGCGCAGGCCACCACTCGGTGATCCAGATTCCGGGTAAGGATGAATGGTACATTGTTTACCACCGCCGTCCACTCTCCGAAACCGACGGGAACCATCGTGAAACTTGTATAGACGTGATGTCTTTCGATGAAAAGGGTATGATCAATCCGGTGAAAATCACGCGGGAAGGAGTCAAACCTGTACGATTAAGATAAACTAACTAAACCCTGTGCTAAAAACTCTCCTCCCTGGTAGGCTCTCCCAAAGAGCCGCCACACACTACTTGTTATCATTAGTCCTAACGCTATTATCGGTTACTTCTACCAATGCGCAGCGTTTCAACCCGGTATCGTTCGGCAAGTTGCCGCAGGATTACCAGCTCTACCCGCGCGACGCCGCAAGCCAGGCCCGCGTGCCCATAGCTGGCGTCGTAGAAGCGCCGGATTGGAAGTATGTTTCGATACAGGTATTGCGGAACGGCCAGCCCTATCAATACCGGCGGGCGGGAATTCAGTACGGAGCCAACGCCAAAGGCACTTTCAGCACGGAAGCGAGTATCAAAGCCGAACGGGCGAATTATGATTTCAAGGTTTTCCTTTGCAAGGATGCCGACTCGTCGCTGCTCGTCACCCGCACCCGCGTGGTGAGCGGCGACGTTTATATATTGTCAGGCCAGTCCAATTCGACCGGCTTTTTCGGAGAGGGCGACACAAGCATGTTTTGCCGGACTTTTGGAAAGATCACAGGCACGCTCAATACCGAGACTTATAAAGAGGCGGACACGCTCTGGACGCTTTCCAACATGCATTCCTACAACAATGGCGTCGGGACCATGGGTTTTGAAATTCAGAAGCAGCTCATGGAAAAGTCAGGTGTCCCCAACTGCCTTATCAATGCAGGCTACCACTGGTCTTCCGCCTATTCGCATTCACAGCGCACGGAAAGCAACCCTACTGATTTCAACAACGGCTATGGCAGAATGCTCTACCGCGCACGAAAGGCGGGCGTCGCCCACGCGGTGAAGGCTTACATTTTCAGACAAGGCGAAAGTGAGGCTTACGGCGAGGGAGGTAATTGGGAGGGGCATTTCGATGTTTTGCGCAAAAACCTGAAAATGGATTTCCCAAGCCTGCAAAAGCTGTATGTTTTCCAGATCGACATTATTTACCACCCTTCGCTCATCGGCGTTCTGATACGGGATTACCAGCGACGGCTTCCGACTATTTATCCGGACATCACGAATATTGCGACTGTCGGTACCACGGGTTTCGATGGTCTTCACTACAATCGCGAAGGCAACAGGCAAAGCGGCGCCGAGCTTTCGCGCCTGATGCTCCGCGACTTTTACGCATCCAGCGATACGGTTAACATCGATTCCCCCAATCTCAAAAAGGCATTTTACAATTCCGCGGAAAAGAAGAGCCTGACGCTCGTATTCGATGAAGGCCAGCAATTGAAATACCCTGAACCCTACAAACATCAGGGCGGGCAAGTACTGGATTTGAAAGACTTTTTCTACCTCGATCACCAGGCCGGCGCAGTAGCAAGCGGAAAAGCGGAAGGCAACCGGGTTACCCTCGACCTGAAAGCGGCGCAAAACGCTGCAACGCTCAACTATTTGCCCCCCTATCTCGAAAAGGAGAGCCCTTATTACCCCTTCACGGGGCCATACATTACCAATGTGAAGGGCATGCGCGCATTTACTTTCTTTGATGTGCCTATTGCCAGCGCATTACCAGCAACCAGCCTCACCGCTCTCAACGGAGAAAAGGGGAACATCAGGCTTTCGTGGCAGCCGGTTTCCGGCGCGACAGGCTATCTTCTGGAACGCAAAATGGGCGATGCCGCGGGTTATTCGCCCGTGACCCGTATAAGCGGCAGTACTGTGGAATGGCTTGACCAACCGGGTGAATCCACGGTTTCTATCCTTTACAGGCTGATAGCGATTAACGACGCGGCAGAATCCATGCCAGCCTACGCGGAAGTAGCGCCCACATTGGTATTAGGTGTGGAACAAGACGCGGGCGCCCTTTTTGACATATCTCCAAATCCCGCCCTTCGCGGCGAGGAGGTAACCATCCGCTTTGCCAGGGCACAGACAGGCATGATCAGCCTGATTGGCTTGAATGGGCAGCTTTTGGCAAACCGAAAGATCTCGGGCAGTGCGAAGGCTTCGTTCACAGTTCCAAAGCAGGTTTCGGGAATGCATTTGATCCGGTTTGAATCGAATGGCGGATTTTTCACTAAAAAACTCTGGATCAGATAATTTGAACATATAATAGTAAGCGTTGTTAGTATTGGGCTCCCGAACAGTGGCAACCACCTGCACATCTCCCGACCGTCCATCGGAAATTCACTGATCGGCCCTCCATTCCGGGAATTCTTACTGCTGCTTTTGACTTTATACGATAATGGAATGATTTTTGCTGTCCGATAGCAAGGCCAACGTTTCTCTATCCTGTCCGACATTAGCCCTTAACGATATGCACATCAACAGTTATGAAGAGCAGATAAAACCTGAATTGACCAAGTGGCAGCTGAAAATGCAGAAGCGGCCGAATTTTATCGACAGGACCTCCAAGAGATTTCAGGATAAAATCAACGACATTATTCCCGACAAAATCCATGACGTGATCACCGGTACCATCAAACAAATGGTGCGCGGCGTGCTGACCGGGGCCGAATACACCACAACGCAAGCTATCCCGGGTGCGTCGCTGGAAGAAATGGAAACAGCTGTTCGCAAAAAGATCGAGTTTTATAAAAAGGCCGGGGCTGCGGAGGGCGGTATTACCGGCGCGGGAGGTTTTTGGCTCGCATTAGCAGAATTTCCTATCCTGATAGGCATTAAAATCAAACTACTTTTCGAGATTGCAGCATTGTACGGAAGGCCGATCAATGATTACAGGGAACGGCTTTTTATACTCCATATTTTTCAGCTGACGTTTTCGAGCCAGAAAGGCCGGCAAGAGGTGTTTTCGCAAATGATCCAATGGGATTTACGCAGCAAGGACCTTCCGGTGGACATTCACGAGTTCAACTGGAAAACATTCCAGCAGGAGTACCGCGACTACATCGACCTGGCAAAAATGGCTCAGCTGATCCCGGGAATCGGGGCGGCGGTCGGTGTGATCGTCAACTACCGGCTGCTCGACCAGCTTGGCAAAAACGCCATGAATGCCTATCGCATGCGATGGTTTGAAGAGCGGATGCTGGGGCTTACGGGCGCGCTGCCCATAACCGTCCGATAAATAAAGTTTAATACAATTGTACCGATTGAATGAGCGCTAAAAAAAAGCAATTTGTATACGGCAAGAATCTGGACAATGCCTTACTGGCTGTTTATAATGCGTATGTTTTCTTCATCCGTTTTTTCCGCGAGATTTTCCGTGGCCGGATGGAATTCCAGGAGATTGTCCGGCAATGCTACGCGATTGGAAACCGGTCCTTGCTCCTGATCAGCCTCACCGGTTTCATTACGGGAATGGTGTTCACCAAACAATCGCGTCCGTCATTGTCTGAATTCGGGGCGACTTCCTGGCTTCCCTCACTGGTAGCGATCGCGATTGTGCGTGCGCTGGCGCCGCTGGTAACCGCGCTCATCAGCGCGGGTAAGATCGGATCCAGCATTGGCGCCGAGCTGGGTTCCATGCGCGTTACGGAACAGATTGATGCGATGGAGGTTTCGGCCGTTAACCCATTCAAATTTCTTGTGGTAACCCGCGTGCTGGCCTGCACGATAGCTATTCCCGTGCTGATGTTTTACTGTGCGCTCGTCAGCTTGCTCGGCGCATTCCTGAACGTGACATTGAACGAGGGAACAAGTTTCATCGCCTTTTTTGAGAACGCATTCGAGCAGATCACATTCCTGGATATCTGGACCTCGGTCGCAAAAGCGATTGCATACGGGTTCACGATCGGGATTGTGGGAAGCTATCAGGGTTATAATGCCAGCAAAGGTACCGAGGGCGTCGGCAAAGCGGCCAACTCAGCTGTGGTGACCTCCATGTTCCTCATTTTCATTGAGGAGGTGATCATTGTACAGGTATCCAATTATTTCAGAATCTAAAATGGAAGAAGATTTCAAACCCGGTGAGCCGGTTATCGAGGTACGCGACCTGTACAAGTCATTCGGCGATCTGCATGTATTGCAGGGCGTGGACCTTACTGTGAATAAAGGTGAAAATATGGTCGTTCTCGGCCGGTCGGGGACTGGAAAATCCGTACTGATCAAGATCATGGTGGGTTTGCTGAAACAAGACCGCGGTGATTGTATCGTACTTGGCAAGGAAGTCTCCCAGCTGGAAGGCAACGACCTGCGCGATTTGCGTCTTAAAATCGGGTTTTCGTTTCAAAACAGCGCGTTGTATGATAGTATGACGGTCCGCGAAAACCTCGAATTCCCGCTCGTACGTAACATCCCGAATCTTACACGCGCTGAGATCGACGAACAAGTGGAATACGTGCTCGACGCGGTGGGCCTGCTGCAAACGATTAACCAGGTACCGGCAGAGCTTTCGGGCGGCCAGCGCAAGCGGATCGGTATCGCCCGGACGCTCATACTGAAACCGGAAATCATGCTCTACGACGAACCGACAGCCGGTCTGGACCCGATCACCTGCCTGGAAATCAACGAGCTGATCAATGAAGTGAAGGAAAAATACCAAACCACTTCGATCATCATCACGCACGACCTCACGTGCGCACGGGAGACAGGCGACCGCATTGCGATGCTCCTTGACGGCAAGTTTCTGAAAACCGGCACTTTTGAAGAAGTATTTGATACCGACGAAGAGCGGATCAAGAGTTTTTACGACTATAATTTTATTCAGTAATAATGGCAACATCAACCAAACGATCCATTAACGTAGGCCTTTTCGTCATCATCGGCATTCTCATTTTCGTGGTGGGGATACTCACGATCGGGAGCATGAAAAAGGTTTTTTCCTCGGCCATTACCGTCAAATCCATTTTTGATGATGTGAACGGGTTGAAAATCGGTAACAACATCTGGTACTCCGGGGTGAAGATCGGGACGGTGAAAAGCATCCGTTTCCTGGCTAACTCCAAAGTGGAGGTCATGCTGAACATCGAGGAAAAATCACAGGAGTTTGTTCGTAAGAACGCCAAGGCAAAAGTGAGCACCGACGGTCTGATCGGCAACAAAATCATCGTCATTTACGGTGGTACGCAAAAAGTGCCGTCCATTGAGGACGGTGATGAAATAGCGGTCGAAAAAATAGAGAGCACGGAAGAAATGCTGGCTGTGCTTTCGGAAAACAACAAGAATTTGCTCGGCATTACCAGCGCATTCAAGACGATCAGCAAGAATATCCTGGCCGGAAAAGGCACCGTAGGGATGCTGCTGAACGACGAGCGGCTTTACAACGACCTCGACCAGACTCTGGGCGCGATGAAAAAAGCGTCGGTAAATGCGCAGGCATTAACCGCCTCGCTGGCCGGTTATACCTCTAAACTGAACGAGAAAGGAGGCCTGGCCAACGATTTCGCCACCGACACGGTAATCATGAAAGATCTCCGCGGGACAATCGCCCGCCTGAACGAAACCGTCTCCTCGGCCAATGTGATGGTCAATAACCTCAAAACGGCCAGCGCAGACCTTAACTCAAACAAAACCAGCCCTTTGGGCGTACTGCTGCACGACGAAGCAACCGCGGCAAACCTGAAAGAAACGCTGAAAAACCTCGAAAGTACTACCGAAAAGCTGGACGAAAACATGACTGCGCTTCGCTCCAATTTCCTTTTCCGCAGGTATTTTCGGAAAAAAGCCCGGCAGGATGCCAAGGAGGACGCCAAGCAGCCGGCCAAAGAAGAGGTAAAAGAGCAGGAGAACCAACAATAATGTGATAGTTTTGCAGAAAGCGGTTATATTGTCGAAGTATTTCTTCGAATAATACCTTACCAATCCCACTAATTGAGCTTCTGCAAAAACTTTAACACAAAACGATGGCCTTACAACTCAACCCCGCCCTGGACCTTGCCTACATCGACCAGGCCTACGGAGAAGATCCTGTAATCCTGTACATGATTTTTGATGCATTTCTGAGCGACTCTGTGCCTCGCTGGCAGTCTTTACAAGGCGCACTGGAATCGGGCGACCTCAAAGAATCGGCCAGTATCGTGCATGGATTAAAACCCTCGTTCACGATGACCGGCCTCACGCATGTGCGGCCGAAGGTAGAAGTACTCGAAAAAGCCATTAAGAACGACGATCCTGCCGAGCAACTATTGGAAATGTACCATAATATTTCGGTGGAGATCGAAGAACTGATCCCTATCCTTGAATCGGAATCCGAACGGCTGAAACAGCTGTAAATTAACGGAAAGAATGGATGAGCGCGTAGTCTGAGGCTATGCGCTTTTTCTTTTCGATTTCTCCCAGGCCGCGCTTTGCGAACCCTTGAAATACCGCCTGATACCCGCCAGCACCGCGTAGTTCATCATACAAAAGTAGTAAGGCACAAAAAGCGCCTTCACCTTGATCTTCCGCGTTTCGAGTATCCAGCCTGCCAACGCGAGCCCGTAAAACCCGACCTGTCCAACGAGCAGAAGCTGGTAAAGCACACCGCCGGATCGGATTACAATTAATATATTGAGAACCAATGCCAGAATCATCAGGAACGGCGTCACTGTCCAACGGAGCACGCGGTGGCTGATGTATTGGAAGGAAAGCAGCGGATCGTGAAACGGGTTCATCAATTTTTGCAACCGCAGGATCGACTGGATCCCCCCCGCCGCAATGCGTACCTTTCTTTTCAGCTCCTCCTTGATATTCTCCGACGAGAGCTCGGAAGCATACGCATCCGGCTCATAAACAATGCGATACCCCTGTTCAGCGATTTGCATGGAAATCATAAAATCGTCCAGGATCGTATCGGGCTCGACCGAACGGTACAGCGACCGCCGGACGCTGAACAGCTCCCCTGCCGCCCCTACCACGGAGTACAGCTCAGAGTCCCACTTTTTAAGCGTCGACTCGTATTTCCAGTAAAAGCCCTCGCCAGCCGTCGCATCCGACAATGCATCCTGCATTACCCGCTTTTCGCCGGAGACCGCCCCCACTTTGGCATCGGCATAATGCCTTGCGATCAGCAGCAATGCCTCCTTGTTCAAAAACGTGTTGGCATCGGTGAAAACGACCACCTCGGTATTTACCTCATCCATCGCGCGGTGCATCGCCAGGATTTTGCCGCTGCGTACAGGCGTGTGCATGAGCTTGATCTCCGGGTAATTGGCCACCAGATCGGGCGTACGGTCGGAGGAGCCGTCGGTGACGAAAATAAGGCTCAGCTTACCTGCCGGATACGAGAGTTGCAGCGTATTCGCGATTTTTTCCTCTATAATACTCTCCTCATTATAAGCCGCGATCACCAGCGTAAGTGTCGGGAAGTCCTGGTCCAGCCCGGGCGCCAGCCTTTTTCCTTTGAATGCCCTGCGAATGCGGACGAGTATGTACAGCACGATGCCGTAACCGAGGAATGTGTAGAAAACAATAAACAGACTGAGCCAGAAAAGTATTTCCATAAATCAGCGGGTCAACGGGAAGCCTAAGTTTGTGCTATCGGGATCATTCTTGAAATGCCAGGTGATGGCACTCCAAAAAACGGGGATGAAACCGTATTCTTTGTTTTTGATATACTGAATAATATTCCGGGGAACCACCGCCAGCATAAAATAGCAGCAGAACACGAAGAACTTGAAACCCGGCGCATTTTTCCGGATGAATAAAATGCGGTTACGGTTCATAAAAAACTCCTTCAAAGCAGTCCGTTTGCCTACCGATACCGATTCTTTGTGGTAAATCAATGCATCGAGGTTCACGTGAACTTCATACCCTGCCCGTTGGATGCGTTCGCACCAGTCGAGTTCTTCGTAATATAAGAAGTAGTTCTCGGCCATTCCGCCTACTTTCTGCCAGGCTTCACAGCTGATCATCATTGCGGCACCATGCGCGTAACCGGTCGGGCCGGAGAGAAAATCGTACTGTCCCCGGTCCTGCTCGAACTGCCCTATGCATGCATTGCGGCAGGTGTAGTAGTTCATCGGGGTGTAGCCGGTGTATTGCAGCATGCCGGGCTGGTCGAAGTAATGGATTTTTGGGGAAATCATCCCGATTTTCGGGTTGGCTTCCATGGTATCCACCAGCTTCCCGATCAGATCTGCGGTTACTTCGGTATCATTATTGATCAGAAAAAGGTAGTCGCCCGTGGCGTGCGCCATGCCGATATTGTTCCCTCCTGCAAACCCGGTATTGAGATCCGAACGAACAAAAATGATGTCCGGGTACCGCTCCTGCCACTCAGGCACGGGGTTTGCTTTGCTCCCATTGTCGACGACGATGATTTCCAGATCCGGATAGGTATTCACCTCCGCCAGCGATTTCAACAAGTCTTCGGTAACCTTCGGCTGATTGAAATTCACCGTTACGATGGACACTTTTTTCATGCGTAAAACTGGGCCGCTCGGGTTGCCGAAAACGAAGGAATATTTTTATTGATTTGTAGAACTATTTCAAATTTAACAATAAAAACATAGCTTTAACCAAAATCCGGGAATGATCGCGGTTTTTTACAAAAAACATCCTGAATGCGTCTCTGACAGCCTTTCTTACGAACAAACCATCCCAGCGTGCAAGTCAACCGTAAGCTCACCAACCAAGAATCCGGCTCTAACCTATCCAGTCCTCAGGGACAGGATATTGCCCGGCTGGAAAAGAAGGTTAGCGAGCTGATCGAAGCGATTGAGCAGGCTGATGTCGACACGCACCTTTCAAAACATTACCAGAAGGAGATCGCGGATGCATTCCAGCGCTCGGCGGCTACTCAGAAAAAGCTCGCACCATTCAGGGAACTGGACCAAGACAACAACCTTTCTCGCGAGGAGCTCCTCGAAGGCCTCGAAAAGCTCCTGGCCGAAAACCAGTTCGACAGCCGGATCAATACGCCCAAGCGAAGCGGAATCGTGCAGAGAGGCGTGATGTTCGTGCTGGCGATCCTGCTGATCATCGTCGGATTTGCGATGATCATCATGCCCGCACCGCCCAGTTTCGAGCTTTTTACAGTTTACTATTTCAATATCAATGACGGCGTCACAATCATGGACCTTGTGTCGCTACTGATTATTTTTGGTGGAGTCCTTTTGTTTGTATTAAACTTCAACAAAAAATGATCAGTTTCGCCCAGCCGCAAACGACCGTCAAAAAGATCCTGCTCGTTGAGGATAACCTGCTTTTCCGCAAGGTTATCGAACATGCTCTATTGAAAGCAGGATACAACTGCGTGCTCTGCGAATCGGCGACGGAGGCATTGAATATGCTGCTTGTGGAAACCCCGGACCTGATCCTCTCCGACTACGATATGCCCGAAATGAACGGTTTCGATTTCAGGCAGGCCGTATTGCTCAATCCGAATATCAGCGATATACCGTTCGTTTTCCTGACTTCGTTTACTGACAACAAGCTGGTGCTGGAAGGCCTGAATATGTCGGCGTTGGACTTCATCAACAAGGAAACGCCTATCCCGGTGATTATCACCAAGCTCAGCAACATCATCAAAACCCTTGAAAACGAACACCTAAGGTCGGTAAGGGAATTGAAGGTGGCCGCTGAAACGCTCAATGTCAAATCCATTCCGACGCATGCGCCGGCCGTTACCGGTTACCGTATTTTTTATTGGCACAAGGGATACCGTGGTTATCCCGGCGGTGATTTCATCGATTTCGTGCAGGTCGACAGCCGTTTTTGTTTCGCATTTCTGGGCGATATCATGGGTAAGAAATGGAAAGCCTGGTTCTTCACATTCGGCTTTCTGAGCTATATCCGCGCAGCGATCCGCTTCTGCGTACTCGACCAGGATTTCGAGCTGGTGACCATCGTGCAAAAGATCAACAAGCTGATCTACCTCGATGAAAGTTTGCAGAATATCTTGTCGAGTCTTTCGCTGCTGCTGCTCGACACGCACACCGGCGAGGTACATTACACAGGCGCAGGTGATCTCCCGCTCGTGAGCTACTCGCCCGAAACGGGCAACACTTCTACCATCCAGTCCACCGGGCTGCTGCTGGGTTTGCTGGAAGACGGCCTTTACGACAAGCAGGTAATGACCATGAAGCGGGGCGATCAGCTCGCCATTTTCACCGACGGCATGATCGACATTCCCTCGAACGGCTCGAAGAAAAGCGACTACCCCTTTTTTGTAGAAAAAATAACCCCGTACCTCGGCAAGCCCGATAGTTTCGGGTTGATCAGGCAGCATGTGCTTGACCTGATCGACGATAGTAACCAAATGGATGATGCGAGCATCATTTTTATAGAAAAACAATAGCCCTTTATGATACTGAAAGTTGAGGAATTAAATCGCGTGGTACAGGCCACGATTTTACCGGAAGAGGCCAGCCTCTCCAATGCAGAAGCGTTCAAGGAGGAAATGATCACGATCATCGGCAACGGTGTTCGGCTGGTGATCGTCAGTTTTGAAAACGTGAATTACATCGACAGCTCATTTCTGGGCAGCCTGGTGGTCGCATTGAAATACGCCATGCCGCGCAATGTCGATATTTACCTGGTCGCTCTGAAACCGGATGTTAAGAATCTGCTCACGCTCATCCGGATGGACAAGGTATTCAGGATATTTAACGACTATGAAGAGGCGCTGGGAACACTTAGCTAGTTTATGAGGGAGGATTCGGATCAGATCACGATAGTTTTCAAAAGTAACCGGGAGGGTATTCCGGGCACGCTGCACTTGTGCCTCGATCATATCCGGCAAAAAACGGGCAATTCCCCGCTTCATGACGACCTGATGGCCAAAATCAAATGGGTGATCATGGAGCTGCTTACCAATGCCGTGAAGCATTCGGGAGAGCGGGAATCGGTGCTCAAAATCGGACTGACGATGGATGCGATCATCCTCGAAAAAGAAGATTACGGCAAGCCGCTCGTGCTTACCGGCCAGGATAAGAAGAAGATTATGTGGCCGCTCGAAGAAATGGTGCGGCCGCTGGATTTCCCTATTTACCACAATGGCATGGATTCGCTCTGCGTACGCACCGACGAATCGGGCCGGGCGATATTCTTCATCGAACAACTCGCCGAGCTGGAAATGCCCGCATTGCTATCGGATACCAGCGAGCATTTCGGGCTGCTTATTATGACCAAGGCTTCCGACGAATTCGCCTACGAGCACGAGCCCGATACAGGCCTCAACCGGTTTATCAGCACATTTTATTTCACCCAGCCACTCCCATGAAACACCGCTTCGAAGTTCTGGACATTTTTCGGGGCCTGTTTGCTTCACTCGTTTTCCTGTTCCACCTGGGACCTTTTGCCAATACGCCCGTTCTGAACAACCGTTTCGTTGAGAATTCGGATATGTTCGTGGACTTTTTCTTTGTCCTCAGCGGGTTTGTGATCGCATACAGCTACCAGTCGCTGACCGATTGGGCGCAGTTCAGGTTGTTTCTCAAAAAACGCGTTTACCGCATTTATCCGTTGCATTTCGTGATGCTGCTGGCATTTGTAGGAATGGAGGTGGCTAAAAACATGCTAAGCCCATACATTAAGGTGAACAACCTGGTGAACCCGGCGAACAATATTTACACTTTTTTCACTTCCCTTTTCCTGGTCAACTCTACCCCGGTACCGGGCGTGAAGGACGTCAGCTGGAATATTCCCAGCTGGTCGATCAGCGCTGAAATGATGGCTTACCTGGTTTTCGGAAGCCTGGTCGTTTACATTCACCGGAGCAACCAGTTCCGCAGTCGAAACGCCTGGTACGGGCTGATGATCGTCGTATCACTCACCGCGCTCTGGTCGGTATCCAATAGTTTTCAGATCAATTACAGCTTCGATTACGGCTTTTTAAGGGGTATACTCGGCTTTTTCACAGGTGTACTTTGCTTTAATCTTTTCAGCAACACACATAAGCAGGTACGTGAATGGTCGCCCGTATTGTTTTCAATCACCGAGATCGTATCGCTAACCCTGATCGCGCTCAGCATTTACAACGGCGAGATCATGAAGCCCTGGGGCGCGGTTTTTGAAATACTGTTCTTCATTTGCATTTATACCTTTTCATTTGAAAAAGGCATTATTTCAAAAGCATTCAAAAGTGTGAAGCTGCTGCACAGGCTCGGGCAGTACTCCTACTCGATCTATATGACGCACGCGCTGTTGATCAGCCTTTTCAACGTGCTGTTCATCCGCATATTGAAATTCCCGCCCGAAGCCTATTCCTACCTCTTCGTTTTCAACTTCATACTGATCTATTTCGTCTCTGCATGGACGTACAAGCACATTGAAATGCGCTTTCAGTACAAATCGAGAAGTGACCGCCGACCGCTGACGGCCGACCGTTGACCGCTGACAATGGACCGCCGACCATAGACAATGGACCATTGTCGGCGGTCGATCGTCTATGGTCGATGGTCAATCGTCGGTGTCTAGCGATCAGCCAACTATCAAGGCTGAATCACCTCCTCGAGGTGGTAATGGAGGATATCGGCAATGGCATCGACGCGGTTTTCCCAGGTATTTTCTGCGGCGATCGTCACGCGCGTTTTGCGTTGTTCCGCATTGTCGGTTTGCAATGCTGTGCTAATGGCCTCCGAAAAATTTCCGGCATTTTCACAGAACTTCACCGCGCCTTTGGTAAACTCTTTTAAATCCGGGTTAAAGTCGGTGGCCACCACGGGCTTGCCTGCACCCATGTATTCGAAGAGATTCAACGGACAAATGCTGCTATTTTCTTCATCCATTTTGAACGGAACCAGCGCCACATCGAAACCCTTGATCACCGCTGGCATATCGTCGTGGTAGGTCGCGCCGGTGAAATGCACGTTTTCCGCGGTAGAGAACCAATTGGGCACGAATTCTCTGGAAACCTGGCCCACGAATGCGAAGTTCTTATCGGGGTTGGCCAATATGACCTTTTGCAGCAAATCATAATCCAGCCGCTGATCTATCGCCCCCAGATAACCAATTACGGGCTTTTTCAATGCTGCAATATCCGGGTAGACCGGTAAATCGGGATTTAACGCCTTGCTGCTATGGCCCAGGTCGGCGGCGTTGGCCACAAAGTAGCTGTACGGGTTCTGCCTTTTCTTTTCCTGATACAACTTTTTGCTGCTGCAAATCACCACATCGCTCTGTTTCACCAGAATATCCTCCGAAACGACCCCATGCCGGCGGTTAAACGGGAGCACCATCCGGTCGAGGCAGTGGTACACTTTCAGCCTCGGCGTGAGACCATCGGTAAGCCTGGGGTAATAGATGTTGGATGAGTTGATAAAAATATAATCCCTGATCTTGTATGCTTGCAGAATGCTCTTCAGCTTGGTACGAATCAAAAACTCATTGAATTTCAATACAGTACGAAAGATTCCGCTTTCCGGCAGAAAGTTGACCGGCAGCAATATCGGCGGAATGATCACTTTCAGATTAGGAATGTCGGTTTCGATCAGCGAATGGCGCGTGAGCGAAAAATGCTCCTTGCGCAACTGGTATTCAGGCGCTTTGCGAAGCTTGAAAAAGTCCCACAGCGTAAATGGATTCTCGATATAGTACACCTCATTCTCCCGCGCGAGCAGCTTGGCTGTCGTGTAATTAGCGGATTCAATAGGTGCGTCAAACCGGGGTAGGCCAAAGATAATGATCTGATGTCCTTTCAGTTTCATTGGCAAGGCGTATTGGTAGATTTACGGCAGATCGTCGGCCCGGAACCGGGCAATGTGGTAATTTAGAAATTTTTACAATACATCCGCAAACGAATAGTGCGCCTCCCCTAGGCATTTTCTGTATCGCATCAATAGCCCAGACTCAGTACGTTATCAACATGATCATTACTGCGCTTTGTCAACCATCAGCTTCCCCCACCACACCCTGGCCAGGTTAACGGCCTCCATATAGCCCGTCGTGAATACGCTAAGAATACTGAAAGGCTGAAAACGGTTAAGCCCCCAGTACCCGATACCCACACCAATAAGCGTTGGCACCACGCCGGCAATCGCCACGCCGTAAATGCTGCCGGTAAGGTAAATACCGCTCACAGAGGCAATAACACTGCCCGCAAGCATGATCAGTACCTTGATAAAATTGATTTTAGGCTGATGGATGACGTCGAGTGTCAGCGCAAAAAAGCGGTCGAGCGGGTACAGGAGCGCGAAGGTCATGTACAGGCGCATGATGTTGGCGGCCTCGGAGTTGATGTATTTCTCCCCTCCTATGATATGAATCGCGACGTCGGCCAGGATTACCGCGCCGATGCACGCCGGCAACAATGCCATGGTAATGAGCCCCGCGTAACGTTTCATCGTGTCGATCACCTTGGGCCGGTTGCCTTCATTGTAAGCGGCGGAGAGCTCGGGCATGCCCGTGGCGGCGAAGCTGCGGAGCGGTATTTCGATGATCTCCATCAGCCGCTGCCCCAGATTGAACACCGCCAATGCAGCCGGGCCAAGCATGAAGTTAATGATCATGGTATTGGATGTCCCAAAAAGATTGGAGCTCAATGTGGTACCTACCGAGAATTTACCAAAATGGAAGATTTCCTTGATGCATTCGCTGGTGCGGTCCTTGAAATTGGCGAGCCTGGACCAGCCCATGACGATCGTGAAAATGCTCGTGAGTGCCGCCCCGCCCAAATAAGCATAGATGATGTTTTGCAGATTGGCGGTTTTGGTGAATGCCATCACCATCACAAAAAGGATGAAAAACCCCTGGCTCAGAAAACGGATACAAAGTAATTGGTCGAACCGCTGCTCGGCCTGCACTACGCAGGACGCAATGAAATACGGCAGCGACGCGATGTAAATAATGCCAAACCATTCGACAAACAATACTACCGAAGGGTTTTTAAACCAATCCGAAAACAGGAACGCGGGAACGTTGATCAGCGCCAGAATGCCCGTGATGGCACCGCCAATAAACCAGGCAGAACCTACCACCTCGCGCTTCCGGGCGTCGTTGGCGCCCGCGTAGAATTTGATGAAAGCCGTGGTCAGGAAACCCGACCGGAATGTGTCGACCAGGAGTAATATCGACAAAAAGAACACCCACATCCCTATACTCGCCACAGGCAATGCGCGGTACAGGATGATCATGTTGAGCATCCCAAGCACGGACATAATGCCGTTCCCGGCCAGTGAAAGAAAATGTTTGTTCCTTAATTTCTGTAAAAGCTGAAAGGCCATCAGGTCGTGGGCAAGATTGGAACCAAGCGCAATATGCGAAGTAATTTTACAATATTTTTGCGCAAAGCAGGAATAATGTTTTAACTTTCCTCCCAACTGCCCGCCGCATGGGCCGGCTTGATTGTGAAGATGTACAAAACCTACTGATTGCCAGAATATGAGCTTATTGGGCTTACCTAAATGGATTTTACCGCACCTTTTTACAAACAAGCGTTTCGCAGACCTTACCGAAGGCGAAATTCAAGCCTTACGGGAGCGGATCAGCCGGTTCAAGGATGAAACGCCGGAAGTTTCGGTGGTCATTCCGGCCTGGAATGAGGAAAACAACATCTATCGGACCCTGTCGTCGCTTTCGGCGAGCAACACGCGGTACAAAGTCGAGATCGTCGTCGTCAACAACAACTCTACCGACGGTACACAGAAGGTCCTCGATACGCTGGGCGTACGGAATTACCTGCAAACTGTCCAGGGAACACCTTTTGCCCGGCAAATGGGCCTCGACCATGCGCGTGGCAAATTCCACCTCTGCGCCGATTCCGACACCTTCTACCCGCCGGACTGGATCGACCTGATGGTGGAACCGATGGCAAAAAACGCGGATATTACCGGCGTTTATGGCAACTACGCATTTATACCACCTGCCGGGCAGGGACGGACGGGCCTTTGGCTTTACGAGAAGTTTGCCGGCCTGATGATCCAGATCCGGAAGAAAAACCGGGAATACCTGAATGTCTACGGCTTTAATATGGGCTTTGTAACCGAGGTAGGCCGCAGAACCGGCGGATTCAAGGTGAGCGGCTCACGGGTGTATGCCAATATAGTAGGAAGTGATTTCCAGAACGAGGCCGAAGACGGCCGCATGGCCCTGAATCTCAAAAAAGAAGGTGAGCTGAAACAGGTTACCAGCTCCAAAGCGACGGTTTTCACTTCGCCGCGCCGTTTGCTCGACGACGGCAGCATTTCCAAAGCATTCTTCAATCGGGCCAAGCGACAACTGCAAGGCATGCGCGACTATCTCTCGTAATATGATGCAGCACCATTTCCCCGATACGACCTTACTGATCACCCATTACAACCGCAGCGGCTCGCTCGAACGGCTGCTGGCGACATTCGAATCGCTCGGCTGCCAGTTTGCAGATATTGTGGTTTCCGACGATGGCAGCAAGCCTGAACACCTCGAAAAGGTGCAGGCGCTCACCGGCCGCTTCCGGTTCCGGCTCATTACCACGCCGAAAAACCGCGGGCTCGGCAACAATATCAACAAAGGCCAGGATGCGGTGCAATCCGAATATACCTTATATGTGCAGGAGGATTTCCAGCCTTCCGACATTTTCCCGGAGCATTTCCAGGATGCGCTCACGTTCATGCGCGAGGATCCCAAATGGGACATTGTGCGATTTTACGCCTACTTCGCCTACCCTACCCTGAAACCTTTCAAGAAGGGCTATTCCGAAATGGTGTACCGGTTCTGGGACATGAACCATTTGAAATTCTACTATTACAGCGACCACCCGCATTTGCGCAGGAGCACGTTCCTGCAAAAGTTTGGCCGTTATCCCGAAGGTATTAAAGGCGATCTGACGGAATATAAAATGGCCGTCAGCTTTTTACAAAAAAAAGGAAAAGGGCTGTTTTACAACGACTTCACCCAATTATTTTACCAAAAAAACTCCTCCGACGAGCCCAGTACCATGGAGCGTGCTAACTGGAAACTGAGCGAGAATCCACTGGTGAAGCTTGCCCGGCTGGGCTACCTCCGCTATCGCTGGCTGAAAAACACGCTGGACCTGGTTTTCATGAAATAGACTGCCCACATGAACAAGGAATATTTCTTCGGGGACGTGACGCTGCTCATTACCCATTACAACCGGAGCCAGTCGCTGGAACAGTTGCTCCTTTCATTTGAAGCGCTGGGATGCGCGTTCGGCGACATTGTCGTATCCGACGACGGCAGTAAACCCGAGCATATCGACTACCTGCTTCAATTACAGAAAAAACATGAGTTCAGGCTCATTACAACGCCTCAGAACAGGGGTTTGGGTAATAACATCAACAAAGGCCAGGACGCTGTTCAGACGCCGCTGACCTTGTATGTACAGGAAGATTTCACGCCTACCGCCATTTTCCCGGAAAGCTTTACCCACGCGCTGGACATTATGCGTGAAAAACCGGAAAACGATGTAGTGCGGTTCTACGCCTATTTCGAATATCCCTATTTGAAAAACCCGCGCAACGGCTATTATGAAATGGATTTCAAAGTGTGGAAACCGGGTTACCGCAAGTTTTACGCATACAGCGACCACCCGCACCTGCGCAGGAGCGATTTTTTTGAGAAGTTCGGAAGGTATATCGAAGGCCGGAAAGGCGATTTCACCGAATACAGTATGATGATGTCTTTCCTCAAAAAACATGGCAGGGCCTATTTTTACAAGGACTATACAGGACTGTTCGTACAAAAAAATTCGGAATCCGAACCCAGCACCATGTCACGCGAAAACTGGCGGCAGACCGACCGGTTTCCGGTGAAACAAATCCGCGACCTTTACCGCCACCTGAAATTTAATTTTGATTACCTGACCTGAATATAGTCTCCGTTTATTCCGATCTTGGTGCCACAAAACCCAACGTTCCCACTTCTGAGATATGCCGACCCGTATAACAAATGACTCATTCAGATGGTATTACGCGAGCATTTACCTTGGACTGGCGCTGATCTTCGGTTCCCAGTATTTTACTTACAAAAATGTCCGCGACCTCTCGCTGAATAACGAGCGGCTGAACGTCACGATCGGCGTACTGAACCAGACGGCCAACTTCGGGCTCGTAACAAAGGATTTTCAGTCAAACATGCGTGGGTACCTTATCACGCAGAACAACGACCTGCTGACAGACAACTACAATAAAAAGGTCCAGCTCGTAGGCATTACCGACACGCTCTTCAACCTCGTAAAGGATGACGATATCCAGACGAAGCGCGTCAAAGACCTGCTTGAAATATCCAGCCAGATCGTGCTCTATTCGCAGAATGTGATCAGCATTTACCGCACCCAGGGTACCGAGCAGGCTTTTACCAAAATACAGGAGGGCGAAGGCATCCGGCTCAACAACTTGCTGACACGCAAGATCAACGAGATAGAGGATTATGAGAACCAAAATATGGACCAGCGGCGGAAGCTGGTTTCCGATACCCAACAGAATTCGATCCTTTTCATTTTGCTGACGGGTGCGGTGGGGTTCATTCTTACCATCCTTTCCATTGTGTTCCTGAACCTCGACAAACGCAAGCAACGCCAGTTCCAAAAGGAAATCAAGGAGAGAGAGCGCACAATGAGCCAATACCTGGAAGCCATTCCCGACGGCGTGATGGTTATCAATAGTGAAAGGAAAATCGAGCTTTTGAATGAATCAGGACGGGAAATCCTGGGCGTAGCCGGCGAACGCCCCGAAACACTCGAAGAGCAGGTCACGCGCATCAAACTCCTAGATCCCACCCGGTACCACGTCCGGTTTTCGGCCGATACTTTGCCGGTAGCACGGGCATTGCAAGGCGAAAAACTTGCGGGCAACAAGATCGACCTCGTCAAGAACGATAAAATATACCACCTCGAAACGAGCGTGCAACCGGTAATCGGACTCGATGGTCAGATTAAAAGCGCCATTACGGTTTTCAGGGATATTACAGAGCGGGCTAATTACGAGGCAACGCTTGAAAAAGCGCGCATCCTGGCTGAGAAATCGGTACGCGTGAAGGACATATTCCTTTCCAATGTCAGCCACGAGATCAGGACGCCTCTGAATGCGATCATCGGGTTTACGAACCTGCTTCTGGGCGAGGTTACCGATCAAAAAAGCCTCGAATATGTCGGCTACATTCAGTATGCCGGCAAAAACCTGCTGGAACTGATCAACGACATCCTCGATTTCTCCAAGATCGAAGCCGGGCAGATCCATCTCGAAAAAACGCCCGTTTCGATCCACGAACTGGCCGACTCTGTTTCGGCGATCATGCACCACCGCGCGGTGGAGAAGAGCATTACCTACGAAGCCGTGCTCGAAGACGGGCTGCCGGAGTTCATCGAAACCGATAAATTGAGACTTACGCAGATATTGCTCAATGTCTGTGGCAATGCCGTCAAGTTCACAGAGCGCGGCAGTGTGAAACTGCACGTAGAACCGATCGGCGAGCCGGTGAACGAAGTACAGAATATCCGTTTCAGGGTAGTGGACACAGGTGTCGGCATTCCGAAAGACAAATTGAAAGAAGTATTCAACCGCTTTGTACAGGCTACCGAAAGCACCACGCGGGTGTTTGGCGGAACGGGGCTGGGACTGAGCATTGTAAAATCGCTGGTACAACTTTTTGAGGGAACCCTGAACCTCGAAAGCGAACTGGGAAAAGGTACGGTTTTTACGATGGACTTTCCATTCAGGATCGTGAAAGAGGCCGAACTGGAAGAAGAGTTGGAAAAAGAGATCGATGTTACCGCTTCCGTAACAGCCCTGCACATTCTGGCGGCGGAAGATAATTCACTCAACCAGAAGCTCCTGAAAGCTATTTTCGAAAGACTGAATATCCCTCTGACAATCGTAAACAATGGCCAGGAAGCACTCGACAAGCTGCGGGAAGAGACTTTCGATATGGTTTTAATGGATATTCAAATGCCGGTAATGGACGGCTACACAGCTATTAAAGAGATTCGCCGGACCATTTCCACCACCATCCCGATCATCACCATGACCGCCCATGCGATGGTCGGAGAGAAAGAAGAATGCCTCAGTATAGGCGCCAACAGCTATATTTCGAAACCATTTAAAGAAAGTGAACTTTTATATACCATTGCACATCTTGGAAACAAAGAGCATGACGAAACACCTCAACCTCCAAATTTTACTCAGCAACCTCCACAAACTAAAATGACAGACTCAATCCTAAATCTCGACTATCTCGCCGAAATCACCGGAGGTGATCAGGAACTGCGCGACGAGCTAATCGCAATGTTCGAAAAAGACAGCCAGGTACAGCTCAACAATATCGGCGAGGCATCGCAGGCCAACGATCTGGAACGACTTCGCCAGGCAATCCATAAATTCCGTTCTTCCTTATTCTCGGTAGGGCTGCTCAATACCGCCAACCAGTACAAGGAGCTTGAAGCAACACTGAAACAGGGCAAATGGACCGACGATCTAAACCAGAAGCTGATCGATTTAAAAGCAGAAGCGGAAACAGGTTTAACGCAGCTTAAACTGCTTTAATGGCATTGTAGATCTCTCCTACGCTGTTTTCCCAGGTATGTGAGCTGGCAAATGTGCGCCGTGCTTCGGTACGCGCTTCCGAATTTTCAGTCAACGCAAGGTCGATCAGCCGCACGTAATCTTCTTTTCCCTTTCCGAGATACACATGGTCGGCGAAAACGCTCATGGCATCCGTAGCAGTAGCAACCACCGGCTTACCCACTGCGAGGTATTCGTCGATTTTGCGGGGATAATTCCCGATGGTGACTTCATTAAGCAGCTGCGGATTCACACACACGTCGAATGCATTGATATAAGCCGGCAGGTCGGCAATGTTACGTGAGCCGGTGAAGGTCACATTGGAGAGTTTGTGCAGGGTGCTTTGTAAAAACTCGTTGTCTTCCGGCCCTACGAGCACGATATTCCAGCCGGGGCGCTGCTGTGCAACGTATTCCAGCAGCTCCATGTCCAAGCGGATGCTTTGCAGTGCTCCCACATACCCGATACGCGGTCGGGCGATCGCACCCATGTCGGCGGGCTCGGGAGCCTGATTTCCAGCCATAAAAATGTCGAGGTCGCAACCTTGCCCGACGTAAAACGAGCGCGGATTGTATCTGGCGCAGTAATTGGCCAGATAGGTGGAATTAGCTACGCAAATGTCACTTTTGGCGATCAGCTGCGGTTCCAGCCGGGCACCGTGCTTGCGCCAGTAATCGACTGCCAGCATGTAATCGCGGGAATAGTAAACAGACAGGCGCGGTTTGAGCAGGTCTTTCAGGAAAAAGCTGCGGAACATATCATTATCGTTGAAATGAATATAGTCCGTAAAACCCAGCCGCTTCACTGCACGGGCAATCGATCCCGCGAAGAGCTGATTATTCCTCTTATTTAAAATATCAAACAGCATTTCCGGCAGCCAATTGATCGACTCGATCATTTTGTCGGGGTACAACACCCACAGGTTTTGCTGCACCTCTTCCAGGCCATCGGCTTTGCCGGAAACCACATTTTTGCGTTTCACGATTTTAGGATCCCCGGCATTTTTGAGCAGGCTAATGCGGTCGAGGGGGGAATTGACGTACAATACCCTGTGGTTCTTGCTGAATTCCAGGGCGATGTTCTTGCAGTTACTCCCGATTTCTACATCCCAGGCCTGTTGTCCTGTAATGACAATATCCATATTGCAGTAAGTAATGTGTGGGGCCAAAGGTCCCCACCGTCGTTGAGATTCGGTTACTTATAGTGATGATCCTGAATTTTTCTATCGAGCTCGCCGATCACCGCAGGAAACTGCGTAAGATCGAACTTACGGGCAAACAGTTTTCCTGATGCCCACATACGTTCCAGGTCCTCCTCGGTGAGCACTTTCGGGCTCGCTTGGCCTTTCGACCAGTCAATATACCTCAAATTGTTGTTCACCAGTGAGCAACGGAATGGGGAATTATACAAAATAGTTTGAAATATAATCTCATCGGGAGCCCAGGTGAGCTTGAAAAACTTCGTAACCACGGGGTGACCGTCCAGATACTCCAATATGTAACGCACTGCATCCAGTGTCAGGCTCATCCACTGCGAGCGTCCTACCGGTTCGAGCCCGGCGGGCATTTTGCGCACTGGTAGCAGCCTGTTCATCCATTTCTGCACCAAGTACTTGCCCGGAAAATTGTAATTGGTAAGGTGGTATTCGGTCAATCTCGGAATCGCTTCCGTCCATTCCTTGTGGACGGAATAGTATTCCATGAAGTTCTTCCCACTATTTCGGGCGAAAAAATCATGGATCTCCAATGGCGACTGCAGCGGGTAATCGGCGCCGCTGAGCAGGTTTACATATCCAAAATCAATCCCCGAATTTACGACAGCCTGAAACCCGCGGAGCGTGGCTTCGACAATACTGTACGCGCCCCAGCCGACATCCACACGATCGGGCACAAGTATTACCCGCTCGCGGTCCTGCAAAAAGAGAAATGCCTGGATATCCGCTTTCCTGTCGAGATGAACAAAACACCAGGCATCCCGGTGTTCGAGCGCGCCGATGAGCTTCGACAGCTGCGCCGGTGCCGCGTGTGCGAGTATCAGGTGAGCGATTTTCATACGGTATGGTTCACTTTCTGCTCCCGCTCGTCGAGCATGCGGGTAATATTAATGATCGCTGCTGCCAGGTAGAAATAGATATTCGAAGGGAACTGTACCAGCGCTTCCTGGGGGTAATTGCCGACATTATAGGCAAATACCACCAGCAGCATTGCCAAACAATAGGTTTTCAGCTCGGGGTTCCTGATCAGGAAATAGTTGTTGATACCTTCTCTTAAAATAAAGAACATCAGCAAACAGAACAGGAAAAGGCCTACCGAGCCGAGTTCCACCGCAATGCGGACATACCCGCTGTCCGGTGGGAAATTGGCCAGGTACGATTGCGGCGCAAACCGCTGCCCCCACGCGCCCGTAGCACCCAGCCCGCCCCCGATCGGGTGCGTGAGAATGTAAGGCTGAATCCGCTTCTGGTTGTTTTTCCTAGCCTGAAACGAAATATCGTCGTTCGGTTTGAAAGCCGTCTGGAAGCGGACGATGTTGGAATTGGTGGTAGGCACGAAAATCAGGAAAACAAAAAACAAGGCGGCAACACCCGAGAAGATGAGTACCTGCCGGTTGATCCGCAAAATCACAAAAAGCACCATCGCTGCGGGTATGAGCACATACGCGCCCCGCGTGCCCGAGAACAGCATCGACGAGAAAAACAGCGCGATCATCATGGCCAGTACTACTTTCTGCCAGGTTTTCTTCACGAAAGTCAGCAACGCGATACAAATAATACTGCTCACCACCATGTTGTAGGAGAACGCGACCGGATCGGAGAAGATGGAGAACTTTCGCCAGTGCCCGGAGATAAAAAGCAGGTCGGCAACGCCTTCTGAGTCGAGCCAGGCCTGCTCCGCCGCGGAGAAACCGATATATTCCTGCTTGTAGGCATACAATGCGGCGAATAACGCGAGTCCGAGCCAGAGTTTGAGCAAGAATCGCAGGAACTGAATAGTGCGGATCTGATACATGAACACAAAGTAGGTCAGCATCACGATCGCCACCGCGCGAATGGTGTACACCCATGCCAGCCGCGACTCAGCCGATGGATTGGCCACCTGGATCAGGTTGTAAACGATCCAGATCAGGATCATCACGCTGATAGGCCCTTTGAAAACTTTCCAGTTGGGCCTGCTTTTCTGGTGAATGAAGAAACCGAGGATCAGCAGCCCCTGAATACCATCCATGACGGTCCCAAGCGGGAAATTCACGCCGAGCCGCCCTACAAAAAACAGCAAATAGGCTAACAGGAGCAGCACGCTAATCCCGAATTCGGGAAATGCCACGATGCCATACACGATAGGCGGGCCAAACATCAACGCCAAAATGCCTACTCCGGCGATAACACCCTGGTAGGCGATCAGCGCCCCGAATGCGACCGATACCAATAGTAATATAACCAGCCCGGTGAGTTTGCGATCGAAGAGCGCGCGCAATCTTTCTACGCGGCCCAACCCCTCGCTGCTTTTCCCGGGAATATGAATCTGAATGTTTTCCACTAAAAAAACAGAATTTTGAAAAACCAGATAAATACGCTCACCAACGCGAGCAACAGTGCTGCCTGACGTATTTTTTGCTGCATGGGCGTGAGCTCGTTAAAGCCCCGTTTCCGCTCGCTGACCTTTTTATCCGGATAAATTTTCATAATAGCCGAGCGTTAACCCTGAGTCTTGTCCTCCTGTCGTGTAGCTACCGAAATCTTGTTCGCACGGCGCGCATTCACCAGCGCTGTGAGCTGATAAAACATAAATTTCGGGATGTTCACAAGCGATTGGTAGATCTTCGGATCGGTGGGCGAGCTTTTCAGCGAAATATAAAAACCGAGCACAAAAACTACCAGACCGATCAGCCATACCAGTGATAACACCGGCGCGATCAGCAGATTGAGCAGCATAAAAAATACCGAAAGCAACAGGAATATGAACAAAGGCGGCCGCAGCAATACCAATCCGAAAAGTACCTGGTTGAGACTGAAACGGGTAATGCCTTTGAACAGGATTTTAAATCCGTAGGCAAAATACTTGAACCATGTGTTGATCCACCGGGCACGTTGCTTGACCAGCTGGTCGGAGCCCGTCGTCTTTTCATCATAAACAATCGCCTTCTCGGCGAACGCAATGCGGTAACCGCGGCTGACAATCCCTTCTTGCAGCACCTTGTCGAAACCGGCTCCGGCGACGTCCAGATGCCCGAGTACTTTTTCATACAATGCCGTGCTGAATGCCATCCCTGATCCTGCCAGCGTGGCCGACGAGCCAGCGCCGAAAAGGACTTTCCCATCGTAAAAATGATAGTAAATATCGCGCGCAGCATCCAGGCAAGCGTAGGTAGTATCCAGGTTTTTGGCCTCTCTCACGCCCTGCACCGCCTCATAACCCTGATTGAAATAGACATTGAGCTCGTTCAGATATTGGGGATCGGTGAGGTTGTCGCTATCGATGATCGTCAGGTGCGTGTGGGGGCGGATGAACCGGCGGATTGCATAAAAATGCGAGCGGGTATTGCTTCCAAGAACTTCCTCCGGACGGAGCAGCAGCACTTTATCTTTCGGGAAATGTAGATGACTGATGTCGCATTTATCTGCAACCACGTAAACATGGTAGCGGCTGTAATTCAGTTGTAACAGCGAACCTACCACGGCTGGCAGTTGCGCGGTATACTCGTAGGCTGTCACGATAATGCCGTAGTCTGGAAGCGAACTGCCGGGAGCAGGTTGGCGGGTCTTTACAACCTTTCTCAGACCGTAAATCAGCAACAGAAACACCGGAAATACGAGATTATACCCGATCGCCGCCTGAATCGCCAGTCCTATCCATTCCAGGATTTTCATACTTCTACCGGTTTAGCCACTTTTCCGGCCTGTTCGGGAATGCTTTCGGTGTTGGTTAGCACCCAGCCCGCAAATTTTCCGTTCAAGCCGTCGAGGTATTGTATTTTGGATTGATCCTCCGATCCTATGGAACGGCCCGCCGCGAAAACGGCAACAACCAGATCCGAGAAAGACACCCATTCCTTGGCCCTGTTCATGGCACGCAATGAATCGGTTTCAATCAGAATAATGTCGAAACGCGTTTTCAGCGCCTGCAAACGCTGGCCGATCACTTTTTCATCGGCCAGTTCGAGCACAGAAATATCGCCGGGCTTGGCGCCAAGGATTGTAATCTGCCCGGGCGTTGCTTCCGGCAGGTTATTGGATTTGACAAAATTTTCAAACGGCGTGCTGTCCGGGTTCAGCTTGGAAATATCCGGCTGGGCGAAGTTCCCGTCTATGATGAGCACCGTTTTGTTAATCTTCGAGAATGCCCAGGCCAATGCGATCACAAATGGGGTTTTGCCTACTCCATAACCAAGGCTGGTGACAGCGATGATCTTCGGATCGCTCATTTCATTGTCGAGCTCGTACCGGATCGATCGCACCAGATTCTTATACAGCCTTACCGCTTTATCGTCAGACGCATTCATACCTGAAAGGCTCAGGTTCGAATCCTTATCGAGCACGTTCAGGTAACCGAGCACGGGCTTGCCTGTCTCGTTGGCGAGTTGCAGCGGGTACCGGATCGATTTGTCGAGGTAGAAAAGGATAAAGAACACAAAAACACAGAATGTGAAACTGATCACCCCGGACAGGATCACGAGCACCATTTTCTTGGAAGCCTGCACCTCGCCCGGCATTGCGCGCTCGATCAGGCGCAGGTATACGGGAAAGCTGAATTCGAGACTGGCCTCATTGTAGCGCTGCAATGCTTCGATGTACTCCTTGCTTGCAATGTCGATGGACGTCTCGTATTCCTGAATCCTGGCCTCGTTCGGCACCAGCCCGTCGAACTTGCGGTTCAAGCGGTCGAGCTCGCCCTGGATCGATGCCACGCTGTTTTTCGCCAGTTCCAGTGATATTTCCATGCTCAGTTTCTGTGTCACCAGATCCTGCTTCACCACCATCGGGTTGTAGGCATATTTATCGGTAGCTTCATTGATTTCCTCCGAAAGCCGACTCCGCAGCGAATCCAGGCTGAATTTCATGCGGTTATCGAAATTGCTCAGAATATAGCGTTCGTTCAGCGCTTTCAGGTTGCTTTTGGTAGCGATGATTTTCTGATTAATGTCCGTCAATGCGCTTTCAAAATACTTCCGCTCGGTCGGATTAAAGCGTCTGTCGATATTACCGATAGCGGCCGTGTAAGCAATAATGTCTTTTTGGGCGATCTGCCGCCGCGTTTCGAAATCGGCCATTTGCCCGTAAATGCTCTTCGCCTGCTCGTTCAGGTTCAATACCCTGTTTTGTATTTTGAAGTTTTTCAGCGTATTCATCCGATCATTCAATGCCTGCAACTTTTGCTGCATGAAACTGGCCAGGAAGTCAATTGTTTTCTTGTTGTTGCCCACCACGCGAGAAGAGTTATCGGAGATAAACTCCTGCGCGAGCGTGTTGATCACGTATGCGGCCAGGTCGGGGTGCTCGGCTTCGAATTCGACGTCGATGTAGTCGCTCACACCGGTGCGGTAAATGATGAGCTTCTCACGGAGCGTATTGGCACCATAGCCCATTTCCACAATGATATCGTTCAGCTTTTTCTCTTCCGGTTTCGACAAAAACAGCTCTTCGCGTTTCTGGTATTTTTGGGTAATCAGGGCAACGGCCTTCGCCTTATCTGCCTTGCTCATTTCTTCCAGCTCACGGACGGGCTCGCGCCAGGTCGAGTCCTTCAAGCCTTTTAAATCATTCAAAATCAAACGATAGGATACCTGATCGAGTGTTCTTTTCAATCGCATGACCTGAATCAGGCTCTCGAACTTACGCGCAATCTGCTGATCCTGCTCGTCTTTGGCGCGGGTTACCACCTGATCGGTCTTATCAACCAACCCGGTCGCGATGCGCGCATGCGACTCGTAGGTATCCGGCAACCGCCGGACGAGAAAGTAGCAGACAATAACGGTGATCAGCGGGACCAGTATGAGTGTGATCTTATTCCTCTGCAGTAATCTTAAAAACTGTACAACCTCCGTCATTTGATATCTTCTAATTTTTGTCCTAACAATTCTTCCAGGCTGCTTTTCGCAATCAAAACCTCGCTTTCGGTATTCAGCAGGTTTTGCGCGTGATCGGTCTGCATCACGAGCACTTGGTTGTATTTTTCCAGCGTCTCCTGCCCCATAACAAAGCGTTTTTTTACGTTTTCAAGCATACTTTCGACGTCGAGCGCCGCATTGGAGCGCACCCGGTATACCGCCTTTTTCTGGATATAAGTGAAATATCTCTTCTTCACTTCCGCTTCCATGTTCAGGTCAAACGACTGCTTGTCGTACTCCGCCGAGGCAAGCTCACTCTTTGCCTGCTTCACCATGGCCGGCTTTTGCAGGATGGCCCCGATGTTGACAAAAAAACCGAATTGGTAAGTAAAAGGAAATGAGGCAGATACCGGCGTCGCACGATCATTTTTGGGAACGTACAGATAGGAGAAGTTGAAAATGTCAAAATACGAGAGTTTAGCCTTCCTGACGCCCGTTTCGGCGGCACTGATATGCGCCTGGTACATCTTGATTTTGGGATAATTGGCCTTGCAAACAGCAATCAACTTATCCAGGTACGCGTAGTCCACGTCTTTGCTCAAAGATTCCTGAGCACGGGCGCTTTGGAACGTCAAAAAAAGCAAGAGCCCAAAAGCGGCATGTTTTATCGGCATATAAGGACAAAAAATTTATTTAAAATCGGTTTCGCTTGACTTTGCGGCAATACAAAATACTTTTGGTAAAAATATTACTACATCTTACTAATCTAGGCAAAATGTCGTTATCCGCCCAAATCCGGAATAGTCCGGGGCTAAAAAAAATTGTCCACTGGATGCTGATCCCAACTAATCAGGCTCGTCCAAGACTCTGGGTCCGGATATTTTTGAACCGTTTCTTTCATAAAAGGGGCAAAAATGTCATCATCCGTCGGTGGGTAAGGATGGACGTGCTGCCTTTCAATCCTTTTTCGATCGGCGACAATTCGATGATCGAGGATTTCAGTACAATCAATAATGGTGTGGGGGCTGTAAGTATTGGTGCCAACTCGCTTGTCGGCCTGGGAAACGTTATTATCGGCCCGGTTACGATCGGCAACGATGTGATCCTGGCGCAGCATATTGTTGCCAGCGGCCTGAATCACAACTATCAGGATATTCAGCAGCCGATTCACAAGCAGGGCGTCAGCGTGGCACCCATCGTCATTGAAGACGAATGCTGGATCGGAGCCAATGTGGTAGTGACCGCGGGCGTTACCATCGGCCGGCATTCGGTAATCGCCGCCGGGGCCGTTGTTACCAAAGATGTCCCGCCTTATTCGGTTGCCGTGGGAAACCCCGCACGTGTCATCAAAAAATACGATCCCGAATACAAAGACTGGGTGAAAGCGTCCTGACATACGTTTTGCCCCGTCACACATTCTCCGACTGCAACAGCGCGGGGAATGTTTTCAGGATGATTTCCATATCCATTTTAAACGAAAATTCACGGGCATAGGTAATATCGAGCTGCGTACGCTCCTCCTCGGTCATGTCAGACTTACCCTTGCCGCGTTTGGTGACCTGCCACAGGCCGGTAAGGCCAGCAGGCCCGGCAAAACGCAGGATTTTATCGTCGGTGGTCATTTTTTCTGCTTCATACAAAGGCAACGGGCGGTTACCCACCAGCGACATATCACCTTTGAGAATGTTGATCAACTGCGGGAGCTCATCGATGCTCGAATTTTTCAGGAAGCTTCCCAGGCGTGTGATGCGCGGGTCGTTCTGAAATTTCATGAATGCGGCCTTCTGATCCTTCTGGAACTGGTAAAGCTTTTCGCAAATCTCCTTACCATCGTGGAAGAGCAGGCTTTTGCATTGATTTCCTGCAAGGCAATCATCGCAAAGCCCCTGCGTTTCGATCTGAACGGCCGGCTCGGCTTTGGAATACATATTCAATGCGGCCATTTTCCGGATCAGTTGGTCAGCGTCGGTCCGCATGGTTCTGAATTTATACAAATCGAAAATCTTGTAGCCGCTCCCTACCCTTTTGGATTTATAGAAGACCGGCCCCTTCGAGTCCAGCTTGATCAGGATCGCCACGATAATGAATACCGGCAACAGGAGAATGACAGCCGTACCTGTCGCAGCAATATCAATTGCCCGTTTCCAAAGGGGCGTCTTATGCCCTTGAGACCCGATTTTCTGTGAGGCCTTATTGGCCACGTACCACTGCCTTTTTTTGAAGTATTTGATGCGGGTAATGAGGTCCCCATCATCGAAATTGACGGAAAAAACATCGTCGGCATGCCTGGCCCGTGCCAAATCGATAGCCTGGCGGGAAAGTCTGTCGACCAGCAACACGAAAGGGATATTACCGAAACCGGCACTGCTCCGGATTGTATCGAGCAGCTCCACGCCACCGCTTCCATCGTGGGCAACGATCACATCCGCGGGGTAGTTTTCCTTCAATGCACCCAATGCTCCGGCCGGGGTGTCGAAATACTCCACCTGAAGATATTCCTCGAAGCGCTCGGTAAAGCGGAGGTATTCCTGAAAATTATGGTGGACATAAATAACCCTGAACTGGGCAACGTAGGTCTTGCCCGCCGTTACCGTTTCTGTCGTTGTGCCGGCCAGTTCCATGATATCGTCGTCTTTTAAGAGAAGCGTTTACTGCGTCGCAATACGGCGTTGATCTTTGCGTGCACCTCCATGGGGTTGAACGGCTTGACCATAAAATCGTCGGCACCGAGATTCAGGCATTGAATGCGCTCGCTGCTTTCGTCGGAACCGGAAAGAATGATAATGGGAATCTCCGAATACAGATTACTCGCCTTCGCTACTTTCAGGAACTCTTTTCCACTCAGGTTGGGCATATGGAGATCCGCAATGATGAGATCGGCTTGATTACCTTCTTCGAGCCACAGCATTCCTTCCGAGCCGTCGCTTTTGATCACCACATCGAAATCCTTCTTTAGAAAATGTTCCAGTATTTTAGTAATGCTGGGTTCGTCGTCTATAATCAACAGATTTTTTCTATTGTCCATAGGTTGAGTATAAGTGGGCAAATATTCGGTATATTACTGTTTAAAACAGCAGGTAATTATTTCGTAGAATTAGTCATAATACTTGCCATAACAAAATTTAAACCAGAAAATTGTATCACCCACCAGCGCATCGCACAGAACCAGGTCAGGAAATGGACACGAAGCACAATTGGGAAAAATTACAAGTTCAGATTTAGTAAAAAATCAAGAGATGAGTAGTCAAGAGCTTGTAGTAAAATTAAATACTGTGGCGTAGATCGCAAAAAATAAACGTCCAATTTTGGAAATTTTTTAAAATTACTTCTACAAGTAACCGTATAACCGTCTGATTTGGACAGAATTATTGAGCTTGCCTAAATTGAAGCCTTATTTCGGCCCGCGATGTTACGGGAATCCCCCGTCTGCGGGCGGGCGCCCAGGCGGGGCCGCTGCTGATAATGCGGATTGCTTCTTTGTAGAGCTCTTCGGGGCCATTGGTTACAAAATCGGACAATGTACCTGTGGAACTGACGAAAAATGTCACCACTATTTGTCCAGTTGTAGAAGCGGAGCCCGTATTTTTTTCAAGGTAGGCATGATAATCGGGCCACCCCAGGGCAGGTGCAGCCGGCAGTGTATCGCCAGGGATAGTTACAGTGTAAGTTTTAGCATTGGCAGACGCTGGCTTTGAAGCAACCAGATAGCGCGTATCGGCCTCCTCGTGCTCCATTTTCATCCGCCCTGCCATTGACTTACCGACCGCCTGGGCGGCACTTGGCATCACCAAAACCTGGGAAGGCTGCGGCGCCGCCTGAATCTCCTCCGCTTTAATTGGGGAAGAGTCTCCCAATGCATTTTCGTTCGCCTCCGCTTGTACCTCCGCATCGGCAAGACCGGAAGGTGTCAAAGTTGTTTTGGGTTTGGATAATGCATTGGTATGGGGGGCATTTATGGGGGCGCTGGCCGAAACCGACCCAGGCTCGGCCGAGGACTCCGGTGCAACCACTGCCGGTAGAGATTTCACCTCCTCCTGTTTCACAGCAACCGAAGTTTTTTTCATTGTCGCCGGCTGGTCGCGCAAAACCACAAACCAGTAACTGAACACCGCGAGCAACACCGAAGCGGCCGACGCGTAGGTCCATAGCGGCAATGTGTTCCTGTCGGTGCGCGTCACACGCGCATGCAGGCGCTCCCGCAAATCCGCGCGGGTGTGCGCCATGTGGCCGTCACGCTCTCGCCACGCCAGAAACCCTTCATATGCCTCTGCTAACAACGGCTCGGAGAGCATCCTGCCTTCCAGCAAACGCTGTTCGGCCGGTGGCATTTCGCCGCTACAATAGCGTTCGAAATCTTCGAAATCCGGTATGTGATCGTTAGTAGCTGCCATTGCTTTCGATGCAGATTTTCAACTTCCTCTTTCCATTCTGAATATAACTTTTCACTTTACCTATGTCAAAACCGGTTTCTCCGGCTATATCGCGGTAGCATTTATCCTGCAGGTAAAACAGCTCGATGCTCACCCGCTGTTCATTTGCGAGCTTTTGGAGGCATTCATCCAAGGCATCCAACTGCCTGTTCAGCATAAATGCGTCATCGTCGATGCCGGCTTCAACTTCCAGCTCTTGTGCCGGGTGATCGGCTGCGTCCTGCCCTGCCGTGACCTGCGACATCCTGAGTTTCATCAGGCAATGGTTGCGCGCGACGCTGTGCAGCCAGCTTTTGAAATTCGAAACTTCGTGCTGCCGTAAATCGGAGACTAATTTCTCAAAGATTTGCATGACGGCATC
>Ga0065165_1000144_pt1 | contig 124046 bp, 114 predicted proteins | sample AraplaMF_Cvi_mMF_FD_63813 | JGI IMG/M metagenome (GOLD analysis project Ga0065165, IMG submission 63813) | Arabidopsis root microbial communities from the University of North Carolina, USA - plate scrape MF_Cvi_mMF (version 2) (version 3) | ecosystem: Host-associated > Plants > Roots >... | reverse complement strand
CGCGCCGCATCGACACTCGCGAGGCGCCCGCGGATCTCGGCGTCCTCGGACTCGTAATCCGCATGGCCGACGCGCGTCAGGTCGTGCAGGAACAGCACCACGTCCGCATCCGCGATCGCGTCCCAGCTCCGCGCCACGCCGATGCGTTCGACCTCGTCCTCGGTGTCGCGCAGGCCCGCGGTGTCGCTGATGTGCAGCGGCACGCCCTCGATCTGGATCGTCTGGCTCAGCTTGTCCCGCGTCGTGCCGGGAATCGGCGTCACGATCGCCAGCTCGGCGCCCGCCAGCGCATTCAGCAGCGAACTCTTGCCCACGTTCGGCTGACCGGCCAGCACGACCTTGATGCCTTCGCGCAGGATCGCGCCCTGCCGGCTGCGGTCGAGCAAGGCCTCCACCCGCTCGAGCAGCCGCCGCAGCTTGCCCAGCGCATCCGCCTGTTCGAGGAAATCGATCTCTTCCTCGGGAAAGTCCAGCGTCGCCTCGACCAGCATGCGCAACTGGATCAACCCGTCGCGCAAACCGCCGACCTCGCCGCTCAACGCACCGGCCAGCGCGCGGCCGGCGCTGCGCGCTGCGGCCTCGGTGCTCGCATCGATGAGATCGGCCACCGCCTCCGCCTGCGCCAGGTCCAGCTTGCCGTTGAGGAACGCACGCCGCGTGAACTCGCCCGGCTCCGCCAATCGCATCCGCAACGCGGGGTCCGCTTCCAGGCATCGCGCCAGCAGCAGCTGCAGGACCACCGGGCCGCCGTGTGCCTGGAGCTCCAGCACGTGCTCGCCGGTGTACGAATGCGGTGCCGGGAAGAGCAGCGCCAGGCCGTGGTCGATCGCCTCGCCCTGCGCGCTGCGGAAGGGCAGGTAGGTCGCCTCCCGCGGCTTCAGCGGCCGGCCGCAGATCGCCGTCACCAGCGGGGTCAGGTCTTGAGGCGCGGACACCCGCACGATGCCGACGGCCCCGCGCCCGGGCGCGGTGGCGATGGCGGCGATGGGATCCTGATGACGCGACAGCATGGGCGCGATTGTCTCGCAGCGCCCATGAAAAACGGCGATGCGCCGTTGGTCGCATCGCCGTTGTCTTGCATGGCGCGGGGCAGGCCTCGTCGCCGTCTCTCGTGAGCCGACGTCTTGCGCCTCCGGTCCCCCACCGTCTCAAGCCGGGTGGGGAAGCGATCCCCGCATGACGCCGATTAAGCGCCTGCGCATGGACGAAAAAAAGCCCCCGGGGTGCGGGGGCTCCTTCAATCGGTGTGAGGAATTGGCGAATTCCTCAGCACCGAGTGTCACTTCTTCGCGGGCGAAGCCCCGATCTGCTTATTGATCATCCATTGCTGAGCGATCGACAGGATGTTGTTCACCAGCCAGTACAGCACCAGGCCAGACGGGAAGAAGAAGAACATCACGCTGAAGGCCAGCGGCATGATCCACATCATCTTGGCCTGCACCGGATCGGTCGGTTGCGGGTTCAGCCACACCTGCAGCAGGCTGGAGGCCGTCATCAACAGCGGCAGCGGGCCGATCGGAGCGCCGAACAGGTGACCGAACAGGCTGTCCGGCTTGGACAGGTCGTGGATCCACATCACCCACGGCGCGCCGCGCATCTCGACGCTCGACAGCAGCACCCAATACAGCGCGATGAAGAACGGCATCTGCAGGAAGATCGGCAGGCAGCTGCCCAGGGGATTGATCTTCTCCTCCTTGTAGATGCGCATCATCTCCTGCTGCATCTGCTGTGGCTTGTCCTTCAGGCGCTCGCGCATTTCCTGGATGCGCGGGTTCACCGCCTTCATCTTGGCCATGCTGCGGTAGGCGCTGGCATTCAGGCCATAGAACGCGGCCTTCAGCATCACCACCAGCAGGATGATCGCCCAACCCCAGTTGCCGAGCATCGAATGCAGCACATCGAGCAGCCAGAACAGCGGCTTGGACAGGATCTTGAAGATGCCGTAGTCCTTCACCAGCTCCAGTCCCGGGGCCAGCACTTCCAGCTTCTTCTCTTCCTGCGGACCGACGTAGAGCACGTTGTCCAGCTTCGCGGAAGCGCCCGGCGCGACGGCGGCGAAGTTCATCACCATGCCGGCGGTGTACAGGTCCTGGTTCAGCGGACGGACGTTGAACTCGCGCGGACCCGCCTCGTTGCGGATCCAGGCGCTGACGAAGTAATGCTGGACCATCGCGACCCAGCCGTCGTCGGCGTTCTTGTCGTACTCGGCCTTGCCCTTCTTCAGGTCATCGAAAGAGAGCTTGTGGTACTTGGCCTTGTCCGTGTAGATCGCCGGACCCGAGAACGAGGTCGGCGCGAAGGACGGACCGGTGTGGTCGATGTGACCGTCGCGGACCAGTTGGAGGTACAGCTGCGGCGACACCGCGGCGGCGCCGGTGTTGGTCACCTCGTGACTCACGGCGACGGCGTAGTCGCCCCGCTTGAAGGTGTAGGTCTTGGCCAGCTTCACGCCGCCCTGTTCGCCTTCCAGGCGCACGGTCAGCGTGTCCTGGCCATCCTTCATCTCGCGCGGGCCGTCGACCAGCGTCAGCACGGTCTGGTCGCTGGGCGCGCCCGGCACGTTCAGCAGGCCGGATCTGGCGCTGTAGTTGCGGATCGGATCCAGCACGACGACGTGCCCGCTGGGGTTGGTGTCGTCGGCGTGCTTGAGCAGCTCCAGGCGCACCAGGCTGCCGCCGCGGGTGTCGATCGTGGCCTTGACCAGGTCGGTGGTGAAGGTGACCAGCTCGTTCTTGACGGGAGCCGGGGCCGCGGCGGTCGAACCGGCGGCGGAGGCCGCGGCGGCGCCCTGCAGCGCGGCGGCGGAAGCGGCCGAAGCCGGGCCGGCCGGCGCGGTGGCTACTTTCGCCGGCCCGGGATGCAGGAACGAAGGATGGCCGTTGTACCGCTGCCAGCCGTCCCACAGAAAGAACAGCGACATCGAGAACACCACCCACAAGATGGTGCGGCGAATATCAGTCATGGGAAGCTTTTGGATTGGCGGTTGAAGAGGCTGCGCCCGGGCGGCATCCGGAAGGACGTCCGGTGAACCGGGTGAACAGGCGGGGCGGATTGTCGGGCACGGGATCGTGTCCGCCCAGACAGAAAGGGTTGCAACGCAGGATCCGTGCGGCCGCCAGATAGGTGCCCGCAGCCGCGCCGTGCCGGCGCAAGGCCTCCATCGCGTAGCCGGAGCAGCTCGGGCTGTAGCGGCAGCCCGCGCGCAGCCAGGCGCTGAAGAGCAGCTGGTAGCCACGCACCAGGCCCATCAGCAATCGCGTCGACAGGCCGGGGCGGGGATCCATTGTCGTTTTTCCGAACCGCGGACGGCTCAGCCCGCCGAGGCTGGCGCCGGCGGCCGGGCCAGCTTGCGCGTCAGCTGCAGCAGCTCCGCGCGCGCGACCGCGCGCAGCGCGTCCGACGAGGCGCTGGGGAATTGCTTGCGATCGAACGGCAGACGCAGCCGGACCACCCACAGGCCCGGGGGCAGTTCGGGCAACTCGCCGAACACCGCCCGGATCTGGCGCTTCAGCAGGGTCCGCGTGACCGCGCGCTTCGCGTGCCGCTTGGGCACGACGTAGCCCAGCCAGGCCCGGTCGGGCGCGGCTGGCACCACTGCTGCGGAAGTGGGCGGCACGTTCGCGGCTGGCGTTTCATCCACAGCTTGGGGATGAATCGGTGCATCACCTGTGGACAAGTCTGCCGTTCCTGTGGATGGACGACGCTTGGGCAGCGAGGGGCTGTCAGCCAGGTGGTGCACGGCGAAGTGCGCGCTGCGGGCGCGGCTGGGGGTGCCCAGCACACGCTCGAAATCGGCCGATCGCACGATGCGACCGATCACGGTGCTTGCGACGAGGACGTCTGAAGCGTCGCTCAGACGGCCAGGCGCTTGCGGCCCTTGGCGCGACGAGCGGCGATGACGGCCTTGCCGCCACGCGTCTTCATGCGGACCAGGAAGCCGTGGGTACGGGCGCGACGGGTCTTGGAGCCTTGATAAGTGCGTTTCATGTTCAACCTCTAGGAAATCTTCGGAACTTCCCGTCGCCATGCGCCAGCTGGCGCCACGGACGGAGGACATCGAGGGATGTCGGAAGCCGCTCGACAGGCGGAGGCCCAAGCAACGAATCCACCAACGAATCCACGCAGCTACGTCCGGGCGTCCGGAAAACCCGCGATTACAGCAAAGATTTGCGCCAGGGTCAATCCGGAGGCAAGTCGCCACGGGGATTACCAGCACTTGACCGGGGGAAAAAATCTGTGGATAACCCAGACTTCGCGACCCCGGATCGGTACAATCGGGCCGCTCGAAGAATAAGTTTTCCACAATGAGCGCAGACTTGTCAGGGGCGGCCCTGTGGCAGCGCGGCTGCGAACGCCTGGCCGCCGAACTGCCTGAACAGCAATTCAATACCTGGATCCGGCCCCTGCCCCCCGCGGAGGTCGCGCAGCAGGAAGAGAACGGCCACGAGGCCGTGCTGGTGTCCCTCCGCGTCCCCAACCGATTCAAGCTGGACTGGATCCGCAGCCAGTACGCCGGCCGGATCGAGGCCATCCTGACCGAACTCGCCGGCAAGCCCGCGCGCCTGGAGTTGTCCCTGGCGCCGCGCGAGGCGATCGCGCCGCTGCCGCGCACGCAGCCCTCGAGCATGACGATGGGCCAGGTGCTGAACCAGCACGGCCTGGGCGCATCCGGCGCCGCCCGGCCGGCGATGCCCGCGGCTGCGCGGGCGGCCGCGCCCGCCGCCCAGCCGGCCGCCAGCGCCGCCCCGGCGGCCCCGGCGACCGCGGCCAGCCTGATCCAGTCCGCCGCCGCGCCCAATCTGCCGCCCAGCGCCACGCGGCACCGCATCAACACCAGCCTGACCTTCGACACGCTGGTCCCCGGCCGCGCCAACCAGATGGCGCGCACCGCCGCGCTGCACGTCGCCGGCGCGCCGGGCCAGATGTACAACCCGCTGTTCATCTACGGCGGTGTCGGCCTGGGCAAGACCCACCTGATCCACGCGGTGGGCAACGCCCTGCTGAAGGACCGTCCCGACGCCCGCGTGCTGTACCTGCACGCCGAGCAGTTCATCTCGGACGTGGTCAAGAACTACCAGCGCAAGACCTTCGACGAGCTCAAGGCCAAGTACCACTCGCTGGACCTGCTGCTGATCGACGACGTGCAGTTCTTCGCCGGCAAGGACCGGACGCAGGAGGAGTTCTTCAACGCCTTCGAGGCGCTGCTGGCCAAGCGGGCGCACATCATCATGACCTCGGACACCTATCCGAAGGGCCTGGTGGACATCGACGAGCGCCTGACCAGCCGTTTCGACGCCGGCCTGACGGTGGCGATCGAGCCGCCCGAGCTCGAGATGCGGGTGGCGATCCTGATCAAGAAGGCCGAGGCCGAAAGCGCGCCCATGCCCGAGGACGTGGCCTTCTTCATCGCCAAGAACGTGCGCGCCAACGTGCGGGAGCTGGAAGGCGCGCTGCGCAAGGTGCTGGCCTACAGCCGCTTCTCGCACAAGGAAATCAACATCCAGCTGGCGCGCGAGGCGCTCAAGGACCTGCTGTCGATCCAGAACCGGCAGATCTCGGTCGAGAACATCCAGAAGACCGTGGCCGACTTCTACAAGATCAAGGTCGCGGACATGTATTCGAAGAAGCGGCCGGCGAGCATCGCCCGGCCGCGCCAGATCGCGATGTACCTGGCCAAGGAGCTGACGCAGAAGAGCCTGCCGGAGATCGGCGAACTCTTCGGCGGCCGCGACCACACCACGGTGCTGCACGCGGTCCGCAAGATCGGCGGAGAGCGCCAGAAGAACACCGAGTTGAACCAGCAGTTGCATGTGCTGGAGCAAACGCTGAAGGGTTGAGAAAAAACGCCTTCGCCTTCAGCGAAAATGCCGCGTTCGCCCGTACAGCCAACAGTGGAGAGAGGTTGACATGATCGTGTTGAAAGACAGCCAGGACAAGGTGCTTGCCGCGTTGCAGGCGGTGTCCGGCATCGTGGAACGGCGCCACACCCTGCCCATCCTGGCCAACGTGCTGGTCCGCAAGCAGGGCAGGCAGGTGGAGCTGACCACCAGCGACCTGGAGATCCAGGTCCGCACCACGGTCGAATTCGACGGCGACGACGGTGACTTCTCCACCACCATCGGCGCGCGCAAGCTGATCGACATCCTGCGCTCGATGCCGTCGGACCAGACGGTGAGCCTGACGTCCAACCAGAGCAAGATGACGCTGCAGGGCGGCAAGAGCCGCTTCACCCTGCAGACGCTGCCGGCGGACGACTTCCCGCTGGTGCAGGAAGCCGCCGACTTCGGCCCCGCGTTCAGCGTGCCGCAGAAGACGCTGAAGGGCCTGATCAACCAGGTCCACTTCGCGATGGCGGTGCACGACATCCGCTACTACCTGAACGGCATCCTGTTCGTGGCCGAAGGCAAGATGCTGACGCTGGTGGCGACCGACGGCCACCGCCTGGCGCTGGCGCAGGCCGAGACCGACACCGAGATGCCCAAGCAGGAGGTGATCCTGCCGCGCAAGACGGTGCTGGAGCTGATGCGCCTGCTGAAGGACGGCGGCAAGGGCGACGACGAGAGCGCGCCGATCGAGATGCGCTTCGCCGGCAACCAGGCCAAGTTCAGCTTCAGCGGCATGGAGTTCGTGACCAAGCTGGTCGAGGGCAAGTTCCCCGACTACAACCGCGTGATCCCGAAGAACCACCGCTTCCACGTGCTGATCGGTCGCCAGCCGCTGCTGGCCGCGCTGCAGCGCGCGGCGATCCTGACCAGCGAGAAGTTCAAGGCGGTGCGCCTGTCCTTCGATCCGGGCCTGCTGTCGATCGCGTCGAGCAACGCCGAGCAGGAAGAAGCCAAGGAAGAACTGGAAATCGACTACGGCGGCGACCAGATCGAGACCGGCTTCAACGTGACCTACCTGATGGACGTGCTGTCCAACATGTCGCAGGACATGGTCCGCGTCGATCTGAACGACAGCTCGTCGAGTGCCCTGCTCAGCATCCCGGAGCAGACCGGCTTCAAGTACGTCGTGATGCCGATGCGGATCTAAGGTTGCTGCGCAACCTTCGCTCCGCATGCTGCGCGGGATGTGGAGCACCCCCTGCCCCCGCCAGGCGGGGGTTCTAGTCAGTTTTTTTCAGCGGCCGCCCCGGCGGCCTTGAGTACCCTCCGATGACCGATAACAGCACTCCTGAGAACACCCCGACGCCGGCGCCGCAGAACGACGGCGCGGGGTACGGCGAGTCCAGCATCCAGATCCTGGAAGGGCTGGAGGCGGTGCGCAAGCGCCCCGGCATGTACATCGGCGACACCTCCGACGGCACGGGCCTGCATCACCTGGTGTTCGAGGTGGTGGACAACTCGATCGACGAGGCGCTGGCGGGCTACTGCGACGACATCGTCATCACGATCCACACGGACAACTCGATCTCCGTCATCGACAACGGCCGGGGCATCCCGACCGGCGTGAAGATGGACGACAAGCACGAGCCCAGGCGCTCGGCGGCGGAGATCGCGCTGACGGAGCTGCACGCGGGCGGCAAGTTCAACCAGAACAGCTACAAGGTCTCGGGCGGCCTGCACGGCGTGGGCGTGTCCTGCGTGAACGCGCTGTCCAAGACGCTGCGCCTGACGGTGCGCCGCGAGGGCAAGGTCCACCAGCTGGAGTTCAAGAAGGGCATCCCGCAGGACCGCGTGATCGAGCTCCGTGACGGCGTCGAGACCAGCCCGATGAAGATCGTCGGCGAGACCGACAAGCGCGGCACCGAGGTGCACTTCCTGCCGGACACCGAGATCTTCACGCAGAACGCCGAGTTCCACTACGACATCCTGGCCAAGCGCCTGCGCGAACTCTCGTTCCTGAACAACGGCGTGAAGATCCGCCTGGTCGACGAGCGCAACAACAAGGAAGACAACTTCGCCTTCGCGGGCGGGGTGCGCGGCTTCGTGGAGTTCATCAACAAGGGCAAGACGGCGCTGCACCCGAACATCTTCCACGCCCAGGGCGACAAGATGTCGGAGCAGAACACCAACGTCGGCGTCGAAGTCTCCATGCAGTGGAACGACGGCTTCAACGAGAGCGTCCTCTGCTTCACCAACAACATCCCGCAGCGCGACGGCGGCACCCACCTGACGGGCCTGCGCGCGGCGATGACGCGGGTGATCAACAAGTACATCGAGGACAACGAGCTGGCCAAGAAGGCCAAGGTCGACGTCACCGGCGACGACATGCGCGAAGGCCTGGCCTGCGTGATCAGCGTGAAGGTGCCGGAGCCCAAGTTCAGCTCGCAGACCAAGGACAAGCTGGTGTCGAGCGAAGTGCGCGGCCCGGTGGAGGAGATCGTCGCGAGCAAGCTGACGGACTGGCTGCTGGAGAACCCGGTCGACGCCAAGATCATCTGCGGCAAGATCGTCGAGGCGGCGCGTGCGCGCGAGGCCGCGCGCAAGGCGCGCGAGATGACGCGTCGCAAGGGCGTGCTGGACGGCATGGGCCTGCCGGGCAAGCTGGCGGACTGCCAGGAGAAGGATCCCGCGCTGTGCGAGATCTACATCGTGGAGGGCGACTCCGCAGGTGGCTCGGCGAAGCAGGGCCGGGACCGGAAGTTCCAGGCGATCCTGCCGCTGCGCGGCAAGATCCTGAACGTCGAGAAGGCGCGCTACGAGAAGCTGCTGACCAGCAATGAAATCATCACACTGATCACGGCGCTGGGCACCGGCATCGGCCGCGGCGCGGGCAGCGACGACTTCAACCCGGACAAGCTGCGCTACCACCGCATCATCATCATGACCGACGCGGACGTGGACGGTGCGCACATCCGGACGCTGCTGCTGACCTTCTTCTACCGGCAGATGCCGGAGCTGGTGGAGCGTGGCCACATCTACATCGCGCAGCCGCCGCTGTACAAGGTCAAGGTCGGCAAGCACGAGCAGTACCTGAAGGACGGCCACGAGCTGGACGGCTTCCTGCTGAAGGTCGCGCTGAACGACGCCGAGCTGCACACGGCCGGCGTGGGCACGGGACCGGTGCTCAAGGGCGAGGAACTCGAGACGATGGCGCGCCAGTACGTGGCGGCGCAGAACGTGATCGAGCGCCTGTCGGCCTGGATGGACGGCGAGGCGCTGCACCTGCTGGCCTCGGGCCTGACGCTGGGTCTGGACACGAAGGAAGCGGCGGACATCGCCGCGACGGCACTGCAATCGGCGCTGCACGACGCGGTGGTGAGCGCGGAGACGGATCCGCGCACGGACAAGCTGTTCCTGCGCATCAGCCGCCGTCATCACGGCAACGTGCGCTCAAGCATCATCACGGCGGACTTCGTGCACGGCGCGGACTATGAAGTCCTGGCCGAGGCCGGCAAGACCTTCAAGGGCCTGGTCGGCGAGGACGCGGTGATTCGCAAGGGCGACGGCGAGAAGGCCAAGGAAAGCAAGGTCGCGGACTTCCGCGCGGCGATGGCCTGGCTGATGACGCAGGCCGAGTCCAGCGTGGGCCGCCAGCGCTACAAGGGCCTGGGCGAGATGAATCCCGAGCAGCTGTGGGAGACAACGATGGACCCGACGGTCCGCCGCCTGCTGCGCGTGCAGATCGAGGACGCGATCGAGGCGGATCGCGTGTTCACGATGCTGATGGGCGACGAGGTGGAGCCGCGCCGCGACTTCATCGAGCAGAACGCGCTGAGGGCGGCGAATATCGACGTGTGATGTTGCTTGGTTGCAGAGGTCCCTGAGGACTCTCTGCGGCCCGTGAGATTGAGCCAACTCGCGCCGATGCGGGCCCGCTGCTGAACCCGGGACTGCAGATCCCCGGACAACACGTTCACGGGCTCATGGCTGCAGCATCACCGCGCAGCAAGGGCCGTGTCGATGGCTGACGACACTGTACGAACGACAGCTGAGCGCTCCGACTCGTCGTCGACGCGACAGAGGTCTCCTCCGAGCTCCAAGAAGTCGGCGCCGCAATTGATCGTGGCGAGCCAGGTCAGTACGCCGCCAAGCAGCGTCAAGTCGACGGACACTTTCAGTAGCGAGCCTCCGCTGCGGCCTCGATACAAGAAGTCAACAGCCTTTGGCGTGGTCATTGCCGGCTCCGGTCATCAGATGGGACGAGCTACAAGGCGCTGGCGGTCAGGGAAGCCAGTCGTCGTCGATTCGATCTGGATCGAGCTGATCTCGAATCCCCTCAACGGTTCCGCGCTGGGGGTTGACGGGGAGATCAATGAAGAGCGCACGTCTTGGAGGAGCGTGCCGCCTCCTGAAGATCAGGGTTCCGAGCTCGGATTGGTGGGGGCAGACGTAAATCACGTCGAATGACGCGAGCTTCAATTCACTGAGGTTGGAAAGCCTCGTCTTGACGAACATGTCGCTTCCTCCGGGAGTGCTCCACGAAGGAGCGACTTGGTCCGTCAGCTGTGGCGGCCAGGCTTGCTGGCTGACGCGGAATTCGGACTACCGAGTAGGCGCGCATGTCAGTACACCCATTGAAACATGGCCGGCAAGCCAGCGACGATGTTTATTTCCAGGTCTGAGCCCGGGGCGCCGCTTGCCGAGCCTGTTCAGGCGCCTAATGGTGATCTGGACTTGAGTTGGAGGGCACGATGAAGCCTCGTTCAAAATCCCCTCCGAACTCTGACCGGCGTCAGGAGCTTGAGGGCCTGCCATCTGCTGAGCGGGCAGAGCTTCAGCGCCAAGGTGCCAAAGCGGCAGCGCGTGGTGATGGGACGTCGGAGAACCCGATGAACGACCACTCCAATCTCCCAACCAGCACTGGCGAGAGTCGCAGCATCTGGCAGAAGCGAAAGGACGCCTGGCGAAGCGGACACGAAGCTCAGTCGAAGGCAGATGACGAGGCCCGAACTCGTGGTCCGGATGGCGGCGCGGAAGATGAGCACTGAAGCCACGAAACCGGCGAGCAGCACGCGCTGAGGGCGCGAGGGCCGTCCTCAAAACTACGGATATCCTGGGACTGCCCCTGACGCGTTCCTTCCCCGTGGTGCACACACTTCCCCATGGCCGTCATGAAGCGGCCCAGGAGAAGGGGACGCGCCATGACGCAGAAGAGCAAGCCGCCGGTGGAGCGGCCGGGGTCGCTGGAGGACTGGATCCTCGACCAGCGCCGGCAGACGCTGGGTGGGGATGGGGCGCAGCGACCGCGCTTCGGACGAAGAGCCCTGGCGCTGTCGGGCGGCGGCATCCGCAGCGCGACCTTCGCGCTGGGGGTCGTGCAGGCGGCGGCGGAGGCAAGGAACGATCTGTCTCCGGACGCCGACGCTCCACCGTCACCGCTGTCGCCTGTACCCGAGCCGGGTCCCGGCGACGCCTATCGAGCGTCCTTTTTCTCCACGTTCGAATACCTGTCCACGGTCAGCGGCGGCGGCTACCTCGGCGGGTTCCTCTGCAGCCTGTTCAGGCCCCATCGACTCACGCTCGACCGTGACGCCCCGCTCGGCGGACCAGCCGGCGGCGCCCAGGCCCCGGTAGGGTCGGCGGAGACCGCCGCCGCCCAGCTGCGCGCGGCCGACGTCGCCGCGCATGTCCTGTGCAGCGGCATTCCCCAGCGCATCCGTCGCCACGACACCTTCGACGGCGACGCGCTCTACCGTGCGCCGCTGGCCTGGCTGCGCGAAAACGGCCGCTATCTGACGCCGACCGGCACGGGCGACGGCATCTACGCCGCGGCGCTCGCGCTGCGCAACTGGCTCTCCCTGCACTACGTCATCGGCACGGTCCTGCTGGCGCTGCTCACGGCCGTGATCGGGCTGCGGGCGCTCGCCGCCTACCTGATCCCGGACTATCTCCAGTGGGAGCGCGAGCTGCTGTGCGCCGTGCTCTTCGCGTACTCGACGCCCGCGACCTTCGGGCTGGATCACGTCTGGTGGAGCCCCTTGGGCGTGCTCTGCCTGGCTCCGCTGCTGCTGTTCGGCGTACCGGTCGGCCTGTCCTACTGGCTCCTCATCGAGCGGCGCGACGGCAGCGGCGCGTCGTGGGACAACCGGGCGGCGTGGACGACGCTGATCGTCGCCCTGGGCACCGCGGTATTCGTGGCGTGGTCGTGGTGGCCCATGTTCGGCAAGCTCCTTTGCGGAGGGAACGACGCGTTCAAGGACGCCACCGCCTCGGACGTGCGCCTGATCTCGCTGCTGCTCGGCGGCGCGACCATCTGCCTGGCCGCCCTGCTGTGCTTCGTGGTCGTCAGCCTCAGGCATCGGGCCGTCGCCGCGCAACGCGTCGCGGTCACCCGCGGGGTGGAGGGCAGCCTGATCCTGTCGCTGATCCTGGCCGGACTCGCGGTCATCGACACGCTGGGTCAGACGCTCTATGCGCATGCGATGAACACGGGCGCGGCGGGATCGGTCCTGTCGCCCGCCGCCCTGGCAGGCGCGCTGGTCTGGCTGACCAAGTTCCTGGCCAGCAAGGGCAGCGGAAAGATGCCCGACTTCCTGAAGAAGCTGCCGCTGACGACGCTCGCCGGGCTGGCCGGCATCGTCATCTTCGTGCTGGTGGGCGCGCTGTGGACCATGCTCGCGAACTGGATCATCTGGGGCGGCGAGGCGCCGAAGGTAGGCGGCCTGTTCAGCGAGGCCTTCCGCATCCACGCCTGGTGGACAGTCGCCCTGGCGACGCTCATCGCCTACTTCATCGGGCTGTTCCCGGGCTTCATCAACCTGTCCAGCCTGCAGTCGTTCTACAGCGCGCGGCTGACGCGGGCCTACCTGGGCGCCTCCAACGGCCAGCGCTTCATCGGCAAGAAGCCGGAGTCGGCCCGGCTGAGCGCCGCCGAGCCCCTGCCGGGCGATCAGATCAAGCTCACGCAGTACTTCGACGAGCACGGGCTGCACACGCTGGCGCCGCTGCACATCATCAACGTGACCGTCAACAAGACGGTCGATCCCGCCGAGCAGCTCGTCCAGCGCGATCGCAAGGGGCAGCCGCTGGCCGTGCTGCCGTGCGGCTTCTCGCTCGACGGACGACCGCTGGCGCCATACCCCGGCGACGACTCGGCCCGCTTCACGAGTACCGTGCAGCAGTCGACCGTGGGCCAATGGGTCGGCACTTCCGGTGCCGCCTTCTCGACCGGCATCGGCCGCGAGACCTCGCTGGGCATGTCGCTGCTGATGGGCGCCGCCAACGTGCGGCTGGGTACCTGGTGGGAGTCCGGCATCGGCGAGCCGGGCAACGGCAAGCTGCCGTTCATGCCGAGCGCCTATCGCGCCCCCTCGTGGCTGAAGAAGCTGGCCGGGGGGCTGTTCAAGACGCAGCGGTATCTGTCCTATGAGTTGCGCGCGCAGTTTCACGGCACCCACCGGGTCTGGCAGTACCTGTCCGACGGCGGTCACTTCGAGAACACCGCGATCTACGAGCTGCTGCGCAGCCGTCATGACGGCGGGGAGCGTCGTCACGACGTGCCCCCTATCGATCGGGGCGTCGGACAGATCTTTGCCAGCGACAACGGCGCCGATCCGCTCTACCAGTTCGACGATCTGGGCAACCTGATGCGGCTGGCGAAGATCGATCTCGACACGGAGATCCGTGTGGTGGATCCGGACGACCCGAACCAGCTGGACACCACCACCGGCTCGCCGTTCGCGGCGCTGGAAGGGCTCTTCGGGGCCACCGGCACCTTCCAGCGGCTGTCCCGGCCGGGAGCGATGCCGAAGTCGGGGCCATGCGCCTTGCTGCTGTATGCGGGCTCGGCCGGCTCGCCACTGACGCAGATCGTGATGATCAAACCGCTGGTGACCGAGGAGGCGCCGGCCGACGTGCTGCAGTACACGCGCACGCACCCCGCCTTCCCGCAGGAAGCCACCGCCGACCAGTTCTTCGATGAGGCGCAGTGGGAAAGCTACCGCGCTTTGGGAGAGTGGCAGGCGAGGCGGATATTCAATCCGGAGGTGCTGAAGGCGCTCGCGGCCCACGCGGCGTCGGTATCGGCTTCGCCGCCGCCCGCTTCGCCCCCCACGCCGGCGCCAACGCCGACACCGGTATTGGCCGACCTGCCGTTCAAACCCTGGGCGCCGCCGACGCCGCTGTGAGGAGGCCGGGGCCGCGTCCGGCGGTTCGTTGACGTATGACACTCATCATATTACGATCCGCGCCATGGAGTCCTCGCCTTCGTCTTCCCGCGCCTCCCGCAAGGAGCAATCCCGCGACCGCATCCTCGACGTCGCCGCCCGCACGGTCCGCCGTGCCGGCTTCGACGGCGTGGGCGTGGCCGACGTGATGAAGCAGGCCGGACTCACGCACGGCGGCTTCTATGCCCACTTCCCCTCGCGCGACGACCTGCTGGGCGCCGCGGCGCTGCGCGCCGGCCAGGACAGCCGGCAAGTCCATCAGGGGCATGTCGAACGCCTGCTGGCGGCCGGCGTTCCCCCCTTGCGGGCGTTGGTGGAGACCTATCTCCACGAGCAGGGCCTCGACGACATCGAATGCGGCTGCCCCGTCGCGGCCCTGGTGTCCGAACTGCCCCGACAGACCGCCGCCGTGCGCGAAGAAGGCCGCAGCCTGATCCTGCAGATGCAGCGCCTCGTGATGGACGCCCTGGGCGAGGACGCGTCGGCGGACACCGCCTGGCCGATCGCCGCGACGCTGGTCGGCGCCTTGCAGCTGGCCCGCGCCGTGGGCGACCGCGAGCAGGCGCTGGCCATCCTCGCCAGCACGAAGCGCGCGTTGCTGGCCCAGTACATCGACACCGACGCATCGACCCGCGCATCACGCTGATTTCCGCCAGGGGCCTTCGGGCCCCTTCTCTTTACCCATTCATATGACGCACGTCATATACAAGCAACGCGCCGCGGCGCAGAAGGAAGTGCCATGCAGATCAAGGATGCCGTCGTCTTCATCACCGGTGCGAACCGGGGCCTGGGCCTCGAGTTCGCGAAACAGGCGCTCGCTCGCGGCGCGAAGAAGGTCTACGCGGCCGCTCGCAACATCGAGACCATCACGCTGCCGGGCGTCGTCCCGGTCCAGCTCGACGTGACCCAACCCGAGCAGGCCGCCGCCGCCGCGCGCGCCTGCGGCGACGTGACGCTGGTGATCAACAACGCCGGGATCGGCCGCGTGGGCGGCATCGTCGGCGACGATGCGGAGACCGTGCTGCGCGAGCAGCTCGAGACCAACCTCTTCGGGATCTTCCACGTGGCCCGCGCGTTCGCCCCGGTGCTCGGCCGCAACGGCGGCGGCGCGATGCTGAACATGCTGTCCATCCTCAGCTGGGTGAACACGCCGATGCTCGGCGCCTACGGCGTCAGCAAGGCCGCGGCCTGGGCGCTGACGAACAGCCTGCGCGCCGAACTCGCGCCGCAGGGCACGCAGGTCGTCGGCTTCCACGGCGGCTTCATCGACACCGACATGATCCGCAGCTTCGACGTGCCCAAGGCGCGTCCTGAAGACGTGGTCCGCGATTCGCTCGACGAGATCGAGCAGGGTGCCGTCGAGATCACCGTCGATGACTCGACGCGCCAGGTCAAGAAGGCGTTGTCGGACGGGGTGTACCTGATGGATCCGATGGCGCGCTGAGCGACTCGCCAGCGCCGGCCACGCTCGACTCATCGAAGAAGTTCACGCTGAACCGGCGTCGCAGGCGGAAGCCCAGGCGCTCATACAGCGCGATCGCGGTGAGGTTGTCGGTGAACACGTGCAGGAAGGGGGTCTCGCCACGAGCGACGATGCCCCGCGCGACCGCCTTCATCAGCGACGCGGCCAGACCACGGCCCCGACACGACGGGTCGACGCAGACCGCGCTGAGCTCCGTGAAGCCGGGCAGCTTCATCCGCTCGCCGGACAGCGCCACGAGCCGCCCCTCCAGCCGCACGCCGAGGTAGCGTCCCAGCTCGAGGGTGCGCGACCCGAAGGGCCCGGGCTTCGTCACGCGCACGAGGTCGAGGATGTCCGGCAGGTCTTTCGCGCCCATGGTCAGCGCCTCGATATCAGGCACGGACGCCATGGCCGACGGATCCGCCAGCACCATCTGATCGACCAGCGCCCGCTTGAACGGCACGAGTCCGTCGAACGGGCGTTCTTCTTCCGCCACCACGAGCACGACGGGCGATCCGATGCGAAGCAGCTCGACCAGTTGTCCGGCGGTGCCGGTCGTCGGCGGTCTCAGGGCCCCGAAGGGACCGACATCCGGCGAGTAGCGCCGTGCGTCGTCCGAGCCGACAGCGAGCGCGGCGTGGCGACCGCAGAGCGCCTGCCAGACCACATGGTTGAGCGGCGAGTCATCGGAAGGTGTCGGGACGGCGGGCATCGGCGCGATGTTCATGCGCCCGCACTCTAAGCGGTCGGCGGGCGGGACGCCACGGTCGTCCGCGACATCCCGACGGTCATTCACGACGCGCCGGACCGTCCGGCGTCACTCCGCCTTCGCGCCCGCCGCCTTGATCACCGGATCCCACTTCCTGATCTCGGACGCCGTCTGCACCCCGAGCGCCTGCGGCTTGAGCCGGTCGCCCTGCGGCGCGACCACGCCCATCTCCTGATAGCGCTTCACCACGTTCGGATCGGCCAACGCATGGCGCAGCGCCGTGTTCAGGCGGGTAATGACGGCCGCCGGCGTGCCCTTGGGCGCGTAGACGCCGTGCCACACGGCCAGCTCGAAGCCGGGCAGGCCGCTCTCCGCGAAGGTGGGGACCTCCGGCAGCTGCGACACGCGCGCCTTCGTCGCCATCGCATAGGCCTTGAGCGCGCCCGAGGCCACGTGCGGGCCGGTCGCGACCGGCTGGTCGCAGATCAGGTCGACGTTGCCCGCGATCACGTCCTGCAGCGCCGGACCGGTGCCTCGATACGGCACCATCGTCACCGTCGTGTTGGTGGTCTGGCTGAACAGCATCGCGCACAGGTGCGAGGTCGCCCCCACGCCCGCATGCGCGAAGCGCACCTCGCCCGGCTTGGCCTTCATCTGCTTGATGAGCTCGGCGACCGTCGCCGGCGGGAAGCCCTTGTTCCCCACCAGGATCATCGGCACGTCGCCCGCCAGGCTGATCGGCACCAGGTCCTTGGTCGCGTCGAAGGTCAGCTTCGGATACAGCGCCGGCGCGGTCGCGATGCCCATGTTGTGCAGCAGGATGGTGTAGCCGTCGGCCGGGGCGCGCGCCACCTTGGCCGTGCCGATCGTCCCGCCGGCGCCGCCGGCGTTCTCGACCACCACCTGCTGCCCCAGGTCGCGGGTCATCGCCTCGGCGATCAGGCGGCCGATGACGTCGGTCGACCCACCCGTCGCATAGGGGATCACCATCGTGATCGGCTTGTCCGGATAGGCGGCCCATGCCGCCGTCGGCAGCACCATCGCCGTCGCCATCGATGTCGCCGTGATCGCCACGGCCAGGACCTTCTTCGTCGTCGCTCGCATGTCTCGCTCCAAGGGGGTAAGGAAGTGCGCCGCCGGTCCATCGCCGGCCGCTGCATGTCTGTCGATGCAGGGTGGAATCGCTCCCGTCAGGTCAGCCGACGCCGGCCGCGCCGATCGCGCCGATCGCGCCGGAGGGGCTGCTCGTGCCGATGCCGCCGAAACTCATCAGCTTCAACTCGGTGTATTCGTCCAGGCCGTGCCGCGAACCCTCGCGTCCCAGGCCGGACTGCTTGATGCCGCCGAAGGGCACCGTCTCGCTCGAGATCGCGCCGGTGTTGATGCCGACCATTCCGGACTCGATCGCCTCCGCGACGCGGAAACAGCGCGCCACGTCGCGCGAGTAGAAATAACTCGCCAGGCCGAACTCGCTGGCATTGGCCCAGGCGATCGCCTCCGCCTCGGTGTCGAAGGCCACGAGCGGCGCCACCGGGCCGAAAGTCTCCTCGTCGAGGCAGCGCATGCCCGCCGTGACATCGAGCAGCACCGTCGGCTGCATGAACCAGCCGGGACCGTCGACAGCCCCGCCGCCGATGCCCAGCCGCGCACCGCGGGCCAGCGCATCCGTGACATGCGAGAGCGCCTTGCGCCGCGCCGCCTCGTTGATCAGCGGGCCCTGCGTCACGCCCTCTTCGAGTCCGTTGCCGGTGCGCAGCGAACGCACGCGCTCGATGAGGCGCGCCGCGAAGTCCTCGTAGACCCCGCGCTGCACGAAGAAGCGGTTGGCGCACACGCAGGTCTGGCCCGCGTTGCGGTACTTGGAGGCGATCGCGCCGTCCACGGCGGCATCGAGGTCCGCGTCGTCGAAGACGATGAAGGGCGCATTGCCGCCGAGCTCCAGGCCCAGCTTCTTCACCGTCGGCGCGCATTGCGCCATCAGCAGCCGTCCGACCGGCGTGGAGCCGGTGAAGCTGAGCATGCGCACCGTCGGCGAGGACGTGAGCACCGCGCCGATCTCCACGGCATCGCCCACCACCACGTTCAGCACGCCCACGGGCAGGCCAGCCTCGGTCGCGAGTTCAGCCAGGCGCAAGGCCGTCAGCGGCGTGAACTCAGAAGGCTTCAGCACCATCGTGTTGCCCGCCGCGAGCGCCGGAGCGACCTTGCGGGTCACCATCGCCGCCGGGAAGTTCCAGGGCGTGATCGCGGCGCAGACGCCCACCGGCTCGCGCACCACGAGCTGCCGACGGTCCGGCGACGACGACGGGATCGTCTCGCCGTGCAGGCGGCTCGCCTCCTCGGCATAGAAGCGGATGAAGCTCGCGGCGTAGGCGATCTCGCCGCGGGCTTCCGCCAGCGGCTTGCCCTGCTCCAACACCATCAGTCGTGCGAGTTCCTCCGTCTTCGCGGTGACGAGGTCGAACCAGCGCCGCAGCACCTCGGCCCGGCCGTGGCCGCCGCGTCGACGCCAGTCGACCTGCGCGAGACGCGCGGTCTCGACGGCCGCCAGCGCTTCCTGCGCGGAAGCCTTCGGCACCTGCGCCACGCGGTCGCCGGTGGCCGGGTTGAGGACGTCGAAGACGGCGCGCATCGCGTCAGGACCGGCCGACGAAGCGGTAGAGCTCGGTGTGGTCCGCGGCGGGACCGAGCGCTTCGGACGCTTCGGCCGTCATCGCGTACACGTCCTGGGCCAGCGCCATCGGCAGGCCCATCGCGCGGCCCAGCGACGCGGCGATGCCGACATCCTTGGCCTGCAGCGCCAGCGAGAAGCCCGAGTTGAAGGCGCCGTTCAGCATGAACTGGTGGGCCTTGTTCTCGGTCGTGTTGTTGCGGCCGGTCGAGGCCTGGATCACGTCGACGATGGTCGCCGGATCGATGCCGAAGGCTTCCCCGACATGGATGGCCTCCGCCGTGGCGATCAGCGCGGCGGCCGACACGTAGTTGTTGAGCGCCTTCAGCGCATGACCGGCGCCCACCGGACCGACGTGCGTGATGGCCTTGCCCATGGTCTCCAGGACGGGACGCAGGCGCTCGAAGGTCGGCACGTCGCCGCCGACCATGATCGCCAGCGTGCCCGCCACGGCCTTCTTGACGCCGCCGGACACCGGCGCGTCGATCAGCGTGATGCCGGACGCGGCCAGGCGTTCCGCCAGCGCCCGGGTCCGGTTCGGATCCGCGGAGCTCATCTCGATCACCGCCGCGCCGCGCTTGAGCTGCGCGGCCAGCGGCAGCACCACCGCGTCGACGATGTCCGAGTTCGGCAGCATCGTCACCAGCACCTCGCGGTCGGCGAAGTCCGCCGCGCCGGCGGCGACGCGGGCGCCGGGGTGCGCGTCCACGAAGGCCCGGGCGACCTCGGTCCGCGCGTCCTGCACGACCAGCTCATGGCCGGCGGCGTGCAGCAGGTGGGCCATGGGCGTGCCCATCATGCCCAGGCCGATGAATCCGATGCGGGTCATGGCGGCGGCTCCTCAGGCGTCCATTTCCTTGAACACCTCGGCGGCGACCCGGAACGAGTCGATCGCCGCCGGCACGCCGCAGTAGATCGCCGTCTGCAGGAAGACTTCCTTGATCTCGTCGCGGGTCAGGCCGTTGTTGATGGCGCCGCGCACATGCAGCTTCAGCTCGTGCGGACGGTTCAGCGCGGTGATCATGGCCAGGTTCAGGAACGACCGGGTGCGGCGGTCCAGGCCCGGGCGGTTCCAGACATCGCCCCAGCAGTACTGGGTCACCAGTTCCTGCATGTCGATGTTGAAGTCCGTGGCGTTCTTGATCGAGGCGTCGACGTACTCGGCGCCGAGCACTTCCCGGCGGGTCGAGAGACCTTGGTCGAACAGGGCCTGGTTCTTCGGGGCGTACGCACGGGTCATCGGAAACTCCTGGTGGGTGGGGACAGGGACGGACCGCGGCGGCCCGTCGATGGGAGCCAATGTAGTAGGATTGTCCGACAATCCGACATTGGGAATGTCTGGATTGAAAGTTCATCGACGGTGTTGTATGACAATCCGCCCGTATGAACATCGGGTGATCCGGACGTCCGGCCATCGCCCGTCCGCAGGTAGGATGCCGGCCCATGAGCCTTGTGAAAGTCGCCCGGGAAGAGACGTCGCTGCGCCAGCGCGCGACGCAGGCGCTGCGCACCGCCATCCTGGACGGGGTTCTGGCGCCGGGTCAGAAGCTGTCGGAGCGGGAGCTCTGCGAGAGCCTGGACGTGAGCCGGTCCTGCGTGCGCGAGTCGCTGCAGCACCTGCAGGCGGAAGGGCTGATCACGATCATTCCGCACCGCGGGCCGGAGGTGACGAGCATCTCCCGCGACGAGGTGCGGGAGATCTACGAGGTCCGGGCCAGCCTGGAAAGCCTGGCCGGCCGCGGCTTCGCGACGAACGCCTCGGACCCGCAGCGCGCGGCGCTGCGCGCCAAGCTGGGCGAACTCGCGCAGGCCCATGCGGCCGACGACCGCGGCCGCATCCTGTCCATCAAGAACCAGTTCTACGACATCCTGGTCGCGGGCTGCGGCAACACGGTGGCCGGGCAGATGCTCAAGCAGCTGAACAACCGCGTGACGGTGCTGCGGCGCATTTCGATGGCGCAGCCGGGGCGGCTGCCGCAGACGCTGCGGGAGCTCGACGCGATCGTCACGGCGATCGAGCAGCGCGACGGGGAACTCGCCGCGCGGCTGTGCGGCGAGCATGTGAAGCAGGCCGCGGAGAACGTGCTGCGCAGCATGGGCTGATCAGGTCCCGCCCGCTGCGGCGGCGGCCCAGAAGGCTTCCGCCGCCGCACCCATCGGGCCGCGGTCGCGGTGCAGCCGGATGTCGAGATCGAGGTGCCAGTCCTCGCCCCCGGCGACCATCAGCCGCCCGGTGTCCAGGTCGTCGCCGATCAGGATCCTCGGCAGCCAGGCGACACCGCGGCCATCCAGCGCCATCGTGCGCAGCACCGACGCCAGGTGCGCCGTGAACACCGGCTGCATGCCGAGCCGGTCCAGCGCCGTGCCCTTGACCTCGCGCAGGATGCGCCCCAGGCCCGACTCCGAGCTGTAGGCGAGCAGCGGCACCAGGGCGCCCTTCGTCCCTGGCGCGGCCGCGGCTTTGCCGGTCTCCAGCGGATGCGCCGGCGCACCCGTCGCGTCCGGCGCACAGACCGGCAGCAGCTGGTCCTGCCCGACCACGACACCCTCGAAGGCCGGCTCATCCAGCGGCCCCGGCACCTGCCGATGCCCATGCGCGAGGACGAACTGCACCTGGCGTTGCTGCAGCAGCGCCTCGCACTTCTGCTGGGTGTCGGAGACCAGGTTCACCGGGCCGACGCTGGTGCGCGCCTCCAGCGCCCGGAGCCAGCGCGGCATGAACGAGAACGACAGCGCGTGCGTCGCCGCGAAGCGCAGCGTCTGCGCGCTGGCCTCCGCGATGGCGCGGGCCTCGCCGGGCACGCGGGCGACCTGCGCCTGCAACTCCTGCGCCGACTTGCGGAACCAAAGCCCCGCCTCGGTCAATCGCGCCGGCTGCGAGCTGCGGTCGAAGAGCTCCACGCCCAACCACTCTTCCAGCGCGCGGATGCGCCGGCTGAAGGCCGGCTGCGTCATGTGGCGCTCTTCCGCGGCGCGCGAGAAGTTGCCGGACTCGGCCAGCACCATGAAGTCATCGATCCAGCTCAGGTTCAGCGTCATGGGGCGGCGGCGCGGGCCGGTGCCCGCAAAGCATCAAAAGCTAAGAAAACTGAATTGGCCTCGCGAGGGGGCCCGGCGGGATCATGCGACCCGTTCCAAGCCAATCCGAAGTGGAGTTCCCCGTGAAGATCGTCGAGATCCGTGAGAAGACGCTGCCCATCAGCAGCCCCATCCGCAATGCCTACATCGACTTTAGCAAGATGACCCTCAGCCTCGTCGCGGTCATCACGGATGTGATCCGCGACGGCAAGCCGGTCGTCGGCTACGGCTTCAACTCCAACGGCCGCTACGGCCAGGGCACGCTGATGCGCGAGCGCTTCATCCCGCGCATCCTCGAGGCGGACCCGGATTCGCTGCTCGACAGTCGCGGCATCCTCGACGCGCACAAGGTCTGGGACGCCATGTTCAGGAACGAGAAGCCCGGCGGCCACGGCGAGCGCTCGGTGGCCATCGGCACCATCGACATGGCGGTGTGGGACGCGGTCGCCAAGATCGAGGGCAAGCCGCTGTTCCAGCTGCTGGCCGAGCGCTACGGCACCGGCACGCCGGACCGCAAGGTCTTCGTCTACGCCGCGGGCGGCTACTACTACCCGGGCCAGGACCACGGCAAGCTCAAGGACGAGATGCGCAGCTACATCGACCGCGGCTACACGGTGGTGAAGAAGAAGATCGGCGGCGCGTCGCTGGACGAGGACCTGCGCCGCATCGACTCGATCCTGAGCGTGCTGGGCGACGGGCAGAAGCTGTGCGTCGATGCCAACGGCCGCTTCGACCTCGACACGGCGATCGCCTATGCGAAGGCGCTGTCGAAGTACGACCTGTTCTGGTACGAGGAGGCGGGCGATCCGCTGGACTTCGAGCTGCAGGCGACGCTGCGCAACTACTACGCCAACCCGATGGCCACGGGCGAGAACCTGTTCTCGATGCAGGACGCGCGCAACCTGATCCGTCACGGCGGCATGCGGCCGGACCGCGACTGGCTGCAGTTCGACTGCGCGCTGAGCTACGGCCTGGTCGAGTACCTGCGCACGCTGGACATGCTCAAGGAGCACGGCTGGTCGGCGAGCCGCTGCATCCCGCACGGCGGGCACCAGATGTCGCTGAACATCGCGGCCGGTCTGGGCCTGGGCGGCAACGAGTCCTACCCGGACCTGTTCCAGCCCTTCGGCGGCTTCCCGGACGGCGTGAAGGTGGAGAACTCCTACGTCACGCTGCCGGACCTGCCGGGCATCGGGTTTGAAGGGAAGTCCGACCTGTATGCGGTGATGCGGGCGCTGTCGGATTGAGCGATCAGCGCACAGGCATGGCCTGACACCCCCAAAGGACTGGGGCGTCACATCGTCGTGTCTTAACGCCTCGATGACACAATCCCTCGGCCGCGATACGGCGGGATCCAGATCAAGAATCCGGGCGCCTCTTCAGCGCCCCCGAGGGAGAAATCACATGACTCGCAACGTGCGCGGACCGCTGTCCGCCGCGCTGGGCAGCGCCCTGCTCGCCTCCGCCCTGCTGGCCGCCTGCGGCGGCGGCGGCGGAGACTCGGACTCGCCGGCACGCCCGGCAGTCACGCTGTCGCCGATCTCGGCGCCGTCCGACATGACCTCCGGGACGTCGTCGGCACTGACCGTCACGGTCACCGTCAACGACACCAGTGTCTTCAACGGCCAGACGACCATTTACACCTATGTCGTCGACGACAAGGCGGTCATCGAGAGCACGGTCGACCTGACCCCTGCGACCGCCACCACCTACGTCGCCACGCTGCGCACGCGGCGCGACCTGAATCCCGGACGCTATACGGGCACGTTCCAGGTCAGGCTCTGCAAGGACGCCGCCTGCAATGCGCAGCTCCCGGGCTCGCCGATGACGTTGCCCTACGACTTCGTCATCAATCCGGGATCGTTCGCCGTGGTGGTGGACCGATCCACCGACGTCACGGTGCATCAAGGGGCCAAGGCCGCGCCGCAGGGCGATATCGGCGTCAGCGGCATGCTGCCGCTTAGCGGCCTCTGGAGCGCGACGACGGACAAGGCCTGGCTGCGCGTCTCGCCGGCCGCCGGCACGGGGCCCTTCTCCGCCACGCTGAGCGTCGACCCCAGCGCGCTGCCCGTCGGCAGTCACAGCGCACTGCTCACCGCCAAGACCGCGGACGGACGCATCGGCCTGCGCACCGTCACCGTGCAGGTGCTGCCCGCCGCCTTCGTGTTCTCGGCCGCCAACGGCGCCGCGTTCACCGCGATCAACGGCGCGGTGATCCCGCCGCAGGCGATCCAGATCGACCTGAACAACGGCTCCGGCGCCGGGTCGTACTGGCAGGCCGCGAGCTCGGAGAACTGGCTCAGGCTGTCGCCCGCCACCGGCAACGCGCCCGCCATCGTCACGCTGACGCCGGATCCCGGCCCGGGTCGCCTGGCGTCCGGCGACTACACCGCGCGGGTGGATTTCAGCTCACCCGCGCTGGCGGCCTCCGCCAGCATCCCGGTCACGCTGAAGCTGGTCCCGGCGACCTTCAAGTCGTCGCAGAGTTCTCCGCTCCTGGGCGGCATCATCGGCCACTTCAACAATACCAGCACCACCACGCTGAGCTTGAACACGGGACTCAGCCGGTGGCCGTTCACGATCACCGGACTGCCGTCCTGGCTGAGCGCGCCGGCCAGCGGGCAGGTCAGCAGCACGGGCACGGACGTCACCTTCAGCTTCAACCCCGAGACCGCGCCGCTTGGCACCACGTCGACCGGCGTCCAGATCACCGCGCAGGTCAACGGCGACACGCACACGATCACGTTGCCGGTCGTCGTCAAGAACGACGAGCGCCGCCTGGTGCCGCAACGCGCCGGCATCGGACTGGCCAGCACGCCGCTGGGCCAGGTGTTGAGCCGCACGATCCGCGTGGCGCCGTCCTTCGGCGATGCCGTGCCGTGGACGGCCAGCTCCGACGCCGCCTGGCTGAGCGCGTCCCAGGTCGGTGACCAGCTGACGGTCACCGCCGATCCGGCCGCGCTGCCGTCGGACGCCATCAGCTATGCCAACGTGACGCTGAGCTCGACGACGCCGCGCATCGTGCCGGCGACGGTACGCGTCGCGCTGTGGAAGGGCACGACCGCCGCGACGGCGCAGTCGATTTCCGGCGCCTACAAGCGCGTCGTGGCCGACCCGATCCGTCCCTGGATCTATGCGAACAAGCAGGGCGATTCGATCGATGTCATCAACGCGCACACCGGCGTGATCGTGACCACCGTGACCATCCCCCAGACCAGCCTGGATGCGATGGCCGTGTCGCCGGACGGCGGTCGCCTCTACGTCCAGGAGCCGGTCAACAAGCGCTTCGCGGTGCTGCGACTGCCGGACTTCTCGGTGCTGGGCCGCGTGCCGCAACGCCGTGTGGACGAGGTGCCGACCCAGCTGACGGTGGGTCGCCCGGCGGGCGTCGAGGTGCTTTACGCGGGCCGTGACGCCTACCGGGTCACCGATGCCGAGCCCAACGGCTTTGCGCTCGGGGCGATCAACACCGAGCCGGTGGCGGTCAGCCTGGACGGCTATCACCTCGCCGGCCTTGGCACGACCGTGCCCTGGCTGGAGTACTCGATCGTCGGCAACGGCGGCATGCTGTTCGCGCCGTCCACGGGCGGGCTGGGCGCCGGCGCCGCCAGCGGCAGCGTGCAGGACGTGGCCTATTCGCTGGACGGCACGCTCCTTTACTCGGCCTCCAGCGGCGGGTCGTTCGGCGGATACCGCTGCGCCATCTCGCAGAACCGCGACGCCGGTGTCTATGCGGGAGACCTGGCCGGCGGCAGCGCCTATCCCAACAACGTCGAGGTCGGCAGCAACGGCCGCGTCATCTGCGGCGTCACCGCGGGGACGACTTTCGACTTCTGGGTGCACAACGCCGCCGGCGCGCTGCTGCAGGGCTACAAGGCAGCCGGCGCGTCGAGGTCGCTGCTGGCACGCCAGCTGGTGATCAGCGCGGACGGCGGCGTCGTCGTGGCGGCGACCGACGATCCCAAGCTCGCGATCGTGCCGATCGGTTATTGATCCGGCGATGGCGACCCGAGACGAGCAACAGCGTGATCACAAAGGGAGGATGACGGCACGCCCTGGGGCTTCATCCAATTCGTCATCTTTCCTCCCGGACGCCGGGAGCCGGCGTCGATGCATCTGGCGGACGTCCACGAACGTCCGGTACGGGCCCTTCCTTCATCGAGGAGTTGCTGTCAGGCCCGTCGTTCGGCGCGGATTCCATGTCCGCATCCGAACAGACGTTTGACGCCGGAATGACAACCGCTTCACCCCCGGCCCAGCATCACCTCGTGGTGCCCCTTCCCCGCCGGAATCATCGGAAAGCAGTTCTCGGCCGGCGTGACGGCCACGTCGAGGAAGTACGGCCCCTCGCTCGCCAGGCAGGCGGCGAGCGCCTCGTCGAGTTCCTCGCGGCGCTCGACACGCCGCGCCTCCCAGCCAAAGCCCTTCGCCACCGCGACGAAGTCCGGCATCGACGCGTTGTAGCTGTGGCTGTAGCGCTCGCCGTGGTGCAGCTCCTGCCACTGGCGCACCATGCCCATGTGCCCGTTGTTGCACAGCACGACCTTGACGCCCGCGCGGTGCTGCCGCGCCGTCGCCATCTCCTGCAGGTTCATCAGGATCGACGCGTCGCCGCTGACGCAGACCACCAGCCGGTCCGGATGCGCCACCTGCGCGCCGATCGCGGCGGGCAGGCCGTAGCCCATCGTGCCCGCGCCACCCGAGGTCAGCCAGCGCCGCGGCCGTTCGAACGCGAGGTGCTGCGCCGCCCACATCTGATGCTGGCCGACATCGGTCGAGACGATCGCGTCGCGGCCGGCCAGTTGCGCTCGAAGGCGCGACATCAAGGCCTGCGGCGCGATCACCTCCGGCGTGTCCTCGAAAGCCAGCGAACGTTGCGAGCGCCATTCCCCGATCCTCGACCACCAGTCCGCGAGCCGTTCGGCCGGCATCTCGCGGCGCTCCAGCGCCCGGCGCAGCCGGGGCAGCAGCACGCCCGCGTCGCCGCACAGCGCGAGGTCGGCACGGCGGACCTTGTCGATCGAGGTCGGATCGATGTCCAGGTGGATCACCCGCGCGCCGGGCGCGAAGCTGTCGAGGCGCCCGGTGACGCGGTCGTCGAAGCGCGCGCCCGCGCACACGATGAGGTCGGCGTGATGCATCGCGAGATTGGCCTCCAGCGTGCCGTGCATCCCCAGCATGCCCAGCCATTGCGGTGACGACGCCGGCAGCGCGCCCAGTCCCATCAGCGTCAAGGTGCAGGGCGCGCCGCTCGCGGTCACGGCCGCGGCGAACGCCGCGCAGGCCGCGTCGCCCGCGTTGACCAGGCCGCCTCCGCCGTAGAACACCGGCCGCCGCGCCGCGGCGATCCAATCCGCCGCCTGCTCGATCGCGCGCGAGTCCGGCTCCGGCGTGTGCCTCAGCGACCTGATCGGCCCCGTCGACCTCGAAGGCGCCGGCGCCAGCTGGACATCCTTGGGCACGTCCAGCAGCACCGGCCCGGGGCGGCCGCCGCGCGCGATCTCCACCGCCTGCCGCACGCGGGCCGCGACATCGTCGCCCGGCCGCAGTTGCGCATTCCACTTCGTCACCGGCCGGGAGATGCCCAGCGCATCGCATTCCTGGAAGGCATCCGTCCCGATGACCGCGCTGTTCACCTGGCCGCTGATGCAGAGCACCGGCACCGAGTCGCACAGCGCGTCCAGCAGGCCGGTCGTGGTGTTGCTCATCCCCGGTCCCGATGTCACCAGCACGACGCCTAGACGGCCGGTGCTGCGTGCGTAGCCCTCGGCGGCATGGACCGCCGCCTGCTCGTGACGGACCAGGATGTGACGCAGTCGCGGCTCGCCGTGCAGCGCGTCGTACAGCGGCAGCACCGCGCCGCCGGGGTAGCCGAAGACGGTGTCCACGCCGCAGGCGATCAGCGTGTCGAGCAGGGTCTGCGCGCCAGGGCGTGTCGTGGCTGCCGCGCGACCGGGAGCGTTCAGCAGGGCGTGATCGATCAAGGCATTCATGCCGGACAGTGTCCCGGCGATGCCTCGGAAAGGGTTGCCGTTCTTGCCTCCTAGAATCGCACCTACAGCAAACTTTGCTTCAGAACCGGGATGGAACAGGAAATCAAGCTCGACAAGTTCGACCGTGCCATCCTGCGGGCCCTGCAGCGCAACGCGCGCGCGAGCCTGCAGGAGGTCAGCGACGAGGTGGGCCTGACCACCTCGCCGTGCTGGACGCGCATCAAGCGTCTGGAGGAGTCCGGCGTGATCGAGGGCTACACCGTCAAGGTCAATGCCGAGAAGGTCGGCCGTCCGGAGCAGTTGATCGTGCAGCTCACGCTGAACAAGCACACGGATGCCGCGATGGCCGAATTCGCCCGCCATCTGGAGGCTATTCCCGAGGTCATCGACGCCTATCTGGTCTCCGGCGACTACGACTACGTGCTGCGCCTGTCCGTGCGCGACACGCGGGACTACGAGCGCCTGTTGCGCGAGAAGCTCTACAAGATCCCGGGCGTGCGCCACAGCAAGTCGAGCTTCGTGCTGCGCTGCCTGAAAGCGAGCTCGCTGCCGCTCTGAACCGCGTCAGCGCGGCGGGGGCAGCTCGGGCAGCTTCAGCAGCCGTGCCATGTAGGCCCGCGACGCTGCGACATGGCGCCGCACCGCCTCGACGGCGATCGCGGGCTCGGCGTGGTCGAGCGCCTGCAACATCGCGCGACCCTGCGCCGCGAGGACTTCGAGCTCCGGCGCCCACAGCGGCATCCGCGCGCGTCGGAAGGCCTCCAGCAGCCGTCCGCGCGAGGCCTGCATGCCAAGCGCCTGGTCATGGCCGGCCAGACGCGCCAGGTGGTCCTGCAAGGCGTCATCGGCGGCCAGCAGTTCGCGCACGCGTCCATGGCGGGTCGCCTCCTCCAGGGATTCCAGCAAGGCGCTCACGCCCGCCCGCATCTGCGGCGTCCGCGCCTGTCCGGACCGGCACGCCCGCGCCAGCTGCAGCGACTGCAGCACCTCCCGGACATCGAAGTACTCGTCGATGAATCGCGCATCGACGACGCGCACCACCGCACCCTTGTTCATCCGCATGTCCACCATGCCGTCTCCCTGGAGCTGCAACAGGGCCTCGCGCACGGGGACGTTGCTGACGCGGTAGTGGGCACTGAGTTCATGCAGGGTCAGGTGTTGCCCCAATCGCCAGCAGCCGTCCTCGATGTCGGCGCAGATCTGGTCTCGCAAGCGCAGATAGGTCGGCATGTTGATCGGGGGCGTGGAACGAACCATCGGGGCACTCCGTGCAGTGGATTGCGGTGGACGACCACTCACTCTACGAAGACGCCGTTCCCTCGCGCGGCACTGAATCGGCCCGGCGTCGACGTTCTTGCTCAAGCGCAATGAATGCGCCGGCAAGCCGGCAATCGGCTGATCAATCGACGTGTTTGTCGTTCCGTTCCCTACTGGAACCAGTGGAATCGATGCCGGATCGAAGGCAGGAGCTGTGTCGTTTTCGCATCGGCGACCACCAAGCGCTACAGTCGCAGCCGGGAGGCGTGCGACGCAGAGGCGAATGCCCGATGTCGAAACACCCGAATGGAGCCCATTGAATGGCCAAGTCCCTGAAGCAAGTCCTGTCCCAGATCGAGAAGCTGAAGAAGGAAGCCGACTCGTTGCGCGCGAAGGAGATCTCCGGCGTCGTCGCGCGGATCCGCGAGGCGATCGACCATTACGGGCTGACGCCCGAGGAGTTGTTCGGCGGCGCGGTCAAGAAGGCGGCGGGCCGGGGCAGAGCGGTCAAGGCACCGAAGGCCGCCGCCGGTCCGCGCAAGGCGTCCCGCAGCGCGGGCGCCCCGAAGTACCACGACGGCGCCGGCCGGACCTGGACCGGCGTGGGCAAGCGCCCCAACTGGTTCAAGGACGCGCTGGCCGCCGGCAAGAAGGCAGAGGATCTGCTGATCGGCTAAGTTCGCGCGTCCCGGCCCGCATCAGGTCTTCTTGGCCGTCGACAGGTCCTGCGCATGCCTGTCGATTGCCAGCAGCACGTGCTGGCTGATGGACGAGCTCCTGATGGACGAGTTCCCGAAGGGAGCCACCGGGAGGGGCACCCGCGACGCCTGGGCCAGCCACCCACCCTTTTGCGCGTGGTGGACGAACTTCTGGCGCTCCTTCTTGTCCAGCTCACCGACCGCCTGATCCACCAACAGGTCGATGTGGGCAAGAATCAACTGATCGCGGCGTTTGGGATCATTCCCATACAACTTGATCAGGGCCTCGCTCATCGCACCCACTGCCTTATCGCACTCCTTGGAGCCCAGCCCGCGCTGGAGTTCGCGGACTGCGGCCTGCGCACCGTAGACTTCCTTGCTACCCACCAACTTGTGGAAGCCAGCAGGCCGCCCCTTCGCGAAGCCCTTCACGAGCAGGCTCATCACATCGGCCAGCTCTGAGTACGCTTTGCCGAAGGCCTCCGAGCCTTGGAGCACCTTGTCTTCGGGGTTCACGGGCCGCTTGCGCACGGTCGCGTAGTCGTCCGTCTGCGAATGCCCGCCTCCGGCCAGCGGCACATGGTCAGGGCTCGGCTTAGCGCCTCCACACTCCGACACGTCGACGTAGATCTCGTCACGCTCCCGCTGGGCAGCAAGTTCTTCGGCCCGGGCTGCGGTCGCCGCATGGTCCACGGTCGCATAGATCGGGTCCCCGCCCCCCTTCGGTGTGCGCGCATTGTTCGATCGCAGGTCAGGGTGGCGTCCTCCGAAGGAGGCAACGCTGATGTAATTCAGTTCCTCGCGCGGATGGCCGAGGGACGTCGTGCGGGGGGGCACCTCGGGAGGGGACTCGGCACCACTGGACGCGGCAACCGAAGTCGCATCGTCATAGATGGATTCGCTCGTGGAAATGGGAAAGGTAGGGCGTGAAATGGGAGGTGCCATGATGAATCGATGGGAAGTGAACGCACATCGGTCAGACGCAGAATGCAACTGGCCGATGCGTCAGTCCCCGTCGCGAACCTCCACGGTTCTCAGACAACGGGATTCACCACACGCGGCAACGCTCCGCGTCCGGCTTCACCATCTTCTGTCCGGGTTTGCAGTGGAAGGCCTGCTCGAACTCCGGCATGTTCACCGCCACCCCGTTGATGCGATAGCGCCCTGGTGAATGCGGGTCGGTCAACGCATGCACCCGCGCATATTCGGGTCGGGCGTGGCTGCAGTCCCACTGCGCGAAGCCGACGAAGAAGCGCTGCTCCGGCGTCAAGCCATCGCGGTCCGCCGGTTTCGGCGACATGTCCGCGACCTGTGCCTTCCACGCCGCATGCGCCAGCACCAGGCCGCCGAGGTCCGCGAGGTCCTCACCCAGCGTCAGCTTGCTGTTGATGCGGATGTCGTCGACCACCACGTACTGCGCGTACTGCTTCGTCACGCAGGCAGCGCGCTGTTCGAAGGCCTGGCCGTCCTTCTTCGTCCACCAGTCGCGCAGGTTGCCCTTGGCGTCGAACTGCCGCCCTTCGTCGTCGAAGCCGTGGATCAGCTCATGGCCGATCGTGCCGCCGGTGTTGCCGTAGTTCGGCGCATCGTCGAGCCTCGGATCGAACAGCGGCGCCTGCAGCACGCCGGCCGGGAAGTTGATGTCGTTCATCTGCGCGTCGTAGTACGCGTTGACCGTCTGCGGCGTCATGCCCCATTCGCCACGGTCCAGCGGCTTGCCGATCTTGGCCAGCTGGCGTGCCAGTTCGAAGGCATTGCCCCGCATCACGTTGCCGGCGAAATCGTCCCGCGCCACCGTCAGCGCACCGTAGTCGCGCCAACGGTCCGGATAGCCGATCTTGTTGACGATCGCATGGAGCTTCTCCTGCGCGCGCTGCTTCGTCGTGTCGCTCATCCAGCTCAGGGACTGGATGCGCGCGGCCATCGCATCCTCGATCTGCTTCGTCATCGTCAGCGTCTTGTCCTTCAGGTCCGGGCTGAAGTTGCGCGCGACGAACTCCTGGCCCAGCGCCTCGCCGAGCTGGGCGTCGACCAGCTCGACGCAACGCTTCCAGCGCGCCTTCAGCTGCGGCACCCCCTGCAGCGTCTGGCCGAAGAACTCGAAGTTGGCCTGCACGGCCGCCCCCGACAGCGTCGGCGCCTGGCTGCTGACCAGCTGCCAGCGCAGGTAGTGGCGCAGCTGCGGGAGGTCGCGCCGGCGCAGTTCCTTCGACAGCGCCTTGAAGAAGGCCGGCTCGGTGACGTTGTAGGCCGCCTGCGGGTCCAGGCCCAGCCCGCGCTGGTACGCGGCCCAGTCGAAGCCCGGCGTCAGCGCCTGCAATCCGGCGGCCTTCATCGGATGGAAGCCCTTGTAGGGGTCCCGCTTGTCGACGCGGCTCAGCGAGGCGCGCGCCAGGGCGGTCTCGATCGCCAGCACCTGCCTCGCCTGCGTGCGGGCGGCCTCGGGCGTGTCGCCGAGCAGCTCGAAGCTGCGCGCCACGTGCGCGGCGAACTGGTCGCGCAGGGTGCGGGACTTCGCGTCGGTCTTGAAGTAGTACTCGCGGTCCGGCAGGCTCAGGCCGCCGGCGTAGGCAAACGCGATCACGCGCGTCGAGTCGGCCATGTCCTGGCCCGACGTGAAGTGGAAGAGCACCCGCTCGTTGTTGGTCGCCAGGTGCAGCGCGGCCAGCAGCGCGGGCAGCTCGCGGCGGTCCTTCAGCGCCTCGATGCGCGAGAGCAACGGACGCAGCGGCGCGAGCGCCTGACGGTCGGCGGCGGACTCGTCCATGCAGGCCGCGAAGTAGTCGCCCATGCGCGCCTGGTTCGCGCTGCGCTGGGGATCGGCGGCCGCGAGCTTGTCCAGGATGCCCCAGAGGTAGCGCTGGTTCTCGTTGGCCATCTTGGCGTAGACCGACCAGCGCGCCTGGTCGGGCGGAATCGGATTGGCGGCCATCCAGCCGCCGCAGGCGTACTGGTAGAGGTCCTCGCAAGGATCGGCGCCGCGATCCATCGCCGCCGTATCGAGGCTCGGCGTGTAAGGCAGCTGGTCGAGCGGCCCTTCAGGGGCGGCGGCGGCGCCAAAGGAAACGGCCGCGACGAGCGCGGCCGCGGCAGTGCGGGCGAGGAGGTGGAAGGTCATGCTCGACAGCTGGAAGTTCTTGCTGGCGGGCATTCTCCGTCAGGCGGTCCACGCCGCGAGGTGCCGGACGGCACCTCGGGAAGACCCTTCCAGGCGGACCTCACTCCGGCTTGGGCCTGCGGACCAGCAGCACGGGAACCCGAATCCTGGCGTACAGGGTCGTCGCTCCATCAGTCGGGATAGGGACATGCTAGTCGCGACGCGAGCTCAGGCGTCCTTGCTTCGCGACGGCCGCCCGCGCCAGTTCGGCCGCCAACAATCGTTGATCGCCGTTGACGCGGGACGGCAGCTGGAACTGAGCGGTGGCATGCGGGGGCGGGCGCCGCGGCGGCGGGTACGTCGGCTGCGGCGGGCGCTCGCTCGACGCCTGGTTTCGGCCCGGCTTCAGATGCTGCGGTGGCGGTTCCGGCGGCGAGTCGCCTTCATAAGCGGGGTTGTCCGTCATGGTGTACAGACGACCATCGATCACTTCGCGATATGAGACGGGGCTCATGGGTTCTCCAATCGGGTAGCAGATTGCGGAAAGAAAAAGCGCGCAGCCTGTGAGGACCGCGCGCTTGTCAGTGGAGATCGCCCCGGATCGGTGTCTCGGATTTTCGGATCAGCCGATCACTGCACGCTGAACGAAGCAAGCGCCTTCGGGAACTTGAACAGCCACAGGTGGGTGAGGCGGTCCACTTCGTTGCCGCGCGTCACGCGCGACAGCACCGCGCCGGCGGCGCAGGCGCCGTTCTGGACGATCACCCCGTTGGTGTCGACGGTGCACTCCGTCGGGTCGCCCGCGACCACCTTGCCGGCCGCGTCCACCAGCACCGACTTCAGGCCGAAGTCGTTGTCGTTGATCAGCGCCAGCGTGTTGCCGTCGACGATCGCTAGGCCCTCGGCCTTCTCGGCCTTCCAGCCAGCGGCGTTCAGGTCCAGCAGCACGGTCTTCTTCAGCTTGACGACGTTCGCCCAGCTCACCGCCGCGGTCGTCACGCCGTCGATGCTGTTCTTCTCGAGTTCGGCGCCGATCGCGGCGATGTCCGTCGCGGCGGCCGGCACCTCGACCAGCATCAGGAAGTTGCGCACCGCGCCGGCCGCGTCCGCGCCCTGCTCGACGACGATGAACTTGCCGTTGCCCAGCGACACGAGGTCGCCCAGCTTGGCGCTGCCGGTGCGGTTGCGGTCCCACTTCTCGCCCTTGGCGGCGAGCGGGTAGCTCAGCGGATAGGCATACAGCTTCGAGGTCTCGGTCTTCGGATCGAACTCGATCCAGCGCGCGAACTGCGCGAAGTCGCGCACCTTGACCTTGTCGTCCTTCTTGCCGTCCTGGTCCAGGTCGCCGCTGTCGACGACCTCGAGGCTCTTGCCGGCGTTGTCCACCGGGTCGATCGGGCTCTGCAGGAAGCCGTGCAGCTTGCCGCTGGCCGCGTCCATCGCCAGGCCTTCCATGCCGCGGTTCGGGCGGCGGTTCTTCAGCACGTCGGGCAGGCTGCCGGCGGTCGTGCCCGGCGCGTAGCGCTTGACGATCTGGAAGGTCGCCGCGTCTATCTTCACGATGAAGGGGCCGTATTCGTCCGAAGTCCAGAACACCTTGTTGGCCGCGTCGTAGACCAGCGTCTCGCTGTCCAGGCCGTTCGCGTCGAAGTTGCCCTTGGTCTGGTCGAACTTCATCGTGTCGGCCAGCGGCACTTCGGCGCTGTTGCCGACGGCGCCGAAGGGCAGCGGACGACCGGTGACCTTGGAGCCGTCCGGGTTCCTCAGCGGATTCAGGCTGGAGATGACCGCGCCGTCCTTGCCCAGCGTGATCACGCCGATCGAGGGCGCGAAGCTGGGCGCGGGGAACATCTTGGTGGTCACGACGGCGCCGTTGTCCGGACGCGGCGCGCTCGGGCTGTCGCCGTTGGGGCCGCGATCGGTGATGCCCCAGAACTCCATCGCGCCGTCGGCGTTCTTGCCCTTGTAGACGAGGCCCGAGCCGACCGCCGGGTAGAAGCCCTTGGGGAAGTCCTTCTTCGCGCTGGCGTTGCCGCCCTCGTACGGCACGTACTGGCTGTCGGCCGCGCGGATCTGGAACTTGGTGATGGCGACGGCACCGCCCGCGGTGTCCTGCGTGGCCGAGCTTGTCTCCGTCTTGCCCAGCAGCGTGGCCATCGTCGACTCGTAGTGCTCGACGGCCGACGCGCGGCGGCCGTCGTTCATCGCGCGACCCGCGTACGGCTGGCCGTAGACATCGTTCTGCCCGGTCGGCAGGAGCGCGGCGAAGGCCTTGTCGAAGTCCGCGGCCGCGAGGCCGAAGTCCAGCGTCTTCGTCAGCGCGTCATGCACCGCGGCGGTGATCCGGATGCCGTTGGTGGGATCGTCGTCCTCGTCCAGCGCCTGCAGGAACACCAGGCGGTTCTGGAGCTTGACGTCGCCCAGCGCGGCCGTGCCGGCCAGGTCCGCGGCGGCCACCGTCGCCGCGCAGGCCGCGGTGCCGAGGGCGACGCTGCCCACGCTGAAGCTCACGGTATCGCCCGCCTTGCAGGTGAACACCCCGTTGGCGCCCGTCTTGCCCGAGATGCCCGACGGCGCGGCTGCGTAGCTCACGCCCTCCACCGGCGCGTCCACCAGGCGCGACTGCATCGGCTGCACGATCGCGGGCATCTCGTACGGGTCGTTGTCCTTGACGTTGCAGGCGCTCAGCGCCGCCATCGCCGTCAGCGTCATCAAGGTCCGGCCCAGGCGGCGCAGGCGGGGAACGGAACGGGGAGTCGTCGTCTTCATGTCGTTCTTTCGTGGCTCGAGGAGGTCGCGGCCGGTCTCCCTCCACGGGCCGGTGACGCGACAGGGCGGCACGCTAGGGAGCGCCGATGACAAGCCGGTGACTCGCTGGACGAATCGACACGAATACGACAGAAAGCCGGGGATTCCCGGACCCGGCCGCGGACGAAGAAAGCCCCGGCGCCGCGTCTTGGAACGCGGCCCGGGGCTCCGGTCAACGGACGGCAGAGGAGGGAATCAGCCGTTGACCTTGATGCGGTTGTTCACCGACTGCACGCCCTTGGCGGCCAGGGCCATCGAGCCCGCGCGGTCGCGCGCGGCCAGGTCGGGCGCCGTGCCGTCCAGCGTCACGTGACCGTGCTCCGTCTCGACCTTGACGTCGAGCGCGCTCAGCTTCGGGTCGCCGGCCAGCGAGGTCTTGATGGCCGTGGTGATCTGGGCGTCGTCGATCGCGGCTCCGGCCTTCTCGGCGGTCCGCTCCATCTTGTTGCCCATGTTGTCCATGGCCTGGCGGGTGTCGGCCCTGGCTTCCTCGGACTTCTGTTCCATCTTCGAGATGCCGTCGTCCAGGCGCTGGCCGGCGGTGCGGCCGTCATCCTCGCGACCGCAAGCGGTCAGGGCGACGGCGGCCACCACGGCGGGCAGCAACAGGGACAGGGCGGCGGGGCGAGACGAGTGTTTCATGGCGAGGCTCCTTTCGCGGTGATTGCCGCGGCTAGACGCGGGATTCGCGATATCGCGGAGGTTCCGCGGACATTCCGCGGAGGGCCGCGGATCCATGCATCCACTCTAGGCAGCCGGGCGATCCCGAGGGGTCGGTCGCCGCCGGAAGCGGCGGTCCCCCGGCTTCCCGGGCCGCCGTAGGAACGCGCCTACAGGCCGCCGCCGGCCGGCGGCTGGCCGCCCTCGCCCACCGCGCCAGGTCCCGCGCCGGGCGCGGGCGACGCGCCCGGCGTGCCGCCGACGCCGCCCATCCCGGGGATCGGGAAATCGATCCGCGGGATCTCCGGTTCGGCGCGTTCGTCGCGCTTGAGCGGGAGCCAGGCCCGCACCTCGGTGCCCTGGCCCGGCGCACTGCGCAGCTGCAGCTGGCCGCGCTCGGCCTCGACACGGAAGCGCATGCCCAGCAGACCGTGCGAGCCCAGCGAAAGACGTTCGGGGTCGAAGCCGTGGCCGTTGTCGGCGACAGTGACCAGCGCCTGCGCGTACTCGCGCTTGAGCGAGACGGTGACCTCGCTCGCATGGGCGTACTTGGCGGTGTTGGTCAGCGCCTCCTGGACCAGGCGGAACGCCGTCAGCTGCGCGCTGGGCACGAGCTCGACGGCGGGATCGAGTTCCAGCGCGATCGGCACGCCCAGCCGCTCGGAGGTCTCGCGGCACAGGATCTCCAGCGCCGGGACCAGGCCCAGCTGGTCGAGCGTGGAGGGGCGCAGGTCCTCGATGATGCGGCGCTTGAGCGCGATGCCGCTGTTGAGCGTCTCGGTCAGGTGGTTGAGGCGCTGCATCAGGTCCGGCGCCTCCGCCTGCAGCTTGGGCCGCAGCCGCGCGACGTCGAGCTTGGCCGCCGTCAGCAGCGCGCCGAGCTCGTCGTGCAGGTCGCGGGCGAGCCGGGCCCGCTCGTCCTCGCGCGCGGTCTGCAGGTGGCGGGCCAGCTGCGTCAGCTCGGCAGTGCGCCGGGCCACCTCGACCTCCAGCCGGTCGCGCTCGGCGCTCACCTCCAAGGCCTGCTCGCTGCGCTGCTCGTCGAGCGCGCGGCTCTTGCGCACGAACAGCACGAACACGATCAGCGTCAGCAGCGTCATGCCGGACACGCCGATGCGGCTCAGCATCAGCGTGTCGTAGACCTGGCCGGTGCCCAGGGCGATGCGGCGGTTCTCGTCGGCCAGCAGCTCCGCCGAACGGCGCCGGATCTGCTCCATCTGGTCGCGGCCGATGTCGGTCATCATGAGTTCGCGGCCGGCCGATTCGCGCCCGCTCTCATAGAGCTTGAGCACCTCCTGCAGTTCGCTGAGCTTGGCGCTCACGGCGCCGGCGATCTCCTTGCTGCGCAGCTCGGCGTCCTGCGCGCCGACCTGCGCGTACATCCGCTGCAGCGCGCTCAGGCCCTGCGACGCGTCCTCGGAGGCGAAGCGGTAGGGGTCCAGGTATTCCGGGCGGCGGGTGATCAGGTATCCCCGTTGCCCTGACTCCGCGTCGGTCACGCGGGCCATCAGCCGGAGCAGTTCCATCCGGGCCCGGCCCAGCGTGTCCAGGCGGTCCATCTGCGAGACGGCGCCGAAGTAGGCCAGCTCGCTGATCAGGATCATCAGCAAAGCCACGAACACGCCAAGCGGCAGTGCCCAGGTCTTGCGACCCAGGTTCGTGACGGTGTCCTTCAGGCTCATCCTCTACACTCCCCGAGCGGTTTCGCTCACTTGACCATCGCCACCATGATCCGAATCGCCATCGTCGACGACCACGCGATTGTCCGCGCCGGGCTGCGGCAATTCCTCTCCGAGCAGGTCGACCTGCGCGTCACCGGCGAAGCCGGTTCCGGCCGCGAGGCGCTCGACCTCGTGCGCGCCGGCGAACTCGACGTGATGCTGATGGACCTCTCGCTGCCCGACCAGAGCGGCGTCGAGACCCTGGCCGCGATCAAGGCCCGCAAGCCGGAACTGCCGGTGCTGATCCTCAGCGGCTTCCCGGAGGCCCATTACGCGACCACCCTGCTGCGCCAGGGCGCCAGCGGCTACCTGAACAAGGAATGCGACCCCGAGGAGATCGCCACCGCGATCCGCACCGTCTTTCGCGGCCGCAAGTACATCACGCCGGCCGTGGCCGAACTGCTGGCCGACGGTCTCGGCGCCCCGGCCGACCAGGCGCCCCACGACACGCTGTCCGAGCGCGAGCTGCAGGTCTTCCTGCGGCTGGCGCGCGGCGAGACCGTGGGGCACATCGCCGACGGCATGTCGCTGAGCGTGAAGACGGTCTCCACCTACCGCTCGCGCGTGCTGGAGAAGCTCGCGTTGAACACCAACAGCGAGCTGACGTATTACGCCCTCAAGAACGGGCTGATCGAATAGCCGCATCGCGCTGGGCCGCCTCGGCCAGGCCGCCGCAGTAGGCGAGCAGGTCCTCGAGCTCGGCCGACTTGTCGAACACCTTGTCCGCGCCCAGCGCGAAACAGCGCTGGCGCATGTCGGGCGTCGCGTAGTTGCTGAGCACGACGCGGCGCGTGCCCGGCATGCGCTCGCCGGCGGCACGCAGCACGTTCAGCCCGGTGCCCTGCGCCAGGAAGATGTCGATGATCACCAGGTCGCAGCCCGGATGGTCCTCGTCCATCCAGGACAAGGCGCCGTGCTCGTCGACCGCATGGCCGAGCACGCGCAGGTCCACCATCTCCTCGAGCGTCGCCACCAGGTTCTCGCGGATGACGGCGTTGTCCTCGACAAGGAAGCAGGTGAGGGGGCTGGCGGGCTGGGCGTCCATGACAGGCTCGCGTACGACTCGGGAGCACAAGCGGATGCGCGCGAACGGACGGGATGCGCAGGCACGCCGTCCGATCGCGCGGTGCGTTCCGGGGCGGTTGGTCAGGCCGCCGCGGAGCGCGGTTCAGGCAGGGGTCCCGCGCATCAATTGCGGATCGCGATCTCGTTCTTGACGCGCTTCACGCCCTTGACGTCGCGCGCCAGGCGCTCGGCGTCGGCCTTCTCGGTGGCGTTCTTGGCGAAGCCGGACAGCATCACCTCGCCTTGCAGCGTCTCCACGTGGATGGAGCTGGCGTCGACGGTCTTGGCCTCGACGAACTTGGACTTCACCGCGGTGGTGACGGCCGCATCGTCGACGTACTCGCCGACCGAGGACTGACCGCGCGTGACCGCGCAGCCGGGCAGCATCGTGATGGCGCCCACAGCGGTGGCCAGGGCGAGAACGGTGGCTCGAATCATCATGTTGATCTCCTTGGATTGATGACAGGGCTCGGACTCACGCGGCGTGGCGGTCTGACGACACGACAGCAGGGGCCGGCTCGGCGAACGTCGCGGGGGCGTGATCCAGCAGATAGGGCAGTGCCGCTTCCAGTCCCAGGACCGGGTCCTGATCGCCCACCGCGGTCCACTGGACCTGGCAGGCGAAGTCATGAACATGCAGGGCGAGGGAATGGTGGTCGGCGATACCCATCTGTCGGCTCCTTGTGCACCCCGTGGTGCGCTGGGATTGACTCTACGTATGCCGAACAGCCGGCCCTGTCGTCCGCGTCCGCGATGTTTTGTAGGACAAGCGGAGATGGTTTCGCCGACGCCCTGGATGAGGCCTTGTCCTACAGAGCCTCGCGCGTGGGCCTCACAGGCTCCGGGAGCGGCGGTTCGTAGGATGCGGGGCATCGAACAAGAGACCTGAGACAGAACAAGATGAATGCCTTCACCGCCACTGTTGGGAGCGTGTCCATGACCCCGGCGCCCGCTCATCCCGATTTCCGTCCGTCCCATTGCGTCAACGCCGAGCTGCTGCTGTCCACGCCGCTCACCGTGGTGGTGCGGGCGCGGCTCTCCTTCATCGTGGACGGCCGCGCCGAGGTGCGGGAGATCGCGCTGGTCATCCCCCGCAGCCGCTGCGAGGGCGACCACCCGTACTGGCCGGCGCTGTTGTCCGCGGCGACGGAGCACTGGCATCGCTGCCCCGGTTCCGCCCGGGAACTGGCGGCCAACGTCGACGGCGAATGGCAGACGCTGCTGACCGCCCAGACCACGACGCACTGAGCCCCTCAGGCCCCGCTCAGTCAAGGCGCGGATAATCCGTTGCTGGCCGATCACGGCCCCGACGACGATGACCCGACGCCTTTTCTCCGCCTTCCCCCGCTCCCTCCGCCCGCTTGCGATAGCGGCCATCGCCGTGACGCTCGTGACGGGCTGCGGCAGCTTCGGCGAGACCGGATCCACCCGCAGGAACTCGGTCTACCAGAACGAGCGCTTCTCTTCGGACGAGACCTTCTCGCGGCTGTTCGACTCGAGCGTGCAGGACACCTGCGAGGCGGCGCGGCGCGCGCTGCTGAGCCAGGGTTACGTGATCAACACGGCGTTGCCGGAGTCGATCTCGGGCACGAAGCGCTTCCAGCCCGAGGGCGAGGTGCATGTCGAGATCAGCTTCACCGTGGTGTGCGTGCCGGAAGGCGGCAGCGGCAAGCTGGCGACGGCCTACGTGTCGGCGCTGCAGGACCGCTACAACGTCAAGCGCAGCGCGAATTCGACCAGCCTGGGCGTGAGCGCGATCGGGTCGATCTCCGTGCCGCTGTCGTCGACCTCGGAATCGCTGGTCAAGGTCGCCTCGGAAACCATCCCGGCAGGGCAGTTCTATGACCGGTTCTTCGCGTTGATGCAGCGGCTGCTGACGCAACAGGGCGCGGAGGATACGAGCGATCTGGACAGGACCGGCGGCTGAAGACTTCTCCCCAAAAACGAAAAAGGACGCTTCGATGAGCGCCCTTTGACGAACCACCGATGGCAACTCACCTTCGGGTGAGTTATCCCCCGCTGCTCATTCCGCCGTCGAAGCCTGCGGCTTGTTCGCGGTCTTCGTCTTCTCGATGACCAGGCCCCGGCGCTCCAGCAACGGCTGGATCTGCGGCTCGTGGCCGACCACGCCGCGGAACAGCGTCAGCGCGTCCTGGCTGCCGCCCTGCGACAGCAGCTTCGCGCGGAACGCGTCGCCCAGTTCGCGCTTCAGGCCGCCGTTGGCCTTGAACCACTGCACCGTGTTGGCATCCAGCACCTCCGACCACACGTAGGCGTAGTAGCCCGCCGCGTAGCCGCCCATGATGTGGCTGAAGTAGGGCGTGCGGTAACGCGGCGGCACCGCGTCGTAGTCGTAGCCTTCCTCGCGCAGCGCCTTGGCCTCGAAGGCCATCACGCCGTCCGCCTCGGGAATCTGGTCCAGCGGCAGCTGGTGCCAGCGCTGGTCCAGGCTCGCGGCGCTGAGGTACTCCGTGCTCGCGAAGCCCTGGTTGAACTGCTTGGCCGCCAGCACCTTGTCCAGCAACGCGCGCGGCATGGCCTCGCCCGTCTTGTAGTGCTTCGCGTAGTTCGCCAGCACGCTCGGCCAGTCCGCCCACATCTCGTTGACCTGCGACGGGTACTCGACGAAGTCGCGCGGCACCTTGGTGCCAGCCATGCTCGGGTACTTCACGTTCGAGAACATGCCGTGCAGCGCATGCCCGAACTCGTGGAACATCGTCGTCACCTCGTCCCAGGTCAGCAGCGTCGGCTTGCCGTCCGCCGGCTTGGGAATGTTGAGGTGGTTCGCCACCACCGGCTTCTGGTTCATCAGCCCGCTCTGGTCGACGTAGGCGTTCATCCACGCGCCGCCGCGCTTGGACGGCCGCGCGTACATGTCGGCGATGAAAATGGCCAGCTGCGAGCCGTCGGCGTTGAACACGTCGTAGACCAGCACGTCCGGGTGGTAGACCGGCAGGTCGCGGCGCTGCTTGAACTTCAGCCCGTAGAGCTGGCCCGCCGCGAAGAACACGCCGTTCTCCAGCACGTTCTTCATCTCGAAGTAGGGCTTGAGCTGCGACTCGTCGAAGCCGTATTTCTCGGCCCGCAGCTTCTCGCTGTAGAAGCTCCAGTCCCAGGCCGCCAGCTTGAACGAGGGCTGCTTCTTCGCCGCCTGCTCGCGATCGACGATGGCCTGCAGCTCCGCGCCTTCGCGGCGCGCGGCGCCGACCGCCGCCGGGGCGAGCTGGCGCAGCATGCCGTTGACGGCCTGCTGGTTCTTCGCCGTCTCGTCCTTCAGCACGAAGTCGGCATGCGTGGCGAAGCCCAGCAGTCTCGCGCGCTCGGCGCGCAGCGTTACCACGCGCGACACCAGCGCCGTGTTGTCGTAGGCATTGCCGCGCGAGCCCCGCGCCACCGACGCCTCGTAGATCCGCTGCCGCAGCGCGCGGTTCTCCAGCTGGGCCAGCACCGGCTGGCCGGTCGTGTTCAGCAGCGCGATGAGGTACTTGCCCTCCAGGCCGCGATCCTTCGCGGCGGCCGCGGCGGCGGAGATCTGTTCGTCGCTCAGGCCCTTGAGCTCGTCGACGCCATCGACGATCACCGCCGAGTCGTTCACCTCGGCCAGCACGTTCTGGTTGAAGCGGGCGCCGAGCTGCGCCATCTCCGCGTTGATGGCCTTCATGCGGGCCTTGCCGTCCTCGTCCAGCTTCGCGCCGGCGCGCAGGAACTGGTTGTACTGACGCTCGATCAGGCGCTGCTCCTGCGCGCCCAGGCCGAGCGACGCGCGGCGCTGGTACAGCGACTCGATGCGCGCGAACAGCCTGGGATTGAGCTGGATCGCGTCGCGATGCGCGGCCAGCTTCGTCGCGTAGTCGGCCTGCAGCTTCAGGCGCGCCGGGTTGGCGTCCGCGCCCGTCAGGCTCATCAGCAGCGTGGTCGCGCGGCCCAGCGTGCGGCCGCCTTTTTCCAGCGCGACGATGGTGTTGTCGAAGCTCGGCGCGGCGGGGTTGTCGACGATCGCCGCGACCTCGGCCAGCTGCTCGACCATGCCCTGGTCGATCGCGGGGCCGATGTCGGCATCGCGGATGCGGTCGAAGGGCGGGTACTGCAGCGGCAGCGTGCTGGGCGCGAGCAGCAGGTTCGCGGCGCTGGCCGCGTCGGAAGAGGCGGCGACAGGCGCCGCGGCCGGCGCGGCTGTCTGGGCCATCACGGGGGCGGCGAGGGCCACGGTGGCGGCCAGGACGAAGGGAATCCTCATGGGGGACGGCCCGTCTTCTGGGCGGGCGTTCGTGTTGTGCGAGGCCGTCACCTTAGCCGAAGCGACCCGCGAAGCCGAACGCCATGGGCGCCGTCCGCCCCGTGGAGAACCCGCCCCGGGACAACCCTGAGAGCCCCGCGATCCGGCGTCGTCGCCGGCCCGCGACGGGCCGGCCCGATTAGCATCGCCGCACATGTCTGAACGCACCTTCCACTGGGCCGTGATCGGCCCCGGCTCGATCGCGCACCGTTTCGCCGAAGCCGTCTCCCAGCTCGACGGCTGCCGCTTGCACGCCGTGTGCGGGCGCGACGCGCATCGCGCGTCCGCATTCGCCCAACGCTGGTCCGCGCCCGGCGAACCGGCCGTGCTCGCCCATACCGATCCCGCCGCGATGACGAGCGATCCCGCCGTCGACGGCGTCTACGTCGCGACGCCGCACGGCCAGCATTACGAGTACGTCCTGGCCGCGCTCCAGGCCGGCAAGGCGGTGCTGTGCGAGAAGTCGCTGGTGCCGAACCAGGAGATGGGTCGACGCCTGGTCGAGGCCTCGCGCACGCATCGCGTCTTCCTGATGGAAGCCGTCTGGACACGCTTCCTGCCGCTGTACCAGGACCTGGCGGCGTGGCTGCGCGACGGTCGCCTCGGCGCGTTGCGCGGCATGCAATCGAGCTTCTGCTTCCCCGCCCCCTACGACCCCGACAGCCGCATCTACAGCCCGGCGCTGGCCGGCGGGGCGCTGCTCGACGTCGGCATCTACAACCTCACGGCCACGCGCTGGGTGCTGCGGCACGCGCTCGGCGAGGTGCCGCCGCTGGTGGACCTGTCGGTGACCGCCCGGCTCGCCCCGACCGGCGTCGACGCGCAGCTGGCGGTGACGATGGACTTCGGCGACGGCCTGAGCTCGCAGTTCCAGTGCGCCATCGACACCTTCGCGCCGAACACGATGCACATCCTCGGCGAGAGCGGCGCGATCGTGCTGCCGGAAACCTTCTGGGAAGCGACGCGCGCCCAGTGGCTGCCGGCGCGCGGCTCGCCCGAGACGATCGAACGCCCGTTCGAGATCAACGGCTTCGAGTACGAGATCCGCGAGACCATGCGCTGCGTGCGCGCCGGCCTGATCGAGAGCCCGGTGGTGCCGCACGCGGAGACGCTGGCGGTGCTCGGCTGGATGGATCGCATCCGGGCGCTGGCCGGGGTGCGCTCGCCGTTCGACGACGCGTTCCCGCCGCCGCCGCGCTGAGCGCGGGCGCGCGCCGTGCCGGAGCAGGACCCCGACCACAGAAGAGCCCGAGAGAGCCACGATGGAGACCAGACCCTCTGCCTTTGACGACGCGATCCCGGTGCCGCTGCCGGAGAGTCCCGCCTTGAGGATCGAACGCGCCGCGCCGGACGACCTGCCGCGCATCGAGAACCTCATGCAGTTCTACAACTACGACCTCAGCGAATGGACGCCGGTGGCGTTCGCGCACGAGGGGCGCTACCAGCTCCGGCCCAAGGCGCCGTACTGGGCGCAGGACGACGTGCATCCGTTCCTGATCTGGGTCGGCGACGAACTCGCCGGCTTCGCGGTCGTCGACGGCGAGTGCGAGCAGCCCGGGTCGGACCACAACATGGGCTACTTCTTCCTGGCGCGTGGCTATCGGGGCCATGGCCTCGCGGCGCGGGCCGCCGGCGAGGTCCTGGCCCGCTTCCCCGGGCGTTGGGAGGTCTACCACCTGATGGCGAACACGCCGGCCGCGCAGTTCTGGCCGGGCGTCATCCGCAGCCGGGCCGCGGGGGAGATCGTCCGCGAGCTGCGGACGCTGCACGAGGACGAGTGCTGTCTCTACCGCTTCACCGTGGCGCTGCCTCCGGGCGCCTGAAGCGAAAGAGGCGCCCTCGGGCGCCTCATTCTTTTGACGGCCACTGGGGGCCGCTTCGACGTCGGTTCAACGCAGGGCCGGGGCGGCGGGGCCGGCCGTTCCGGCGCCCGGCAGCCGCTGGATCAGCAGGTGCAGCACCAGCGCGATCACCAGCAGCACGACCAGGCCGAAGGCCCAGGCCACCCAGACCACCGGCACCAGCCAGCCGATCGCCGTGCCCGCCATCGGCGCGCCGGTCCCGGCCATCTCCAGCAGCCACTGGACGATGGCCTGCGCGGCCTCCAGCAGGCCGGTGTCGAGGAAGGGCTCGAGCCAGCCGGGGAACTTGAATTCCACCGCGCTCTTGCCGAGTTCGGCCGCGCGGCCGGTGGAGAGGGCCTCCACCGTCCAGCGCACGAGGCCGGCCGTGGCCCAGGCCAGTCCGCTCCAGATCAGCGCGAACAGCCCGGTCACGGACCACAGGAAGGTCTTCATCGCGTCGTCGCCTCAGGACTTCCGGCCGTGCGGACCGTTCAGTCGTCGCTGGAGCCGCCGGCGAAGCCGAAGATGCTCAGCAGGCTGGTGAACAGGTTGAACAGCGACACGAACAGGCTGACCGTGGCCATCACGTAGTTCCGCTCGCCGCCGTTCACGATCATGCTGGTGTGGAACAGGATCATGCCGGCCGACAGCAGCGCCACGACGCCCGAGACCACCACCGACAGCAGCGGCAGCTGGAAGAACAGGTTGGCCAGCGAGGCCAGGATCGCGATGATCATGCCCGCGAACAGGAAGCCGCCCATGAAGCTGAAGTCCTTCTTGGTGGCCAGCACGTAGGCCGACAGCACCAGGAAGGTCGCGCCGGTGGTGCCCATCGCCATGGCGATGATGCTGGCGCCGCCGGCCATCTTCAGGATCGCGCCGAGCAAGGGCCCCAGCGTGTAGCCCATGAAGCCGGTCAGCGCGAACACCAGCGGCACCGAGGCCGCGCTGTTCTGCGTCTTGTGGATCGCGAACAGCAGGCCGAAGTAGCCGATCAGCGTGAGGATCATGCCGGGGGCGGGCAGCCGGTACGCGACCGCGGCGGCCGCGACGGCGGCGCTGAACAGCAGCGTCATCGACAGCAGCGCGTAGGTGTTGCGCAGCACGCGCGCCACGTCGGCGCGCTGGGTGAAGACCGAGCCGCCGTTGGCGGTGGCGGGCGTCCAGGCCGCGGGGGACGCCGGATGTCGTTGGAAGTCGCTCATGACTGGTTCTCCTGGATCCGAGGGAGCCGTTGGACGGAAGGCGCGCTCGCGCGCGCATGAGGGCCAGACCTTAACGCGGTCATCACATCGGATAAACCTGCATATTGCTCATTTCGCTGAAGCAATTTCCGATTCGAGTTCGTTCAGGTCGATGGGGGTGCCGCGGCGTTGCAGCAGCTTGGACACCAGCGGGTGGTTCTGGCCGCGGCGGGAGTAGATCGCATGGACGTCCTCGACCACCTCGGTCTGCCCGAGCAGGTGCAGGCCGGCCATCAGCGACAGGTCGTCCGCGCCCAGGCGGCTGACCGGGAACACGCCCAGCCCGCGGGCGGCGAACACGCTCATCAGCGCGCTGTCCTCGAACTCGCCGACGATCTGCGGCCGGATGTGGTGCTGCTCGAACCACCGCTCCAGGCTGGAGCGCAGCGACGCGTGACGCGTGGGCAGCAGCACCGGCAGGGTCTCCAGCACGTACGGGAAACCCTTGTTCGGCGCGCGTCTGGCGCGTTCGATCAGTTCGGCCGGACCGTACCAGTCGACGGTGGTGCTCGCCAGCAGCTGGCTGGTGATGCGCAGCGTCGGATTGACCGGGGCCGGCTGGTCGGTGAGCACCAGGTCCAGGTGGTGCAGCGCGAGCTCGCCGATCAGTTGGTCGACCTCGCCCTCGTGGCAGACCAGGCGCAGCTGCGGCGTGTCCAGCACCGGCGCGAGCAGCGCGTGGGCGGCCAGCTTGGACAGGCCGTCCGACAGCCCCACCGACAGGCGCTGGACGCGCTGCGTGGCGGCTTCATGGACCTCGTTGGGCACCATCTGGCCGATCTGGAAGATCTCCTCGGCCCGGGCGAACGCCGCCTGACCGGCCTCGGTCAGCACCAGGCCGCGGCCCTCGGGCTTGAGCAACTGGTGGCCGAGGGCCCGCTCCAGTTCCCGCACCTGCGCGCTGATGGTCTGCACGGCCATGCCCAGACGGTCCGCCGCGCGGGCGAAGCCGCCCTCCTTGGCGACGACCCAGAAATAGTGGAGGTGACGGTAATTGAGGGTGGACATGGCGGGGCCTCCGAAAAAGACGAACCGGGATGATAACGAACTTCGCTTAAACGGAAGTTAATGCAGTCAAAGCGAAGGTTTTTCCGACAGCATGTCGACCCGGTCAGGTGGAGTCCATGCCCCTGGCGGTTCGGTTCAGCGCGCGGTTGACGCTCTTATCTTCACGCATTCTTCACGCACCGGTTCGTTTCTTGTGCGGACAGCAGTTCGGAAAAGCAGAACGCGCCGGCGACCTGCCGGTCGCGGCGCGTTCCTCGGGCCCCGGACGGTGTCGTCCGAGCGGGCCCTTGCCCGGGAGTCTTCGGGGCCTCAGATGGCGGCTAGGCCGGCCTTCAGGTCGTCGCGCAGGTCCTCGATGTCCTCGATGCCGGCGGAGATCCGGACCAGCGAATCGGTGATGCCGAGCCGCTGGCGCGTCTCGACCGGGATCGACGCATGCGTCATCAACGCGGGCAGGGAGATCAGGCTCTCGACGCCGCCCAGGCTTTCCGCGAGCGAGAAGATCTTCACCCGCTCCAGGAAGCGGCGCGCGCCGGCCAGGTCGGTGTCGAGCTGGACGCTGATCATCCCGCCGCCGCCACGCATCTGACGCCTGGCTAGCGCGAGCTGCGGGTGGCTTTCCAGCCCGGGGTAGTAGACGCGGCGCACCTTGGGTTGCGACTCCAGCCAGCCGGCGAGTTCCTGCGCGCTCTCGTTGTGGCGCGCCATGCGCAGCGCCAGCGTCTTCAGGCCGCGCAGCGCGAGGAAGCTGTCGAACGGGCCCGCGATCGAGCCGACGGCGTTGTGCAGGAACTCGAGCTGCTCGCGCAGGGCCGTCTGGCGCTGTTCGCCGCCGACCACGACCACGCCCGAGATCACGTCGCTGTGGCCGTTCAGGTACTTGGTGGCCGAATGCATCACCGCGTCGAAGCCCAGTTCCAGCGGGCGCTGCGACCAGGGGCTGGCGAAGGTGTTGTCGGCGATCGCGAGCGCGCCGTGTTCGCGCGCGATCTTCGCGACGGCGGCCAGGTCGGTCAGCGTCAGCAGCGGGTTGCTGGGCGTCTCGATCCAGATCATCTTCGTCTCGGGGCGCAGCGCGGCGCGGACGTTCTCCGGCTTGCTGCTGTCGACGTAGGTGACCTGCAGGCCGGCGCTGCGCTTGCGCACGCGCTCGAACAGGCGGTAGCTGCCGCCGTAGAGGTCGTCGCCCGCGACGATGTGCGAACCGGCGTCCAGCGTGTCCAGCACCGTGGCCATGGCGGCCAGGCCCGACGAGAAGGCGTAGCCCTGCACGCCGCCCTCGAGGCTGGCGATCGCGCGTTCGTAGGCCTGGCGGGTCGGGTTGTGGGTGCGGCCGTACTCGTAGCCCTGGTGCACGCCGGGGCTCTGCTGGCGGTAGGTCGAGGTGGCGTAGATCGGCGGCATCACCGCGCCGGTCAGCGGATCGGGATGCTGGCCGCCGTGGATCGCGCGGGTGTCGAAGCGCAGCCCGGCGTCGTGCGGATGCGGGGACGGCTGGTTGTCTTTGTCGTTGTCGTGGCTCATGACAAGCCCTTTCGCAGGTGGTTCAACAGATCGAAACGGGTGACGAGGCCGTGGAAGCCGTGATCGTCGGCGATCACCGCCACCAGGCCCTTGCGCAGCTGCGCGATCAGGTCGGACAGCGGCGCGCCGGGAGGCAGGGTCTGCACATCATGACTCATCGCGCTGTCGACGCTGTCCTTGAAGTGGCGTGCGTCCATGTGCATCTGGGCCAGCAGGTCGGACTCGTCGAGCAGGCCGACCAGCCTGCCGTCCTTGAGCACCGGCAGCTGCGAGACCTCGGCCTGGCGCATGCGCGAGAAGGCGGTGGCCAGCGTGTCCTCGGGGCTGACGCTGACGACGGCGCCGTCCTCGGGCAGCCGGGCGATCAGGTCGCGCAGGTCGCCCTTGGTGGCGCGCTTGAGCAGGCCCTGGTCGAACATCCACGGGTCGTTGTAGACCTTGGACAGGTAGCGGGTGCCGGTGTCGCAGACCAGCGTGACGACGCGCTTGGGCGTGGTCTGCGCGCGGCAGTACTTCAGCGCGGCGGCCAGCAGCGTGCCGGTCGACGAACCGGCCAGGATGCCCTCGGCGCGGTAGAGGTCGCGCGCGGTGGCGAAGCTTTCCTCGTCGGTGATCGAGTAGGCGTGGCGCACGCCGCTCAGGTCGGCGATCGGCGGGACGAAGTCCTCCCCGATGCCCTCGACGGCCCAGGAGCCGGCCTCGCCGTAGCGGCCTGTCTCGATGAAGTCCTTGAGGATGGAGCCCGCCGGATCGGCGAGCACCACGTCCAGGCCCGGGCGCACCTTGGCGAAGAAGCGCGACAGCCCCGTGATCGTGCCGCCCGAGCCGACGCCGCAGACCAGCGCGTCGATGCGATGGCCGACCTGCTGCCAGATCTCCGGGCCGGTGGTGGTCTCGTGGGCGAGCGGGTTGTTCGGGTTGTTGAACTGGTCGGCGTACCAGGCGCCGGGGATGTCGCGGACGAGCCGCGCGGCGCGGTCCTGGTAGTAGTCGGGATGGCCCTTGCCGACGTCCGACCGCGTGATGTGGACCTCGGCGCCCAGCGCCTTGAGCTGCAGGACCTTCTCGGCCGACATCTTGTCAGGCACGACCAGCGCGACGCGGTAGCCCTTGGCGCGGGCGACCAGGGCTAGCCCGAGGCCGGTGTTGCCCGCGGTCGCCTCGACGACGGTGCCGCCGGGGGGCAGCAGCCCGTCGCGCTCGGCCGCCTCGATCATCGACAGGCCGATGCGGTCCTTGATCGAGCCGCCCGGGTTCTGCGATTCGAGCTTCAGGAACAGCTGGCAGGGACCGGTGTCGAGCCGGTGCACGGGGACCAGCGGCGTGTTGCCGATCAGGTCCAGCACGGCGGGCCGCTCGACGGCGGCGCCGGTCCGCGCCTGCGGGGGGGTGGAAGAGGTCTCCTTGGCACTCATGGGCGCTCCTTGTGATCCTGGTGGGATGGTCGGGCGCCGCGTCCGGCGGGGGTGATGCCGGACGCGGGCAAACCGCGCAGGTTATCCGCCGGACACGGCAGCCTCCAAACGCGGTTGTCGCAACAGCTTATCCGCGGATCGCATGAGGGGCGGGATGCCCGCGTTCATGGCAGCACCGAGGCGCCGAGCTCCGGGAAGACCTTGCCGACCTTGCCCATCAGGTAGTCGCCGTAGGTGCCGGCGAAGACGTGGACGTTGCTGGCGTCCCAGCGCGAGGCGCTGTCGTCCTCGGCCGGCGGCAGGCCGGGGATCGGCTGGACGCGGCTGTCGAAGGACGGGTCGAGGAACAGCGGGACCGACAGCCGGTCGCGCCCGCCGCGGTTGAGCTTCACGCGGTGTGGCGTGCTGCGGTAGAGCCCCGCGGTCATGCGGTCCAGCATGTCGCCGATGTTGCAGACGAAGGTGCCGGGCAGCGGTGGCGCCTCGATCCAGCCACGACGGGCGTGGACTTCAAGGCCACCGCTGTCGTCCTGGTAGAGCAGCGTGAGCAGGCCGTAGTCGGTGTGTTCGCCGACGCCCCAGGGCGCCTCGACGACGGCGCCGTCCGGCACGGCGGGATAGTTGAACAGCCGCAGCAGCACCAGCGGGTCCGCGGTCGCATGGGTCAGGAAGTAGACCGGCGGCAGATCCAGGCTGAGCGCGATGCCGCCCAGCACGCGCTGGCCGACGGCGGTCACGGCCGCGAGGTACTCGAGCACCGTGTCCCTCAAGCCCGGCACGTCCGGCCAGAGATTGGCGCCGTGCAAGGGCGTGCCGGCGAGCACGCGGGGATCGTCGGGCGGCAGTTCGGCGCCGAGGTACAGCCCCTCCTTCCAGTCCGGCCGCCCGGAGGTCAGCTCGCCGCCGGTGCTGAAGTAGCCGCGCCAGGCGCGACCGCCGTCGGCCATCGGCCAGCGCCGCTTCTGCTCTTTGGGGAGCGCGAAGAACATGCGCGCCAGGCGGTCGAGCCGCGCGACCAGGGCGGGATCGACCCCGTGCTGGCTCACATAGAAGAAGCCGTGCGCGCGGCAGGCCTCGCCGATCTGCACGGCGGCGAGACGTCCGCCGGGCGAGGCGGGATCGCCGGACGCCGGGTCGTGCAGGCCCGAGATGTCGATGACGGGCACGCGGTCGAAGAGCAGGCTCATGGGCCGAGCATGCCGCAAGCGCGAGACCGCGTCGATGAAGGGGGCGGGGCGGGAGACGTGCGAAAGCCGCGCTTGCATATGCCCATCCGTTCGTTCCGCGTGAAGGCCGGTATTCCTAAGCTGATGCCCATCGTGAACGACCGCTCCCATGAAGAGCCCGACGCCATGTCCCTGACCGTGACCGCCACCGTGACCCGCCGTGCCCTGCTCGTGATCGCCACCTCGGCCGCCATGCTGGGCATCGCCCATGCGGACCAGCTCGACGACATCCGGAAGAAGGGCGAGCTCGTGGTGGGCGTGCTCGGCACCGACGAGCCCAACAGCTTCATCGATCCGAAGACGCGCGAGATCGTCGGCTACGAGGTCGACCTGGCGAAGGCCGTGGCGCAGAAGCTCGGCGTGAAGCTGCGGCTCAAGCAGCTGGCGGTGGCGGCGCGCATTCCCGAGCTGCAGCAGGGCCACGTCGACGTGCTGGCCGCGAGCCTGACGCACAACAAGGAACGCGAGGCGGTGATCGACTTCTCGCTGACCACCTTCGTCACCGGCCAGAAGGTGCTGGTGAAGAAGGACAGCGGCATCAAGACGCTGAACCAGCTGTCCGGCAAGAAGGTCGTGACGATCAAGGGCGGCACGCAGGAACCGAATGTCCGCAAGGCGGTGCCGGGCGTCGACGTGGTCACCTTCGACACCGGCCCGCAGGCCTTCCAGGCGCTGCAGCAGGGCAAGGGCGTGGCGTTCGTCAACGACGAGGTGTCGCTGCTCGACCAGCACGCCAAGCTCGGCCCGGCGGCGGCGCAGTACGAGATCCTGCCGGCCAACCTCAGCGTCGAGCCGCTGGCGCTGGGACTGCGCAAGGGCGAGACCAAGCTGAAGGCCCAGGTGGACGGCGCGTTGCGCGAGCTCGAGGCCAACGGCACCGCCGAGCAGCTGTTCAACAAATGGTACGGACCGTCGACGCGCCTGAAGTTCCAGACGCGCAGTTTCAAGATCGATAACGACCAGGTGGAGGGCTGAACACGACCCAGATGAACTGATCATCCTTGTCATCCGATGCGAGCACGCCCCGGCTTAGGCCGGGGCGTTGTTTATTGTGAGCCGCGTTGATTCCATGCCCCTCCTCGATTTCTCGGTCCTGCTGCACGGGCAGTTCCTCGACTGGCTGCTCGCCGGCGTGCGGCTGTCGCTGATCCTCACCGCGCTGTCGCTGCTGATGGCCCTGCCGCTGGGGACGCTGATCGCGCTGGCACGACTGGCACCGTTCGCGCCGTTGCGTGCACTGGCCTGGACCTACGTGGAAGCCGTGCGCAACGTGCCGCTGCTGGCGCACATGCTGTTCTGGTACTTCGCCGCCCCTGAACTGCTCCCCGACGCGCTGAAGGCGTGGTTGTACGCCGGCAATGTCGAGGCCGCCGCGGCGCTGGCCGCGCTGGTGGTCTACACGGCGGCCTACATGGCGGAGGACGTGCGCTCCGGGCTGCGATCGGTGCCGCCGGGGCAATGGGAAGCGGCCAGGTCGATGGGCCTGCGCTTCGCCGGCGCGGTGCGATGGGTCGTGCTGCCGCAGGCGCTGCGGGCGACGATCCCGCCGTTGATCTCCCAGACCTTGAATCTCTGGAAGAACACCAGCATCGCCACGGTCGTCGGCGCCGCCGAGCTGATGTACCAGGCGCAGCGCGTGGAGTCCGCAACCTTCCGCGGCTTCGAGACCTTCGCGATGGCGACGGCGACCTACCTCGGCGTGTCCCTGCTCATCACCGGCGCGGGCGTGCTGTACCAGCGACGGTATCCGGCGCGGCCGGCGGGTCATTGAGGCGGACGACATGACAGGGAGCGCATCGCGATGAGCATCGCCGAGATGATCGACACCTACTGGCTCTACGTGCTGGTGGGGCAGTACCCCAACGGACCACTCGGCGGGCTGGCGTTGACCGTGCTGCTGGGCTCACTGGGGCTGCTGCTGGCGCTGCCATTGGGCGTGCTGCTCGGCATCGCGCGGCTGAGCCGGCGCGCCTGGCTGCGCTGGCCGGTGACCGCGCTGGTCTACGTCGTACGTGGGACGCCGTTGCTGATGGTGGTGTTCTGGGCCTACTTCTTCCTGCCGGTGCTGACCGGCCACAAGACCGACCAGTTCAACACGATGCTGGCCGCGCTGGTGATCTTCGACGCCGCCTACCTGGCCGAGATCGTGCGCGCGGGGCTGCAGTCGCTCCCTCCGGGCCAGCGGCTGGCCGCGGAGGCGCTGGGCATGTCGCGGGGCCAGTCCTTGCGCCTGGTGCTGCTGCCGCAGGCGCTGCGGCACATGCTGCCTTCGCTGGTCAACCAGTTCGCGTCGACGATCAAGAACACCTCGCTGGGCACGATCATCGGGCTGTCGGAGCTGTCCTTCATCGCCGGCCAGGTCAACGCGCAGGTGCTGGTGCAGCCGGTGGCGGTGTATGGCACGCTGGCCGGGTGCTACTTCGTGATGTGCTTCGGGCTGTCTCGTCTCGCGCATGCGGTGGAGCGGCGAAGCAGCCGGACGCGCGGCGCGCCGGCGCCGGCGAATCCCGCGCTCACCCGTCTCCACGCATTCATGCGAGTCGGACTACGGAACTCAGTGAGCGCCTTGGCAAGGAGCACAAGAACCAGTCAGTGACGAAGCCGGGATTGGAGATCAAGCTGGCTACCGCGTACTTCGACCATGCATTCGAGTCACCGGGAAGCATCCGGAGACGGTGGGTCGGAGCGTTTCAAAGCAAGGAACCCGCATGATCGATCAAGTCCTCTACAAGCGCGCACTGGAAGTTGCAGATCAGCCCGTGGATGAAGCGAACATCCTCAACATTGCCCTGCGTGGGTTCATCGCCTATCAGGCGCAGGCCCGTCTGGCCACCATGGGAGGAATCGCGCCTGACCTTCCTCAGATCCCGCGCCGGCGCCAGGATCCTGAAGATCCCGAGGACTTCCGGTCATGAAAGTCGTGGTGGACACGTCGATCTGGATCGATCACTTCAGCCGAAAGAATCCCGAGCTGCTCACGTTGCTCGCCACGGGTGCAGCGTTGGCTCATCCCTTCGTCCTCGGCGAATTGCGATGCGGCTCGCTCCCCCACCCGCGTGCGCGGACGCTGACGGCGATCGAGGAACTTCAACACAGTGAGCCCGTCCATATCGACGAGGTCATCCATCTGATTGAGGTCGAGAAGATCTTTGGCAAGGGCTGCGGGCTGGTCGACATGTTCCTGGTGATGTCGACGCTGAAGACTCCCGACGCTCGCCTCTGGGCCTCCGACAAACGCCTCGCGGCGATCGCTCGCCGGCTGGGCATTGCTCATGACGAGACGCCTGCCAGACCAATGGCCGGGCTAAACATGCAACTCACCGCTGCATGCCCCACCGCGTGACCGTCGCTTTCTCAATGGTGCTGAACACCAGGCGTTCGACCAGCCATCCGATCAGGATGACCAGGGCCAGCCCGGCGAAGACCCGATCGGTCTGCAGTTCGTTGCGGTTCTGGAAGATGTACCAGCCCAGACCGCCTTGGCCGGAGGAGGCGCCGAAGAACAGTTCGGCAGCGATCAGCGTCCGCCAGGCGAAGGCCCATCCCACGCGCAGGCCGGAGAGGATGGACGGCAACGCAGCCGGCAGCAGGATCTGCGCGACGTAGCGCGGTCCCGTGAGTCCGTAGTTGCGCCCCGCCATGCGCAGCGTCTCCGGCACGGACGAGAAACCCGCCGACGCCGCCAAGGCCAGCGGCCACAGCACCGCGTGCACGAGCACGAAGATCAGGCTCCCCGAACCCAGTCCGAACCAGAGCAGCGCCAGCGGCAGCAAGGCGATCGCCGGCAGCGGATTGAACATCGCCGTCAGGCTGGCCAACAGGTCCCGGCCCCAGCGCGACGAAGTCGCCAGCGCCGTCAGCCCGAGCGCGAGCACCACACCCAGCGCGTAGCCCTGCAGCAGCAGCTTCAGCGAAATGCCGGCCCGCAGCAGCAGCTCGCCCCCGGACAACCCTTCCCACAACGCCCGTGCCGCCGCGCCGAACGACGGAAACAGCAGGTCGTTGTCGGCCACGCGCGCGGCGATTTCCCAGAGGACGGCCAGCAAGGCCAGTAGCGCTGCCTGGCGCCAGGCGCTTGAATCCAGCGCTCGGCGCCACAGCGGCGTGGAGGCCACCGGAACGGGCAGGTAGTCGACGAGTGCTTCTTCGCGCTCGGCGCGCAGGGGCGGATCGAGCGGCCGCTGCGTCGGCAGCACGGTGACGGTCATCGGAAATCCTCAGTTCAAGGCCGCGACCGAGATCGGCGCGGTCGACGCGACCGGGGCCGCGGCGACGGATGCCGAGTCGGCGATCGGCTCATCACCAAACAGCAGCTGCTCGATGCGCTGCGCCTGCGCGACGCGCTGCGCCGGGGTCAGGCCTTGCGCATTCAGCTCCGCCCGCACCCGTCCCGGATGCGGCGACAGCACCAGCACGCGATGTCCCACGATCAGCGCTTCCTCGATCGAATGGGTCACGAACAGCAGCGTGAAGCGCTCCTGCTCCCACAGCGCGAGCAGCTCGTCCTGCATCCGCCGGCGCGTCAGCGCATCGAGCGCCGCGAAAGGCTCGTCCATCAGCAGCACCCGCGGCTTCATGGCCAGCGCCCGCGCGATCGCGACGCGTTGCTTCATCCCGCCCGACAGCTGATGCGGATAGGCCGATGCGAAGTCCGCGAGGCCCACGCGCGCAAGCCAGTCCCGCGCGCGCTCCAGCGCCTGCTTGCGCGACGCCGTCCGCGACGCGATCAGCGGGAAGGCCACGTTCTCCAGCACCGTCTTCCACGGCGGCAGCTGGTCGAATTCCTGGAACACCGCGATCCGGTCCGGCCCAGGGCCGTTCACCGGCTTGCCGTCGACGAGGATGCGGCCCTCCGCCGGTGCGACGAAGCCGCCGACCGCCTTCAGCAGCGAGGACTTCCCACAGCCCGACGCGCCGAGCAGCACGAAACGCTCCGACGGCAGCACGTCGAAGCCGACCCGATGCGTCGCGCGGACCACGCCGCGCTCGCTGCGGTAATCGAGGCTGACGCCCTCGACCCGCAGCCGGGCCTGCGCCGCCAGCGGGAGCCCGCCCGCCGGATCGCCGCAGGCCTCGCAGGCCGGCACCGTGTCGAGCTGCTCCAGCACCGCGCTCATGGTCAGCTCCCGGCCGCGTTGTGCGGGTCGTCGAAGAAGTAGTCCTTCGCCGACGCCGGCTTGTTCTTGATCGCCCCGATGCGATGCATGAAGCTCGCCAGCGCGAAGGTGTTCTGCGGCGTGATCTTGAACTGCACCTCCGGGTTCTTGATCACCTTGAGCAGCAGCTCCTTGGGCACCTTGGAGTTCTCGTTCCGGATGTAGATGTCGGCGGAGCGCTCCGGGTTCTTCGAGATGAAGTCCGCCGCCTCGGCCAGCGCGCCGATGAAGGCCTGGTAGGTCTTCGGGTTGTCGCGCCGGAACTTCTCCGTCGTGTACAGCACCGTCGCCGAGGCCGGCCCGCCCAGCACCTCATAGCTGTTCAGCACGATGTGGACGTTGGCGTTGCCCGCGAGCCCCTGTTCCTGGAACGGCGGATTGCCGAAGTGTGCGTTGATCTCGGTGCCGCCCTTGATCAGCGCGGCCGTCGCCTCCGGATGCGGCAGCGCGACCTGCAGCCGGTCCAGCTTGTTGAACTGCGCGTCGCCCCAGCGCTTGGCCGAGGCCAGCTGCAGGATGCGCGACTGCACCGACACGCCCACCGCCGGCAGCGCGATGCGGTCCTTGTCGCCGAAGTCGTCGATGGTCTTGACGGCCGGGTTGCTGCTGGTCAGGTAGTACGGGAAGTTGCCCAGCGATGCGATGCCGCGCACGTTCTGCTTGCCCTGGGTCTTGTCCCACAGCGTCAGCAGCGGACCGACGCCCGCGCCGGCGATGTCGATGCTGCCGGACAGCAGCGCCTCGTTGATCGCCGGGCCACCGGAGAGCTGCACCCGCTCCACCTGGATGTCGACGCCCGCGGCCTTGCCGTGTTTCTCGATGAGCTGCTGGTCCTGCGCGACGTTCAGCAGCAGGTAGACGATGCCGAACTGTTCGGCGATGCGGATCTTTCCTTCCGCATGCGCGGACACCGCCGACAGCGACAGGCCGGCGGCCAGGGCGCCGGTCAGCAGCGATTTCAGGAAGGAGCGGTGGAGCTTCATGCGGGGACGTCGCCTTCGATGGTGGTGCGGTGGAGGTGGCGGCGCAGGTGGTCCGGGCAGCCGCTGGCCAGGTGCAGCAGCGAGCGGTTGTCCCAGAACACCAGGTCGTGCGGCAGCCACCGGTGGCGGTACACGATGCTCTTGCGGCTGCTGTGCTCGAAGAGCTGGGCGAGCAGGTCGCGGCTTTCGTCCTCGGGCACGTCGAGGATGCGGGTCGTGAAGTGCTCGCTGACGAAGAGCGCGCGGCGGCCCGTCTCGGGGTGCGTGCGCACGACGGGCTGCGGCACCGGCTTCACTTCCGCGATCTGCTCGGGCGTCAGCTTCGGGCGCCACGGATTGCGTGCGCGCAGCTCCTCGTACTTCGCCAGGTAGCTGTGTTCGGCGCGCTTGCCGGCGATCGCGGTCTTCAAGGCCAGCGGCAGGCCGTCATAGGCGTGGTGCTGGTTCGCGAACAGCGTGTCGCCGCCTTCCGCCGGCAGTTCCTGCGCGTGCAGCAGCGAACCCAGGCTGGGGCGTTCCTTGTACGACAGGTCGGAGTGCCAGTACTGCCCCGCGTCGCCCAGGCCGACGGGCTGGCCCTGCGCGTCCCGCAGGTTGGACACCTGCAGGATCTCGGGATGGCCCGGCAGCTGGAAGTTGCGCAGCACGTGGATCTGCAGCGGTCCCCAGCGCCGGCTGAAGGCGATGTGCTGCGCCGGCGTGATGCGCTGGTCGCGGAACACCAGCACGTGGTGGTCCAGGTGAGCGCGGTGCAGCCGGGCGAAGTCGGCGTCATTCAGCGGCCGGGTGAGGTCGAGCCCCACCACCTCGGCGCCCAGCGGCTCGTCGAAGGCATGGATCTCGAAGGACTGCGACGGCGCATCGGCGGCGGCCGCGCGCGTCACGGCCGGGACGGAAAGGGGCGGGGCGAGGGCTGTCATGGTCGCCGACTCTAGGCATCCGCCTAGCGCGCCGGAACGAAGCTGACGGCATGTCCTAGCGCGGAAACCGGATAAGCCACGTGCCGTTCCGAAGGCGTCCGGGAATCGCCCGGATGGGCGAGGAGGCTGACACCCGTAGGTGGCATCCATCACCGGGCGGATGGCCCCGTTTGCAATTCAGATACACGGGCATGCGTATAGTGACGCCCTTCCCTGACGCAAACAGGGATAACAACCAGAGGAGCAGGAGCCCCGTGAAACAAGTCATCTGCGTCAAATGGGGTACCGCCTACGGTCCTGAATACGTCAACCGCCTCTACGGCATGCTGCGCCGGCACATCACCGGCGAGTTCCGCCTGGTCTGCCTGACCGACAACGCCGAGGGCCTGCGCCCCGAGGTCGACGCCTACGACTTGCCGGAGCTGGGTTGCGAATGGCCCAAGAAGTCCATGGGCAAGTGGCGCAAGCTGGTGATGTGGAGCGCCGACATGGGCGAGAAGACCGGCCTGTCGGGTCCGGTGCTGTTCGTCGACCTGGATTCCGTGGTGGTCGACAACATCGACGGCTACTTCAGCCACGGCCACCCGGACGACGTGATCCTGGCGCGCAACTGGGCCAAGCCAATGCAGCGCCTGGGCCAGACCTCGGTGTTCCGCTTCCCGGTGGGCAAGTACCCGCACATCATCGAGAACTTCCGCGCCAACCCGCAGGGCGTGGCGGACAAGCACGGCTTCGAGCAGCATTGGGTGACGGCGTCGGTGCCGGGCGGCATCAAGTTCTGGCCGCACCTGTGGACGCGCCACTTCCGGCTGCACTGCCTGCCGCCGTTCCCGCTGCGCTACTTCAGGCCGGCGCGCCTGCCTGCGGGCGCACGCATCGTGACCTTCCCCGGCGGGCCGAATCCGGCCGACGTGCTGCTCGGGCGCTGGAATACGGAAGATCCGCCGCATGAGAAGCCGTGGGATCACTTCCGCGCCGCCTTCGACAGCGGGGTGAAGCACCGCTGGCGCCATCTGCGCAGCTTCGTGCTGCCGCCGCCGTGGGTGGCGCAACACTGGGTGGAATGAAGAGCCGGTTGACTGCCACGTCCGCTGGCCCTCACCCCTGCCCTCTCCCGCAAGCGGGAGAGGGAGTCCGACCGACTCGACTCGCTGCGCTGGCTCCTCTTGCTCCCTCTCCCGCTTGCGGGAGAGTCGTGCAGTCAGCTCGGTGCATTCTCACTCCCTCTCCCGCTTGCGGGAGAGGGCGGGGGTGAGGGCCAGCAGCCTGGTCAGTGCGGCGGCGTGGCTGGTTTCGCCAGGTCCTGGATCACCTCCAGCGCCGTCTTCACCTTGAACGGCTTGAGCATGATCCGCCGCACGTCCAGCTCCTTGTAGAGCTGCGCCGTCGACAGGTCGCAGGCCTCGGCCGTCAGCGCGACCGGCGTCCTGGCCGAGCAGCGCAGCGCACCGGCCCGCACGCTCTGCAGCAGCGCCAGCGCATCCAAGCCCTGGCCGATGTCCAGCAGCAGCCCGTCCATCGGCTGGCTCTCCAACAACCGGTGCGCCGCCTCGAGGCTGCTCGATTCATGCACCTCCGCGATGTTCAGCTGCCGCGCCACCATCGCGACGGTGCGCCGGAACAGCGAATGCGGATCCACCAACAGCAGTTGTCGTTGCATGCCCGGCATCACTGCCCTTCCTCGACGGGCTGTCCGGTCAGCTCCGAGACCACCAGGTCCCGCAAGCTCATCAGGATGGCGAGATCGGTCCCGTCCAGCGAGCGTCGCCGCCGGTCGATCAGGCACAGCGTGCCGATGCGCACGCCCGGTCGCAGTTCCAACGGCGCGCCGGCATAGAAGCGGATCTTGGGATCGCCCAGCACCATGGGGTTGTCCGCGAAGCGCGGATCCTGCGTCGCGTCCTCGACCACCATCACCTCGGACACGTGGATCGCATGGCCGCAGAAACTGCTCTTGCGGTCGGTCTCGCACACCGCCAGGCCGAAGCGGGCCTTGAACCACTGGCGGTCGTCGTCGATCAGGCTGATCAGCGCGATCGGCACGCCGAACTCCTCGGCGGCGAACTCCACGATGCGATCGAAGCGCTCCTCGGGCGGCGTGTCCAGGATCAGCAGCTCGCGCAGCGCCTGGATCCGTTCGGCTTCGTTCTCGGGAATCGGGGCATTCATCATGGAGGCGGGTCCTCGCTCTTCCGATGTTGTTCTCTCCCTGCGCGGTGCCGGGTCGTGCCACCGTGCGCCGAGCCTCAGACTAGCCGAGTTGTCCACAGGGCGCCACCCGGGCGGCCCCGCCGCACGCACCATATGAGCCCACCGACGCAGCTTGCGCACATTGCGCATTGGCGAGGAACCCCCGCCCGCGCCAGACTCCGTTCCACGGGGCGCGCCCATGTCGCCCCCGCCGGCGGCGGCAGTACGGCCGCCGGGAAGGCATGGTGAAAGCCCAGGTCGCGACCGGGCGCCGCCCTCGGGGTCTTGGGGGAGGCGCTTCCGGCGGAGTCCGATCGCGGTCCTGGCGCTCTTCTGCCGCCCGTTGCGGACGCCCTGCTGTCGACGGCTTGCAGCGGCCATCGCATATGCGTTACGCGAGATAAGCAAATGCCCAAACAATCGTTCCTGGAATAAGGACTGTTTGGCAAGCTTCGCAGCCCGACCTTCAACGTCGCCGGCCCACGCCTGCTTGCCCTGTCCGCCATGACCCAGCACCACGCCCCCCAGCACACCCGCTCTTTGTTCTCCGCCTCGCGCCGCCAGGCGCTGATGCTGGCCGCGGCGCTGCCGCTGCTGGGCGTGTCGATGGGGGTCTCGGCGGCCGACCAGCCGACGACGCTGCTGAACGTCTCGTACGACGTGGCGCGCGAGCTCTACAAGCAGATCAATCCGGCCTTCGTCGCCGCGTACAAGGCCAAGACCGGACAGACGATCAAGGTGGACCAGTCGCACGGCGGTTCGTCCAAGCAGATCGGCTCGGTGATCGGCGGCCTGGAAGCCGACGTGGTCACGATGAACCAGGCGACCGACGTCGACACGCTGGCCGAGAAGGGCCTGACCGGCGCGGACTGGCGCAGCAAGTTCCCGAACGCCGCCGCGCCGTACAGCTCGACCATGCTGTTCCTGGTCCGCAAGGGCAATCCCAAGGGCATCAAGGACTGGGCCGACCTGGCGCGTCCCGGCATCTCGGTGATCATCCCCAACCCCAAGGTGACCGGCAACGGCCGCTACGGCTACCTGGCCGCCTGGGGCAGCGTCATCGCCAAGGGCGGCACCGACGCGCAGGCCAAGGACTTCGTGTCCAAGGTGCTGGCCAACGTGCCGGTGCTGGACGGCGGCGGCCGCGGCGCGACCACCACCTTCACCCAGCGCGGCATCGGCGACGTGCTGCTGACCTTCGAATCCGAAGCCGAGCTCATCGAGAACGAATTCGGCAAGGGCAACTTCGAGGTCGTGGCGCCCAGCCTCTCGATCGAGGCCGACGCGCCGGTCGCGGTCGTCGACAAGGTCGCCGCCAAGCGCGGCTCGGCCGCGCTGGCCAAGGCCTACCTCGACTTCCTGTGGACGCCCGAGGGCCAGGAAATCATCGCGCAGAACAACTTCCGTCCGCGCGATCCGGCCATCTTCAAGAAGCATGAGAAGCGCTACGCGCCGATCAAGCTGTTCAGCGTCGACCAGACCCTGGGCGGCTGGGCCAAGGTGAGCAAGACCCACTTCGCCGACGGCGGCACCTACGACCAGCTCATGGCCTCGCGCCGCTGATCGCAGGCCTCCCGCTCCCGCCTCGGCGCCACACGCCCCGATCCCTCCGTTCCGATCCTCCGACGCCACGATGAACACCGCCGTGCTCCCCGCGACGCAGGCCGCGCCCGCGCCGGCCCGCAAGCGACGCCGCGTCCTGCCCGGTTTCGCGCCGACGCTGGGCTTCACGCTCTTCTACCTGTCGCTGCTGGTGCTGATCCCGCTGTGCGCGGTCTTCCTGAAGTCCGCCAGCCACGGGACCGAGGCCTTCTGGGCCGCGGCCACCTCGCCGCGCGTGCTGGCGTCCTACCGGCTGAGCTTCGGCGCGGCGCTGCTGGGCGCGTTCATCAACGTGATCTTCGGCTTCATCCTGGCCTGGTCGCTGGTGCGCTACGACTTCTTCGGCAAGAAGCTGGTCGACGCGCTGATCGACCTGCCCTTCGCGCTGCCGACCGCCGTCGCCGGCATCGCGTTGACCGCGCTGTACGCGCCCAACGGCTGGATGGGCCAGTGGCTGGAGCCGCTGGGCATCAAGGTGGCCTTCACGCCGCTGGGCGTGCTGATCGCGCTGATCTTCATCGGCCTGCCCTTCGTCGTGCGCACGGTGCAGCCGGTGCTCGAGGACCTGGACACGGAGCTCGAGGAAGCCGCCGCCTCGCTGGGCGCGCACCGCTGGCAGGCCTTCCGCCTGGTGGTGCTGCCGATGCTCACGCCGGCGCTGCTGACCGGCTTCGCGCTGGCCTTCGCGCGGGCGGTCGGCGAGTACGGCTCGGTGATCTTCATCGCCGGCAACATGCCCATGGTCAGCGAGATCACCCCGCTGATGATCATCACCAAGCTCGAGCAGTACGACTACGTCGGCGCCACCACGATCGCAGTGGTGATGCTGGTGTTCTCCTTCGTGCTGCTGCTGGGCATCAACGGACTGCAGGCCTGGAGCCTGCGCCGCAACGGACTCGACGGGAAGCGCTGACATGGCCGGATCCGCCGCCACCCTCGGCCGCGCGCGCAGCGCCGGCCACTACCAGGGCAACCCCGCCACCGCCGAGAAGCGCTGGGTGCGCTACACGCTGCTGACGCTGGGCCTGGCCTTCTTCGCGCTGTTCCTGCTGCTGCCGCTGGCCGCCGTCTTCACCGAGGCGCTGCGCAAGGGCTGGGACACCTACCTCGCCTCGCTGATCGAGCCCGACGCGGTCTCCGCGATCAAGCTCACGCTGATCGCCGCCGTGATCGCGGTGCCGCTGAACATCGTCTTCGGCGTCAGCGCCGCCTGGGCGATCACCAAGCACGACTTCCGCGGCAAGCAGCTGCTGATCACGCTGATCGACCTGCCGTTCTCGGTGTCGCCGGTGGTCGCGGGCCTGATCTACGTGCTGATCTTCGGCGCGCAGGGCTGGTTCGGGCCCTGGCTGCAGGAGCACGACATCAAGGTCATCTTCGCCGTGCCCGGCATCGTGCTGGCCACCGTGTTCGTCACCTTCCCCTTCGTCGCGCGCGAGCTGATCCCGCTGATGCAGGCGCAGGGCCGCGACGAGGAAGAGGCCGCCACCGTCCTCGGCGCCAGCGGCTTCCGCACCTTCTGGCATGTGACGCTGCCCAACATCAAGTGGGGCCTGCTCTACGGCGTGATCCTGTGCAACGCGCGCGCCTTCGGCGAGTTCGGCGCGGTGTCGGTGGTGTCGGGCCACATCCGCGGCCAGACCAACACGCTGCCGCTGCAGGTCGAGATCCTCTACAACGAATATCAATTCGCCGCGGCCTTCGCCGTCGCGTCGCTGCTCGCGCTGCTGGCGCTGGTCACGCTCGGACTCAAGCAGTTCGTCGAGTGGCAGGCCTCCCGCAACGTGGTGAAGGAAGAAGCATGAGCATCCAGGTCCGCAACATCCACAAGTCCTTCGGCAGCTTCACCGCGCTGGGCGACGTCAGCCTGGACTTCCCCACCGGCGAGCTGACCGCGCTGCTGGGCCCGTCGGGCTGCGGCAAGACCACGCTGCTGCGCATCATCGCGGGGCTGGAGACCGCCGACCGCGGCCAGGTGCTGCTGGACGGCGCCGATGCCTCGGACACGCATGTGCGCGAGCGCGAGGTCGGTTTCGTGTTCCAGCACTACGCGCTGTTCCGCCACATGACGGTGTTCGACAACGTCGCCTTCGGCCTGCGCGTCAAGCCGCGCAAGCAGCGGCCGCCCGAGTCCGAGATCAAGCGCAAGGTGCATGAGCTGCTGCAGCTGGTCCAGCTGGACTGGCTGGCCGACCGTTATCCGCCGCAGCTCTCCGGCGGCCAGCGCCAGCGCATCGCGCTGGCCCGCGCGCTCGCGGTCGAGCCGCGCGTGCTGCTGCTGGACGAGCCCTTCGGCGCACTCGACGCGAAGGTCCGCAAGGAACTGCGCCGCTGGCTGCGCCGCCTGCACGACGAGCTGCACATCACCAGCATCTTCGTCACGCACGACCAGGAAGAGGCGCTGGAAGTCGCCGACCGCGTGGTGCTGATGGACCACGGGCGCGTGGAGCAGGTCGGCTCGCCGACCGAGGTCTACCAGCGACCGGCGACGCCCTTCGTCTACGGCTTCCTCGGCGCGGTCAACCGCTTCGAGGGCCGCGTGGACAGCGGCATCGTGCGTGTCGGCGACCAGACGCTGGCGCAGGGCGCCGGCGCCGCGATCGAAGGTACGCAGCAAGGCCTGGTGCAGGCGTACGCCCGTCCGCACGAGCTGGTGATCATTCCGACGCAGGACGCGCCGGGCCTGCCGGCGACGGTGGAACGCGTGCTGGCCTTCGGTGCCGCCGCGCGTGTCGAGCTGCGCGGCGCGCAGGGCGAGCACCTCGAGGCCGAGCTCAGCCGCGAGCAGGCCGAGGCGCTGCAGCTGTCCGCGGGCCAGCGCGTGCGTCTCCAGGCCTCTCGCCTGAGCCTGTTCGGCATCGACCAGGCCGCCTGAGCGTTCCCCTCCGTTTCGACCAGCAAGCCGCAGAGCGGGCAGTCCCGACATGAACCTCCAGCAATTGCGCATCGTCCGGGAGGCGGTGCAGCAGAACTTCAACCTGACCGAGGTGGCGGCCGCGCTGTTCACCTCGCAGTCCGGCGTCAGCAAGCACATCAAGGACCTGGAGGACGAGCTCGGCGTCGAGCTCTTCCAGCGCCGCGGCAAGCGGCTGCTCGGGCTGACCGAGCCGGGCAAGGAGCTGGCGGTCGTCGTCGACCGCATGCTGCAGGATGTGCGCAACATCAAGCGCCTGGCGCAACAGTTCAGCAGCGCGGACCAGGGCCAGCTGACGATCGCGACGACGCACACCCAGGCGCGCTACGCGCTGCCGCAGGTGGTGGCGCGCTTCAAGGCCGCGTATCCGCGCGTGCACCTGGTGCTGCATCAGGGCAGCCCGTCGGAGATCGTGTCGCTGCTGCAATCGGGCGAAGCCGACATCGGCATCGCCACCGAGGCGCTCGGCAAGGACGACGCCTTCGTCACCTTCCCGTTCTACGAATGGCGGCATGCGGTCGTCGTGCCGGAAGGCCATGCACTGACGCGCCAGCCGCTGACGCTGGAGGCGCTTGCCGAGCAGCCGCTGATCACGTACCACGAGGGCTACACCGGCCGCGCCCGCATCGATGCGAGCTTCGCCGCGGCGGGACTGGCACCCGACCTGGTGATGTCGGCGCTGGACGCGGACGTGATCAAGACCTACGTGCAGATCGGACTGGGCGTGGGCGTGATCGCGGCGATGGCCTTCGAGCCCGCGCGCGACGCCGGCCTGCAGCTGATCGACGCGACCCACCTGTTCCCGCCCAACACGACGCGCATCGCGCTCAAGCGCGGGCACTACCTGCGCGGTTTCGCCTATCGCTTCCTGCAGGAGTGCGTGGCCGAGCTGACCGAGGAAGCGGTGCGCGAGGCGATGGATCCGGACGCCTGAGCCGGGAATGCTTATCGATATTTGTTAGAGGACACGGGGACTGCCGATTCGAATAATCAATCCGAATAAGCAAACGGCTTTCCCGATGAACTTCCAGCAACTCCGATCCGTCCGCGAGGCCCAGCGCCGCAACTTCAACCTGACCGAGGTCGCGCAGGCGCTGCACACCTCGCAGCCCGGCGTGAGCCGTCAGATCCGCGAGCTCGAGGACGAGCTCGGCATCGACATCTTCGTCCGTGCCGGCAAGCGCCTCACCGGGCTGACGGAGCCAGGCCGCAACGTGATGCCCATCGTCGAGCGTCTGCTGCGCGAGGCCGAGAACCTGCGCCGCGCCGGCGAGGACTTCGCCCGCGCCGACAGCGGCCATCTGCGCATCGCCGCGACGCACAGCCAGGCGCGCTACGCGCTGCCGCCGGCCGTGCGTGACTTCCGTGAATCGCATCCCGAGGTCAGCCTGCAGTTCACGCAGGGTTCGCCGCAGCAGGTGGCCAGGCTGCTGATCGACGGCGAGGCCGACATCGGCATCGCCACCGAGGCGCTCGCGCTGCATCCGCAGCTGCTGACGCTGCCGTGCTACCGCTGGACCCACACGGTGCTGGTGCCACCCGGCCATCCGCTGGAGGCCGAAGCCGCCGCCGGCACGCCGCTGACGCTGGAGCGCCTGGCCGAATTCCCGGTCATCACCTACGAGACCGGCTATACCGGCCGCTCGCACATCGACGACGCGTTCGCGGCGGCGGGGCTGGACCTCAACGTCGTGCTGGTCGCGATGGACGCGGACGTGATCAAGACCTACGTCGAGCTCGGCCTGGGCGTGGGCATCGTCGCGGCGATCGCCTACGACGAGGAACGCGACCGCCACCTGCGAGCGATCGACGGGCGTCATCTGTTCGCGGACAACCTGACGCGACTGGCGGTGCGTCGCGACGCCTACCTGCGCGACTACGTCTACGCGTTCATCGAGACCTTTGCGCCGCCGCTGTCGCGCGAGCTGGTTGAGCAGGCGCGCGTCGCGCCCAACGGCGCGGACTGATGCCCGGGTCGACCGGTGCGTCGATGGCCGCGTGATCCCTTCGAGGGGTGCCGAAAGAAATTCCGCATGAGCATCCGCCGGGTGCACAGCTAAGCAACGCAGAAAGCATTGGTTCAACTCGACGAGCGCACTTCCTAGAGTGACGGGCTCACCTGTTCACTCCCACGAGGAAGTCCCTTGAAGCAGTTCGTCGAGCACGTGGCCCGCCATACCGGACCGGCCGCCACCCTGGTCGCGGCCCTGGCCGCCGCTTTCCCCGTCACCGCCGCCTTCGCGCAGGACGCGACCACCAAGGACGCGCCGCTGCCGTCGGTGGTCATCACCGGCTCGCGCATCTCGCGGGTCAACAGCGAGGGGCCGAGCCCGGTCACCGTGATCAAGTCGGAGGACCTCGACCGGCTCGGCTACAAGAACGTCTCCGACGCGCTGAGCAACCTGACCGAGAACACCGGCTTCACGCAGGGCGAGGACTTCGGCAACACCTTCACGCCGGCGGCCAACGCGATCAGCCTGCGCGGCCTCGGTCCCAACCACACGCTGGTGCTGGTCAACGGCCGGCGCGTCGCCGACTATCCGACCGCCTATGAAGGCTCGGTCAACTTCGTCAACGTCGCCAACATCCCGTCCGCGCTGATCGACCGCATCGAGGTGCTCAGCGGCGGCGCGTCGTCGGTGTACGGCTCGGACGCGATCGCCGGCGTCGTCAACATCGTGCTGAAGAAGCATGTCGACGGCGTCACCGTGAACCTGCGCGGCGGCGGGACGCAGCGCGGCGGCGGCGAGAACGCCCGCGCCCAGGTCACCGGCGGACTCGACGCCGGGCGGCTGCAGGGCGTGTGGGGCGTCGAGCTCAGCGGCCGCGAGCCGATCTGGAGCCGCCAGCGCGACTTCATGGCCGACACGACGCTGCAAGGCGCGGCGCCCACGGTCGTCTTCGGCCGCCGCAATGCGAGCGGCGGCGCCTACCTCGCGCCGACCGACGGCTGCGCCGGCGCGGGCACGCTGTTCGAAGGCTCGGTCTCGGCCTACACCGCGAAGAACGGCACCTACTGCGGCAGCGGCCGTGCATCGCCGACCTACTGGACCACGCAGACCGGCAACCGCAGCGCGCAGGCGGCGGGCGGCCTGACGCTCGCGCTGGATCACGGCCTCGAGCTGTTCGCGGAGGGCCAGTTCGGCTGGGCGCGGACCGAGAACAACACCCGCGGTCCGAGCTGGACCTCGGACATCGCCAACAAGGGCTACTTCCGCAACGCCGCGACCGGCCAGCTCGAGATCTGGACGCGACGCTTCGCGCCCGAGGAGCTCGGCGGCGTCGACCGCTTCAACCGCAAGTGGCAGGACTCCACCCACAACGTGGCCGTCGGCGCGCGCGGGGAGCTCGGCGGCAGCTGGACCTTCGAAGTCGCCGCCAACAGCTCCTACTACCTCAACCGCACGACGACGCCGCGCCTGACCGCGGGCATCGAGCAGCTCCTGCTCGGACAGAAGCTCGGCACCGAGGCCAACGGCACGCCGATCTACTCGGCGGACCCGGCACGGCTGTTCCGCCCCCTGACACCGCAGGAGATCGACAGCGTCACCGACCGCAGCTGGACGCGCAATGCGAGCTGGAACCAGCAGCTGAGCGCGTCCGCCAGCGGCGAGTGGTTCAAGCTGCCCGGCGGTCCTGTCCGCGCGGCCGTCGTCGCCGAGGCCGGCTCTCAAGGTTTCCGCAACGAAGCCGATCCGCGACTGGGGCAGGGCGTGTTCTACAACACGAGCGCATCGCCGACGGTGCGCGGCACGCGCGAGCGCCTAGCGCTGGGCGGCGAGCTCAATGCGCCGATCACGAAGCAGCTCACCGCGACGCTGGCCGCGCGGCACGACCGGTATGAATTCGCCGGCCGCAGCGACGGCAGCACGACCTACAACGCGGGCCTCGAGTTCCGTCCGCTGTCCTCGCTGCTGCTGCGGGCGCAGCATGCGACGAGCTTCCGCGCGCCGGACATGAATTACATCTTCGCGCAGCAGACCAAGGGCTACTACTCGTCGTCGACCGACTACTACCGCTGCGCGCAGACCGGGCAGCCGCTGTCGAGCTGCGACTTCGCGGACGTCTCGCCGGGCTTCAACTTCGTGCGCACCGGCTCCTCGGACCTGAAGTCCGAGCGCGGCCGCTCCTGGGGCCTGGGCGCGGTGTGGCAGCCCGCCTCGTCCTTCGATGTCTCGCTGGACCTCTGGAAGATCGCCATCCGCGACCTGGTCACCGACCTGAGCGCCGACGGCGTGCTGCGCGACGAGTCGGACTGCCGCACCGGCATCAAGGACATCCAGTCGCCGACCTGCGTGGACGCGATCGCGCGCGTGCGCCGCAATCCGGCGGACGCGCTGGTCCGGCCCGGCGAGGTCGCGGAGATCCGCGTCAATCCGATCAACGCGGCGAGCGAATCGACCTGGGGCGTCGATGTCGGCACGCGTTACGCCTGGACGACGGCCTCCTGGGGCCGCTGGACCGTCGACGCGAAGTACACGCGGGTCAAGAGCTTCAAGTACCAGCAGTTTGCCGGGGACGAGAACCGCAACGTGGTCGGAACGCCGGACTTCAGCGATTGGCCGAGCCGTCTCAACGCGAGCGTGGTCTGGCAAGTCGGCGACTGGACGCACGCGCTCTCGGCGCAGCGCAACGGCCGCATCGCGCGCGAGGACCATGAAGGCTGGCTCGGCCCGTACTGGAACTTCAACGCGAGCACCGCGTGGCAGCTCGGCCCGCGGACGCGCGTCAGCCTGATCGTCAACAACCTGTTCGACAAGATCCGTCGCGACCCCAGCGCGACCTGGCCGTACTACCCGGTCGGGTACTACTCGCCGCACGGGCGGCAGGGCTGGATCGAGCTGGAGCACCGCTTCGGCGCCTGAAGCTGCAAAGCAAAGCAGATCTTCTTCGTTCCCTTGGAAAGAGCGCTTGCCTACATTGGGCGCTCCCCTCCACCCCCCGCGATGAGAAGAATCCCGTGAACCCCATTCGCCGTCTCCGCCGCTCCGTCTCGCTGCTCGCCACCGCCGCCCTGCTGGGCGGGGCCGCGCTGATGCCCCAGGCCCATGCGCAGGGCTCGGTCACGCTGCTCAACGTCTCCTACGACCCGACGCGCGAGCTCTACCAGGACTACAACGCCGCGTTCGCGAAGTACTGGAAGGCCAAGACCGGCGAGACGGTCACGGTGAAGAACTCGCACGGCGGTTCGGGCAAGCAGGCGCGCTCGGTCATCGACGGCCTGGACGCGGACGTGGTCACGCTGGCGCTGGCCTATGACATCGACGCGCTGCACGACCACGGCAAGCTGCTGCCGGCCGACTGGCAGAAGCGCCTGCCGAGCAACGCCTCGCCCTACACCTCGACCATCGTGTTCCTGGTCCGCAAGGGCAATCCGAAGCACATCAACGACTGGCCGGACCTGGCCCGCAGCGGCATCGACGTCATCACGCCGAATCCGAAGACCTCGGGCGGGGCGCGCTGGAACTACCTGGCCGCCTGGGCGTATTCGCTGAAGCAGCCGGGCGGCAACGCCGATTCGGCCAAGGCCTTCGTCAAGCGCATCTATGCCAACACCAAGGTGCTGGACTCCGGCGCGCGCGGCTCGACCACGACCTTCGTCGAGCGCGGCATCGGCGACGTGCTGATCGCCTGGGAGAACGAGGCCTACCTGGCGGTGAAGGAACTCGGTCCGGACAAGTTCCAGATCGTGACCCCCAGCCTGTCCATCCTGGCCGAGCCGCCGGTGTCCGTGGTGGACAAGACCGTCGACAAGAAGGGCACGCGCAAGGTCGCGCAGGCCTATCTGGAATACCTGTACTCGCCGGAAGGCCAGGAGATCGCGGCGAAGAACTACTACCGCCCGCGTGATCCCAAGGTCGCGGCCAAGTACGCGAAGACCTTCGCGCCGGTGAAGCTGGTCACCATCGACGAGGTCTTCGGCGGCTGGCGCAATGCGCAGAAGACCCACTTCGACGACGGTGGCGTCTTCGACCAGATCAGCGCGGCGCGCTGAGTCCCCCGGTTTCCACGTTTGTCTCCTCGGTCGGTCTCGGGCGTCGCACCACGGCGTCAAAGGCAACCAGACCGTTCGCTCTGTGCGAGCAGCCCCGCCGGCCACAAGTCGGCGGGGCTTTTTTTCGCCGGCAGCCGCACCGCGCCGGGCAGTGACCAACTACCGCTTCGGGGAGGTGGCCTTGGCCGGCGGGCGACGATCGCCCCGCGCGGGGCCCGTATGCTGGCGCCCGTGAAGTCCCTTGCCTCGTCCTCCGCGCGCCTGGCGGCGCTCCTGTCCCTGCCGGTGCTCGTGCTCGTGGCGGCGATGTCCGCGCATGCGCAGGGCAGGCCCGACGCGTCGACGCCGACGGTCACCCGGATCACCTGGCTCGCCTCCGACCACACGCCGCAGATGTCGGGCGCGGACGCCAGCGGCGTCACCGGTCGCGTGACCGCCTACCTCGAGAAGCAGTGGCCCGGCGTCCAGCACGAGATCGTCTTCGCCAATGCCAAGCGCAGCTGGCAGATGATCGAGAACGGCGAGGAGGTGTGTCGCGCCAACGTGGTCCGAACGCCCGATCGGGAGAAGGCCGCCTACTTCATCAACACGCAGCTGACGCCGCCGCCCGGCCTGATCGTGCGGCGCGACAAGCTCCCGCGCGTGCCGCGCAACGCCGCCGGCGAGGTGCAGCTGTCCCGGCTGCTGGCCGATCGCGGCCTGCGCGGCGCGCTGATCGACGGCCGCAGCTACGGGCCCGTGCTCGATGAGATGCTGGCCGCCCGCCCGGTCGACAGCACGGTCTCGCTCTACTCGCCCAAGGACTTCGGCGCGCGCGTGCTGCAGATGCTCAGCCTGGGGCGCGCCGATTACTCGGTGGAGATGGACATGGCGCTGGTCATGGCCGGCAATCCGGACGACCTGGTCAGCGTGCCGATCCATGGCGCCAGCGACCTGGTGATGGCCGGCATCGCCTGCCCGCGCACGCCGTGGGGCCTCGCCGCGATCCGCGGCATCGACAAGGCCTACGGCCGTCCCGAGGGTGCCGCCAACCTGCGCCAGGGCCTCATGCGCTGGATCACGCCGGAGACCAAGGCCCATTACGCGGCCCGCTTCGACGCGTTCTATCGCGAGCGGTCCAAGCCTTCGCGCATCGATCCCTGAGAGCGCGGATCCGGTCGGCTCAGGCCTGGCGTTCGACGCGGTTGCGTCCGCCGTCCTTCGCGCGATAGAGCGCCTGGTCCGCGCGGCCGAGCAGCTCTTCCGCCCGCAGGTCCTCGAGGCGCAAGGCGGTCACGCCGAAGCTCGCCGTGAGCGCCGCCGGCGGCGCGCCCGGCTGGAGTTCCAGCCCGCTGACCTCGATGTGGTGCCGCAGCCGCTCCACCAGGTGGGTCGCGTCTTCCAGCGAGGTCTGCGGCAGCAGCAGCCCGAACTCCTCGCCGCCCAGACGTCCCAGCAGGTCCTGCTTGCGCACGATCTGCGCGCACAGCTGCACCAGGCGGCACAGCGCGGCGTCGCCGCGCGCATGGCCCAGCGTGTCGTTGATGCGCTTGAAGTGGTCGACGTCCATCATCACCAGCGACATTTCCAGGCCATAGCGCCGGCTGCGCGCGAGTTCCGCCTCCGCGTGCTCCAGGAAGCAGCGCCGGTTGGCCGCGCCGGTCAGCGCGTCCGTCGTGGCCAGCCGCTGCAGCTCGATCTCCAGCCGCTTGCGATCGGTGAAATCGACCAGCGTGCTCAACACCGATGCCGCGCCGTCGTACACCACCGGCACCATCGACAGCAGCATCCACAGCTCGCTGCCGTCGGCCGCCAGCAGGCAGACCTCCTCGCCCTGCAGGCGGCCCTGCTCCTTGAACTTCAGCTGCATGCGGTCGCGCTCGCCGGGCTCGCGGTAGAAGCTGATCGCGGGCTTGCCGACCAGCTCGTCCAGCGTCCGCCCCGCGATCGACGCCGACGGCCCGTTCGCGTAGACGATCAGCGCGTCGCGTTCGCGCGTCACGACCATCGGGATCGGCGCGTGGTCCAGCACCGCGCGCAGGCGTTCCTCGCTGTCGGCGAGCTCGCGGGTGCGCTGCGCGACGCGGCGCTCCAGGCTGGTGTTGAGCTCCTGGAGCTCGGCCACCAGCCGCGCGTTGTCCACCGCGTTGACGACGTTGGCGCAGAGCAGCTCCAGGAAGCTCACGCGCCCCTCCGTGAACACGCCCGCCGCCGCGGCGTTCTCCAGGTACAGCGCGCCCACCGTCTGCCCCTGCTTGAGCAGCGGCAGCGCCAGCACCGAGCGCGGCGGCGCGGCATGACGCTGGAAGTAGTCCTCCATCGTCGCCAGGCCGCGCGCGTCGACGATCAACTCGCGCCGGCCGTCGCGCAGCACGCGACCCATCAGCGCGAGCGGCAGCTGTTCGCCGGCGTTCTCCAGCGGCAGTTGCTCGAGCAGGTGCAGGCGCGGCAGTTCCCCGAGCGTCGCCTCGGCCTGCAGGACCCAGCGCGAAGCGCCGGAGCTGCCGCTCGCCAGCACGATCGCCGCGCGTTGCGCACCGGCGTTCTCGGCGACCACCTCCAGCAGCCGGCGCAGCAGCCGCGGCAGATCCGGCTGACTGCTGATCGCCTGCACGGCCTTGGTCAGCGTGCTGAGGTCGGCGGCATCGGCGCGGAGGTCGAGGACCTCGGCCGCCGGGCCGGGCGATGCGGCGTCGTCTTCGAGCGGCAGGTTCAGCGCCCCGCCCGCGAGCGCCGTCACGCCCCAGTCCTTCCAGGCTTGATGCAGGCGCTGGCGCGCCCGGTCCGCACGCGAGGACGCGCGCTCGCGCCACGCGTCGACCTGTGCCCGCAGCACCGCGGCCCGGTCGAGCGGCGTGCCGTGCGGCCCGTCGGCGGCTTCCAGTGCCAGGGTCAGCAGCCGGTCGATGTCTTCCTCCGGCGCGCCCGACAGCATCGCCTGCTGCGCTTGCAGCAGCGCCACGCGGTCGTGCAGATGGCCCGGTCCGGCGTCCGCCCAGCGTCGCAGCCGCTTCAACGCGTCGTCCTCGAGCGCGAGGTCACGCGGGCCGCCCGCGAGGGCCACGCGTTGCGCCGCCCAGGCCGCGATGAACAGCCACAGCGATTGCGCATGCATGCCGCGTCCGGCCGCGAACAGCGCGCGGGCCTCGAGGGCGAGTCGCAGCGCGGGTCCTGGCCGGTCGGCGACGAAATGCAGCACCGCCTGCCAGCCGTGCAGGAACATGAGGCCCGTCTGGTCCTGCCGCTCGCCGTAGGTGCGCGCGAACGCCTCGACGCCGTCGACGTTGTCCTCCGGCAACCGCGGTTGACGCAGCGCGCGCACCAGGCCGAGCAACGCGTCCTCGTAGTCCGCCGCGACGGGCTGGCGCATCGCGCGCAGGCGCTGGCCGTGCGCGACCAGTTGATCCTCGAGCGCCGGCAGCGGCATCCCGGACAGCAGCGCATGCACGTCGTGCACATACAGGCCCAGGCCCGCATGCCGCAGGTTGCCGAATTCCAGGCCGTTGAGATGCGTGCGCATCAGGCCGTCCATGCTCACGCGCAGTCCCTGCACCCAGTGGCTCAGGAAGGCGTGGAAGGAGAAGCCCGCATGCGCGAAGACCTGCATCCAGCCGTGCCGCTCGACCAGCGCCGTCGACATGCGGCCCAGGTCGTGGGCGAAGCGGTAGTCGCCAAGGAATTCGGCGCACATCAGCCCCAGCACCGAGTACGCCGACAGCGCCTGCGGCACATGGCCGTGGTCGACCATCAGCCGGACCTGGAACAGCGTCAGCAAGGGCAGCAGGGCCGGCCGCACGATGTAGGCGGCGGCAGTCATCTTGGCGGCGATCGAGATCAGCAGCAGCCGTTGCTCGTCGCGCATCGGTCCGCGCGCGGCCAGCGTGTCCAGGCCGATGCCGGCGATCTCCTGCTGGAGGTCGGCCAACAGCTGCATGACCTGCGCCATCGCGTCGGGGCCGCCGGCGCGCGGCAGCTCCGCGCCGAGCAGCAGGAAGAGTTCCAGGCCCAGGTCGACGGTCTCCGCCAGGCGGCCCTGCGCGTAGAAGGCCTCCATGCGGACTTCGAGCAGACGGGCGCGCTGGGCGTTGTCCCCGGCGTCGGCGAGCGCCGATTCCAGCAGCGCGTCCATGCGCGACGGGCGTCCGGCGAGGTAGGCCATCCGCGCCGCGTGGTGCAGCCAGGCCGCGCGTTCGGGCGAGCAGGGCGCCAGCTCAAGCGCGAGCTCGGCGTAGTCGGCGGCGGGTTCGAACGCGGCGGCGTCCATCGCCTGGCGCGAGGCCTGGGCGTTGAATCCGGCCAGCGCGAGACGCTCGGCCTCGTGGTGGGTCTCGCGGAGCAGCAGGCGCGATGCGTTGAGGTGATGCAGCACGGCATAGGGCAGCGGCGCATCCGGGCTGGCCGCGTGGTGGCTGTCGCGCAGCAGGCGGCCGATGCGCAGCTGCAGCGCCGGTCGCTGGTCGGCCGCGATGCGCTGCAGCGCCGCCTCCTGCACGCGGTCGTGCGCGAAGGCATAGCGCACCGATTCGCTGGCCTGTCCTTGCAGCTGGGGCGCGTAGCGGTACAGCGCACTCGCCGGCACCAGCAGCTGCGCCTGCAGCGCCGGCAGCAGGTCGATGGCGAGCGCCTCGGCGGGTGCGTCCACGGCGGTGGCCAGGCTGTCCAGGCTGAAACCGGCACCGAGCAACGCGGCGACGCTCAGCGCCTGGCGCGTGGCGTCCGGCAGGCGTTCGAGCTGCTGCAGCATCAGCGCGACGACGTTGTCCGCCGTGCGCGTCGCGGCGATCCGCTCCAGCGCGAAGTCCCAGCGCTGTGCCGCGGTGTCGTGGTGGATCAGGCCGCGACGGACCAGGTCCTCCAGCAACCGGCGCAGGAAGAACGGATTGCCCGCCGTGCGGGTCTGGCACAGGCGGGCCAGCTCGCACAGGCCGGCGTCGTGCGCGTCCGGGTCCCGATGCAGGCTGTCGGCCAGCAGGTGCCGCGTGTCGTCGAGTCCCAAGGGGCCCACACGCAAGGGCATGAAGCGTTCGCCCAATTGCTGTCGCAGTTCCGCGAGTTCCTGCGCGATCGGATGCCCTGGCGGAATCTCGTTGTCGCGATACGCGACGACGAACAACGTGTGGCGCAGCGTCGCGTCGTGCAGGCACTCGCGCAGCAGGCGGCGCGACGCGCGGTCCGCCCATTGCCAGTCGTCGAGGAACAGCGTCTGCGGCTCGCCTTCCCGGGCCAGCGCGGCGAAGCCCTGACTGACGGCGCGCAGGAAGCGGTTCTCCGATTCGGCCGGACCGACCGGCATCAGCGGCGTGTCCAGCGCCAGCAGCGGCGTCATCTCCGGCAGGGCCTGCGCGAGCAGCGCCGCATTCGCGCCCAGGCGCTCGCGCAGCCGCTCGCGCCAGACCGACTGCTGCGGCGCGGGCAGGGCCAGGACTTGCGCCGCGCGCTGCAGCAGCAGATGCAGCAGCGGTCCGTAGGGACGGTCCTGCCCGTACTGGTTGAACTTGGCCGCCGCGAAATGCCCGCGCTGGGCCAGCAGGCTGCGCTGGGCCGCCAGCACCAGCGCGGTCTTGCCGATGCCCGAGAAGCCCGCCACCGCCACCAGCCCGGCACCGCCGGCTTGTCCCGAGGCCGCGTCCTCGCACGCCTGGCCGAGTTGAGCCTGCGCGATGTCGCGCCCATACAGGCGTCCGCTCGGCTGGAAGCGCACCGCGGCGTCGCCCTGGCCGGGCTCGAACCCAGGAAGGCCGCGCCCCTGTTCGAGCGCGGCCTGGCAGAGCTGCAGGTCGTGACGCAGCGCCTGGTGGCTCTGGTAGCGGCCTTCGGGCTCCTTGTGCAGGCAGTGCGCGACGACCTGCGCCAACGGCGCGAAGACCTGGTGGTTGCGCGTCGTCGCCATGGGCGCCGCCAGCGCCAGGTGCGCATGCACGGCGCGGGCGGGATCGTCGATGCTGAACGGCGGCGCGCCGGTCAGCGCCTCCAGCAGCGTCGCGCCCAGGCTGTAGAAATCGGCGCGGTAGTCGACATCGCGGCTCATCCGGCCGGTGAGCTCGGGCGCGAGCGTCGCGAGCGAGGCTTCGATCAGTTCGGCGCGCTGGACCAGTGGCCGCTCGCGTTCGATCTCCGCCGCCAGGCCGAGGTCCGCGATCAGCGCCTTGCGTGCTTCCCGGCCCGCGCCGGGGAGCAGCACGACCTGACCCGGTCCGAGGTTGCGATGGATCAGCCGCTGGCCGTGCAGGTGCTGGAGGCCCTCGACCAGGTCGAGCGCGATCTGGATCAGTTCGTCGTTGTCCAGCGTGCCGCGCTGCAGGCGCTGACGCAGCGTTTCCGCCCCCAGGTCCGGCAGGCGCAGGGCCGCCCGGCGGTCATGCTCGACCAGCGCCAGCGGGCGCAGCACGAAGGCAGCATCGAGGCGCTGCGCGATCTCGAATTCCCGGCGCAGCCGGGCGACCGTGGTCGGGTCGGCGCGGGGATCGCGCAGCCGCTTGATCAGCGCCGTGCCGCCCTGGCCATCGTCGACCTGGACGATCTCGCTCCGGCGGCCCTGGTGAAGCATGCGCTCCAGCGGTCCGGCCCCAGGATCGGTCGCCTCCCACGCTCGTCTGTCCGTCATCCCATCCGCTCTCTGTTGTTCGCGAACTGTAACGGCTGGCCGTGGCCATCTCGTCCGCACCCCACCTGAACAACACGATCACGGCGAGGACGCATGAGAAAGCGACAGTTCGAAGCAGCCCGGACAGATATGCCGCTGCTCCGACGAGGCGCAACGACCGATGCCTTGATCACATTGACCGACTGAAGCTATTGCCCTCCAACTCGCTTCCGCAAAGAGTGTGCGCCCCCTTTGTTTTTTAGTGGAGCTTTGCGAATGACCCGTTCTACTGACGGCCGCCTTCCTCGTTGGACCGGTGCCGCGCTTGGCGGCGTGCTGCTGATGGGCTTGCTGGGTGGCTGTTCCTCCGGCCAATGGCTGCGCGAAGGCGCTTCGCCGGTGGACACCGATCGCGACCTGTTCGACTGCGAGCGCGAAGCCGCTCGCATGTATCCGCCGTCGATCACCAGCAGCTCGCAGTTCGGAGCGTCCACCACCGAAAGCAAGAAGTGCACGAAGAAGGGCGATACCACCGACTGCAAGACCACTACCACGCCGGCCTACACGCAGATCATCGATGCGAACGATGGCCGGCGATATCAGGCGCAGTCCTCGTGCATGCGCGGCAAGGGCTACTACTGGCGGGAAGACCGCTGAGCCCTCAGCTGCCGTACTTGATCGAGCAACCGTAGGGCTTGGTGCTGGCGTGCGTGATCTTCTTGCCGGCGGCCAGCTCGCTCAAGGCGGTCTTCACATAGGGATCGGCCTTGGCGATGTCGTCCGCCTTGGCGGTCGCGATGCTGTCGATGCCGCCCTTGTAGACCAGCACGCCTTGCGGATTGACGATGAACAGGTGCGGCGAGGTCTGCGCTCCGTAGGCCTTGCCCAACTGGCCGCTCGGATCCAGCAGCACCTGCGTCGGCGCCGAGCCGCGGTCCTTGTTGAGCTTGATCGCCGTCGCCCCGTCGACATGGCCCTGCTGGCCCGGCGCCGACGAGATCACCTGCAGCCATACGACGCCTTGCGCCGTCGCTTCCTTCTGCAACGCGGGGATGTTGCCGCTGCCGTAGTGCTTCTTCACGAAGGGGCAGTCGTGGTTGGTCCACTCGAGCACCACGGTCTTGCCCTTGTAGCTGTCCAGCGTGACCGTCTTGCCGTCGGCCGTCGTCGCGCTGAAGGCGGGCGCGGGCTGGTCGATCTGCGCCTGCGCATGGGCCAGGCCGCCGAACGTCATCGTCGCCGCGAGGGCGGCGCCGGCCAGCACGGCGCGGCGCGACAGCGCGCCACGGAGGGACGAGGTCGTGGAAATCATCGGGAAGTTCATGACAGGGTCTCCAGGATGAAACGGCGATGCGCCGGGAAAAAACCAGGACGAGCCAGGACGAGCCAAGGGCCGGGACAGCCTCAGGACGTGCCGGCCCGCAGGGCCGTGGTGACGATGCCGGGCGTCAGCAACTGCGGCAGCACCTGAGCGCCGTTGCCCGTTCCGGCGGGATAGAACAGGTACAGCGGAACGCCGCTGCGGTCGTGCTGCTTCAGCAGCTCGGTGATGCGCGGATCCTGGCGCGTCCAGTCGCCCTTGAGGTAGGTCACGCCTTGTTGCTCGAAGGCCTGGCGCACCTCGTCGGTGGACAGGGCCACGCGCTCGTTCACCAGGCAGGTGATGCACCACGACGCCGTCAGGTTCACGAACACCGGCTTGCCCTGCGCACGCAGCTGCGCCAGGCGTTCCGGGGTGTAGGGCTCATGGTCGAGCGAGGCGGCCATCGGCGATCGGTTGCCCGACGACTCGGCGACCGCCGGCGCCGCGCTGTCCAGCGACGACAGCGCCGGCACCAGCGCGGCCGTCCCGATCAGGCCCGCCAGCGCCACGCCGCCGCCGGTCCATTGCCAGCGCATCGAAGCACCGCGGCTCACCGAGCGGGCCCAGGCCGCCAGGGCCAGCAGGCCCATGCCTCCGAGCGCGACCAGCACGCCCATCGGTCCGGCCTGCTGGGCGATCACCCAGACGAGCCAGATGGCCGCCGCGAACATCGGGAACGCGAGCGCCTGCTTGAGCACTTCCATCCACGCGCCCGGACGCGGCATGCGACGTTGCAGCGCCGGCCACCAGGCCAGTGCGAGATAGGGCAATGCCAGCCCCAGGCCCAGCGACAGGAACACGGCCATCAGCTCGATCGCCGGCTGGGCCAGCGCATAGGCCATCGCCGCGCCCATGAACGGCGCGGTACAGGGTGTGGCGACGACAGTCGCGAGCACGCCGGTGAAGAAGCTGCCGGCGAGTCCGGACTTGCTCGCCAGGCCTTGCCCGACGCCCGCCAGGCCGGCGCCGATCTGCAGTTGGCCCGTCAGCGACAGGCCCATGACGAACATCAGCCAAGCCAGGAGCAGCACGAACACGGGCGAGTGGAACTGGAAGCCCCAGCCCACGCTGCCGCCGGCGCCGCGCAGGGCCAGCAGCACGAAGCCCAGCACCGCGAACGCGGCCAGCACGCCGACGGTGTAGGCCAGCCCTTGACGCCGGTGTTCGCCGGCATTGCCGTGCAGGAAACCCAGCGCCTTGATCGCCAGCACCGGGAACACGCAGGGCATGAGATTCAGGATCAGCCCGCCGACCAGCGCCAATCCCATCGCGGCCCACAGGCCGAGGTCGGTTCCTGCTCCGGGGCTGGAACCCGCGGCGGCAAGGCGATCGCCCGCCGACGTCGCGTTCACCGGCGAAGTCGTCGCGGTCGCGGGACTGCTGGTTGTCACGGCCCCCGTGACCGCCATGTTGACTTCCCACGCCTGGCTGTCCACCAGCAGCAGGCCGTTCAATGGCTTGCCCGCGATGGCTGGCTCGTCGCCGACTGGCACGCGCAGGCGCCAGTCGCTGCCTGTGCGATCGAGCTGCGGCTTGGCCGCGTGCTGGATTCGGCCCCAGTCGTCCGGCATGAACAGCGCTTGCCTGAGGTCGGCCTGCGCGGTGATGGGCCAGGTCACCAGCAGGTCCTTGCCTTCGAGGCGAGCCGATGCCGTGAAGGGCGCCTTGCGGGGCAGGGCAGCGCGGGCGTCGATCAGTGCCTTCGCATCGGGCGAGTCCTTTGTCGCGGCACCGACCGGGAGCGAGAGTGACAGCGTCGCTTGTTGCGGGATGCATTCCTCGCGGCAGACGAGCCAGGTGGCATCGGCGGTCAGGGAGGCGGTCGACCCGGGGGTCAGGTCTTGAGGGAGTGTGATCTCGGTCAGCAGCAGGACCTGGTCTTCGTAGCCGTAGTTGGTGATGGGGCCGACGTCGAAGCGTTTCGGTGCGGGCCAGAGGATGTTGCTGGCGCTGGCGCCCTTGGGCAGGGTCCATTCGATGCTGGTGGGTTGTCCGGAGTCACCGGGGTTTTTCCAGTACGTGTGCCAGTGAGGCGCGATGCGTTGCTCGAGTGCGAGAAGCAGGGTCTGACCGGGCGTCACCTGCGAGGAGGCGCTGATCAATCGCACCTGGACTTCGTCGGTGGCGGACCGGTCCGAGGCTGCGACGGCGGGAGTGGCGTTCAGCGTGGGCAGCGCGAACATGAGCGCGAGCGTGGCGATCGACGCCAGCTTCCGCGCGGCCGGCTGCATGGCGGGCAGGGGGGACGGGTGCTTCGTGAGCGGGGCATGCATGGGCGCGATGCTAGGCAATGGGCTCGACCCTCACAAGGCGTCGGCTTCCGTGTTTCCTTACTTCCGGGATTCGGAGAAACCGGAATGGCGGTCCTCTGTGAATCACGCGCTCCGTGATTCCGCGATGGATGGCTACCGGCCTTGGTCGTCGAGACGAGGGGAAGTCAGCGAGTGGGGATGGGGCCGGAATGGGGCGAGGGGGTCCTGGAGGGAGCCCCCTCGCCCCGTGGAGAGCCCGCGCTTGGCCGACCGGGGTCTGGAACCTCCGAAACCGCCTCAAAAAAATGCGCAGAGCCTGACAAGCCCTGACACCTTTCGCCCGAGGCGCACGACGACAACACGCCGGAAACGAGCGAAAAAATGCGGAGACCCTGACACTCCCTGCCAGGGCCTCGAAACGCTCAGCCGTTCGGAAGGTCCGGCTGTCGACTCAGCGGGTGGTTTCCCCCGACCAGACGCGCATGATCCGGTAGGGCGGGGTGCCGCCGTCGTCCGTGCCGCTGAATGCAGGTGTCTTGTGGAGCTGGTTGACCGAGATGTACAGCCAGGGCGAGTCGCTCAGGTGCACGCTGTCGGGCCAGTCCAGGCGTGCGTCGCGGACCAGCGGCACAAGCTTGCCGTCGGGGCCGAGGCGATCGATGCCGCCTTCGTTCACGTTGGTGAAGAAGTGGTGGCCGCGCGCGTCGGTAGCCGCGCCGTCGGAGACCGGTTTGGGGCCGATGCGTCGGATCGCTGCCGCGGTGGTGGTGTCATCGACGCCGGAGCGCAGCAGTTTCGCAGGGACGGCGTACCAGTTCCGGCCATTCATCGCGCCGAAGAACACTGTCTCGTGGTTGGCGGACAAGGTGATCGGATTGACCGCCACGCTCGCGGGCTTACCTTGGAACTGGATCGGTTTGCCGCCGATGGTCATCACGGCATCGGGCTCGGCCTGGAGCGAGGCATGGCCACTGAACCGGCGTGCGCGACCGGTGGCGATCTCGACGGCGATCAGGCCTGGATTGGCGATGTCGGCCAGGTAGATCCAGCCGGCGCGGTCGTCCACGACCAGGTCCTGGACGAAGCTGCCCTTGGGGGCGATCTCCTGAGGAAGTTCGATGCGATGGACCTGCCGTCCCGTGGGGGCGTCGAAGGCCCACAGGCGGGTCTTGCCGAGGTTCAAGCCCATGTCGACGATCCAGACGCGGCCCCGGCCATCCAGGGTGATGCCAAGCGGGGAATCGATGCGGTCGTCGCTCGCGGCGGCGGTCCCGCGCTGAAGTGTGGACGAGGGCCAGGGCTTGTAGCTGTCCCGGCCGGTGATCTCGATCAGCTGGGCCTCGGCGGCAGCGCCGAGCGGATGGACCGTGGCGAAAAGACGGCCGTTCGGCCCGGGGGTCACGTTGCCGGGACGGATCGGCAGTTCCGCGACCACTTCCAGCTGGCCGGTGGTCGCCGCGGTCGCGGGAGGCACCAGCGCAGGCGCCATGGCGGCGCTCAATGCCAGGCTGCCCCCGACGGCACCGAGCGTGCGGCGGATGCGGTGCGTGAGTGTGTTCATGCGTTCCTCGTTCAGGAGTCGGTCTTGAAGGAACGCAGTGTTCCGCCCATCCGACTTTCAATGAAGAGGAGAACGATTGAACCTATTTCAATCCATGATTGAAGATGACGTTCTCGATCAGACCGAGAACGACCACTCCAGGATGCTCGCCCGTTCGGGTCGGCGCTCACGCGCGGCGCGGGCCCGGGCGGCCTCGACCCAGCGCTTGGCCAGCGGGAACGGACCGAATCCGGATTCCGTGTTGATGTGTCCGACCAGCCCGATGTTGCTGTAGCTGCTGCCCCAGCGCGTCGCCCAGCGCAGCGCGCTCGACGCGCTCATCCACGGATCGTTCTGGCTGGCGATCAGCGCCGTCGGGCGACCCAGGCGCTGGTGCGGCAGACTCTCCGCCAGGCCGAACTTGTCCGGCTCTGCCGGCGCCACCAGCAGCGCCTCGCGCACCGGCGAATCCGGATGGCGCTGCAGGTGATGCGCCAGCGCCAGGCAGCCGAAGCTGTGCGCCACCGCGATCCACTCGCCGGGTCCGGCGTTCTCGATCCGCGCGTGGATGCGATCGGCCCATCGTTCGAGATCCGGCTGGCTGAAGTCCCGTTGCCGCACCCGGTGGGCGTCACGGTACTGCTGTTCGAGCCAGCTCTGCCAATGGGCCGGTCCACTGTCGTGCAGACCCGGGATGATCAGCAGCCGCGGTTCCGCGCTGCCGGTGCGCTGTGCCGCGCGATGTGGGTAGAGCGCCATGGCGGTCTCCTGCGGATCGGCGGGTGGACGTTCACAGGGTCGCGATCGACACCTCGGTGGACTTCACCAGCGCGACGACTTCCTTGCCGACCGTCAGGTTGAGTTCCTTCACCGAGCGCGTCGTGATGACCGAGGTGACGATCAGTCCCCCGGCGGTCTGCACGTCGACCTCCGACACGACCGGGCCTTCGACGATTTCCTTGATGGTGCCGCGGAACTGGTTGCGGACATTGATGGCGGTGATGCTCATGCGAGGGACTCCTGAAATGATGGGGACGAGCTTAGGCAGCCGCGCTCATTTGCCGAACGAAGCCCTTGATGAATCGACATGCGGTCGCCGCATAACGGAGCGTGCGACGGCAGGGCAGGGGAGCGGCTGTCCGGCATCGGTTAAGCCCAGGTAAATCCCGGGCCGTTGCTGCGCGATGCGCCCGGTTCGCGCCGCCACGCGGGAATCTCCGTTGATGGCTGTCACGACGCCCCATGCACAATCCGCCATCCCCTGCCGGCAGCTCGCCGGCGCCTCGTTCGACATGGGTTTCCTGTCATGACCAAATCGTTTGCGCGCGGCCTCGCCGCGCTGTCGCTCCTGGCGGCGTGCTGCGGCCAGGCCCTCGGATTCGGGGCTGTCGGCCACAACACCGTCGGTGAAATCGCGGCCCAGTTGATCAAGGGCCATCGTGCCGAGGCCGAGGTCCAACGGATCCTGGGTCCGGTCTCGCTGCGCGACATCGCCGTGTGGGACGACTGCGTGAAGGGCATCGATACCGGCAACGACTTCAAGTACGCGGCGACCGGCCGCTTCGCCGAGTGCGCGGTGTTCGAGAACAACGCCGAGGAAGAGGCCCGGATGCGCGACTACGTGAAGCGCAACTTCGAACAGTGCCAGCCCAAGCCGGGCGAGGAGTCCTGCAACAAGCAGTACCACTACGCCAATGTCGCCATCCAGCGGGGTCGATACGTCGCGGGCGCGATCGGCACGAGCGATCACGACATCGTGCCGGCGCTGAAGGCGGCGATCCTGTTCCTGAAGAGCGGCAAGCAGACCCCGCCGATGGACTTCAACGAGCGCGACGCGCTGGCGCTGGTCGTGCACGCGCTGGGCGACATGCATCAGCCGCTGCACATGGGCTCGCTGTACCTGGACGCGGACGGCAAGCCGTACGACCCGGACCAGCAGGGCGCGGATCCGCTGACGCACACGGTCGGCGCCAACGCCATCACCTTGCCGAAGCCGGATGGCACGCCGGGCGGCAACCTGCACAGTTTCTGGGACGGACTGCCAGGCCGCCTGAGCAGCGAGCAGCTCGCCGCGATGCCCGCGTTGGCGAAGAACGTGACGCCGGCGACCGGCAATCCGGACGAGTGGCCGGTGCAATGGGCCAGCGAGTCGCTGCTGGGCGCCCGCGATGCGTTCGAAGGCATGAGCTTCGGTGCCCGCCAGCAGAGCCTGCGCGGCCCGCGCTGGCTGGCCACGCCGCCGGCGGGTTACGAAGCCCGTAGCCTCGAGCAGACCCGGTTGAATGTCATCAAGGGCGGCGCCCGCCTGGCGCAGATGCTGGAGAGCATCTGGCCGGACAAGAAGTGATCGCTGCCGTCTCTTTCCGGCCCCTCAGGAAGCCTCGCCGTTGCGGGGCTTTTTTTCGTCCTGACCGTCGATTTGTCTTGATGGCGGGCCTGTGCACAACCCTGGGGACTAGCGTTGAACAACTGGCAGCTTGTCCACACCGGTTCCGCGCTCGCGGAAGTTGTTGTCTCGCCGTCCCTGGGTTGCCCCGGGTTCGGCCCACACGGTTGCTCCGCGCGCAAGTCCTTGTTCCGTCAGGCGATTTGAGGCTTGTCCACAGAAACCGGCAAACACCTACCAATACGACCAAGGAGATATTCAATACAAGAAGATAAGAAAAGCGAGCGTGTCACACTCTCGGAATGTCTGCTTTTCCTGCTTCCCTGTTCACCGCCTCGGCGGGGTTCGAATCGGCGTGTCAGATCGACGCGCTCCCTCCCGGGCACCGCTCCCGCGGCCTGCACGGCCACAGCTATCTGGCCACCGTCCGCGCCGAGCTGCCCGCCGGCTGGGCGCCATTCCCCGGCGGCGAGGTCGGCGCGCTGCGCGACTGCCTTGAGCGCTGCATCGCGCCGTTGGACCACGCGCTGCTGAACCACCACATTCCGCAGCCCACCGACGAAAACATCGCCCGCTGGATCCGGCAGCGCCTCGAGTCGGAGTTCAAGGTGCCCGGCATCACCCAGGTCGGGATCCAGAGCACCTCGAATTCCGGTGTCGACCTGGACGCCAACGGCCACGCCCATGTCTGGCGCCGTTACCGCTTCCAGGCCGCGCACCAGTTGCCCAACGTCCCGATGGGTCACAAGTGCGGTCGCATGCATGGCCACGGCTTCGAGCTGATCCTGCATGCCAACCAGGACCTCGGCGAGCGCGACCTGAGCATCGACTACGACCACCTCGACGATCTCTGGGCGCCGTTCCACGCGCAGCTGAACTACCAGTGCCTGAACGAGATCGAAGGCCTGTCCAATCCGACCAGCGAGCTGATCTCGTCCTGGCTGTGGGAACGGCTGAAGCCTCAGCTGCCGGAACTGAGCTGGGTCACCGTCTACGAGACCGGCTCCAGCGGTGCCAACTTCGACGGCGAACGCTACCGGATCTGGAAGGAATTCACCCTCGACAGCGCCGTGAAGCTCCAGCGCGCACCGACCGGGCATCCGCTGGCCGGCATCCACGGCCACACCTTCACGTTGCGGCTGCACCTGGGCGCGCCGCTGGACCAGGTCTACGGCTGGGCAATGGACTTCAGCGACGTGAAGCTGCTGTTCGATCCGATCTTCAAGGCCATGGACCACCACCCACTGCACGAGCTCGCCGGCCTCGACGACTCGGACACGGCCAGCCTGGCCGCCTGGGTGCTGGCGCAAGCCAAGGCCCAGTTGCCGCCGCTGGAGCGCGTCGACCTGTACGAGACCCGCGGCAGCGGCGTCATCGTCAGCCACGGTCCGTTCGAGGAGCTGATCCCCGTATGACCTACGCCGTCAAGGAAATGTTCTACACGCTGCAAGGCGAGGGCGCACAGGCGGGACGAGCCGCCGTGTTCTGCCGCTTTGCCGGCTGCAACCTGTGGACCGGGCGCGAGCAGGATCGCGAGAAGGCCGTCTGCAGCTTCTGCGACACCGACTTTGTCGGCACCGACGGGCAGGGCGGCGGCAAGTTCGCGTCGGCCGATGCCCTCGCGCAGGCCATCGACGCAAAGTGGCCCAGGGACGAACAAGGTTGCAAGACCGGCACGCCGTATGTCGTCTGCACCGGCGGTGAACCGTTGCTGCAGCTCGACAGCCCGTTGATCACCGCGCTCAAGGTCCACGGCTTCGAGATCGCCGTCGAAACCAACGGCACACAGCCAGCCCCCGAGGGACTGGACTGGATCTGCGTCAGCCCCAAGGCCGACGCGGAAGTCGTGCTGACCCGGGGCAACGAGTTGAAGCTGGTTTATCCACAGCCCCTGGCCCTACCGGAACGCTTCGCCGACCTGGCCTTCGACCACTTCTTCCTGCAGCCGATGGACTCCCTCCTGCAGAAGCAGAACACGAAGGCGGCCATCGCGTATTGCATGGCCCATCCGCAGTGGAAGCTGTCGATCCAGATGCACAAGGTGGTGGGCATCGACTGACGCCGGCCTGCGGCCAGCGAACAGGTTGTCCCCAGATCCGGCATCGCTAGCGCAGGTCCGGCTGAGCTGTAAAGCCAACAAGGCTGTGGAAAACTTTCTCGCAACCAGCGGGTTCTCCACACCCGGACCCGGTTCCGGTGAGCTTGTTGTCTGTTCATCCATCAGCATCCCGGTGTCTCGCACACAGACTTTTGGTTGCGCCAAGTCGTTGGTTTTGAACGGGAATTTCGAGTTATCCACAGAAGGTGGCCGCCTCTACTAAGACGACCAGAGAGATATATAAAACCTTGATGTTGAAAACAGAGGCAGGAAATTTCTCTTCCGCGTTGCTGTGGGGCGCCTGCAGCGCACACGGCGCTTGAGCGGTGCGCGCCGGGCTTGCACACTGCCGACCCATGGACATCACCGAGCTTCAGCAGCGGCTGCGCGATTTCGCCGCAGTCCGTGACTGGGACCCCTACCTCACGCCGAAGAACCTCGCCATGGCGCTGGTCGTGGAGGCGGCTGAGCTCGTCGAGATCTTCCAGTGGAAGACCGCCGAGGAATCCAGCGCCCTGTCACCCGACGAGCATCGGCATCTGGGCGAGGAAGTGGCCGACGTGCTGATGTACCTGCTGCAGATCGCCGACCGGGCTGGCATCGATGTGCCTGCCGCGGTCGACCGCAAGATCGCGATGAACGCGAAGAAGTACCCCGCCCCGACCGCATGAAGCGCACCATCGCCGTCATCGACTTCGAGACCACCGGCAACTCGCCCCAGGGCGGTGGCCGCGCCACGGAAATCGCCGCCGTGCTGCTGCGCGACGGCGAGATCGTCGGCCAGTACCAGAGCCTGATGAACTCGGGCGCCTGGATCCCGCCGATGATCGAGCGCCTCACCGGCATCAGCAACGAGATGGTGGAGGACGCACCCGATGCCGCCCGGGTCATGCGCGAGGTCGCCGCGTTCACCGAGGGTTGCGGCTTTGTCGCCCACAACTCGAGCTTCGACCGGGGTTTCTGGCTGCACGAACTGGCGCGCGCGGAGGCCTCGCCGCCTGTCGCGCCGGAGTTCGCGTGTACCGTGAAACTGGCTCGCCGGCTCTATCCCGAGTCGCCGAATTGCAAGCTCGGCACGCTCGCCCGCTACCACCGTCTACCGGACAACGGCCGTGCCCACCGGGCGCTCGCGGATGCCTTGACCACGGCGCAACTGGTGCAGCGGATGCAGCGCGACATCGGTGTTGAACTGGCTGAATTTCTCGGCGAACTGAGCGTCGAACACGAGTTGCTGCTGCGATTGCAAGCCGTGGCGCGTCCGCACTGGCACAAGGCAGCGACTGGTTTCGCACGCGACTTCCGGCGCCATCTGCAGGTCTCGCTGGTCTGAAGTTCGCATGTCGTGAACTTGCGGAGGCTTGCTCGCGGCATGCGGACGGCGGCGATCAAGATCAGCAAAACATTTGCTGTCAAGGTGCCCGTTTGGTCGCATTGACTGGGACAATCCCGCCCTTTCCCCGAAATGCGTTTGTTCTCCAAGTATGTCGAGTATTCAGATTCGCCCGGCCACGCTGCGTGATGCCAAGGCCATCGCCCAGATCCAGGTGAGTTCCGCTCAGGACGCGTACAAGGAGTTCTGGCCCGATACCGCGCTCAACGGCCTGTCCGTCGCGCAGCGCCAGGCCTACTGGCGCGAAGCCATCAACATGTGCGAGCCGCAGGTGCTGGTCGCGCACCTGGACAACGAGGTGATGGGCTTCGTCGGTTTCGATCGTTCGCGCGACAAGGGCACGCCCTCGACGACCGGCGAGATCTGGGCCATGTATGCGTCGCCCGCCCATTGGGACAAGGGCGTCGGCCAGGCACTGGTCGAAGCGGCGCAGGAAGGTCTTCAGGAAGAAGGCTGCACCCGCGTCACGCTGTGGACCTACAAGAACAACGAACGCGCGATGCGTTTCTTCGAGATCGCCGGCTTCAAGGCCGAGAACGACAGCGTCAAGGCGGTCGACGTCGAAGGCCGCGCGCTGGAACAGCTCCGCCTGCAGCGTTCGCTGGTCTGACCCCGTGCTGGCGAAGCTGACGTCCAAGAACCAGCTGACCCTGCCGAAGAGCGTCACCGACAAGCTCGGTCCGGTGCAGTACTTCGAGGTACAGCTGCAGGCCGGCCAGGTGTTGCTGACGCCGGTGCGCATCCAGCGCGGCGATGCGGTGCGGGCCAAGCTGGCGGAACTCGACCTGGGTGACGAGGTGGTCGCGCAGGCGATCGCCTTCGCGTCCAAGGCCGCCAAGACCTCCGAGGCGCGCAAGACCGCCGCGCCGGCAAAGTCCAAGACCAAGGCAAAGGGCCGCGTGGTCTCGACGTCCGCCGCCAAGGCGCCACGCAAGGTCACGCGCAAGTCCGCATGAGCCGTCGATCGAGGAAGGCGGCACCGGAGCTCGCCGTCATCGATCCGGCCTGGATCCTGCGCGCGTTGCTGAGCTCCAATGGCGAGGCGCTCGGCCTGCGCCGTGCGTGGCAGCAAGGCCTGATCCGGCCGCTGGTGAGTCCCGATCTCGCGGCGACGCTGATGCGTGCGCTGGCCTGGCCGAAGCTCGCGCTGTCCGACGCCGAGCAGCAGGAACTGCTCGCGGATTTCCTGCCTTATGCGGAGGTCGTGAAACCGTCTCGCGTACAGCGCATGCCAGGTCTTGCCGTGCCGCTGCAGGGGCTCGTCGAACTCGCGTCGCAAGGCGGTGCGTCGCTGCTGCTGTGCGATGACATGGTGCTGTCGGAATGGTCTGCGAACAGTCGCAGCCAGGTGGCCCGGCAACTCTGCACGGTCCATGCGGTGACGGACTGGTTCCAGGTGTTGCCCCCCTCCCAGCGGGACATGTTGCTTTGCTAGATTCCGCGGTCGCATATGGCCAGCTTCCACGATCGCATTCCCAGCAACATGTGGCGCGTGGTGTTCTACGAACGCCGCGGCAATCGCGTCCACCTCGACCGCACCGGGCCCTGGCTCCCGGAGAAATCCCATGCGCGCCAGTGGGCCGACTGGTTCAAGCAGCAGGGGTATCACGTGGCGCTCCAGGATCAGAACGGCGGCCTCGAGAAGCTGCATGTGGGCCTGCCGGGCTGAGCCCGCGCGTTGGCCGGTCCGGGCATGACGCTCACGCCGCGGTACGGAATCCCTGACGTTCCAGCGCCCATCCGTCGGTGGGGGCCGCGTGGCTCTGGACACGCACGGTGCTCAGTCGCTTGCTGGCCGCACGTTGCACCAGTTGCTCGGCCTGCTCGGGGGTCAGTTGTTGCGCGAAGCGCGACCAGCGCTTCTGCAGCAGCGGATCCTGCCAGGCATCCTCCAGCGCCCAGCGGATCTCCATCGGATCCGTGAGCGACTGGCAGCGCAGCACGCGCGGCACCAGCGCCAGCACGAACTTCGAGAAATCGGCGCGCTGCTGGTCGGCCATCAGCGATTCGAGGCGCGTGAGGCGCTGGCTCCAACCCGGCGTCGCCAGCTGCCGCGTGACCAGGGCCTGCAGCGCCTGGACCGGATTGAACATCCGCAGCCGGTTCGGCGGCAGCACCAGCAGCGGCAGCTGGGCCGCCAGTTCATGCGACATCGGTGTCACGAAGCTCGTCAGGATCGCCAGGCGCTCCCAGGCGTCGGCGTTCAGGCCGCCGGCCATCGTCATCGGCCCCTGGCGCAGGCTCTGGGCCATCGCCCAGCATTGCTGCCAGCCACGGTCCAGCTTCGCGATGTTGGCTGCGTGGCTCATCAGGGCCAGGTTGCCGGCCGCATAACCGGCATCGTCGCGCACCCGGTCGATGGAGCGCCGTTGCGGGTGATCCTGTTCGTCGCTGAACGCCAGCCGGCTGATCGGGCAGTGCGTCGTGTCGAGCTGCTGCAGGTAGTTGGGCGTGACGAGCAGCGTCTCGAAGCTGCGTCCGCGCTGCCAGGCATGCAGGCGCAGCGACAGCCACAGCTGTGTATGACGGTGCGACTTCAGCGTGCGAGCGCCGAAAGTGGCCCGACCCAACTGCCAGCCCTGCTGCAGCGGGGACTGACGGAACAGGTGGTCGACCGGCGGGGTCAGGCCGTGATGGGCATGGTCCCAACCGAGTTCGAAGCCCACGCGCTCGTGGCTGGAGCTGTCGCTGCCGGGCGTCGGATCGTCCATGGCGTCGCCCACGCTCATCGGCAGGGGCAATTGCTGGAGGGCGATGTCGTCGGCGTGGCGGTGGATCGTGGCGACCATGAGGTTCTCCTTGAAGGCTTGGAAACCGGGACCTGGGACAACTGCTTCAGGCTTGGGATCCAGTATTCGCGGGAGGTGGCTCATAGAATGAGCCACACAGAAACCAGTAGACAGAAAGTAGTTGTCGAAAGCTCAAATCTGTCAGGAGAGCCCTTGCGTGGACCGCACTGAACGTTTCTACAAGATCGAGATGCTGATCCGCAGCCGCGGCTGCGTGAGCTTCGCCGAGATGCGCGAGCTGCTGGAGGTGTCGCCGGCGACGCTCAAGCGCGACCTCCAGTACCTGCGTGAGCGGATGGATGCGCCGATCGAGTACGACGCCGCGGAGAACGGCTACCGTTTCGGCCAGCAGTGGCGCGGCCAGCGCCATGAGCTGCCGGGCGTCTGGTTCAGCGAGAAGGAGCTGCACGCCCTGCTGACCATGCACCAGATGATGGCGGGGCTCGACGAGAACGGGCTGCTCAGCCGCCACTTGCAGCCGATGCTGGACAAGCTCACCGGCATGCTGGGCGGCGACGAGGCTGAGGCACAGGAGATGACACGACGGATCAAGCTGATCTCGACCGCCCGGCGGCGCGTGCCGTCAGAGCATTTCGAGACGGTGGGGAGCGCGGTGGTGAAGCGCAAGCGGCTGAAGCTGCGCTATCGCAAGCGCGCTGCCGGCGGCGGATCGGTCAGCGAGCGGGAGGTGTCCCCGCAGCGGCTGGTGCACTACCGCAACACCTGGTACCTGGACGCGTGGTGCCATGCCAGCGACGGGCTGAGACGTTTCGCGCTCGATGCGATGGAGGATGCGGCGGTGCTCGAGGACGTGGACGCGCGCAGCCTGCCGCTGAAGGAACTCGAGGGCGAGCTGGACCAGGGCTACGGGATCTTCGCCGGCGGCGATCCGCAGTGGGCCACCGTGATCTTCAGCGAGCAGATCGCCGCCTGGGTGTCGTCGGAGGAATGGCATCCCGCGCAGCGCAGCGAATGGCTGGCGGACGGCCGCTGGCGCCTGGAGCTGCCGTTCGTCGATGCGACCGAGTTGTTGATGGACCTGCTGCGTCATGCGGGGCAGGTCGAGGTGGTGGGTCCGCCAGCCTTGCGCGAGGCCTATGCGAAACGGCTCGTGGGGGCCGCCGCGGCCCTCGGCTGAGGCAACCCCCCTTCGAGGGACCCGTCTGGCGTCAGGAAGGCGCCTGGAAGGCCCCGGGAAGGCGTTCAGGCGCCACCTTTGGATGCGTCCTCGGCGTCCTGCGCCTCGTGACGGGCCAGGCGCTCGCTTTTCCAGTAGACGTCGTCGCCGCCCTTGCCGTCGAGGTTGGCGCGGTTGAGCACGCGCGCCAGCACGAACAGCAGGTCCGACAAGCGGTTCAGATAGTGGCGCGGCGCGGTGTTGATCGTCTCCTGCGCGGCCAGCGTGACGACGGCGCGTTCGGCGCGCCGGGCGATCGTCCGGCAGACGTGGGCGATCGCGGCGCTGCGCGTGCCCGCAGGGAGGATGAATTCCGCCAGGCGGGGCAGGGCGGCGTTGTGGTCGGCCAGCGCCTGGTCGAGGTGGAGCACGGCCGCGTCCTTCAGCAGGCTGTAGCCGGGCATGCAGAGCTCGCCGCCGAGGTTGAACAGTTCATGCTGGATGGTCACCAGCAGGTCGCGGACGTCGTCGGGCAGCGGTTCGGCGAGCAGCACGCCGATCTGGGAGTTCAACTCGTCGACATCGCCCATCGCCTGGACGCGCAGATGGTCCTTGGGGACGCGGGTGCCGTCGCCGAGACCGGTGGTGCCGTCGTCACCGGTGCGGGTCGCGATCTGGGAAAGTCGATTGGCCATGGCAGGTGCCGCGCGGGGTGCGGAAGTGCAAACCCGGCATCTTGCCGCAACTCGGCCAGCCGCCGTCGGGACTCGCCGAGATCTTCCCCGGCGGGGCTCAGTTGCGGCTGCCGCTGCGATGGAACGAGGGGCGATGATGGTGCGTCAGCGCGGCCGCATGGCCGTGGATGTCATGGACCGTGTGCCGCGGAATGCCGACCGGTCTCGGCGGATGAGCAAGCACGTGTCGGGTGCCCGGACCGGGCGTCGCCGTGGGCGCGCCGGGATCGATGTCGTCCGCCGCGTCGTCGCCGGGCAGGTGGCGGAGCTGGTCCATCCACCAGACCTTCAACCAGTCCATGCGCAGCGTGGTGATGATCAGCAACGCCAGCAGCAGGGCCCAGATCGTCCATAACCACAGGTGGGACATGACCGTCCTCCTCATGTCGCGCGGGCGAGCCCGCGGTCCCTTCATGCTGTCACTGTGCGGGTCGCGGCGCAAGCGCGACGATGCAGGCGGATGCAGCGGCGCGACTTCCTAGAATCGATCGGACAACAGTGGCCGGTGGCACTCGTGCGCCGGCGCCTGCCCCCGACGATGTCGCACCGGACCGCGTGGGACCAGGAACCAGGAGACAGCGATGAATGCGCCTCGACAACCCGGCGACCTGCCCCCGTCGCATCAGGTGGAACAAGCGCCCCGGCCGATGCCGGCGGCGATGCTGGACGCCTTGAAGGCACGGTTCGGCGAACGTTGCAGCACCGCGATGGCCCTGCGCGAACAGCACGGACGCGATGAATCGCCGTTCGACGTGCCGCCGCCGGAGGCGGTCGTTTTCGCCGAAACCAACGAGGAGGTCGCCGAGGTGCTGCGCCTGGCGAATGCGCATCGCGTGCCGGTGATCCCCTACGGCGCGGGGACCTCGCTCGAAGGCCATCTGCTGGCGGTGCAGGGCGGCGTCAGCCTGGACCTGTCGAGGATGAAGCGGATCCTGAGCATCGACGCCGAGGACCTGACGGTGACGGTGCAGGCCGGCGTGACGCGCAACCAGCTGAATGCCGAGATCCGGCATCAAGGGCTGTTCTTCCCGATCGATCCTGGCGCGGACGCGTCGATCGGCGGCATGTCCGCGACGCGCGCGAGCGGCACGAACGCGGTCCGCTACGGGACGATGAAGGAAAACGTGCTCGGCCTGGCCGTCGCGACGCCGGACGGGCGCCTGATCCGCACCGGCTCCCGCGCGCGCAAGAGCAGCGCCGGCTATGACCTGACGCGGCTGTATGTCGGCAGCGAGGGCACGCTGGGCGCGATCTGCGAGGTCACGCTGAAGCTGTATCCGCTGCCGGAGGCGGTCTCCGCGGCCGTGTGCTCGTTCGCGTCGATCGACGCGGCGGTGAGGACCACGATCGCCATCATCCAGATGGGCGTGCCGATCGCGCGCTGCGAGCTGCTGGATGCGCATGCGGTGCGCGCGGTGAATCGCCACGACAAGCTGACGCTGCGCGAGGCGCCGATGCTGCTGATGGAGTTCCACGGATCCGAGGCCGGCGTGGCCGAGCAGGCCGCGACGGTGCAGGAGATCGCCAGCGAGCATGGCGGGACCGGCTTCGAATGGGCCACGACGCCCGAGGAGCGCACGCGGCTGTGGACGGCGCGGCATCACGCCTATCTGTCGGCCCTGCAGACGAAGCCCGGCTGCCGGGCGGTGACGACGGACACCTGCGTGCCGATCTCGCGCCTCGCGGAATCGATCAATGCCTCGGTCGAGGAGGTCGAGGCGAGCGGGCTGCCGTACTTCATCGTCGGCCATGTCGGCGACGGCAACTTCCACATGGGCTACCTGATCGATCCGGCCATCCCGGCCGAGCGCGACACCGCCGAACAACTCAGCGCGCGCATGGTGGCGCGGGCGATCGCGCTCGAGGGCACCTGTACCGGCGAGCACGGCATCGGCCTGCACAAGCAGGGCTTCCTGCTGCAGGAGGCGGGCGAGGGCGCCGTCGATCAGATGCGAGCGCTCAAGCGGGCGCTCGATCCGAACGACATCATGAATCCGGGGAAGATCTTCCGCTGACCGGGCGGCTCAGTGCTGGGGCGCGGGCACGCTCCAGCGCCGGGAGACGTCGCCGCGGGCGTTGACGCTCTCGAGATGGACGCCGAAGCCCCACAGCCGCGCGACGTGCTTCAACACCTCCTGCGCATCGTCGTGCAGCGGACGGTCCAGGTGCTGCTGATGGCGCAGGGTCAGGGAGCGGTCGCCGCGCAGGTTGACGTTCCAGACCTGGATGTTGGGCTCGCGGGTGGACAGGTCGTACTGTCGCGACAAGGCCTGGCGCACGTACTGGTAGCCCTGCTCGTCGTGGATCGCGGAGATCTCGTATTCCGCCTGGTGCTCGTCGTCCAGGATGGAGAAAAGCCGGAAGTCCCGCATGATCTTCGGACTCAGGTACTGCGCGATGAAGCTCTCGTCCTTGAAGTTGCGCATCGCATGGTCCAGCGTCGGCAGCCAGTCGCTGCCGGAGATCTCGGGGAACCATTCGCGGTCCTCGGGCGTCGGGTTCTCGCAGATGCGCTTGATGTCGGTGTACATCGCGAAGCCCAGCGCATACGGATTGAGCTGCTGCATCGGCGGTTGCGCGACCACGTTGGTGTGCGACTTCAACCACTCGATCATCATCCCGTCCGACAGGTAGCCGTCGTCGTACATGGTGTTGAGCAGCTTGTGATGCCAGAAGGTCGCCCAGCCTTCGTTCATCACCTGCGTCTGCCGCTGCGGGTAGAAGTACTGGGCGATCTTGCGGACGATGCGCACGATCTCGCGCTGCCAGGGTTCCAGCAGCGGCGCGTTCTTCTCGATGAAGTACAGCAGGTTCTCCTGCGGCTCGTCGGGGAAGCGGCGCTTCTCCTCGGCCTTGGCCTCGTCCTCCGGACGACGCGGCAGCGTGCGCCACATGTCGTTGACCTGCTGCTGCGCGTAGGACTCGCGGTCCTTGCGCATCGCCTGCTCCTGCGCGAGCGAGAGCTTGGCTGGCCGGCGGTAGCGGTCGACGCCGTGGTTCATCAGCGCGTGGCAGGAGTCCAGCGTCGACTCCACCGCGTCCAGGCCGTAGCGCTGTTCGCAGTCGGCGACGTAGTTCTTCGCATAGACCAGGTAGTCGATGATCGACGACGCATCGGTCCACATCCGGAACAGGTAGTTGTTCTTGAAGAAGCTGTTGTGGCCGTAGCAGGCATGCGCGATCACCAGCGCCTGCATCGCCATCGTGTTCTCCTCCATCAGGTAGGCGATGCAGGGGTCGGAATTGATGACGATCTCGTAGGCCAGGCCCATCTGGCCGCGCTTGTAGTGGCGCTCGGTGGCGATGAACTCCTTGCCGTAGCTCCAGTGGCGGTAGTTCACCGGCATGCCGACCGAGGCGTAGGCATCCATCATCTGCTCGGAGGTGATGACCTCCAGCTGGTTCGGATAGGTGTCCAGGCCGTAGCGTTCCGCGGTCTGGCGGATGACCTCGTGGTATTGCTCCACCAGTTCGAATGTCCAGTCGCTGGGCGAGGGGAGCGGGTGTTCCGGCCGCTTCTCCAGCGGCTTCATCTTCATCAAGGGCGCGCGCACGCGCCGCCCCCCGTACTCGTTGGCACCGACACCCGTGCCGACGTTGCGACGATTCTCGAGAGTGCCCATGCTGATGTCCTCCGGTGCCGCGCTCACGCCGCGGCCCCTTCCTTCTTGAACAGGTCGCGGAAGACCGGATAGATCTGCGCGACCTCCACCGCCTTGCGCATCGCGAAGTGACGCACCTCGTCCTCCAGCTTCGCGTACTCCTCCCAGAGGTTCTGCTCGGCCTCCGCCACCTGCACGTAGGCGTAGTAGCGGCACAGCGGGAGGATCTTGTCGGCGAGCAGCTCGCGGCAGCGGCCGCTGTCGTGGTGCCAGTTGTCGCCGTCGCTGGCCTGGGCGCCGTAGATGTTCCAGTCGCCGGCCGGATAACGCGCGCGGATGATCTCTTCCATCATCACCAACGCCGACGAGACGACCGTGCCGCCGGTTTCGGTGGCGTGGAAGAAATTCTGCTCGTCGACCTCCTGCGCCTGGGTGTGGTGGCGGATGAAGACGACCTCGATCTTCTCGTAGTGCCGGGTCAGGAAGAGGTACAGCAGGATGAAGAAGCGCTTGGCCAGGTCCTTGCGGCTCTCGTCCATCGAGCCGGACACGTCCATCAGGCAGAACATCACCGCCCGCGTCGTCGGTTGCGGCACCTTGATGCGGTTGCGGAACCGCAGGTCGATCGGGTCCAGGAAGGGGATGTTGGACAGGCGCTGGCGCAGCAGCACGATGCGGGCCTCGGTCTCCGCGATCAGTGTCTTCACCTCGGGCTTGCGGACATCTTCCTCCTGTTGCAGCGTCTGCAGCCGGGTCTCGAGCTCATGCAACTCACGCCGCTTGTCCATCCCCAGCGCGATCCGGCGACCCAGCGCGCCGCGCATCGAGCGCACGACATGCAGGTTGGTCGGCGTGCCGTCGGTGACGTAGCCGGCGCGCACGGTCTTGTACTCGGGTGTCTCGGCCAGCGTCGTGCGGGCCAGGTTGGGCAGCGCCAGGTCCTCGAAGAAGACCTGCATGAACTCCTCCTTGCTGAGGTGGAAGACGAAGTCGTCCTCGCCCTCGCCGGAGTCGCTCGCCTGCGACCCGCCGCCGCCGCCCTGGCCGCCTTGCGGCTTGCCGATGCGGTCGCCCTTGATGTGCTCGGTGTTGCCGGGCCGCACGACTTCGCGGATGCCGCCGTCGCCGTGGCTGAAGACGGGTTCGCTCAAGTCGCGCTTGGGGATGTGCACTTCCTCGCCGCGCTCCATGTCCCGGATGCCGCGCTTGTCCACCGCGCGCCGCACCGCGTCGCGGATCTGGTCCTTGTAGCGGCGCAGGAAGCGCTCTCGATTCCCGATCGACTTGTTCTTGCCCGACAGCCGCCGATCGATGATCTGTTGAAGGCCTGTCATGAAGGGACCTTTCCGGTGGCGATGGTTCGGCTCAGCTCGACTTCCTCACGCGCAGATACCACTCGCAGAGCAGCCGGACCTGCTTGGGCGTGTAGCCCTTGTCGACCATGCGCTGCACGAAGTTCTCGTGCTTCTTCGCCTCGTCGGCGCTGGCCTTGGCGTTGAAGCTGATCACCGGCAGCAGCTCCTCGGTGTTGGAGAACATCTTCTTCTCGATCACCGTGCGCAGCTTCTCGTAGCTGGTCCACGTCGGGTTCTTGCCGGCGTTGTTGGCGCGCGCGCGCAGGACGAAGTTGACGATCTCGTTGCGGAAGTCCTTCGGATTGCTGATGCCCGCGGGCTTCTCGATCTTCTCGAGCTCCGCGTTCAGCGCCGTGCGGTCGAAGACCTCGCCGGTGTCGGTGTCGCGGTACTCCTGGTCCTGGATCCAGTAGTCGGCGTAGGTGACGTAGCGGTCGAAGATGTTCTGGCCGTACTCGCTGTAGCTCTCGAGGTAGGCGGTCTGGATCTCCTTGCCGATGAACTCGGCGTAGCGCGGCGACAGCACCTCCTTGATGAAGCCGACGAACTTCTGCTCGGCCTCCTGCGGGAACTGCTCGCGCTCGATCTGCTGCTCGAGCACGTACATCAGGTGGACCGGATTGGCGGCCACCTCGGTCGAGTCGAAGTTGAAGACCTTGGACAGGATCTTGTAGGCGAAACGCGTCGAGATGCCGGACATGCCTTCGTCGACGCCGGCGTAGTCGCGGTACTCCTGGATGGACTTCGCCTTCGGATCGGTGTCCTTGAGGTTCTCGCCGTCATAGATCTGCATCTTGCTGAAGGCGCTGGAGTTCTCCGGATCCTTCAGCCGCGTGAGCACGGCGAACTGCGCCATCATCTTCAGCGTCCCGGGCGCGCACTTGGCCTCGGCCAGCGAGGAGCCGCGGATCAGCTTCTCGTAGATCTTCACTTCCTCGCTGACGCGCAGGCAGTAGGGCACCTTGACGATGTAGATGCGGTCGAGGAAGGCCTCGTTGTTCTTGTTGTTGCGGAAGGTCTTCCACTCGCTCTCGTTGCTGTGCGCCAGCACGATGCCGTCGAACGGGATCGCGCCGAAGCCCTCGGTGCCCTTGAAGTTGCCTTCCTGTGTCGCCGTCAGCAAGGGGTGCAGCACCTTGATCGGCGCCTTGAACATCTCGACGAACTCGAGCAGGCCCTGGTTGGCCAGGCACAGGCCGCCGGAATAGCTGTAGGCGTCCGGATCGTCCTGGGCGTAGGTCTCCAGCTTGCGGATGTCGACCTTGCCGACCAGCGAGCTGATGTCCTGGTTGTTCTCGTCGCCCGGTTCCGTCTTGGCCACGCCGATCTGCTTGAGGACGCTGGGCAGGCGCTTGACGACCTTGAACTTGCGGATGTCGCCGCCGTACTCGTCCAGCCGCTTCACCGCCCACGGGCTCAGGATGCGGTTGAGGTAGCGGCGCGGGATGCCGTACTCGCGCTCCAGCAGCGGGCCGTCCTCGATGACGTCGAACAGTCCGAGCGGACTCTCGTTCACCGGGCTGTCCTTGAGCGCGTAGAAGGGCACGTGCTCCATCAGCTGCTTCAGGCGCTCGGCAATCGAACTCTTGCCGCCGCCCACCGGCCCCAGCAGGTAGAGGATCTGCTTCTTTTCCTCCAGCCCCTGCGCGGCATGGCGGAAGTAGCTGACGACCTGTTCGATCGCATCCTCCATGCCGAAGAACTCGGCGAAGGCGGGATAGATCTTGATGACCTTGTTCTGGAAGATCCGCGACAGCCGCGGGTCATTGCGCGTGTCCAGCATCTGCGGCTCGCCGATCGCCTTGAGCATGCGCTCGGCGGCGGTGGCGTAGGCCAGGGGGTTGCGCTTGCACTCGTCGAGGTACTCCTCCAGGGTGAGCTCCTCGACCTTGCTGCGTTCGTAGCGCGCCGCGAAATGGCTGATCACATCCATGCTGACCTCCAGTGTGGTTCATTGGGAGGCGACGCGCGTCCGTGCGACAACGGACCTCGCATCGTCCAGGAAGTTCTGGCGACGTCCATGACTCAAGGCGTCATCAGAGCTTTCCGAGCTCAGCAAGCATTCAGCAAACGGCCAGCCCATGCTGGTCCAAAGTCCGCCATCGTGTGTGAGGTCACGATCGACAACCTCAGGCACGGTACGGCTTTGTGGGTGATGCTACGCCCATCGGCAGGGATGCGCGATAGCAAGACATGACCCCGTTGTACTCCCTTGTCCAACGCCTGTGAAGCGCGAAAGTTGACGCTCCCCCATGCGCGGGGACTTGTGGGAAGTACGAAGAAGACAGCACGCATCCCGCGTGCCATCCTGTCGGATTGATCGAGCAACCACCCCTCGGATGAGGGGCGTCGGGACTCACTCGTCCGCTTCTTGCGGACGAAGCTTTTGCAGCAAGCCGTTCAACTCGTCGAGCGAGCCGAAGCTGATCGCGACCTCGCCCTGTTCGCCGCGCTTGGTCTTCTTCTTGACGCGGATTTCCACCTGGGCGGTGAGCAGGTCCGAGAGCTCTTCCTCGAGCCGCAGCACGTCGCGGCTCTTGTTGGCCTTGACCCGCAACAGCGGGGCCTGGCGACCCGCGCCTTGCTGGCGCTGCACGAGTTTCTCGGCATCGCGCACGCTGAGTTTCTTCGCGGCGATCTCGGTGGCGCTGGTGATCTGGTGGGCGCCGTCCAGCGCGAGCAGGGCACGGGCGTGGCCCATGTCGATATCGCCGGCCATCAGCATGTTCTGGACCGGCTCGGCCAGATTCAACAGGCGAAGCAGGTTGGACGCCGCGCTGCGCGAGCGGCCGACGGCCTGCGCCGCCTGGTCGTGCGTCAGGCCGAACTCGTCCACCAGCCGCTTCAGGCCCTGGGCCTCTTCCAGCGCGTTCAGGTCCTCGCGCTGGATGTTCTCGATCAGCGCCATCGCGGCCGCCGCCTCGTCGGGCACCGGCTTGACCAGCACCGGCACCTCGGCCAGACCGGCCAGCTTCGCGGCGCGGAAGCGTCTTTCGCCGGCGATGATCTCGTAGCGGACCGCGCCGTTGGGCGCGATCGGGCGCACGAGGATCGGCTGCATGATGCCCTGCGCCTTGATGCTCTCGGCCAGCTCGTACAACGAGCCTTCGTCCATGCGGGTGCGCGGCTGGTATTTGCCGGCCTGCATCTGCGCCAGCGGCAGCACGCCGGGTTCGCCTTCGCGCACCGCCGGTGCGTCGCTCACTTTGGGGCCGAGCAGGGCCTCCAGGCCCATGCCCAGGCCCTTGGGTTTCTTTGTCGCCATGGGGCGCGATTCTCCGTGATTCCGCGGGTCGGTCGGCCGCCTGTGCCGGGGTCAGCCGGCGAGGCGTTTCAGCATCTCGCGGCCCGCCGGCCAGGCGCCGAGACCGCTGGCCGTGTTCAGGTGGCCCAGCGGGCCCGCGATCACGAACTCGGCGCCCCAGTCGGCGGCCATGCCGGCGGCGCGCTCCGGGGCACAGTAGGGATCGTCGCTCGAGGCGACGACGATCGCCGGGAACGGCAGGCGAGGGCGCCGGATCGGCCGCCAGTTGTGCAACTGGGGCGGCATCTCGTCGCGCTCGGTGTCGGGTGGCGCGACCAGCAGCGCGCCGGCCACCAGGCGGGTGTGCGTCGAGTGCTCGGCCCATGCGGCCACCAACTGGCATCCGAGGCTGTGCGCGACCAGCAGCGCGGGCCGGTCGACCAGGCGCCCGTCCTGCTGGAGCACGTCGTCGAGGCGGGCCATCCAGTCGCCGCGGCGCGGCCATTTCCAGTCGTTCTGCTCGACGCGGACGTCGCCGTGCCGGCGCTGCCACTCGCTCTGCCAGTGGTCGGGATCGGAGTTCAACCAGCCGGGCAGGAGGAACACGGGTCGCCCGAGGGGGGATTCATCCGGGACATTCGACGGAAGGGCATGTGTTGACATCGGTTGGCCTTATGCTTCGCGCTTTCTCAGGCGCCATCGGGGAAGGGCCCCGGCGGCAGCGGATTTTGCAGGAGCGGCGATGAAGTACGCGGTGTATGTCGACGGGCAGGAAGGCACGACCGGCCTGCGCATCAATGAATATCTGGCGCAGCGCGCCGACATCGAGGTGCTGCGCATCGACGCCGACAAGCGCAAGGACCCCGCCGAGCGTGCCCGTCTGCTGAATGCCGCCGACGTCGCCTTCCTGTGCCTGCCCGATGCCGCCTCGCGCGAGGCGGCGGCGATGGTCACGAATCCCCGGACCTGCCTGATCGACGCCAGCACGGCGCACCGCACGGCACCGGGCTGGGCCTTCGGCCTGCCCGAGTTGAGCCAGGCGCAGCGCGGCCTGATCCGCGACTCCAAGCGCATCGCCAACCCGGGCTGCCATGCCAGCGCCTTCATCCTGGCGGTGCGCCCGTTGGTCGATGCCGGTCTGCTGTCGGCCGACGCGCTGGTCACGGCGACTTCGATCACCGGCTATTCGGGTGGCGGCAAGTCGATGATCGCGGAGTACGAGGCGGGCGGGAACGCGAGGCTCACGGCGCCGCGTCCCTACGCGCTGGGCCTGGCCCACAAGCACCTGCCGGAGATGATGGCCCACACCGGCCTGAAGACGGCGCCGGTGTTCATGCCCATCGTCTCCAACTTCTACAAGGGCCTGGCGGTGACCGTGCCCCTGCATCTGAGCCAGCTGCGGGCCGGTACGACGCCGCAACAGGTGCGCGACGCGCTGGCCGCGCATTACGAGGGCGAACGCTTCGTCCACGTGAAGCCGCTGCGCGATCCGGACACGCTGGCGGGTGGCTTCTTCGACGTGCAGGCCTGCAACGACACGAACAACGTCGACCTGTTCGTGTTCGGCAGCGAGCAGCAGATCCTCGTCATGGCCCGTCTGGACAACCTGGGCAAGGGCGCCAGCGGCGCCGCGGTGCAGAGCATGAACGTGCACCTGGGCGTGGACGAGTCGCTGGGCCTGACGGGTCCGGACCTCAACGACATCTGATGTCGTCGTCCTCGCGGGCGTGGCGCCGGGATGGCGCCGTGCCGTCGTCCGATCTCGACGCGATCCGCGAGGGCGTCATCGCCTTCGGCCGGCAGCAGGCCCAGGGCAGCGATGCCAGCGACATCGCCGTCGCGCTGTACGACGGCGACCTCCTGATCGCCGGCGCGACAGGACGCACCGAGTTCCAGCGGCTCTACGTGAACTACCTCTGGGTCGACGCGGATCACCGCGGCCAGGGTCTGGGCGGCGATTGCCTGCGGCAGATCGAGGCGATGGCGCTCCAGCGTGGCTGTGTCGATGTGCTGATCGAGACCTTGCTGGACGAGGTCGCGGACATCTACGAGCGTCTCGGCTATGCCTGCATCAGCCACGTGCACGACTTCGTGCCGGGCTTCACCCGCCATACGCTGCTGAAGGTCTGGAAGCCTCGCGGCTGACGTCCGGCGCCGGGCGGCGCGGAAGCGCTCAATCCCAGGTACTGGGATCGTCGCTGCGGTAGTGGTAGTCGTAGGCGTGCACAAAGCCCAGGCCGGCATAGAGGCGCTTGGCGGCCGTGTTCTCGGCGGCGACCTGCAGGTAGCCCGATGACGCGCCCTCGCGACGCGCGATGGCCAGTAGCGCCGCGCACAGCCGCCGGCCGTGCCCTTGGCCGCGATGGGCGACCGGCGTGAAGATGTCGAAGAGGCCGGCCATGCCCCCGTGCGTCGAACCCGTCGGGCCGGGATCGATGGCGACCTGGCCACAGGCGAGCAGTTCACCATCCCGCATGAGCCGGAACGCCTGATGCCGGACGCTGGCCTGCTCCAGGCGGCGGGCGTGGCTCTCGATCTCCGCCGCCTCGGTTCCCCTCAGGCCACCGATCAGCGAGGCGTACTCTGTCGCGCTGAGCGCCTGCAAGCCAGCGTCGTCGTTGAAGGCGTCGAGGGTTGGCACCACCATCACGGCGGAGTGGCCAAAGTCCCGCCAGCCCCGCGCGTCGAGCTGCGCCGCCAGATCGGCGGGTTGGCTGAACGGGGTGAGCCTGAGGATGAGGGGCAGGCTCGCCTGATCAAAGGCGAGCCGGCAGCGGCGCAGGACCTCGTCCAGCGGCAGCGTGCCGGAGGCGACCGCGTTCACGCAGCGGGAACGCCGTGCGTGGCCCGGGGACAGCCGCAGCAGCCAGCCGTCCACATCGGCTTCACGTGGCGACGATGCCGCGTTGAGACCGGCGACTTCCGCGCGGCGGGCGAGGGCCTCCAGTTCGGGGGACATCGTGCTCAGCGCATCGAGCCGACGCGCTGCACCATTTCCTTCGCGAAATCGATGAACGCATGCGCCCCCTTGGACCCGCCGTCGAAGACCACGCCGGGGAGTCCGTAGCTTGGCGCTTCGGCCAGGCGGACGTTGCGCGGAATGACGGTGTCGAAGACCTTCTCGCCGAAGTGCGCCTTCAGCTGTTCGCTGACCTGTTGCTGCAGGGTGATGCGCGGGTCAAACATGACGCGCAGCAGGCCGATGATCTGCAGGTCCGGATTCAGGTTGGCGTGGATCTGCTTGATGGTGTTGACCAGGTCGGTCAGGCCTTCAAGCGCGAAGTATTCGCACTGCATCGGCACCACCACGCCGTGCGCCGAACACAAGCCGTTCAGCGTGAGCATGGACAGGGACGGGGGGCAGTCGATCAGGACGAAGTCATAGTCCTGTGCGGCGGCGGCGAGAGCGGTCTTGAGGCGTTGCTCGCGACGCTCCAGCTCAACCAGCTCCACTTCCGCGCCGGCCAACTCCCGGTTGGCGCCCAGGACGTCGTAGCCCGCCTTTTCGCTGTGCTGCTTCGCTTCCGCAATCGTGGCCGACTCAAGGAGCACGTCGTAGACCGTCATCGGCAGCGCGCGCTTGTCGATGCCCGATCCCATCGTCGCATTGCCCTGGGGATCCAGGTCCACCACCAGCACCCGCTGGCCAACCTTCGCCAGACCGGCGGCCAAATTGACCGTGGTGGTGGTCTTGCCGACACCGCCTTTTTGATTTGCAACGCAGAAGATCTTGGCCATGAATGGTCGGGAGCAGGGCGCTAGAGAGAGGGGCGGAGCTTAACCGATGGAAGCGCCCGGACGGATCCAGAGCAGGCAGCGTTGCGCATCCAGACCCGGCACATCGAGTTGTTCCACGTGGAACACAGACAGGTCCGGCGCCCTCCGGGCGAGTTCCGAGAGCTCTTCGGCCGGGTGCTGCCCCTTCATGGCCGCCCAGACCGCGCCAGGCTTCAAGTGCATCCGCGTCCATTGGGTGAAGTCCGCCAGCGAGGCGAAGGCGCGGGACGTGATCACGTCGAAGGGCGCCGTCTTCAGCTGTTCGACGCGAGAGTGCTCAGCATGCAGGTTGGGCAGGCCGACTTCGGCCGCGACCTGGGCGATGAAGAACGCCTTCTTGCCGACGGTGTCGACGCAGGTGACGTCTATCGTCGGCTCGCAGATCGCGACGACCACGCCGGGCAAACCACCACCGCTGCCGACGTCCATCAGACGCAACGGTCGACCGGCGGCATGGCGTCGCAGCGGCGGGATCAGGCTGAGACTGTCGACCAGATGTTGGGTCAGCATGGCCTCCGGGTCGCGGACGGCCGTCAGGTTGTAGACCTTGTTCCACTTCGACAGGAGCCCGAGATAGGCGATCAGTCGATCGAGTTGCAGGTCGTTCAGGCCAAGGCCCAGGGTCTGGGCGGCGGCCGCGAGTCGGGCGCGAAGGTCGAGGTCGGTCATCAATGAACGGAGAAGGGGATCAGGCGGCCGTCGAATCAACGGTCGAGTCCATGGCCGATGTGGCGTTGGCGGACTGATCGGTGAAGCCCTTGAAGCGGCCCTTGCGCAGGTGGATCAACAGCAGTGAGATCGCGGCCGGCGTGATTCCGGAGATCCGCGACGCCTGACCCAGGGTCTCCGGGCGGTGCTTGCCAAGCTTTTGGCGAGCCTCGAAGGAGAGGGCGGTGACCAGGTCGTAGTCGAGCTCTTCCGGCAGCTTCAGGTGCTCGTAGTTCGAAGCACGTGCCACGTCGTCCTGCTGCTTGCTGATGTATCCGGCGTACTTCACGCCGACCTCCAGCTGCTCGATCACGGCGTTGGCAAGCTCGGCCCCCAGCGATTCGTTCAGCGCTGCTCGAGTCACACCGGCCTCCGGGCGGGCGATGGCGGCGACCTCGGCGATCGTGTCGAAGGTGACGCCCGGACGACGCAGCAGGTCGATCAGGTTGTATTCGCGCTCAAGCGCCTTTCCGACCAGCCGCTCGGCATCCGCCGCCGGAAGGATGTTCGGATGAACCCAGGTCGATTTCAGTCGCTCTGTTTCACGTGAAACAGCGTCGCGCTTCCGGTTGAAGGCATCCCACCGGGCATCGTCCACCAAGCCGAGTCGACGACCTGCTTCCGTGAGGCGCATGTCGGCGTTGTCCTCGCGGAGCTGCAGTCGGAACTCAGCGCGGCTGGTGAACATGCGATAAGGCTCGGTGACGCCCTTTGTGATCAGGTCGTCCACCAGCACCCCCAGGTAGGCCTGGTCGCGCGTGGGCAGCCAGGCTTCCTTGCCTTGAACCTGCAAGGCCGCGTTCAGGCCGGCGAACAGGCCTTGGGCCGCCGCTTCCTCGTAGCCCGTCGTGCCGTTGATCTGGCCGGCGAAGAACAGGCCGCCGATCGCGCGGGTTTCGAAACTGGATTTCAGCTCGCGGGGATCGAAGTAGTCGTACTCGATCGCGTAGCCCGGGCGCAGGATGTGGGCCTGCTCCAGCCCGGGAATCGACTGCACCGCGGCGAGCTGGATGTCGAAGGGCAGGGACGTGGAGATGCCGTTCGGATAGAACTCGTGCGTGGTCAGCCCTTCCGGCTCCAGGAAGATCTGGTGCGAATCCTTGTCGGCGAAGCGATTGATCTTGTCCTCGATGGACGGGCAGTAGCGCGGGCCCACGCCTTCGATGACGCCGGTGAACATCGGGCTGCGGTCGAAGCCGGAGCGGATGATCTCGTGGGTGCGCGCATTCGTGTGAGTGATCCAGCAAGGCAGCTGTTGCGGATGCTGGGCGGCGTTGCCCATGAAGCTGAACACGGGTACCGGGTCCAGGTCGCCGGGCTGTTCGGCGCACTTCGAGAAGTCGATCGTGCGGCCGTCCAGGCGCGGCGGGGTGCCGGTCTTGAGGCGGCCTTGCGGCAGCTTCAGCTCCTTGAGTCGGCCTGACAGCGACACCGCCGGCGGATCACCGGCGCGACCGGCTGCGTAGTTGTCGAGGCCGATATGGATGCGGCCGTCGAGAAAGGTGCCGGCGGTCAGGACCACCGCGCGGGCACGGAAGCGCAGGCCGGACTGTGTCACCGCGCCGACCACGCGGTCGCCCTCGACCATCAGGTCGTCGACGGCCTGCTGGAAGAGCATCAGGTGGGGCTGGTTCTCCAGCCGGCGGCGAATGGCGGCCTTGTAGAGGATGCGGTCGGCTTGGGCGCGGGTCGCCCGCACGGCGGGCCCCTTCGAACCGTTGAGGATGCGGAACTGGATGCCGCCTTCGTCGGTGGCCGCCGCCATCGCGCCGCCGAGCGCATCGACCTCCTTCACCAGGTGCCCCTTGCCGATCCCGCCGATCGACGGGTTGCAACTCATCTGGCCGAGTGTCTCGATGTTGTGGGTCAACAGCAGCGTGCTGACGCCCATGCGGGCGGCCGCCAGCGCGGCCTCGGTGCCGGCGTGGCCACCGCCGACTACGATCACGTCGAACTCTTTCGGATAAAGCATGGCGAGGCGACCAGCGGATTCGGCGATCGGGGCCATCGCGACGCGCGGGACGCGGACTCAAGCGATGGACAGCCGGCTGGCGTTCAGATGAGGGAAGGGCATGATTTTACGCGGGGCTGTGGATAAGTCACTTCCTCAGGGGCTTGGCCCGCGGACCTTGTTGGCGCCTTCCAAGGGAGGGCGGGGCGACAATGCAGCTCTCCCATGAACTGCCGCCCCTCCTGCGCCGCCTGCTGCATCGCGCCGTCGATCAGCAGCCCGATTCCCGGCATGCCCGATGGCAAGCCGGCCGGCGTGCGCTGCGTCCAACTCGACGACGAACTCCGCTGCAAGATCTTCGGCCGGCCGGAACGACCCTCGGTGTGCGGATCGCTGCCGCCGTCGGAGGACATGTGCGGCGACTCCCGTGAGCAGGCGATGCGTTGGCTGGGCTGGATGGAAGACGAGACGCGTCCCTCCTGAGAGGACACGGGCACGATCGCCGCCATCCCCACTCCGGGGTGGACCTACCGGCCCGGGGCTACCTGATCCTCTCGCTCCAGACACAAAGGGGAAGAGGATGTGTGCGATGAAGTAGTGGGGCGCTGGGGGGGTGCCGGGCGCCCGCGCGGCCGCCCTGAAAGCGCGCTGACAGCGCCCCCCGCGTAGAGTCGGAGTTTCCAGACGATCACATCGGAGACTCCGCATGACCCCCATCGACGAGGACCGCCGCCGCTTCCTCCTGCAGTCCGCCGCGCTCGGCATCGCCGGCGCTGCATCCGGCACCACGCTCCCCGCGTTCGCCCAATCGAGCTGGCCCTCGCGCAACGTCCGGCTCGTGGTTCCGTTCGCCCCGGGCGGCAGCAGCGAGATCGTCGCCCGCGCCACGGCGATGGAACTCAGCAAGACGCTGGGGCAGTCCGTCTACGTCGACAACAAGCCCGGCGGCGGCGGCAACATCGCCATGGGCGAGGTCGCCCGTGCCGAGGACCAGCACACCTTGATCCTCGGGCACATCGGCACCCTGGCGGTGAACCCGTACATCTACGACAAGCTGCCCTACGACCCCATCCGCGACTTCAAGGCCATCACGCTGCTGGCCAAGGTCCCCAGCCTCTACGTCGTCCATCCCGACGTGCCCGCGCGCAACCTGAAGGAGTGGGTCGCCCTGGTGCGCAAGAACCCGGGCAAGTTCAGCTACGGCTCGGCGGGCAATGGCAGCGCGGGCCACCTGGCCATGGAATACCTGAAGATGGTCGCGGACCTCTTCATCCTGCACGTGCCGTATCGCGGCACCGGTCCGCAACTGACGGATCTGCTGGCGGGCCGCCTGGAGGCGGCTTCGGTGGGCGCGCCGGCGATCATGCAGTTCATCAAGGCCGGCAAACTGCGCTGCATCGCGACGGGGTCCAAGGAACGGCTGCCGCAGCTGCCCGATGTGCCGACGGTCGCCGAACAGGGCTACCCAGGGTTCGAGATGACCCAGTGGTACGGCCTGTGCGCACCGGCCAACCTGGCGCAGGCCAATGTCGACAAGCTGGCCGTGGAATCGGCGAAGGCGATCCGTTCAGTGTCCGCGCGGGAGCGTCTGAGCCACGACGCGGCGGAAGCCGTGGGCAACACGCCGGCCCAGTTCGCTGCCTTCATCGCGCAGGAGCAGCAGCGCTGGAAGCAGGTCGTGGCCCGCGCGAAGATCAAGCCCGATTGAGCACGGCGACAGGCCTGGACACGGCGGTTCTCAGCGGTGCTGGACCGACCGCAGGTCCTGCACCACGCGCCCGCCCTGGATGCTGACCACGCGCTGCGCCGCCGCGATCGTCTCGGGGCGGTGAGCGATGACGACGCGCGTCAGCGCGAGCTGGCGCAGACTCGCGTTGACCTGCCGCTCCCGCTCCACGTCGAGCGCGCTGGTGGCCTCGTCCAGGAAGAGGAACTGGGGCCGCTTGTACAGCGCCCGCGCCAGCAGGATGCGTTGGCGTTGGCCGCCCGACAGGCTGGAGCCCATGTCGCCGATCAGCGTCTGCATGCGCATCGGCATCGCTTCGATGTCCTCGAGCACGCAGGCGAGCCGCGCGCACTCGCGGACCCAAGCCGCGTCGGCGTCCGCGGCGAAGAAGCTGATGTTGTCGGCGATGCTGCCGGCGAAGAGCTGATCGTCCTGCATCACCGTGCCGATGCGCTCCCGCCATGCGTTCACGCCCAGCTGCGGCAGCGCTACGCCCCCGATGCGGATCTCGCCGTGTTGCGGCGCATGGATGCCCAGCATCAGCTTCATCAAGGTCGTCTTGCCGCAGCCCGAAGGTCCGACGATCGCGACCGATTCGCAAGGCTCGATGCGCAGCGAGCAGCCGGCGATGACCTCGGGTTCGCCATCGGCGTAGCGGAAGCGGAGGCCGTCGAGTTCCAGCGCCGCGTCACGCGGCACGGCACGGCCGGGCGCGTCGAACTCCGCCTCCGGCTCGGTGAGCACGATGTCGGACAGGCGTTCGCCCTGCAGCCGAAGCATCTTCAAGGCGACGACCTTGTCGATCAATCCCGCGACGCGCTGACTGAACTGGTCCTTGTAAGCGAGGAAGGCGAACAGCATCCCCACCGACAGCGACTTGTCCAGCACCAGCATCGCGCCCAGGGCGACGATGGCCACCCGCTCCAGGCCGAACAGGAGCCGGTTGCCCTGGCTCATGCCGAGCTCCAGCTTACGGCCGGTCAGCGACGCGTTCATCTGCTCGACGACGAGATTGGCGAAGCGTGCGCCGCGGTCCGCCTGGGCGTTGAAGAGCTTGATCGCCTGCGCGCCGCGCAGCGATTCGAGGAAATGCGTGTTCTGACGCGCCTCATGGGTCAGGGCCTCTTCCTGCGCATCGCGCAAGGGCCGGAAGAAGGCCCAGCGCAGGAGCGCGTAGCCGGCCACCGCGGTCAACGCGACAGCCGTCAGCTGGCCGCTGTAGAGGATCATCATCGCCAGTGTCAGGAGCACCATCAAGCCGTCGAGCACCGCTTCGATGAAGCTGCCGGTCAAGGTCTTCTGGATCTCCTGCACGCTGGCGAAGCGCGACCAGATGTCGCCGAGATGGCGCTTCTCGAACCAGGCCAGCGGCAGGCGCAGCAGATGCGAAAACACATTGGACAGCCACTGCAGGTTCAATGAGGCCGACAGGATCATCACCGCCCAAGAGCGCAGGATGCCCACGCCGACCTGCAGCAGCACCAGCAGCGCGAAGCCGATCCCCAGTGTCACAAGCAGGTCCCGATCGGCGCTGACGATGACGCCGTCGACGGTCCATTGCAGCAGGAACGGCGCCAGCAGGCCGAGCAGCTCCAGTCCTAGCGCAAGCGCCAGGACCTGCGCGATCGAGCGTTTCAGGCCCGTCACGCGTCCGAGCAATTGGCGCCATTTCGGCGCCGGCGCAGGGGCCTTGCGCGCGAAGTCCATGCCGGGACGCAGCTCGAGTGCGACACCGGTGAAATGCCGGGAGACCTCGGCCAGCGGCATCCGGCGTTCGCCGTGCGCGGGATCGAGGAGCACGACGCGTTGGCCCTCCACGCGCTCGAGCACGACGAAGTGGTTGAAGTCCCAATGCAGGATGCACGGCGTCTGCAGCTTGTGCAGCGTGTGAGGCTCGGCACGCAGCGCGCGTGCGGTGAGGCCGAGCTGCGCGCCCATGCGCACCAGGTCCGCCATCGTCAGACCCTTGAGGGAGACGGCGAAGCGATCCCGCAGCTCGCCCAGCGTCCATCGCTGGCCGTGGGCATCGGCGACCATGGCCAGGCAGGCGAGCCCGCACTCCGCCGCCTCGGTCTGCAGGATCGCGTGACGGCGCCGGCGCCAGCCGAGGCTCAGGCGCGAAAGGACGTCATGGGAAGCAGCGCTCGCGATCGGAGCGCCGGAAGAGGAGGAATCAGACACGGCGGGCGAGGCTCAGCAGCGGTTCGAAGATCCATTCGATCAGACGGCGGCGCTCCAGCAGCACGTCGGCCTCAAGCAGCATACCGGGGCTGAGGGCCTGATCCTGGCCGTAGGCCTGCACCGACTGGTGCTGCAGCTGCACGGTGATGCGGTACATCGGCTCGCCTTGTGCCATCGCGGCGGGCAGGCCGAGCTGCGCCAGTTCCGAGGCTTGCAGCGGCGTGCGCGAGACTTGCAGGACCTCGCCTTGCTGTTGGCCGAACTTTTGATACGGAAACGCCTGGTAGCGCAACAGCACCGCCTGATGCGGTCGCAGAAACCCGACGGCGCTGGAGGGTGCATAGAGGTGGGCTTGCAGCGGCGTGTGCGCCGGGAGCAGCGAGGCCAGCTGTGTGCCGGCCTGCACGACCTGGCCGGGCTCGGCCAGCACGGTGCTCATCTGGCCGTCGCTCGGCGCCCGCAGCACCAGGCGGCGACGCGCCTCGTTCTCGACGCCCTGCGCTTGCAGCGCGGCGATGTCCCGCGCGAGTTCCCCCTGCTGGACCTGTGCCTTCAGGGGGATCGCCTGAAGCTCAGCTTGCAAGCCCAACGCCTCCCGCTGCAGGTTCTCGCGCTCTCGCGCCAGCGCCTGCCGTTGGGCCTGCAAGCCAAGCAACTCCTCCCGCTTGGTCTGGACCTGGGCGTTCGACACGAACTGGTCTTTCGCCAGCGATTCGTATCGTTCCAGGGTCTGCTGCGCCAGCGCTTCGCGTTGGCCATGCAGCTGCAGCTCGGCCTCGGCCTGCCGCAGTGTCGATTCGAGCGTGGCGACCCGCGCCTTCAGCGATGTCGCCTGACTCTGCGCAAGCTCCCGCTGCTGTGCCTGTGCGGCACTCAGCGATTGCTCGCGATCCTTCAAGGTCCGCGACAGGCCGTCGCCGGTCGGATTGGCGCTGTCGAGCGACAGTACGAACAACACGTCGCCTTCGCGCACCTGCTGTCCGTCCTGCACTGGCCGGGCCGTCACGGTGGCGCTCTGCGGAACGCTCAACCGCATCACGCCCCGCTCTGGCACCAACAGGCCGTTGACGCGTGCCTTGCGGGTGTATTCGGTGCTGAACAGGAAGGCCCCGACGGCAACCACGCCGCCTAGCGCCAGAATGCTCAGCCATTTCAACGTGGTCGGCCGATGCAATTGCACCGAACCCAGCCAGACCTGCTGCTGAGAGGCCTGCGCTTCGGCGCGGAAAAGCGCCACCACGATTTGCTACGCCTTGTTGCGAACCTGACGGATCGCAGACCGTTGAGCGCGGCTTACCACGTGCCCTTGGGCGCGGGTTCCGTGTCGGGCAGGCGCGCGGCGACCTCGATCGACACCGTGGCGCCTACGCCGGTCAACCAAGTGCCTTTCGGAGCACCGCCGCCGACATGCGTCAGGTCCTGCAGGTCCAACTCGACCAGATCTTCTTCGGCGTGAGAGTTGACGACGACGTTTTGCGGTTGGGCTTGCATGAGACGCTCCAGATTCGGTGACGTGCCCAGGAATGTGTTGAGCACGGAACGAATTGAAGCAGCGCGCAGCGGACCGCAACACTGTCAGCTCTTACAGTGTTTACAAGCTGCGGCCGAAGGCAGCATCAGCGGATCAGGCCGAGCCGGAGGGCCTTGAGCACGGCCTGGTGCTTGTTGGAACAGGCCAGCTTGTGCATCGCATTGTTGATGTGGAGCACGGCGGTGCGCTCGGTGATGCTGAGGATCGCGCCGACTTCCCAGGCTGTCTTGCCTTCCATCGTCCAATGGAGGCATTCGAGCTCGCGAGGCGTCAATCGCGGCGACTCCGTGACCTTCTCTTCGGGCAACAGCACACGCAACGCGGTATCGACCGCATGCACGGCAAAGAGCTGGAGGTCCGCCACCATGCGCGTCAACTGGCCGGAGTCGCTGGGCAGCGGCTGGTCGCGATCGACCCCGAGCACGAAATGCCGGCCCTCTGGCAGGTGCAACGCCAGGCAGATGCCGGTGCTGTAGCCAAACTGCGCCTGCGATTCCCAGATGTCGCTGGCACCATGGCGCGCATAGGTCTGACGGTCCCAGACGATCGGCATGCTGTTGCGTTTGCAGTGCTGCATCACCGGATCGCGTCGGCCGAATTCCGGCGCGTGCATCACCTCCGCATAACCGTCGGGACAGTTGTCGATGGTGATGAACTCAGTCTCGGCCAGGGTATGGTCGACGACCGTGATGGCCGACACCGTCTGGAAGTCGAGCTTGTGCGCGAAACGGATCACCTCACTGCGAAACTCGTCGCGTGAGCGCGCTTCCAACACTGATTGATAACCGCCTTGCAGCATGGATCGCTCCGGCCCGTGGCCGGCCTAGTGGGCCTCTTCGGTCGCTTTGGCGGACCTGTTTCCCTGTCTGTGATCCACCACGCGCCCCCTTGGGTCGCATAGGTCACGTGACGCATTCACGCCCCTGACAGGGTTTACAGCTGGCGAGTCGACCGCTTCATGACCACACTGCTGGTCAAGGGGAGAAGCAGCAACCGCCGATCCGCAATAGCCAAACCAAACAATTCTGACAATGACACCAGCTTGGATTGTGTACGCGTGGCCACGAATATTGTGTGATGTCCAGCGTTTGCCCCGCTTACAGTTCGCGCATTTGAGCACGCGCGTGTTGGTGACGGGAGACGAGGATCACCCGGCCATGGGGCAAACCCTGTGGAGCGGGGAGTCGGAATTTGGTGCGGCAGGTGTCGCCTGGGACTGGGTGCGCATGCCTTACGGGGTCGTGTCGATGGTCGATCCGATGGCGCTCGTGACCAACATGCAGTTCCTGAACGGCGAGGGCGAAGTGCTCGCGCCGATCGAATCGGCCATCCAGCTCAACGGCATTGTGCATATGCTGCCTTGGCAGGAGCAGGTCCAGTTGGCGCTGGCCACACGCCACTGAGCGACACCGGCGGCGGCTCATCGAGCGACCGCCGCGCGCATCGAGCGGGCCACGAGCGCCAACCCGCCGATCGTGAGTCCCGCGCCCACGATCACCGTCGGCATCACCTTGGCGAAGCTCAACGGTTCTCCCTTGAGGACCAGCATCATGAGTTGATTCTGGCCCAACCCCGGCACCCAGAGGTGCCAGGACGCCTCCCCGCCCGGATTGACGATCGCGACCATCGGCGTCAGTGCGATGGCCGTGATGACCAGCGTCGTGCTTGCCTGTGCCTCCTTGAACGTCTTGGTGCGGATCGCCAAGGCCATGAGCACGGCGGACAGACCGGCGCCCAGCGGGATCTGCAGCAGCAGGAAGCGCAGCGCCTCGCCCCAGCCGAACTGGAACATTGCCGCGAGCGCGTCGCTGCGCATCAGCCATTGGCCGGGCAGGAAGCTGAGGTTGGACAGCACCGCCACCAGCATGCCGGCCATCAGCACCGCGGCCCACTTGCCCGCGACGATGGCCGAGTGCGGCGCCGGATTGACCAGCAGCGGCTCGAGCGAGCCGCGTTCGCGCTCGCCTGCGGTGCTGTCGAGCGCGGCGGTCAGCGCGCCGTAGAGTACGGCCATCATGATGAACATCGGAAGCATCTGCGTGAGTCGCGTGGAGCGCGCCTGCATGCTCGCGAGATCGCGCTCCTGGACGTCGATCGGACGCAACTGCTGGGCGCCGATCCCGCGCATCGCCAGGGCGAGGGTGGCTCGTTCGCTGCTGAACCCCTGCAGGAGCCTGCCGAGTGCGCCGACGCCGGCTTCGGCGCGCTGGTTGGCGCTGTCGCTGACGATCTCCACCGTCGCCGGCTCGCCGCCGGCCAGCAGGGTTTCGAAGGTGTCGGGAATGACCAGGACCGGATCGGACAGCTTCGAGTCGCGCAACCTGGCTTCGTAGTCGGCGGGCGCGGCCTTGACGGTGTAGGTCTGCCGCTCGATGTAGTTGCGCAGCGTCGGCGCGTGTTCGATGCCCGCGACCAGTACTTCGCGCTGCTCGGCGCGTTCCTGCAGCGACGCCGCTAGGCTCGACATCAGGGTCAGCATCAGCGGTCCCATCAGGACGGACGGGATCAGCAGGCGCAGCAGCGTGCGGCGATCGCGGAGGGCGTCGAGGATCTCCTTGGCGAAGACCGTCCGGAAAGCCTTGAGGAAGGGACCGTTCATGCGGACTCCAGGCGCACGGGCGCGGCTTCGGGAAAGGCGAGGTCGACAAAGGCGTCCTCGAAGCGATGACGGCCGGTCTGCGCGAGCAGCCCCTCCACGGTGCCTGTCGCGACGGACCGGCCATGGGACATCACGACGACCTGGTCGCAGAGCTGCTCGACCTCCTGCATGATGTGGCTCGAGAAGACGATGCATTTGGCGCCGCCCGCGGGTGAGCGCAGATGACGCAGCACCTCGCGCAGCGCGCGGGTGGCGACGACGTCCAGCCCGTTGGTGGGCTCGTCCAGCACGATGTTGGCCGGATCGTGGACCAGCGCGCGGGCCAGCGCGGTCTTCATCCGCTCGCCTTGGCTGAAGCCCTCGGCCCGGCGGTCGAGGATGGCGCGGAGGTCGAGCAGCTCCGCCAGGGATTCCGCGCGTGCCTGCGCCTGGTCCATGGGCATGTCCTGCAGGCGCGCGAAGTACACGATGTTCTCGCGCGCGGTCAGCCGCGGGTACAGCCCGTGCGCATCGCCGAGGATGCCCATCCGCGCCAACGCCGCGCGCGGCTGCCGCAGCACGTCCAGGCCGTCGACCTCGATGGTGCCGCGGTCGGGAGGGAAAAGTCCCGCGAGCATGCGCAGCGACGTGGTCTTGCCGGCGCCGTTGGGGCCGAGCAGTCCGGTGATGCGTCCGTTGGGCGCGTCCAGGGTCAGTTGTTCGACGGCGACGACGGCGCGCGCCGGCCCCCGCTTGCCGAACATCGACCCCAGCGAGCCGCCGCCGCGCGTCTGGAAGGTCTTGTGCAGGTCATGCAGCCGGATCATCGGTCGGACTCCTGGGCCGCGGATGCGGCGGCCGCGATCGTGGCCGGGGTGGGAGGAAGGAAGGCGGGCGGTCGGGGGACGTCCTTGGCGCAGCCCGTGTCGGTCTGCAGGGCGTCGTTGTCGCGTGGCGCATCGATGAAACGGAACAGCACGTCGCGCATGCAGGGCAGCGTCAGCGCGACGCCGTGTCCCGCGCTCGGCACGACCACATGCCGTGCCTGGTCGCCGAGCGCCGCCTTGACACGCTGTCCGTGCCGCTCCGGTGTCGCCGGATCGCTGCCGCCGCTGGTGATCAGGACCGGCGATTTCGCCGGCGGGATCGAGTAGAACGCCGCGGGCACTTCGCCACGCGGCCAGGCGCCGCAGACACGCGTGTAGAGGTCGCGGTCCAGCGTGCCGAAGTCAGGGGAGGGCGACTCGGTCGAGCCCGCGATGCGCGGGGCGTCCTCGGCGCAGACGACGGAGAAGTGCATGCCTTCGAAGATCCGCATCGCGCGCGAGCCGCCGCCGAGCTGGCCGGCCAGGCCCGCCACCGCGTCGAAGCGGCCCAGCGAGGCCTCGTGCAACGCCGCCGGCAGCGCCGCGGCGACGCTCGGTGCGTACAGCGGCGGACGGACCAGGCCGAGCAGGCCGTCCCGCGTCAGCGTGGCCTCCTCCGGCCGGCCCGTTTGCGGGTGGGTGAATGAAACCTTGCGCGGCAGGCTCTTGAGCAGGCCCTGCCATTCGGCCTGCAGACCCGGGAAACGCGCCGCGCAGGCCTTGTCGGCGGCGCAGGCGGCGAACACGGCATCCAGCGCCCGCTGCGAGTCCTGCGAGAAGGTCACCGGAAGCACCATGTCCGGCGGTGCGACGCCGTCGATCACGCTGCGGCGAACGCGATCGGGGAACTGCCGCTGGTACTCGAGCGCCGCCCGCGTGCCATAGGACGCGCCGACGAGGTTCCAGCGTTCCACGCCCAGCGCGGCGCGCACGGCATCCATGTCCTGCATCGCCAGCGTCGTCGTGAAGAAGCGCAGGTCGCCATAGGGCAACTGCTTCAACGCGTCGCGGCATTGCTCCAGCAGCCGGACCTTGGCGCCGGGCTTGAGCAGATCGTCCAGGCTGCGGGCGCTGTTGTCCGGGCAGGACAGCGGCGCGGAGCGCCCGGTGCCGCGCTGGTCGATGAACACGAGGTCGCGTCGATAGTTCAGCCGGGACAGGCGCGGCGTCACCGAGGCCGTGAGCGCGATGGCGCTCTGACCGGGCCCTCCGGCGAGCAGCAGGACCGGGTCGGGCAGCTTGTTGCGCGCCAGCGCCGGCACCACGACATAGTGGAGGTCGATGCGGACGCCTTCAGGCCGGGCGGGGTCGAGCGGCCGCTTCAGGCTGCCGCAGAGGACCTCCGTGGGAACGCCGTCGATGCGGCACGGATGCAGGGCTTGGGCGGGCTTGTCGGCCCGGGCGAAGGCGTGGCCGCCGCCGAGGGCGCCGATGGCGATGGCCGTTGCCATCAGGGCCTGGACCGGCCGGGGTCGGGGGGCAGGCATTGCCCCGGGACGCATCGTCATGAACTCGCTCCTCCATGGTGCCCGGCGATTATGGCCAGCGGGAGGCGCGCGGCGGGTGTCTTCGGTCAGCTTTCCGACCCGCTTTCCCTGCGGCCGAACATCCCCCAGCCTTCCATGCTCATGACCTGTTCGTCCTTCTGGTTGAAGACCTCCCAGGACGAACGCACCAGGCCGATGGTCGGACGGCTGCGGCTGGCCTTGGTTTCCAGCACGGTCATGCGCACCCGCAGGGTGTCGCCGGGACGCACCGGCTTGAGCCAGCGCAGGTTGTCGATGCCGGGCGAGCCCTGGCTGGTGGAATCCAGCAGGTAGGCATCGCACATCATGCGCATCACCAGCGCGCAGGTCTGCCAGCCGCTGATGGACAGCCCGCCGAGCACGGAGGCGTCGGCCGCGGCCTCGTCCAGGTGCAGCGGTTGCGGGTCATAGGCGGCGGCGAAGGCCAGGCCTTCCTCGCGGTCCACCAGTCGCGAGCCGAACTCGCGCACCTGGCCGGTGGAGAAGTCCTCGAACGCATGGGTCTTGGCGGGGGAATCGGTGCTCATGGGGGAGGGCCTTGGGCGGGATGTCGACCGACCGACTGTACGAGTAGGATCGAAGCCCCCGAAGGAGACCCCCCATGAAGCTCTACTACAGCCCCGGCGCCTGCTCGCTGTCGCCCCACATCGTCCTGCGCGAGGCGGGCCTGCCGTTCGAGCCGGTGATGGCCAGCACCAAGACCCACAAGCTGCAGGACGGCACCGACTACTACGGCATCAATCCCAAGGGCTACGTGCCGCTGCTGGAGCTCGACGACGGGCAGCGGCTCACCGAAGGCCCGGCGATCATCCAGTACATCGCGGACCAGGCGCCGGGCAAGCAGCTTGCGCCGGCCAACGGCACGATGGCCCGCTACCGGCTGCAGGAGTGGCTCAACTTCATCACCACCGAGCTCCACAAGACCTTCAGTCCGTTGTTCAACCCGGCGATTTCCGACGATGCCAAGGGCGTGTTCCGGACCAAGCTGCACGAGCGCTTCAAATGGGTCGACGGACAGCTCGCGGGCAAGCAGTTCCTGATGGGCGACCAGTTCTCGGTGGCCGACGCCTACCTGTTCACCGTGTCCAACTGGGGCCAGCACGTGGGCGTCGACCTGGCCGCCTATCCGGCGCTGGTCGCCTACCGCGGGCGCATCGCCGCGCGGCCGGCGGTCCAGGAAGCGATGAAGGCCGAGGGCTTGCTGAAGTAGGACTCAGCCCTTCTTCTTCAACAGGGACTCGCAGGCGCCCTTGTCGCCGGCGTCCTGCTTGGCGCAGACGCCGTCCAATTGAATGCGCAGACGGGACAGGGCGGCATCGTGCTGCCCGTTCGCGTTCCAGGCGACCAGTTGGCTGCCGACCTTCTGCAGCGAGCGCGCGCTGCGCTCGTAGAAGGCGCCCTTGTCCTTCTCCGCCTCGGCCAGCAGCTGCGCCGCGGCCTTCTCGATGCGCGCCGAGTCCTGCGGCGCCAGCTCGACCAGCGCGCTCAGGTAGTTCGAGCCCCATTGCAGGCGCGTGGCGGGGCCTTCGCTCTTGTTGAAGGCCTCCTCGTACCAGCGCAGCGCTTCTTCCTTCCTGCCCTGCTTGCGCGCGTTGCTGCCGAGCGAACTCATCAGGTAGTAAGGGCTGTGGCTTTTCGCGAGGCTGGCCTTCAGCAACGCGTCGCTGTCGTTCCACAGCCCGGCGCGGCCGAGCAGGAAGGCCGCCGACGTGATCACCGCCTGACGCTCGTAGCCATCGGTGACTTCCTTGTCGACCTTGGCCGCATGCGCCTTGACCTCGGCAAGCAGCGGCGCCGGCAGTTTCGGCGCGAGTTCGGTCCGGGACTGGTCCAGCCGCGCGAGTTCCACGCGGGCCAGCAGCGATTGCAGGCGATCGGCGCGGGACAAGGTCGCATCGGCCTCGAAGCGCTTCAGCGCGGCGTCGAATGTCGCGATCAACGCCTGACGCTCCGGCCCGGCCGCCGGCGCCAGCGCGCGGACGATGTCGTCGCCGTTGTTGCTCAGCACGTCCATCTGCGCGCGGGCGGCCGCGGCGTCGCCCAGCACCTGGTCGACGCGCGCGCGCAGCGCCGCGTCGGGCTTCAGCGAGCCGCCGCCCTCGGTGGCAGCCAGCGCCTTCAGCCACAGGCGGGTGGTGGTCTCGTCGTCGATCCCCTGGCTCGCGCCGGCCAGCTTCGCGAGCAGCGCCGGGCGCTGCGCGGCGGGAACCAGCTGCTGCTCATCGGTTTCCCAGGAGTAGAAGCCCAGCAGCTTCCACTCGTTGGCGGAGATCTTCTTGCCGGCCTGCGCGTCGGCCAGGACGGTCTTGACCGGCCGGCCGCCGGCCAGCCCCAGCTGCAGCACGCGCAGCACCTGCGGCGCGTCGACCTCGCCGGGCAGGCGGGTGAGTTCCTGGCCGTCGTTGCCGAACAGGATCATGGTCGGGTAGCCGCGCACCTTGAAGCGCGCGCCCACGCGCTGCGCGCCGGGGTTGTCGCCGTCGATATGCACCGCGACGAAGGCGCGCGACTGCTCGATGAAGTCGGCGCGGTTGAACAGCGTGGCCTTGAGCTGGTTGCACGGCGGGCACCACTTGGCGCCCCAGTACAGCAGCACCGGCTTCTTCTCGCTGCGGGCCTGGGTGAAGGCGCGCTCGATGTCGGCATCGCCGGAGGCTTCCTGCCAGGACACCGAGGCCGAAGCGCTGGCGGCCATGGCCGCGGGTGCCAGCGCCGGCAACGCGCCGATCGTGGACAACGCGGCGGCGAGGGCGGTCAGGCCGGCTGCCGAGCGGAGACGACGGGCCATCGAGGGGTGGAAGGTCATGGCGGGGTTCGCGGCCTCGTGAGCCGGTCGGTGTCCAGGGAAGCCGACATTGTGGCGCCGCTCCGCCGAACCCGATATGCGGGACGCTTCTAAGCTTTCCTGGCCCGCAGGATCGCGCCGCGCTCCAGGCTCTCGGGCGACCACACGGACGGCACGTGGTAGTACTCGGGCATCGCGGGCACTTCGGGCGGCAACCGCACCCAAGGCTGCTTGGACGCGGTGAAGATGTGGATGTCGGGCGGCAGGCGGTCGGGCTCGTCGAGCGTGCCGACACGCACGAAACGCACCGCGTCGCCGCCGCCGGCGTAGTTGCTCCACACGGCGATCGCGCAGTTCGGGCAACGCCAGATCTTCTGGCCCTTGCCGCTTTCGCTCGGGTTCATGAATGGGACCGGCTCGCCGGCCAGCAGCTGGACGCGGTCGGCTTCGATCATCGCGTTGAGCGCGAACGCCGCACCGCTCGAACGCTGGCACCAGCGGCAGTGGCAGCAATGGACGATCAGCGGACGGCTGGTCATGCGATAGCGGACCTGGCGGCAGTCGCAGCCGCCATCGAAGACGTGGATGTTGTCGGTGGTCTCGGTCATGGAGGATCTCCCAGAAGGGCCTGATCGTCGTCGAGCGGTGCTGGCTCGGGTGTCGCCTTGGCGAGGGTCAGCCAGGTGCCGAAGTCGGGTCTCATCGCACGCCGTGGCGCCGGACGTCCGAGTTCGAACCGGAATCCCTCCGGGCCGCCGTCCGTGCGCTTGAGCTCATGCGCCAGGAGCACGCCGAAGGCCTCGGGAATTTCCTCCACCTCGGCGATGCCGGCGCGCAGCACGTACCAGCACTGCCCGCCGAGCGCGAGGTAGGCCTGCGCCTTGGCCGGGCGCCGGAGCTCCGAGAGCAGGTCGGCGCGGCTGACCTTGATCTCGTGCACGGCGGGTTCGAGGTAGTCCTCGATGCTGGTGTTGCGCACCGAGTAGACGTCCGGCATCGCGTTCACCCAGCGCATCCGTCCCGGCTCGTCCTCGCGAGGCAGGCCGGCGCGCAGCGACAGCCCACGCCAGACGATGCGCCCCGCGCGCTGCAGTTCGAGCGCCATGCGGGCGACCAGGTCCTCGTGGCGATCGCGCGCGGCGCGATTCTTCTGGAGCCCGAGGTGAAGCACCTCGACGCCGGGCGCGGTCAGGCGCAGGGTCTCGCGTCCATGAAGATCCACACGGCGTTCGAGCCAGCCCAGCGCCAAGAGCTCCACCTCCAACATGTCCTGGCAGGGCCAGCCGGCCGAGCGCCAGACCTGGCGCAGGCGGCGGACCTGGATCACGGTGGCACGGGGCGCTGACATCCGCCGATGTTGCCTCATGAGGCTGACAGCGGGCGGCAGCAGCCGCGGACCCAGGTCGCGGCAATCAGCGCGTCAACGCTCCCTGCGAACGATCCCTTGGGGTGAATCGGCATTCACCAGGAACAACGAATACACGCCTTCGGCGGAAACCGCCAGATCTCGCTGCGTGTACAACGGGTCGCTGAACTGGCTCGAGGTGACCGACACCAGTGCCGCATTGGTCGCGGCGACATTGGCGCTGCCAGTGCCGCCGGGCCCGATCGCCTGGGTGACCGGGGAGTAGTTGAAGTTCAGGCTCGCCGGGAGATCAAGTCCGTTGACCAGGTTCAGCCGGGCCTGCCCGGACACCGTCGGCAGGCGGTTGTCGTCGACCAGCGCCTGCATCACCGGCGCCGCCGCCGTGCCCCGTAGCAGCAGGGTGTAGTCGCCGCCCGCGACGAGCGAAGGCAAGGTGGGCGCCACCGCGATGCCATCGACCGTGATGCTGGGCACCTGGGTGCCGGCTGGCACGGTCCGGTAGGGGCCGATGGCCGGCGACCGGCTGTTCTCCAGCAAGCTCTGCCCGGCGATGCTGGCATCGATGCGTCCGGCGGAGATCGCCGCGACCACCCGTACCCGCGCCGAACCGTTGTCCATGCGAGAGAGCTCACCGCGTTGCGGCAGCTTCAGGGCATGGACCAGGACGCCGCCCGCACTGCCGCGCAGCACCAGCGTCGACACCTTGGCCGAGTCCAGCGTCACCGCCGCAAGGTCGAGGCGGACGTCGTCGCGCTTTCCCGCGCCCGTGACGCGGAGGCGGTAGCTGCCGCTGTCACGCGCCAGGAAGCCGCTGCCTTGGCCTGGAGCGACATTGCTGGCGAAGGGCTGTGCGCTGGCGAGCGCCGCATTGGCGTCCGTCAGGAAGACATCGACCGGCCCGGCATCTGGTGCAAGGTTCAGCACCATCAGCTTGCTCTGGCCCGAGGCCGGCTCCGCCTGTTCCTCCTCCACCAGACTGGTGCGCATGGCGCCGCCCGCGCCGTAGGCGATCAGCGTGTAGTGCGCGTCGGCCTTCAACGTCGCCGGCGACGT
>Ga0065165_1000143_pt1 | contig 124381 bp, 126 predicted proteins | sample AraplaMF_Cvi_mMF_FD_63813 | JGI IMG/M metagenome (GOLD analysis project Ga0065165, IMG submission 63813) | Arabidopsis root microbial communities from the University of North Carolina, USA - plate scrape MF_Cvi_mMF (version 2) (version 3) | ecosystem: Host-associated > Plants > Roots >... | reverse complement strand
GCATGATCTCGAAGGTGGTGAGCGTCCCGCCGGCGCTGGCCTTGGCCTTGTTCAGCAGCGCGAGCGCCGCTTCCGGATCGGGGACGGCGAGGAAGGCGGTGGCACGCGCTGCCGGCAGCGGGAAGAGCTTCAGCACGGCGGCGGTGATGATGCCGAGCGTGCCTTCCGAGCCGATGAACAGGTTCTTGAGGTCATAGCCGGTGTTGTCCTTGCGGAGCTGGCGCAGGCCGTTCCAGACGCGGCCATCAGCAAGGACGACCTCGAGGCCGAGGCAGAGCTCGCGGGCATTGCCATAGGCGATCACCGCCGTGCCGCCAGCGTTGGACGAGAGATTGCCGCCAACCGTGCAGGAGCCTTCCGAAGCAAGCGAGAGCGGGAAGAGCCGGCCTGCGGCCTCGGCCGCCTCCTGCGCCTTCTGCAGGATGACGCCGGCCTCGACGGTCATGGTGTCGCCGGCGGCATCGACCGAGCGGATCTTGTCCAGCCGCTGCAGCGACAGGATGATCTCCCTGCCTTCGGCAACCGGGACCTGGCCGCCGACCATGCCGGTATTGCCGCCTTGCGGCACCACCGTCGCGCCGGTCTCGCTGGCCCATTTCATCACGGCCGAAACCTCGGCGACCGAGCCTGGCCGCACCACGGCCTGCGCCTTGCCATGGAAGAGGCCGCGCGGCTCCTTGAGATAGGGCACCATCGCGTCGGCGTCGGTGATGACGTTCCTGGCGCCGACGATGCCGGCCAGAGCTTCGATAACGGACGCGCTCATCCTGCCTCCGGAAACCTGATCATTTGCGGCCGGCAGCCTTTCGGAAGACGCCGACGAGTTCGATATGGGCGGAATAGCGGAACTGGTCGACCGGCGTCACGCGCTCAAGCGCATAGCCGCCTGCGACCAAAAGCGCCGCGTCGCGGGCAAAGCTGCCGACATCGCAGGAGACATAGACGATGAGCGGCACCTTCGAGGCCGCCAGCCGCCTGACTTGCGCCTCCGCTCCGGCGCGCGGCGGGTCGAGCACGACGGCGTCGAAAGCGCCCAGCTCATGCTCCAGCAGCGGCCGGCGGAAGAGGTCGCGCGCTTCGGCCGCGACCGGCTTCAGCCCCTGCGTGTGATTGGCGGCCCGGCTCAGTGCCTGGACCGCGGCCTTGTCGCTCTCGTAGGCCGAAACCTGCGCCTTCTCGGCGAGCCGAACACTGAACGGGCCGCAGCCGGCGAAGAGGTCGGCAACGCGCTTCGCCTTGGGGATCGCGTCGAGCACGAGGCGCGACAGGATCGCCTCGCCCTCGGCCGTTGCCTGCAGGAAGCCGCCGGGGGCAGGTGTCACCGCCGCCTTGCCCATCAGCTGGAAGGGCGCGCGCCGTTCGACGATGACCTCGCCATGCATGGACAGGCGCGCGAGATCGAGGCGCTCGGCCACCTCGGTAAGTTGCCGGCGCAAGCTGTCTCCGGCCGGTCCGTGGCCGCGAATGTCGACGTCGAGCCCGGCTTCGGAAGCAGTCAATTGGATGTCGAGCGGCTTGTTCGAAGAGCGCAGCCGGTTGGCGAGATGCTGCGCCACGATTGGCGCGCGCTCCAGCCCCGGTGCCAGCACCGGGCAGGCCACGACCTCGACCAGATCGTGGGTGCCTGCCGCCATGAAGCCGACGCGCATCCCATCATCCTCGCGGCGGGCATGGAAGGTGACGCGTCTGCGGCCAACGCCATGGGCATCGACCATGGGAGCGACTTCGGTTTCCAACCCGGCGCGAGAGAGCGCCGTCACCACCTGCTGGCGCTTCCACTCGCTGTAGAGGCCCTCGCCCATATGCTGCGCGGCACAGCCGCCGCAGTGGGTGAAGAGCGGGCAGATCGCGGCGATGCGCGAGGCGGACGGCGTCAGGATCTCGACGACCTGTGCCCGGTCGCCGTCGCGCACGGCCCGCACGCTCTCGCCCGGCAAGGCGAACGGCACGAAGACCTGGCCACCCGCCGTCTCGGCGACGCCGTCGCCGCGCTGGCCGAGCCGCGCGATCGTGAGCGTTTCATTCATGGCGAGGGCGGACATTGCGATGCTGGACTCGTGACGTGATTGCGGGTTTGGCCTATCAGGTGCCGAGCGACAGGGAAATGGCTGGAGTTGCCTGACATGACTATCCGCAACGGCGTCGTCGAAGCGATCGGCAACACACCGCTCATCAAGCTGAAGCGCGCCTCGCAGGAAACCGGCTGCGAGATCCTCGGCAAGGCCGAGTTCATGAACCCCGGCCAGTCGGTCAAGGACCGGGCCGCGCTCGCCATCATCCGCGATGCCGAGAAGCGCGGCGCATTGCGGCCGGGCGGCGTCATCGTCGAGGGCACGGCCGGCAATACCGGCATCGGCCTGACGCTGGTCGGCAATGCGCTCGGCTATCGCTCGGTGATCGTCATCCCGGAGACGCAGAGCCAGGAAAAGAAGGACATGCTGCGGCTCGCCGGCGCGACCCTCGTCGAAGTGCCTGCCGTCGGCTACGTCAATCCGAACAATTATGTGAAGGTCTCCGGCCGCCTCGCCGAGGAGCTGGCGAAGAGCGAACCCAATGGCGCGATCTGGGCCAACCAGTTCGACAACGTCGCCAATCGCCAGGGCCATATCGAGACGACCGGCCCGGAGATCTGGCAGCAGACCGAGGGCAAGGTCGACGGCTTCGTCAGCGCCGTCGGTACCGGCGGCACGCTCGCCGGCGTCGCCATCGCGCTGAAGGGTTTCAACCCGAAGATCAGGATCGCGCTCGCCGATCCGATGGGCGCGGCGCTCTATGCCTACTACACGACCGGCGAATTGAAGGCCGAGGGCTCCTCGATCACCGAGGGCATCGGTCAGGGCCGGATCACCAAGAACATCGAGGGCGCGCCGATCGACGTCGCCTTCCAAGTTCCAGACGAGGAGGCGATCCCGCTCTGCTTCCAGCTCCTGGAGGAAGAGGGCCTCTGCCTCGGCGGCTCCTCCGGCATCAATGTCGCCGGCGCGATCCGGCTGGCGAAGGAGATGGGCCCCGGCCACACCATCGTGACCATCCTCTGCGACTACGGCACGCGCTATCAGTCGAAGCTGTTCAACCCGGAGTTTCTGCGCTCGAAGAACCTGCCGGTGCCCGGCTGGCTCGAACGCAATGGCGGGCTGACGGACGTGCTGGCCAAGGTGATGGCGTGACGCCGTGCAGCCGCAGCCCGGATCACTTCTCTCCGAGCTGCTGAATGCGCCGATCCGGCCGGGCCGGGTCGTCTGGATCGGATTGCGGCCGGCACGCCGCGCGGCGATGGCCAGTGTCGAGACGGCCACTGCCAGTGCGGCGCAAGGCCTGGTCGGCGATCGCTATAGCGGTCGAAGCGGCTCGCGGCAGGTCACGCTGATCCAGCGAGAGCATCTTGCCGCGATCGCCAGCCATCTCGGGCTGGACCGGATCGATCCTGAACAACTGCGCCGCAACATCGTCGTCGAGGGCATCAACCTCGCGGCCCTGAAGGATCACCGCTTCCGCCTCGGCACGGCCGTCCTCGCATGGACCGGCGAATGCCATCCCTGCTCAAGGATGGAAGAGGCCTTCGGCCTGAGCGGCTACAACGCCGTGCGGGGCCATGGCGGCATCACGGCGCGGGTGCTCGAAAGCGGAACCATCGCGATCGGCGACAGGCTGGAGCGGCTTCCCGCAACCAGCCTGTAGCTTTTTGGATAGGCCCTGCGGAGATCGGCGACGTCAGGCCGTCTGCGCGCCGGCCTCGATCGCCTCGATGTCGCCGGCGCGATCGTATTGCGCCTGGTCGAGCATGCCCTGCCGTTTGGCGACGATGGTCGGCACCAGCGCCTGGCCGGCGACGTTCACCGCGGTGCGGCCCATGTCGAGGATCGGGTCGATCGCCAGCAGCAGGCCGACGCCGGCGAGCGGCAGGCCGAGCGTCGACAAGGTCAGCGTCAGCATCACCGTCGCGCCGGTCAGGCCCGCGGTCGCGGCCGAACCGATCACCGAGACGAAGGCGATCAGGACATATTCCTGGATGCCGAGCGGGACGCCATAGAACTGCGCGACGAAGATCGCCGAGATCGCCGGGTAGATCGCGGCGCAGCCGTCCATCTTGGTGGTGGCGCCGAGCGGAACGGCGAAGGCAGCATATTCGCGGGGCACGCCGAGGCTCTTCTCGGTCACAGCCTCGGTCACCGGCAAGGTGCCGACCGAGGAGCGCGAGACGAAGGCGAGCTGGATCGCCGGCCAGGCGCCGGCGAAGAAACGCAGCGGCGAGAGCCCGTGCAGGACGAGCAGGACCGGGTAGACGATCAGCAGCACGATCGCGAGGCCGATATAGATCGCGAAGGCGTACCAGGAGAGCTGCTGCAAGGTCTGCCAGCCATACTGCGCGACAGCATTGCCGAGCAGGCCGATGGTGCCGATCGGGGTCAGGCGGATCACCCACCACAGGATCTTGCGCGTGATCGCCAGCAGCGACTCGTTGAAGGCGAGGAAGCTGTTGGCGCGCTCGCCGACCTTCAGCGCCGCAACGCCGACCACGATCGAGATCACCAGAAGCTGCAGCACGTTGAAACCGAGCTTGGTGGTCGCCGCGCCGCCGTCGATCCGGGTCGAGGCCTGCAGGCCCAACATGTTGGCGGGAACCAGGCCCTTCAGGAAGTCGAGCCAGGAGCCGACCGAGCCCGGCGCCTTGGCGCTGGCGGCAAGCACGCCGGAATTGATGCCGGGCTGGATGATCAGGCCGAGCGCGATGCCGATCAGCACGGCGATGAAGGCGGTCAGCGCAAACCAAAGCAGTGTCTGCCAGACCAGCGCCGCAGCGTTCGAGAGCTGACGGAGGTTGCTGATCGAGGCGACGATCGCCGTGAAGATCAGCGGCGGCACCAGAGCCTGCAGCAGCTGCACGAAGATCGAGCCGGTGGTCGCCAGCGTCGTCGTCAGGCCGTTCGGCTGGCCAGCCGCATCGGGCCCGATATTGCGCGCGATCCAGCCGAGCACGAGCCCGATGACCATGGCGGCCAGCACCTGGAAGCCGAAATTCGCGTAAAATGGCTTGGGGCCGGCGGTCGCCGCGCCGGCTCGGGACGTCACTGTGGTCATGATTGGAACTCGTCGATGGCCGCAGCGCGGCTGAACATGTCTGCCTCTTATATAAGCACTGCAGCAACTTGCGGGAAGCCAAACACATCCATTTTTCGCCGGCCGGGCAGCGGGAATGCTCTCGACGGAAACGCTCCATAGAGAATTATTTTCTCCACGGTGGATTGGGCAGCCGCAGATGCCTGGCGTTCAACGCAGCGGCCAGACGAAGAGGATCAGCGGCACGGCGAGCAGGATCACCAGCAGCGACAAGGGCGCGCCGAGCCTGGCATAGTCGCCGAAGCGATAGCCGCCCGGGCCCATCACCAGCGTGTTGCACTGGTGGCCAATCGGGGTGAGGAAGTCGCAGGCGGCGCCGATCGCCACCGCCATCAGGAAGGCGTCGGGATTGTAGCCGAGCGTCTTGGCGAAGCCGGCGCCGATCGGCGCCATCACCAGCACGGTCGCGGCATTGTTGAGGAAGGGCGTCACCGCCATCGCCGCGACGAGCATCAGCCCGACCGCCCCCCAGCCCGGCAGGCCAGCGCCGATCTGCGCCAATAGCCCGGCGAAGACATCGGTCGCACCTGTGACCCGCAGGCTGTCGCTGACCGGAATCAGTGCCGCCAGCATGATCAGGATCGGTGCTTCGACGGCGTCATAGGCGTCGCGCAGGGTGAGCGCCCGCGTCGCGAGCAGCGCTACGGCCGCGGCGAAAAAGGCGATCGCCACCGGCAGGAGGCCGAGCGCGACGACGACGACCGTCGCCGCGACGATCGCTCCGGTGAGGAAGCGACGGCGGGTGCTGCCCAGAGCGAGGCTGCGTGCCGCCAGCGGCAGCAGGCCGAGCTCGCGCAGACGCTCGGGCAACAGGTCCTCGTCGCCCTGCAGGAGCACGACGTCACCGGCGCGCAGGCGGATGTCGCGCAGGCGCTCGGTGAAGCGCTCGCCGGCACGGCTGATACCGAGCAGATTGATGTGGAAGCGGGCATGCAGATCGATCTCGGCGGCGCTCTGGCCCTCTAGCAGCGAGCCCTGCGTGACGATCGCCTCGCCGGTGCGGGCTGGATCGAGCGACCCCTCCCGCTGGGTCGATCGGTGCTGCCCGACGAGTTCGAGGCCGCCCTCGGCAATGACGCGCTCCAGCGCCTTGGGCTCGCCGCGCAGGAGCAGGATGTCGCCGGCCTGCAGGCCGGCATCGGGCAACGGCGCGCGGCGGCGCTCGCCATCGCGCAGGATTTTGACGAGTTCGACCTCACCATCACCCGGCCGCCTGAGATCGGCGACGGTCTTGCTGGCGAGCAGCCCCTTCTCCGGAATACGCGCCTCGGTGAGGTAATCCTTGATATCGAGCGCCTGATCGAGGGAGCGCGAGCCCTGGCGGTCCTTCGGCAGCAGCCGGTAGGCGACGCTGAGGAAAGCACAGCCGACGAGCGCGATGCCGATGCCGACCGGGGTGAAGTCGAACATGGCGAAAGGCTGGCCGCCGAGCTCCTGGCGCACGCGCGAGACGATGACGTTGGGCGAGGTGCCGACCAGGGTGACGATGCCGCCGAGCAGCGAGGCGAAGGCCATCGGCATCAGGAAGACGGAAGGCGATTTGCCGTCCTTGCGGGCGAACTGATAGGCGATCGGCAGCATCATCGCGAGCGCGCCGATGTTCTTGATGATCGCCGACATGGCCGCGACGGCGAAGACGAGGACCGCGACTTGTGTCTGCGTCGTGCGCAGCGCCGGGGAGATGCGGGCCAAAGCGGTCTCGACCAGCCCCGAGCGCGCCACCGCAGCGCTGACAACCAGGGCGCTGGCGACGATGATGACGATATCGTCGGAGAAGCCCGCGAAGGCCTCCTTGGCCGGCACGACACCGAGCGCGACGCCGGCGAGCAGCGCCAGGAGCGCGATCACATCGTAGCGCAGCCTGCCCCAGACGAAGGCCGCCATCATCGCGGCAACGAGGGAGCAGGAGAGAATCTGCGGCAGCGTCATCCCGGCAGGTTATCGGAAACAGCGCCGCCTCGGCACGGTCAAAGCCACTTTTTCCAGCGGAAGAACAGATAGGGCAGCACGGCGAAGAGAACCATCAGGCCGACGGCCATCGGGTAGCCGAGCTGCCATTCCAACTCCGGCATCGTCTTGAAGTTCATCCCGTAGATCGAGGCGATCAGCGTCGGCGGCATCAGGGCCACGGAGACCACCGAGAACAGCTTGATGATCTTGTTCTGCTCGATGCTGACCAAGCCGAGCGTGGCATCGAGCATGAACTGCAGCTTGCTTGAGAGAAAGGTGGCGTGCTCCTCGATCGCCTGGACGTCGCGCAAGGCGGAGCGCCATTCCGGGTTGAAGCCGCCCGCGGCCTTCTTGGTGCGCTTGAAGTTGGCGGATAGGTAGAGCAGCACGCGCTCGACCGAGACCATGCTCTCGCGCACATTCGAGATGATGTGCTCGTACTGGCCGATCTTTCGCACCACCGCCTGATAGACGCGACCCTGCTCGACGCTGGCGCTGTCGCCATCGAAGATCTGGCGCGAGCGCATGTCGATGCGGTCGCCGACGCCGCGCAGCACCTCGGCCGCCCGGTCGACGATCGCCTCGATCAGCCCTTCGATGACGCCGGCCGGCTCGAGCTCGCAGCCGCCGGGCTTGGTGACGCGGTTCTTGAAGATGTTGAAGGCACCGGGCTCGTCATAGCGCACCGTCACCAGCGCCTTCTCGGTCAGGATGAAGGTGACGTCGGCGAGGCGCGGGACATTGGTCTCCGACTGGCAGATGACCCGTGCCGTCATGTAATGCGCGCCGCTTTCGGCGTAGATGATCTCGGAGGGTTCGAGATCGTGCATCTCCTCCCGGGTCGGGATGGAGATGCCGAGATGCTGCTCGACCTTGGCGTCTTCCGCCCCGGTCGGATTCAGCAGATCGATCCAGATCGCGCCGGGCGGAATCGTATCCTCGACGGCGAGGGTCTGATGGGCGAGCTTGTCGCCGCTCGTCTGGCAGATGCCGTGGATCAGAAGCATGACCGGTCGTCCGGAATCGAGCGCAGCGAAGCTGCGGATTTGCGCTGCACCAACTCCAAACGCCCGGCAGTGTCAAACCGATGACGTGCCGCAGGCGTGGCCGAACCGGCGTGATGTGCACCGGGCTCGAGGGCGTGCTCTCGGCGGACCGCGTGGTTAGCATAAAATAAATCGCCGGATGAGACACTTAACAGATCAGTCGCTCGTCCGGGTCTGCCATGTTCAACGCCGCGAAAAACCTCAGCATCAAGACCATGCTCCTGACTGTGCTCGGCCTTGCCAGCGCAGCGATCGTGACGCTCTCCTCGCAAGCGCTCTGGCAGGCCTGGACGCGCTACAACAGGGCGGTCGAGGTGTCCGCTCTCGCCGATCTGAACAAGGCCTATTTCGCGGCGCTGCAGAACCTGCGCTACGAGCGCGGCAACGGCGCGAGCGCCCTGTCGATGCCCACCGACAAGAATGGCGGGATGATCGAGGACGTGCTGACGCGGCGGAAGCGTCTGGACGATGCGATCGCTACGGCGCAGACGATCGTCCAGAAGAACGGCTACGAGGTCGCCACGACCGTCTCGAAGGAGATCGACGGCCATGTCGCGGCGCTCAAGCCGCTGCGGGCGAAAGTGGACGGCAACTGGAAGCTGCCGCTGGAGGCGCGGGAGAAGGAGCTGGTCGGGACCAGCATGGCCCAGACCGGCAAGTTCCTGACCGCGCTCGAAACCGCGTCAGCGACGCTCGAGGAACGCATCCTCGCTCTCGACGCAAACTTCGCGAATCTCACCACTATCCGCTCGATGGCCTGGGCAGCGCGCTCGCTCAGCGGAGCCTCGACGATCATCCTCAACAACGCCGTCGCCCAGGATCGGCCGCTGGACGCCAAGGAAAGCAACGCCGTCCTCGTCAACGATGCGCGCATGGAGTTCGCCTGGGGCGTGGTGAAGCAGCTCATCGGCCAGGCCAGCACCCCGCAGGCGCTGAAGGACGCGCTCGCCACCGCGGAGAACACCTATTTCGGCGGCAGCTTCAAGGCGACACGGGCCGATCTGGTCGCCAATGCGACCGGCGGGCGCAAGCCTGGGATCAATCCCGATCAATGGCGCGACCAGATCGTCGCCGCCTCCGAGACCGTCGGCGCCGTGGCGAGCCGCGCGATCGATGTCGTGTCGGATGTGGCCGACGCGAAGGCCGACGCGGCGATGCGCTCGCTCGTGCTGTACGGCCTCGTCCTCCTGGCTGCACTCGCGCTCGCGCTCGTCGGGCTCTGGCTGGTACAGAGCCGCGTGACCCGCCCGATCACCGCGCTGACCACCTCGATGAAGCAGCTGGCACAGGGCGACTTCTCGGCTGAAGTCATCGACAGCGGTCGCAATGACGAGATCGGCGGCATGGCCGCCGCCGTCCTCGTGTTCAAGGAGAACGGACTGCGCGTGCAGGCCCTGGAGGCGCAGGAGCGCGCCGCCGCGGCCGAGCGGGCGGCACGGACGGAATCGATGATCGCCGTGGTCAACGATGTCGGCACGGTCGTCGCCGCTGCCGCTGCCGGCGATTTCAGCGCCCGGCTGCAACTGGAGAACGCCGACGCGCAGATGCAGCAGCTGGTCAACGGCATCAACCAGATCAACGCCGTGGTCGACGGCGCGACGACAGAGTTCGCCGACATCCTGGCATCGGTCTCGCAGGGCGACCTGACCCGCCGGGTCGCGACCAGCTATCAGGGCCGCTTCGCCGAGCTGAAGCATTCGGTCAACGAGACGGTCGAGCGCCTCTCGGAAACGATCGGCGGCATCCAGGCGACGACCTCCCAGGTCTCGGCCTCGGCCCGCGAGATCAAGGCCGGCGCCGACGACCTCGCCAAGCGGACCGAGGAGCAGGCGGCCTCGCTGGAGGAAACCGCGGCGACGACCGAGGAACTCGCGGCTTCCGTCAAGGCGAGCGCCGGTTCGTCGAAGTCTGCAGCCTCGGCTTCCGACGAAGCCATGAGCGTCGCCCAGCGCGGCGGCATGATCGTCCAGGACGCGGTCGCAGCGATGGAACGGATCGAGGCCGCCTCGCGCAAGATCACCGACATCACCTCGGTGATCGACGGCATCGCCTTCCAGACCAATCTGCTGGCGCTGAACGCCGCGGTCGAAGCCGCCCGGGCCGGCGATGCCGGAAAGGGCTTCGCGGTGGTCGCCTCGGAGGTCCGCACGCTCGCCCAGCGCTCGGGCGAGGCTTCGAAGGACATCACCACCCTGATCCAGTCCTCGACCAGCGAGATCGAGGAGGGCGTGAAGCTAGTCCGCTCGGCCGGCGCCGTCCTCGACCAGATCGTCTCAGCCTCCCGGCAGGTCGCTGCGACCGTCGTCGAAATCTCGGCTGCTGCGGGTGAGCAAGCCAACGGCATCGACGAGATGAGCCAGACCGTGGCCCATATGGACGAGATGACCCAAGCCAACGCGGCGTTGGCCGAAGAGAGCGCGGCCTCAGCCGCCTCGCTCGCCGACCAGATCCACAGCCTGGATCAGCTCGTCGCGGCCTTCCGCGTCGCGGGCGGCGAGGCGCGCCCGAGCAGTGAGCCGGAGCGCCTGCGCAACCTCGCCGCGGCCGCGATGTCGGAAACCCGCTCAGCTCCGCGCGCCCCGGCACGCAAGGCACATCCTGCCCCCGCAGCTCCGATGCCCGCCCGCAAGGTCGCGAGCGGTGGAGCGCGCGACCGAGAGTGGGAGGAGTTCTGAGCTGTCGAGCTCAGACGCCGCCCTTCACACCCTCAGGCGGCCTGATCTCCTCGGGCACGAAGAAATCAGGCATCAGCGGCACCGACGGATCGACGCGGTAGGGCGTGAAGTCGGTGACGCCCTCGCCCGCCATGAAATTGTCGTCGATCAGGAAATTGCCGGAGAAGCTGCGCGACGGCTTGTTGAAGACCATATAGGCGGCGTCGGCCAGCATCTCCGGCGTCCGGCTCGCCTGCACCATCTTGTCGCCGCCGAGCAGGTTCTTCACCGCCGCGGTCGCGACCGTGGTGCGCGGCCAGAGCGCGTTGACCGCGATACCCTTCGGCGCGAGCTCGCCGGCAAGGCCGAGCACGCACATACTCATCCCATACTTCGCCATGGTGTAGGCTAGGTGCGGCGCGAACCAGCGCATCTTCATGTCGAGCGGCGGCGACAGCATCAGGATGTGCGGGTTCTCGGCCTTCTCCAGATGCGGGATCGCGTATTTCGAGACCATGAAGGTGCCGCGCGTGTTGATCTGGTGCATCAGATCGTAGCGCTTCATGTCGGTCATCTGCGTGTTGGTCAGCGAGATCGCGCTGGCATTGTTCACGACGATGTCGAGGCCGCCGAAAGTCTCGGCGGTCTTCGCGATCGCCTCGGCGACGCTCTGCTCGTCGCGGACATCGACCATCAACGGCAGGCATTTGCCGCCGGCCGCCTCGATCTCGGCGGCGGCGGTGTAGATCGTGCCTTCGAGCTTGGGATGCGGCTCGGCCGTCTTGGCGGCGATGGTGACATTGGCGCCGTCGCGCGCCGCCTTGATGGCAATGGCGAGGCCGATGCCGCGCGATCCGCCGGTGATGAAGAGCGTCTGGCCCTTGAGCGACATGCAGGTCTCCTCCCTCATTAGTTCTGCAAAATGAACCGGCCCGGCTGCGTGCCGTCCGCATCGGTGAAGCCATAAGCACGCGCCATATCGGCAACGTGCAGCACCTGGCCGGCATGACGCGCAACATCGGCGTCTGCCGCCAGCGCCGCCACCGCGCGGCCGGCGTAGAGCGGCGTCTCGGTGGTCTCGCCAGCCATGCCGGCATCGCGCACCCGCTCAGTCAGGACATGGCCGGGCGACAAGCCGAGCGCGGTGACGCCGAAGGGCTTCAGCTCTTGCGCCATCGCCAGCGTCAGCCGGTTCATCGCCGCCTTGGCGAGATCGTAGAAGACATCGCCGAGATAGCCGCCGGCGGTGCCGAAGCTGACCGTGACGATCAGCCCCTGGCGCATCTGCACCATCGCCGGCGCGACGGCGCGCGCCAGCAGCAATTGCGCATAGACACCGCTCTCGAAGCTCTGGCCGAGCCGCGCCACCGGACGACGCCAGAACGGCGTGGCGAAGGCCGAACCATCCGGATAGCGCTCGCCATCATAGCCCTCATTGCCACCCCAGACCGCGTCGACGACGCAATCGAGCCGGCCGAAGCGGCGCAGCGACCAGGCGACGAGCTGATCGACCTCGCGCTCATTGGTGTGATCGCAGCGATAGGGCTCGCCGCGGCCGCCGGCAGCCTCGAGCTCGCGGGCGGTGTCCTCGAAGGTTTCCGAGCGCTGGTCGGTGCGCGGGCCCGCCTCGCTGGACCGGCCGGTGACGATCACGGTGGCGCCGCCCTGGCCGAGCGCCCGGGCGATGCCGCGCCCGAGCCCGCGCGAGGCGCCGGCGACGAGGCAGACCTTGCCGGTGAGCGGTTTCAGCGGGCTGTCATCGTTCATTGCGACAAGCCTCGCGAGCGGGCTGGCGCGATGCGACCGGCTCCGCTAGAAGCCCCCTCCCCCGAACAGCGAGGACGATCATGGAAGCGAACGACGTCGCGGCCTGCTGGGAGGCCAATGCCGGAACCTGGACCCGCCACGCGCGCGCCGGCTACGATCTCTACCGGGACGCCCAGAACACCCCGGCCTTCTTCGCCAACCTGCCCGATATCGATGGGCTGGATGGTCTCGACATCGGCTGCGGCGAGGGCTCGAACACGCGCAAGCTCGCCGAGGCCGGCGCGAGCATCACCGCGATCGACATCGCTCCGACCTTCATCCGCCATGCGCAGGAGGCAGAAGCGGCCAACCCGCTCGGGATCGACTATCGCGTCGCCGACGGCATGGCCCTGCCCTTCGCCGATGCCTCGTTCGACTTCGTCACCGCCTTCATGTCGCTGATGGACATGCCGCATCAGGACCGCGTGCTCGCCGAGGCCAGGCGCGTCCTGAAGCCCAGCGGCTTCCTGCAGTTCTCGATCCTGCATCCCTGCTTCGCCACGCCCGGCCGCAAGGTGATGCGCGACGAGGCCGGAAACGTGCTCGGCATCGAGGTGCGCGAGTACTTTCGCGTCAGCGATGGCGAGATCGAGAGCTGGCGCTTCGGCGCCGCGCCGGCCGAAGAGAAGGCCAAGGTCGAGCCGTTCCGGGTGCCGCGCTTCCACCGCACGCTGAGCGACTGGATCAACCTGCTGGTCGCGACCGGCTTCGGGATCGAGCACCTGCACGAGCCGAGCGTTGACGCCGAGACGGCCAAGGCCGTGCCCTATCTCGCCGACACCTATGTCGCACCGCTCTTCCTGCACATGCGGGTGCGGAAGCCGGTTCGGTAGATCAGGCGCGGCGGACGGCGTCACGCCGCGAAGACCGCAGCCGAATCCTCGACGGCGCCGGCGCCCTCGGTCACGGCCAGCTCCAGCGCCGTGGCCTCGCCGACATGGTGCTCGGCATAGAAGCGCGCAGTGGCGAGCGCGGCGGCGCCCTGGTCCTCGCCCTGCATGGCCAGCGCCTTCTTGGCGAGGCCGGTGCCGCCCTGGGCGAGCGCGAACAGCTTGAGATAGGGCGTCGCGCCCGCGAGCGCGCTCGCCTGGTCGATACCCATGGTCGCCAGCATCCATTCGGTCGCGCGCTCGAGCGAGTCGACGGCAGCGCCGAGCCGCGCCGCCGAATGGCCGAAGCCTGGCGTATTGGCCTCGCGCACCTGCGCGACGACGCCGCGCATCTCGCCGATCAGCGCCTTGACGGCATCGCCATTGGAGAGCGGCAGCTTGCGCAGCACGAGGTCGATGGCCTGGATGCCGTTGGTGCCCTCGTAAATCGTGGTGATGCGGGCATCGCGCAGATGCTGGGCCGCGCCGGTCTCCTCGACATAGCCCATGCCGCCATGGATCTGGACGCCTACGGAAGCGACCTCGACGCCGATATCGGTGGCATAGGCCTTGGCGATGGGCGTGATGATCGCCGCCCGTTCGGCCGCGGCCTTGCGCCTGGCTTCGTCGGTCTCGCGATGCGAGCGGTCGAGCAATGCGGCGAGCAGCAGCGAGAGCGTGCGAGCCGCCTGCGTCTTGGCGCGCATCTCCATCAGCATGCGGCGGATGTCGGGATGGACGATGATCGGGCTCATCGGGGCGCCCTTGGGGGCATCGAGCGCGGTGCCCTGCTTGCGCTCCTGCGCGAAGGAAAGCGCCTGCTGATAGGCGCGCTCGGCGATGGCGACGCCCTGCACCGCGACGTTGAGGCGGGCATTGTTCATCATCGTGAACATGCAGGCGAGGCCGCGATTCTCCTCGCCGATCAGCCAGCCGATCGCGCCGCCCTCGTCGCCATAGCTCATGGCGCAGGTCGGCGAGGCATGGATGCCGAGCTTGTGCTCGACGCCGGTGCAGCGAACATCATTGCGCGCCCCGAGCGAGCCGTCGGCGTTGACCAGGAATTTCGGCACGAGGAAGAGCGAGATGCCGCGCGTGCCGGGAGGGGCATCGGGCAGGCGGGCGAGGACGAGGTGGACGATGTTGTCCGTCATCTCGTGATCACCATAGGTGATGAAGATCTTCTGGCCGCTGATGCGATAGGTGCCGTCACCGGCGCGCTCGGCCTTGGAGCGCAGCGCGTTGAGGTCCGAACCGGCCTGCGGCTCGGTCAGGTTCATCGTGCCCATCCACTCGCCGGAGACGAGCTTGGCGAGATAGGTCTCCTTCAGATAGTCGGAGCCATGGGCATGCAGCGCTTCGATCGCGCCGACCGTCAGCAGCGGGCCGAGAGCGAAGGCGAAGGCGGCCGAGTTCCACATTTCGGTGCAGGCCGACTGCACCAAAGTCGGCAGGGCCTGGCCACCATAGGCCTCCGGCCCCGGCAGTGCGTTCCAGCCGCCCTGCGCCCAGGCGTGATAGGCTTCTTTCCAGCCCGGCGGGGTAACGACCGTGCCGTCCTTGAGCTTCGAGCCGACGCGGTCCCCGACGACGTTGAGGGGAGCGAGGACATCGCCGGCGAACTTCGCGGCTTCCTCGAGCACGGCCTCGGTGACGCCATCCGCGAGTTCCGGTGCGAGCCCCTCGGAGATCAGGGCGTCGAGCCCGGCGACATGGCGCATCGTCGCCAGGATATCCTCGACCGGAGCACGGTACGACATCGCTTACCTCCCTCGGCGCCCGCGCATTCGAACCGGGCATTCTGCTCGTTGCGTTTGACGGCGATGTTAGCGACGAACTATGCCCGCCGCCACGCGCAAGCCGGCGCGGGTTCGCGCATGCCGCGTCGGCATTGTTATAGTTTACATATGAACTTTCAAGAGCGACCGTGACAGGATCTCGCCAGACCCAGCACCTTTCCCCCGACGGGGCCGGCATCGCCGCCGCTGCGGAATTGCTGCGCGCCGGTCGACTGGTCGCGCTGCCGACCGAAACGGTCTACGGCCTCGCCGCCGACGCCAGCGATGATCGCGCGGTCGCCTCGATCTATGCCGCCAAGGAGCGCCCGAGCTTCAACCCGCTGATCTCGCATCTACCGGACGTCGAGGCGGCGCGCCGTCAGGGCCTGTTCGACGCGCCGGCCCTGGCGCTGGCCAAGGCGTTCTGGCCGGGGCCGTTGACGCTGGTGGTGCCGGCTTCGAGCTCGTGCACGGTCTGCAGCCTCGCCCGCGCCGGTCTCGACAGCGTCGCGCTGCGGGTGCCGTCGCATCCGGTCGCGCACGCCGTGCTGCAGGCGGCGGGCCGGCCGATCGCCGCGCCTTCCGCCAATCGCTCCGGCCGGGTCAGCCCGACACAGGCCGAGCATGTGCTCGCCGATCTCGACGGCCGCATCGACGCCGTGCTCGATGCCGGGCCGACGGTGGTCGGGGTCGAATCCAGCATCGTCGCCTGCCTTGGCGGCGCGCCGCGCCTGCTGCGGCCGGGCGGCGTGCCACGGGCGGCGCTGGAGGCGGCGATCGGACAAGCGCTCGTCATCGTCGAGGAGGGTGGCGCGGCGCCGATCGCTCCAGGTCTGCTCGCTTCGCATTATGCGCCGCGCGCCGCCGTCCGGCTCGATGCGGAAGCGCCACGGCCGGGCGAGGCCTGGCTCGGCTTCGGACCCGAGCCGAACGGCGCCCTACCCGCGCTCGCCTTCAACCTCAGCCCTGCGGGCGATCTGACCGAGGCGGCCGCCAATCTCTTCGCCGCGATGCGCCGGCTCGACGACCAAAGCCCGGCGACGATCGCCATCGCGCCGATCCCGCTGCACGGCCTCGGCGAAGCGATCAACGACCGGCTTCGCCGCGCTGCGGCTCCGCGCTGATCCCCGGCGTCATCGCTTGCAGCCGCTTGCAATTCCGCAAGATCTGGCAATGCTGCGCGCGGAGTTGCCGGAGAATGCGCGTTGTCGACGTCCAAGCTCGCCTGGGATGATTTCCGCCTGATCAAGGCGATCGCCGATGCCGGCGGGCTGACCGGCGCGGCCGCGGCGCTCAACGTCAATCATTCGACCGTGTTCCGCCGGCTCGGGCAGATCGAGGAGCAGCTCGGCCACGCCCTCTTCGAGCGGCGCAAGACCGGCTATGTCGCGACCTCGGCCGGCGAGGAGATGACGGCGCTGGCCTCGCGCATAGACGACGACGTCACCGCCTTCGGGCGACGACTGGCGGGGCGCGACCTCGCGCCCTCCGGCGACTTGCGGGTCACCACGACCGACACGCTCTATCTGCACGTGCTGCTGCCGATCTTCGCGGTGTTCCGGGCGGCGCATCCGCTGATCCGGCTCGATGTCGTCATGGCGAGCCAGACGCTCAACCTGTCGCGCCGCGATGCCGACGTCGCCATCCGCGCCAGCGATTCACCGGGCGAGACGCTGGTTGGCCGCCGCCTCGCCAATCTGAACTGGGCCGTCTATGCCCGCGCCGACGCACCGGCGACCGAGGCCGAGGCGCATGAGCCGAAGCTGCTGTTCCGGCGCGACTGGGTCGCGCTCGGTGACCCGCTCGGTTACGTCAAGGCGGCCCGCTATGTCCGCGACCATGTCCCGGCCGAGCGGATCGCGCTGCGCTCCTCGGCCGTGCTCGGCCTGACGGAAGCGGTCGAACAGGGCATCGGCATCGGCCCCCTGCCCTGCTTCATCGCCGACCAGCGGCCGGGGCTCGTGCGCCTGCTGCCACCGGATCCGGATTTCTCCACCGGCCTGTGGATCCTGACTCATCCCGACATCAGGCACGCGCCGCGGGTGCGCGCCTTCATGGATTTCGTCGGCGGCGAGCTGGCGAAACGGAAGGCGTTGCTGGAGGGAGCGGGGTAAGCAAGCTTGAGGCTATTTCTGAACTGGGCCGTCCGGCGCCTGTTGCTTAGGCTCGCTGGACGCCCGTTCCTGCGCAGATCCCCGGCCGACCCCGCCTATATTGGAGAAAAACTGCGAAGCTTGATTACGGGCAAGCTTGATCCGCTCATCCTCAAAATGTTTCAAAAGCTCACGCATCTTCACTTCGTCATTTGCCGTTACCAGCCGAGCCTCGGCGATAAGTTCACGCATCCGGAATCGCCCCATCTCGCGAAGCTCCCAGAGCTCACGAATCTGGAACTGTGCCATCAACGTCGTTATCAGGGCGGCAAGCGCTGGCAGACTAGCCAGAAAGATTTTATGGCGGCCGCCTTCCCCATAGCCAACCGCGATGAGAAATGATGTTAGCGCAGTTAAGACGAGCGCGACGATAGAACCTCCAATCCAAAGATAATTCAGCATATCTTTTTGCTGGTCGTACCAGCGCTCATCTTCTTTAAATTCCTGAATTAATTCATATTTTCTACAATAAGCATGCTCTGATGATGTCTTTGCAACATCTCTCTTGCAACCGATCTCAGGATTGAATGCAACAGTACGCTGCTGATCCTGAGCAATGGCAGGATTATTTTGCCAAACAAAACCGGACAGCAATATCAGCAGTAGCCAGATTGCTGCCTTTTGCATCAATGCACCAATTGGCCTCGTTACACATCATACGTGTACGACAAATATATGCTACCGTGAAGTGAGAAACGCAGCGTCAGCCGATCTCGACCACGACCCGGCCGCGCACCTTGCCGTCGAGCAGAGCACGGCCGGTCTCGACGACATCCTCCAGCGGGATCGTCGTCGTCATCGCCGCGAGCTTGTCACGATCGAGATCGCGGGCGAGGCGCTGCCAGGCTTCGAGCCGGCGCGGCTTCGGGCACATCACCGAATCGATGCCGAGCAGCGCCACGCCGCGCAGGATGAAGGGCGCGACCGAAGCCGGCAGGTCCATGCCCTGCGCCAGGCCGCAGGCGGCGACGGCGCCGCCATATTTCGTCATCGACAGGACATTGGCGAGCGTGTGCGAGCCGACCGCGTCGACGCCGGCGATCCAGCGCTCCTTGCCGAGCGGGCGGCCGGGACCGGAGAGCTCGTTGCGGTCGATGATCTCGGCCGCGCCGAGGCCCTTGAGATAATCCGCCTCCTCGGGCCGACCGGTCGAGGCGATGACATGCCAGCCGGCCTTGGCGAGCAGCGCGGTCGCGACCGAACCGACGCCACCGGCGGCGCCGGTGACCACCACGGGTCCGTCGGCGGGCTTCACGCCCTGGCGCTCCAGCGCGAGCAGGCTGAGCATGGCGGTGTAGCCGGCGGTGCCGATCGCCATCGCCTCGGCTGGCGTCATGCCTTCGGGCAGCGGCACCAGCCAGTCGCCCTTGACCCGGCTCTTCTGGGCATAGGCGCCGAGATGCGTCTCGCCCGTGCCCCAGCCATTGAGGATGACGAGGTCGCCGGGCTTGAACGCGGGATTGTCCGAGGTCTCGACCCGGCCGGCGAAGTCGATGCCGGGGATCATCGGCCAGCGCCGCACCACCGGGGCCCGGCCGGTGATGGCGAGCCCGTCCTTGTAGTTCAGCGTCGAATGGGTGACGCGGACGGTGACGTCGCCTTCCATCAGGTCGGCCTCGGCGAACTCGCCGAAGGCGACGCTGGTGCCGGTTTCGCCCTTGCTGGCGATCAAGGCCTTGAAGGTCGACATGAACTCACTCCCGGGAAGCTGTTTGACTTTCCCTAGGAGTGGCGCGCCCGGCCGCCGCCCGCAAGCGGCAAGCCGGTGCGGGTTTGATCAGGCCGGCTGCGGCACGGCGCGCGCAACCGGCTTCTCGACGATCGGCAGGTTGATCAGCGCCGAGGCGACGCCGAGCGCGACCGAGAGCCACCAGACGATGTCGTAGGAGCCGAAGCGCTCGTAGAGCACGCCGCCGAGCAGCACGCCGAGGAAGCCGCCGACCTGATGCGAGAAGAAGGCGAAGCCATAGAGCATCGCCATGTATTTGGTGCCGAACATCAGCATGACCAGCGCCGAGGTCGGCGGAACCGTCGAGAGCCAGAACACGCCGATGACGATGCCGAAGGCGATCGCCGTCATCGGACTCGGCGGCAGCAGGATGAAGGCGGCGATCGCGACGGCGCGGCCGAGATAGATCCAGGCAAGCAGATGGCGCTTGGGCATGCGCGCCGTCAGCCAGCCGGAACCGAGCGAGCCGACCGCATTGGCGAGGCCGATCGAGGCCAGAGTCCAGCCGCCGACCCAGGCCGGCAGGCCGGTGTCCTTGAGATAGGCCGGCATATGCACGGTGATGAAGGCGAGCTGGAAGCCGCAGGTGAAGAAGCCGAGCACGAGGAGAACGTAGGAACGGTGCTTGAAGGCCTCGGCCAGCGCCTGCGAGATGCTCTGATTGGGGGCAGCGACCGCACCGGGCGCAGTCGCCTGCTGCTTCGCGCCGCGGGTCGCGAGCATCACCGAGAGCGGCAGCACCGGCAGCAAGGTGAAGGCGAAAACGATCAGCGCCTGCTGCCAGCCCAGCGTGTCGATCAGGATGTTGCCGATCGGCGGGAACAGGAACTGGCCGAAGGAGCCGGCCGCCGTACCGGCGCCGAAGGCGAGCGGGCGCCATTGCTCCGGCAGCAGCTTGCCGAAGGCGGCGAGGATCAGGTTGAAGGAGCAGGCCGAGAGCCCGAAGCCAATCAGCACGCCGGCGCCCAGATGCAGCTGCAGCGGTGTCGAGGCATAGGACATCGTGACGAGGCCGGCGCCATAGAGCAGCGCGCCGGCGCACAGCACCTTCACCATGCCGAAGCGGTCGGCAATCGCGCCGGCGAAGGGCGCGCCCAGGCCCCAGAGCAGATTCTGGATCGCCAGCGCCAGGCTGAAGATGTCGCGGCCCCAACCATATTGGGAGGTCATCGGGATCTGGAAGAGGCCGGCGCTGGCGCGCGGGCCGAAGCTGATCAGCGCGATCAGGCAGCCGGCGGCGACGATGATCTCCGGCGCGTAGCCGCGCTTGGCGGTTGCGGTCATGACGGGCTCCGGAGCAGGAATCGTGTGTCTGCACGATAGGGTGTGCAGCGCGAGCATGCCAACGCGTTTCCGTTACGTTGCGCATCACAGGATTGCATGGAGCCTCGCCCTCCTTACTGCCACGGACTGGCCGCGTCCATGCGCCATAGAGGGCTGACCAGACCGATTGCAAGGAGCGAATCCAATGTCCGCAGCGAGCAATGACCGCCGCATCGACTATGTCGAATTCGTCGTCGCCGACATCCCGCGCGCCCGGAGCTTCTATGAGAAGGCGTTCGGCTGGAAAATGACCGATTACGGTCCGGAGTACTGCGCCTTCGCCGATGGCCGGCTGGAGGGCGGCTTCACCACGATCGGCACGGTGAGGCCCGGCGGCCCGCTGGTGGTCCTCTATGCCGATGATCTCACCGCGGTGCAGGCGTCGGTCGAGGCCGCAGGCGGCCGGATCGTCAAGCCGGCCTTCGATTTCCCCGGCGGCCGGCGCTTCCATTTCGCCGATCCGGACGGCTATGAGCTCGCGGTCTGGACGAAGGCCTGACCTGCAGAATTCGCCGGCAAACAGCACGATTTTCTGCTAGGATCGTCTCCGCAATCGTGGAGGCGACCAATGCGTGCCGTCATGGAGTTGCTTGCTGCCTACAGCTCATGGCTGTCCCGGATGCTTCTGGTGACGCCGGAGTTCATCACCAAAGATCGACGGGGCAACATGCCGCCGCCCTCCGGCGGCATCGGAGCCTATTGAGCTAACTGCCCGCTTTTTGACGGCGGGCAGCAAGAGGCGCTGGGCTACCTGCCCCAGCGCAGGGCGAGCGGATCGAGTTCGCGGGCGAGCTCGAGCAAGCCTTCGCGCGTCTGCGGATGCAGCGGCGTCAGCGGGTGGCGGACGGCGTCGGACTTGATCACGCCGCCGGCCTTCATCACCGCCTTGGCCGAGCGCAGGCCGCATTGCCGGTTCTCGTAGTTGATGATCGGGAGCACGCGCGCATAGAGCGCCGCCGCCTGCTTGCGGTCGCCCGCGGCATGGGCGGCCAGGATCGGTTTGATCAGATCGGGGATCATCGCCGAGGTCATCGTGCCGGTGGCGCCGGCGTCGAGATCGGCCATCAGCGTGATCGCTTCTTCGCCATCGAACGGACCGATGATCGCGTCGCCGCCCGCTTCGATCAGCGAGCGCAGCTTGCCGGCCGTGCCGGGAACCTCGATCTTGAAGTAGCGGACGAGCGGCACTTCCTTGTTGAGTCTGACCATGAAGGGCACGGTCATGGTCACGCCCGAGAGCGGCGCGTCCTGCAGGATGATCGGGATGCCGCAGGCGTCGGCGACGATCTTGAAGTGCTCGAGCATGCCCTGCTCGTCGGCCTTGAGCAGCGCGCCGTGATAGGGCGGCATCATCATCAGCATCCTGGCGCCGGCATCAGCCGCAGCCTTGGCGCGCTGCGCCGCGATGCGCGTCGAGAAATGCGAGGTGGTGACGCAGACCGGCACGCGGCCCGCGACCTGCTCGATCGAGAGCCGCATGACCTCGTCGCGCTCGGCATCGGTCAGGAGGAACTGCTCGGAGAAATTGGCGAGGATGCAGATGCCGTCGACGCCCTGGTCGACCATCAAGTCCATGACCCGGCGATTGCCGTCATGGTCGAGATCGCCATTCTCGTGGAAGATCGTCGGCGCGATCGGGATGATGCCCTTATAGGGTTCGCTCATGGCAAGGCCTCGGCTGTTCGTGGCTGGAGAAGGGTTGAGGTCATTACACCTGCGGATCGCCGGATTCGGCAAGCTCGCGCCGGTAGACGGCGAGGTCCTCGGGCGAGAAGCAGCAGAAGGTGATCGCGTCGAAGGCGGCATTGGCCTTCAGGACCGCAGCGACCGTCGCCACGGCGATCTGCGCGGCTGCCGCGATCGGATAGCCGTAGATGCCGGTGCTGATGCTCGGGAAGGCGATGCTGCGCGCGCCGGCCCCGGCCGCGACCGCCAGGGACCGGCGATAGCAGGAGGCGAGCAGCTCCGCCTCGCTCTGGCCGCCGCCCTGCCAGACCGGCCCGACCGTGTGGATGACGAAGCGCGCCGGCAGGCGATAGCCTTTGGTGAGCTTGGCATCGCCAGTCTTGCAGCCATGCAGATTGCGGCATTCCAACGCCAACTCGGGACCAGCCGCACGGTGAATCGCGCCGTCGACCCCACCTCCGCCAAGGAGTGAACTGTTCGCCGCGTTGACGATGGCATCGACTTGAAGCGCGGTGATGTTGGCCTGGACGGCACGCAGTCTCGAGTCTGTCATCGGCGATCCGCCCTCGGCTCGGTTCCGGACGGGGCGCCATAGCGTCGGCATCCAGGCTCCGGCAGTGCGTCTGGATCAGGCCTTGGCTGCGCGGGCTGTCACCAGCTTGCGGATGCCGCGTCTCGTCGAGCCGATCAGCGGGAAGAGCAGCAGCGCGAGGCCGATCGCCATCAGGCTCGCCACCAGCGCGTTCGACCAGAAGATCGAGAGCGAGCCCTGGCTGAAGATCATCGACTGGCGGAAGGCGTCCTCGGCCTTGTCGCCGATGACCATGGCCAGCACCAGAGGCGCGATCGGATAGTCGAGCTTCTTGAAGAGATAGCCGACGACGCCGAAAGCGAGTGCCAGCCAGATGTCGAACTCCTTACCCGCGACGGTATAGGCGCCGATGAAGCAGACCACGACGATCGCCGGCCCGATGATCGAGAACGGGATGCGCAGGATCGAGGCGAAGAGCGGCACGGTCCCGAGCACGACGATGACGGCGACGACGTTGCCGAGATACATCGAGGCGATCAGCCCCCAGACGAAATCGGGCCGCTCGACGAAGAGCATCGGGCCGGGATTGAGGCCCCAGATCATCAGCCCGCCCATCATCACCGCGGCGGTCGCCGAGCCGGGGATGCCGAGCGCCAGCATCGGCAGCATCGCCGAGGAGCCGGCGGCATGGTCGGCCGTCTCGGGCGAGATCACGCCCTCGGGCTCGCCCTTGCCGAACTTCTCGGGATTGCGCGAGGAGCGCTTGGCCATGGCATAGCTCATGAAGGAAGCCGCGGTCGGGCCGCCGGGCGTGATGCCCATCCAGATGCCGATGATGCTGGAGCGCAGCAACGCCAGCCAGTAGCGCGGCAGCTTCAGCGCCGTGGCGAGCACGTCGCGCGGGCTGACCTTGGCCTTCACCCCCTCGAAGCGCAGGCCCTCCTCCATGGTTTGCAGCAATTCGCCGAGGCCGAAGAGGCCGATCACCGCGATGAGGAAGCTGACGCCGGCGAGCAGCACGTCGAACTCATAGGTCAGGCGGACATTGCCCGAGACCGAATCCATGCCGATCGAGGCGAAGGCGAAGCCCATCGCCATCGAGACGATCGTCTTCAGAGGCGAGGCGCCGCCGAGCCCGACGAAGCTGGCGAAGGTCATGAAATAAACCGCGAAATACTCCGGCGAGGAGAATTTCAGCGCAAAGCGCGCGACCCAGCCCGAGAGCAGCGTGATCAGGATGACGCCGGCCATGGCGCCGAAGCCGGCCGAGAGGAAGGCGAAGGACAGCGCTTCGGTCGCCCGACCCTGCTTGGCCATCGGGTGGCCGTCGAAGGTGGTGGCGACAGAGGATGGCTCGCCGGGGATGTTGAACAGGATCGAGGTGGTCGAGCCGCCGAAGAGCGCACCCCAGTAGAGCGAGGTCAACAGGATGATCGCCGAGACCGGGTCCATCGAGAAGGTCAGCGGCAGCATCAGCGAGACGCCGTTGGGCGCGCCGAGCCCCGGCAGCACGCCGACCAGGATGCCGAGCAGCACGCCGCCCATCATCAGCGCGAGGTGATGGGCGGTCAGCGCGACCTCGAAGCCGTGGAGAAGCGAGGCGAAGTTTTCCATGGAAGGGCTCCGGCTCGCTGGATCAGAGGCCGAGCATCGCTTCGACCGGCCCTTTGAGCAGGCCGACCTGGGCGAATTTCTCGAGGCCGAAATAGAAGAAGGCGACGGTGCCGATCGCCGTCGCGAGCGTGGGCAGCCAGCCGAAGCGACCCTGGAAGCGCATGGCGAAGACGAGATAGAGCAGCGTCGCCACATACATGCCGAGTGTGACGCTCAGTACGACGAATCCGAGCATCGGCAGGAGGAAGGACAGGACGCGCTTGCCCTGCTCCCTGTCGAGGAAGATCCCGGCGAGCGCCGCCGAGCCACCCATGCGCCGGCCGACCGTGGTCACGATCGTTCCCGTGCTCGCCAGCGCGATCAGCAGGCCGCAATAGAACGGGAAGGCGCCGGGCTGCGGGCCGGAGGAATCCCAGCCGATGCCGAACTCGCGGGCGCCGTTGACGATGACGAGGCCGAAGGCGAGCGTCGCCAGCGCTGTCGCGATCTCGGCCTGGAAACGGCTGATCATCGCATTCCTCCTTTAAAACGTCGGACGCACAGCCCGACCATGTCGTCCCGGGCGACCGAAGGGAGACCCGGGATCCATGCCTGAACTGTTCAGGCATGGATCCCGGATCGGCGCCGCTTCGCGGCTTGTCCGGGATGACCGGAGAACAATAGGGTCAGTTGACCACCCAGCCTTCGCTCTTGAAGACCTTGGCGTTGGCGGCCTCGTCCTTGGCGACGAAATCGGCAAGCTCCTTGCCCTTCATGAAGCGGGCGGTCTGGGCGGTACGGGCGATGAACTCGGCCCATTCCGGGGTCTTGCTGACCTTCTCCATCACGTCGGCATAGAAGGCGACGGCGTCGGCCGGGACTTCGGCCGGCAGCCAGACGGTACGCGGCATCTGGAAAGCCTCGAGCGGCAGTCCAGCCTCCTTGCAGGTCGGGATGTCGCCCCAGCCCTTGCCGTCATGGATCGGGTCGCTCTTGGCGAGGCGCACCGGCGAGAAGACGCAGAGCGGCTTCACCTGGCCGGCCTTCCACTGGCCGATGTTCTCGTTGGGATTGTTGGTGTTGGAGTCGACATGGCCGCCGGCGAGCTGGGTCGCAGCCGCGCCGCCACCCTGGAAGGGCACGTAGATCCACTTGGCGCCGGTCGCCTCCTGGATCATCGCGGTCAGCGTCTGGTCGGTGTCCTTGGACTGGCTGCCGGCCATCTTGAAGCTGCCGGGCTTGGCCTTGGCCGCCTCGACATAGGCCTTGGCATCGTTGAAGGGGGCATCGCCCTTCACCCAGATCAGGAACTCGTCGAGCGCCAGCGAGGCGACCGGCGTCAGGTCCGAGAGCTTGTAGCCGAGCTTGGCGACGTAAGGCAGCAGATAGGCGTTGTTGGTGCCGAAGACGACCTTGTGGGGGTCGCTCTTGGCACCCTTGCCATAGATATAGCCCTCGGCGCCGCTGCCACCGCCCTTGTTGAGCACGACGACCGGCTGCTCGATCAGCTTGTGCTTGGTGATGATCGACTGGACGATGCGGGCGAAATTGTCGGTGCCGCCGCCGGGCCCCGAGGTCACGACGAACTCGATCGGCTTGGTCGGCTGCCAGGCCGCGGCGGGGACCACCGCGGCGACGACGGAAGCGAGCGCGACACCGGCCGCGATGCAGAAACGTTTCATGCTGTTTCTCCCTGAATAGTCGTTGAAACGGAGCGGCTCTTTTCGGCCGCTGGGCTGGGCGTTCAGGCGGCCTTGCGCGCCGCCTTGCCCTCGCTCGCCATCTTGATCGCGAGCGACAATGCCGCGCGGGTGGCGCCGAGATTGGCGATGCCCTTGCCGGCGATCTCATAGGCGGTGCCATGAGCCGGGGTGCAGATCGGGAACGGGAAGCCGCCGATCAAGGTGACGCCGCGGTCGAAGCCCATCAGCTTCATCGCGATCTGACCCTGGTCATGATACATGGTGAGCACGGCATCGAAATCGCCGTTCCTGGCGCGCAGGAAGACGGTGTCGGACGGGAACGGCCCCTCGACCGTATAACCCTTGGCCTTGGCCGTCTTCACCGCCGGCTCGATCGTCTCGATCTCGTCGCGGCCGAAATTGCCGCCATCGCCGGCATGCGGGTTGATGCCGGCCACCGCGATGCGCGGCGGATTGAAGCCGGCGGCGCGCAGGTTCTTCTCGGCGAGGTCCAGGGCGCGCAGGATGCGCTCCTGCGTGATGTTCTGGGCGACCTCGGAAAGCGGGATATGCGAGGTGACACGGGCGTTCCAGAGCTTCTCCAGCACGTTGAATTCGCTGGCCGGCCCCTCGAACTGGATCGCGTCGCGCACGAAGCGGATCTCGTCGTCATAGCCGGGGTAGGCGAAGCGCATCGCCGCCTTGTTGAAGGGGGTGAAGAACACCGCATCGGCCTTGCCGGAGGCGGCGAGGCGCAGCGCGCGGCGGAAATTGTCGGTCGCGGCCTTGCCGCCGGCGAGTGTCGCCGTGCCGCGCTGGAGGTCAGCTGGGTCGTGGTTCTTGAGATCGACGAAGACCGGCTTGCCAGCGTCGGCAGGCAGCGCATCGCCCTCACCGACGACATGCAGATCGGGGGTCAGACCGGCATCGTCGGCGCCGAGCTGGAACAGGCGATAGTCGCCGAAGACGACATAGCGGGCAGCCTTGCTCAGATCAGGCTCGGCCAGGATGCGGGCGGTGAGTTCCGGGCTGATGCCGGAGGGATCGCCCATCGCGACCGCGATCACCGGCAAGGAAGCCTGCGCCTTGATATCCATATCGTCCTCCCGAGGCCGCCCATGGCCGGCTGCTTGGCTCTTCGCCTATCATGGGCGCCACCGCGAAAGCAAGTATGCTGTATGCAGCATAACAGAACTGCCCTACTCTGGCGCGAATCCGGGTGCGGGTTCACCTGTCCACAGGCGAGGCTGCGTCCGGCCGGGAGGTCGTCGCCGCAGCCCATCCGGCCGCGTTGACAGCGCGAAAGCGCCATGCCGTACAGAAAGACAAAGGAGAGCCGCGATGACGAACGAGGCCGGCATGTCGAGCGAGGCGCAGGACGCCTATCCGCGCATCACGCGCCGTACCCTTCATGAGGAGGTGCTCGAGCGGCTGCGCGACATGATCATCGAGGGCCGGCTCACGCCCGGGCAGCGCATCAACGAAGGCGCCGTCGGCGCACAGCTCGGCGTCTCGCGCACCCCCTTGCGCGAGGCGATCAAGACGCTGGCGAGCGAGGGGCTGGTCGAAATCCAGCCGGCGAAAGGCGCCGTCGTCCGCAAATTCACGGCGCAGGACCTGCTCCAGATCCTCGAAGTGCTGAAGACGCTGGAGCAGCTCGGCGGCCGGATGACCTGCGCGCAGGCGAGCGACGCGGCGATCGCCGCGATCAAGGCGCTACACGACGAGATGATGGAACTCTATCGGGCGCGCAACCGGCTCGACTATTTCAAGCTCAACCAGGCGATCCACAGCGCCATCGTCGCCGCTTCCGGCAACGACGTGCTGGTCGAGATGCACGGCACCCTGCAGGCCAGGATCAAGCGCCTGCGCTTCGTCGGCAATGAAGGCCCGGAGAAATGGGCCGGCGCCGTGGCCGAGCACGAAGAGATGATCGCGGCGCTGCTGAAGCGCGACGGCGAGGCGCTCGCCGTCATCATCGGCAAGCACATGGATTCAACGCTGGTGCGCGTGCGCGACGTGCTCTGAAGCAAGCCATTCCGAACCCCGAATACTCCGCCGACCGTCGCGCCTGACGCAACGGCGTGGGAGCATTCAGTAAATAAACGTGCTGGACAATGCCCGCCCCGGTTGTTTACTATACATAAATACAATCAAAACGATTATAATTTAAATCAATACCGCAAGCAGCACTCGGTTTCCGCGGACTTCGATGTCGGGGGAGCATTCATGTCCTGGCTGCACGCCCTGTTCGCCCAATCGCCGGAGATCGCTCTCTTCCTGTCGCTGGCCATCGGCTACTGGGTCGGCAAATTCCAGTTCGGCAAGTTCCAACTCGGCGGCGTCGCTGGTTCGCTTCTGGCCGCAGTGATCGTCAGCCAGGTCGGCGTCTCCATCGACAACGGCATCAAATCCGTCCTCTTCGCGCTGTTCATCTATGCCGTCGGCTACGAGAGCGGCCCGCAATTCTTCCGCTCGCTCGGGCGGCAGTCGCTGCGCGAGATCGCGATGGCGACCGTGCTAGCCGTCAGCGGCCTCATCACCGTCATCGTGCTCGCGCGCATGTTCGGCCTCGACAAGGGCCTAGCGGCCGGAATTGCGGCCGGCGGACTGACCCAGTCGGCGATCATCGGCACCGCCGGCGCCGCGATCGGCAAGCTCGGTCTCGCCGCCGACGAGACCCAGCGCCTGCAGGCCAATGTCGCGATCGGCTATGCCGTCACCTACATCTTCGGCTCGTTCGGCGCGATCATCGTCTGCGTCAACATCCTGCCCTGGTTCATGCGTCGCAGCATCCGTGACGATGCGATCAAGGCCGAGGCGGAGCTGCTCGCCGGAGCGCGCAGCTACGGCGTCGGCGAGCATGCGGCGACGCCCGAGCTGGTCGGGCGCATCTATCGCATCGACACCGCCGCTGGCCGCAGTGTCGCCGAGATCGAAGGCGCCAGCACCCAACCGATCAGCATCGAACGCATCAAGCGCGGCGGCGCGCTGATCGGCGCTGAGCCGTCGCTCAAGCTCCAGGCCGGCGACATCATCCTCCTGGTCGGACGCCGCTCCGGGGTGGTCGGCCTGTCGCAGCAGCTCGGCCCCGAGCTCGAATCCTCGGAAGGCATGGATGTCGTCGTCGTGACGCGCGATGTCGCGATCACCGCGGCCGACTTCGTCAAACGCACTGTCGCCGAGATTCGCGCCTCGACGGCCGCGGACCTTCGCCATGGCGTCTATGTGATCGCGGTCAAGCGGGCCGGCAACGCCTTGCCGCTCGAAAGCGGAACGGTGATAGAGCCGGGCGACGTCGCCACGCTCTATGGTACGGCCGAGGACGTGCAGCGCGTGGCGCGGCAGGTCGGCAGCATCATCATCCCGAGCGACAAGACCGATTTCGTCTTCCACGGTTTCGGCCTGGTCGTCGGCCTCTTGATCGGCCTCGTCGTGGTCCGTTTCGGCGACATCCCGTTGACCTTGGGCAGCGGCGGCGGCGCCCTGCTGTCGGGCCTGGCCTTCGGCTGGTATCGCAGCCGCAACATGACACTCGGCAACATGCCGACCGCCGCATCGACGCTGCTGCGCGATCTCGGTCTCGCCGGCTTCGTCGCGGTCGTCGGTCTGCAATCGGGACTGCAGGCCGTCAGCACGATCGCCGACAAGGGCCTGTCGATCTTCCTGATCGGCGTCGTGGTGACGCTGCTGCCGCTGCTGATCACCATGGTCTTCGGCCGCTATGTCCTGCGCTATGACAACACCGCGGTCTTCGCCGGCGCGCTGTCCGGCTCGCGCAGCGCCAACCCGGCCTTCGGCGAGATCCTCGACAAGGCGGGCAACTCGATTCCGACCACGCCCTTCGCCATCACCTACGCCCTCGCCAACGTCTTCCTGACCCTGCTCGGACCGCTCGTCGTCGCCTTCGCCTGAACCGATCGGAGACTGGCCATGACCACCGACTACTCGCAATATGCCAAGCTCAGCCCGTTCGAGCTCAAGGACGAGCTGATCAAGCTGGCTTCCGGCAAGGCGAACCGGCTGATGCTCAATGCCGGCCGCGGCAATCCCAATTTCCTGGCCACGCTGCCCCGCCGCGCCTTCTTCCGGCTCGGCCTGTTCGCTGTGGCCGAGGCGGAACTGTCCTATTCCTACATGGAGAACGGTGTTGGCGGCCTGCCGAAGATCGAAGGCATCGAGGGGCGGTTCGAGCGCTTCACCGCCGAGCACCGCGACCAGCCGGGCGTCGTTTTCCTCGGCCGAGCCCTGAGCTATGTCCGCGACCAGCTCGGCCTGCCCCCTTCAGACTTCCTGCACGAGATGGTCGAGGGCATCCTCGGCAGCAATTACCCCGTACCGCCGCGCATGCTCCGGATCAGCGAGGAGATCGTCAAGCAATACATCGTCAAGGAGATGATCGGCGGCTTCCTGCCGGCCGGCAGCATCGACCTCTTCGCCGTCGAGGGCGGCACCGCGGCGATGGCCTATATCTTCAACACGCTGAAGCAGAACGGCCTGCTCAAGCGCGGTGACAAGGTCGCGATCGGCCTGCCGGTGTTCACGCCCTATATCGAGATTCCCGAGCTCGACGAATACGGACTGGTCGAGGTCGCGATCAACGCCGATCCGGCCAAGGGCTGGCAATTCCCGGACGAGGAGCTCGACAAGCTCAAGGACCCGGCGATCAAGATCTTCTTCTGCGTCAATCCGAGCAACCCGCCCTCGGTCAAGATGGACGACCGCAGCCTCGACCACGTCGCCGCGATCGTGCGCGAGCACCGGCCGGACCTGTTCATCCTGACCGACGATGTCTACGGCACCTTCGCCGACGAGTTCCGCTCGCTGTTCGCGACCTGCCCGCAGAACACCATGCTGGTCTACTCGTTCTCGAAATATTTCGGCGCGACCGGCTGGCGCCTCGGCGTGATCGCCACGCACAAGCAGAGCGTCTTCGACAATGCGCTCGACGCCCTGCCCGAAAAGGCCAAGAAGGGGCTCGACCACCGCTATGGCTCGCTCCTGCCCGATGTGCGCTCGCTGCGCTTCATCGATCGCATCGTCGCCGACAGCCGGGCGGTGGCGCTCAACCACACCGCCGGCCTGTCGACGCCGCAACAGGTCCAGATGGTGCTGTTCTCCCTGTTCGCGCTGATGGACGAGAGCGACAGCTACAAGGCGGAGCTGAAGAAGCTGATCCGCCGGCGCGAGGCCGCGCTCTATCGCGAGCTCGGCATCGAGCAGGACAGCGACCCCAACGCCGTCGACTACTACACCCTGCTCGACCTCGAGGACATCTCGCGCAAGCTCTATGGCGACGACTTCGCCAAATGGGTCCTCGAGCGCTCGGCCGCGGGCGATTTCCTGTTCCGCATCGCCGACGAGACCGGGATCGTGCTGCTGCCGGGGCGTGGCTTCGGCACGAAACAGCCGGCCGGCCGGGCCTCGCTCGCCAATCTCAACGAGTACGAATACGCCAATATCGGCCGGGCGCTGCGCAGCATGGCCGACCAGTTCTACGCCCAATACAAGAAGAAGGGTCGGAAGTGAGGCGCCCCGCGACGCCTCGCACCCGCACCGCCTGACGACCATGGAGAACGCCGATGATCTCACGGATCACCGCCGGCGCACTCGTCGCCTCGGCCATCATCGCCTTGTCAGCAAGCCTGCCGGCCAGCCTCGCGGCAGCCTGCAATCGGATGGACGGCTGCATCCACGACGCCCAGCTCGAGAATTACGGCATGGTGCATGACGGCCGCATGAGCGAAGCGATGCGCAGCGGCGCTGCAAACGTCGAAGCATTCCGGTCGGAAGGTAAAATGGTTAGTCAGCAGGAGCAGCCTCGCCGCAAGCCGGGGAAGCGAACCGCTGGCCTCAGTGGCCACTGAAGACCAGCGTCTGGATTGGCAGAACCAGCGCCTGGATGCGCAACAGCATGGCGTGAACCACGCCGGTCGCATCGACCGCATGCAGGGCGATCCGGCGCAATGTGCCGGTGTTCTTGTCGGCGATGATGTCGTGGTTGTTGCTGTAGGCGTTGGCGATGCAGCTCGAACCTGGCGTCACCCCGTCGAGCCCGCCGGGATAGAGCGGCTCCATATAGGTCAGGATCGTTCCCGGACGCACCACCTGCTGGGCGTCGATCAACTGGTCTCCGCTGCGGACCTGGCCGGCCGCGATGAAGTCCTGCACACCGGTCACCACCATCGGGATGATGGTCCAGGGCTTCGAGATGCAGGTCACCTCGGCGACCATCCCGACCTTCATCACCTGCGCCTCGATCTGGCCGAAGCCCGCCTGAAGCCGCCCGCGGCCGGCCTCCTCCGGGATGATCGTCCCGGCCGGACGCATGAACGGGTTGACGATGTCGCCAGGCCGCAGCGTGAACTGCTCGACATGGCCATTGAAACCGGCCCTGACCACGGTCTTGCTCAGCTCTACCTCGGCCTGCGCCAGCGCGGCCTGGGCGCTGGCGCGCTCGGCCGGCAGCAGGGTCGAGATCTTGGTCTGGGCAGCCGCCTGCGATGCCGTCGTCGAGGCAACCGCCGCCTCGCGCCCAGCGGCGATGTTCTCGAGCCGCTCGATCTCGCGGGTCGCGACGATGTCGTCGTTGCGCCGCTTCAGTTCGCGCTTGGTCTGCAGCTCGTCGAGCGCCTGCTGCAGCGCGCTCTTCGCCTCCTGGATCTTGCCGTCAAAGGTGAGGATATCGGCCTGCGCGACGACGAGTGCCGCATCGACTTCGGCGAGCTTGCGCCGCGCGGTCTCGACCGCAGCCTGCTGGCTGGTACTGTCGAGGGTGAAGATCGGCGCGCCCTGCGCGACCTTGCCGCTGACGCCGACATGGACCTGCGCGACCCGGCCATTGATCTCCGGAATGATCGGGACGCTGCGGAAGAACACCGTCGCTGATGTCGTCGAAGGGTGGTTGTAGAAGATCACCGTGATCAGCCCGACCGTCAGCATCACGCAGGTGACGATGCCCCAGCGCAATTCGAACCAGACCGAATAGAGCGTGATCTCCTTGCCCAGCCGCCTGCCCTGGCCATAGCGGCGGTAGAGGTAGTCGGGAAAGATGGTGAAGAGCGCGCAGACCAGAAGTTCGAGCATCTCGTCCCCCTCAGTGCTGGCCGACCGGCGCGGCGGGCACGGGAGGCGCAGGCGCAGGTTCGTTCGCCGGCGGCGGAGCGATCCCATGCTCCACGTCGGATGCAGCCTCGCCGCCGCGACCAGGCGCGATGCCGGCGATCTTCTCGAGCGCGCCGGCCATGCGGCTGAACATGCCCGAGAAGTCGGGAACGTCGATCAAAGCGAGCAGCAGGCCGATGACCCAGAACAGATGCACATGCGTGAACAGAGCGAGCAGGCCGAGCACGGCGACGATCTCGAACTGCAGCTTGTGGGATTTGTGCGCGATGCGCTCCGGCAGAGTATGCAGGCGCAGGAAGAGCAGGCCGACGCCGAGCACGGCTCCGATCAGAAGGACCGCGGCGGCCACCGACAGATAATCCGTGCCACCCGGATCCGTGATGAAAGCCGGCAGCTGATGCGGTGCCGCCGGATGAACCTGGTCAGCCATCTCATCCCCCCGGATCGATAGACGACGTAGGGTCAGGTGACGATCAAATCGCGCCGGAGTCAATCAGCCTCGACCGGACTACGCCGTCCTGTCTTGACAGGCTGGCGGCCCTCGCCTCCGCTGACGCGAAGAAGCCGGGGAGGACAGGCAGATCATGCTGACGCTGCGCCAGATCGAGGTGATCCGGGCGATCATGATCACCGGCACGATCGCCGGCGCGGCGAAGCTCCTCAACGTCTCCGCCCCCGGCATCAGCCGGCTGATGAAGCACACAGAGCGGACCCTGCGGCTCAAGCTGTTCGAGCGCAGGCACGGCCGCTATGTGCCGACACCCGAGGCCAAGGACATTTTCGAGCAGATCAACGGCGTCTACCGCAAGGTCGACGACCTGCACTCGATGCTGGCCCGGATCGAGCGCGGCGGCGATGTCGAGTTCAAGCTCGGCTCGGTGCCGAGCATCTGCCACGTCATGGTGCCGCGCGCGATCGAGCGCCTCAGGCGCAAGCATCCGGACCTGCGCATCGACATCAACATCCTGAAGATCGAGGAAGCGCTCGACTATCTCCTGCTCGGCAAGGGCGAGATCGTGGCGATGAGCTACAAGCTCGATCACCCTGGCCTGGATTTCATGCCGCTGGCGATGGGGGAACTGCTCTGCATCGTCCCGCAAGGCCACGCGCTCGCCGGCCGCAGCAGCATCGCGGCGCGTGAGATCGTGCAGCATCCGCTGATCGGCATCGATCCCAACGACCCCTATGGGCGGATCATGAGCGAGATCTTCGAGCGTCAGAACCTGCGCTACGACATGGCGATCAAGGCGCGTTTCGGCACCACGGTCTGCTCGCTGGTGCGGGCCGGACTCGGCATCGCCATCATCGACCAGTTCACCGTCGCACATGGCTCGATGCAGGGCATCGCGACCATCCCGATCGAGGAGCCGACCAGCTTCCAGACCTACGTCGCGATGAAGAACGACAAGGCGCCCTCGCTCTATGCCGAGACCTTCGTGAAGCTGCTGCGCGAAGAGATGAACGCGGTGGTCGGCCCACGGCTCGCGCGTTCGCTCTGAAAGATAACATCAGGTTAGGCACGCGCGACAAATTGGTTATCGCGTTAGCGGTTCAAATCGGTTTATCTCGACGCGATTGAGGAAGCCTGCCGAGACGGGCGCCCGAAGGGATTGGGAATGTCGACCATCGTCACCGCCAGGAAGAGCAAGCGGGTGCTGCTCGGGCTGCTCGGCTCGCCGATCGCGCATTCGGCGACGCCTGCTGCGCAGGAGGCTGCAGCGCGCGCGGCCGGGATCGAGGCGCATTACCATCTGATCGAGGTCGCCGGCGCCGGACGCGATGATCTCGTCGCCATGCTCGACGGCATCCGCCGTCTCGGCTTCTCCGGCATCAACGTCACCTTCCCCTACAAGGAAGCGGTCGTGCCGCTGCTCGACGGACTGTCGGAGCAGGCGGCCGCGATGGGCGCGGTCAACACCATCGTCGTCGACGATGGCAGGCTGACCGGCTACAACACCGACGCCACCGGCTTCGCGACCGCCTATCGCCTGCTCGGCCGCCAGGATGGCGACAAGCCGGTCGCAATCATCGGCGCAGGCGGCGTCGGCAAGGCCATCGCCTTCGCGCTCGCCGGCAGCGGTGTCAGCCGGCTCAGGCTCTACGACACCGATCGCAGCAAAGCCGAAGCGCTCGCTGCGGCTCTGGGCGCGCGCGCGGAGACCGTCATCGCCGCCAGCGCCGAGGCCGCCGCCGAGGGCGCGGCCGGCATCGTCAACGGCACGCCGATCGGCATGCTGCCGGACCGCGGCATTCCGATCGAGGCAGGCGTCATCCAGGCCTCACAATGGGTCGCGGACGCAGTCTATTACCCGCTCTGGACACCGCTGCTGAAGGCAGCGCAGAAGATCGGCGCAACGGTGATGACCGGGCGGGAGCTCGCGATCCACCAGGGTGTCGACGCCTTCCGGCTGTTCACCGGGCTGGAGGCATCGGAAGCAGTCATCGGCGCAGCCTTCGACACCGTGATCGCGGCACGAGAAGGCAGCGAACGCACCGCTTGAGCAAGACGACCCGGACAGCACCGGGCGGGGATCAAGAAACTAAGGACGAGTGGAGGAAACAAGCATGAAATCGCACTGGATCATTGCTGCCGCGCTCGGCATGGCGGTCAGCCTGCCGGCGCTGGCACAGGACAAGGTCAAGCTGGTCGACGTCGTCGAGCTCTCGGGCGCGGGCGCGACCGCCGGTACCAACTGGAAGAACGGCATCGACCTCGCCGTCGCCGACATCAACGCCAAGGGCGGCATCCTAGGCAAGCAGATCGAGATCGTCCACTACGACACCCAGACCAATCCGGGAAACACCCGCGCCGCCGTGCAGCGCGCCATCGACGAGGGCACCTATGCCGTGCTCGGCCCGGTCTTCTCCGGCCCGATCGGCGCCTCCATGCAGATCGCCCAGCGCGCCGAGATCGCCCAGCTCGTCGGCGGCGAGGCGGCCGGCCTGACCAAGCAGGGCAACGAGTACCTGTTCCGCACTTCGCTCAGCCAGACCGCGGCGATGCCGAAGATCGCCAAATACCTCAAGGACACCGTCAAGGCCGGCTCGGTCGCCGTCGTCTGGGTCAACAACGACTTCGGCAAGGGTGGGCGCGACGCGATCATCCCGGAGCTGGAGAAGGCCGGCATCAAGCTCGCCGCCGACATCGCCACCGAGCAGGGCCAGGCCGACTTCGCCGCCGATGCGATCAAGGTCAAGAACTCCAATGCCGACGCCATCTTCGTCTATCTGAACGAGGAGGAGAGCGCCCGCTTCCTGCGCGCCGCCAAGCAGCAGGGCATCACCAAGCCGATGGTCGGCGAGACCACCCTGCTCGGCTCGAAGGTGATCGAGCTCGCGGGCGACGCCGCCAACGGGGTCAAGGGCCATGTCGGCCTCTCGATCGACGCGCCGATCCCGGCCTTCCAGGAGTTCGGCAAGAAGTTCCAGGCCAAGTACAATTACGCCTCCGACCATAACGGCCTGAAGGGCTACATGGCCGTCTACATGGTGAAGTGGGCGACCGAGAAGCAGAAGAAGTTCGACAAGAAGGGCGTCGCCGACACGCTGCGCGGCGCCACGATCAAGACCTCGGAGGAGCCGGGTATCCTGATCGAGACCACCGTCGAGAAGAACGGCGACCTCGACCGCGAGAGCTTCCTCGCCGAGGTCAAGGACGGCAAGCAGGTGATCACGGCGACGCTGCCGAAGATCAACCCGTAACAGGCGCGTCATTCTCGGGCGGCGCGACGCGCCGACCCGGGAATCTCAAGATCCAGAGATGGTCGGGTCACGCCCGACCATGACGCTCAACGCACCGAGCGAGCAAAGCCATGGCCGAATTCCTCGCCTATCTCATCGCCGGCATCGCCACGGGCGCGATCTACGCTCTCGCCGCGATCGGCTTCACCCTGGTCTGGCAGACATCGCAGACCATCAACTTCGCCCAGGGCGAGTTCGTGATGCTGCCGGCGGTGCTGGTCCTGCTCGCGATCAAGCTGTTCGGCGCGCCGATCTGGCTGGGCGCGCTGATCGGCATCGCCGCCTTCATCCTGATCTTCGGCGTCGGCTTCAAGCTGACGATCGTCGACCCGATGATCCGGCACGGCGTCCTGCCGCTCGCCATCGCCACAATGGCGCTGTCGATCATCATGAAGGAAGGCGCCAAGGACGGTTTCTCGGCCGAGGCGCAGAAATTCCCCTCCTTCGTGCCGACCGAGACGATCTCGGTGTTCGGCGCGGCGATCTCGCTGCAGCATGTCGCGATCATCGCGGTCGCCTTCGGCGTGATCGGCCTGCTGCAATGGTTCGTCGGCGGCACCCGGCTCGGCCGCCAGATGCAGGCGACGGCGCAGAACCCGACGGTGGCGCGCATCCTCGGCATCCCTGTCGAGCGCATGGTGCTGCTCACCTTCGTGATCAACGCGGCGCTCGCCGTCGTCGCCTCGGTGCTGATCTCGCCGATCTACCTGGCGAAGTTCTCCAATGGCGAGGTGATCGGCCTGTTCGCCTTCATCGCGGCGATCGTCGGTGGCTTCAACCAGGTTCGCGGCGCCCTCGTCGGCGGGTTGATCGTCGGCATCGTCGACAGCATGGCGGCGGCCTACATCTCGACCTCCTACCGGCTCGCCGTGCCGCTCGTGCTCCTGGTCGTCATCATCCTCGTCAAGCCGGAAGGCCTGATGGGCCGCAAAGAGGAGCGCCGGGTATGACCGCGCCCGCCACCCACAGCGCCGCCCCCGCGGCGCGCCGCCTGCCCCTGCCCGCCTTCGTCGACGGCACGCTGCTGACGCTCATCGCCGCTGCGGTCATCCTCTGGTTCGCGCCCTCCGGCATGGGCCGCTACGGCACCTATGTGCTCTCACTCTGGTTGGTGATGAGCGTCGCGGTGATGGGCCTCAACCTGACGCTCGGCTATGCCGGCCTGAAATCGCTGGCGCAGGCCGCCTTCATGGGCATCGGCGCCTATGCCACGGCGCTGCTGACCAGCAAGGTCGGGCTGAACTGGTACGCCTCCTTCGCGATTTCCGGCCTGCTCACCTTCGCGGTAGGTCTCGTGCTCGGCTTCCCGGCACTCAGGGTCAAGGCGCATTACCTCGCCTTCGTGACGCTCGCCTTCTCGACACTGATCTGGCTCGTTCTGCGCAATGAGCAATGGCTCACCGGCGGCGTCTTCGGGCTCTCCAACATCCCGCGACCGAGCTTCTTCGGGCTCAAGCTCGACGGCGCGCTCCCCTTCCACCGCTTCGTCGTCGTGGTCACCTTCCTGCTCGCGGTCGTGCTCTGGTGGATGATCCGCTCGCCTTGGGGCCGCGCCTTCACGGCGCTGCGCGAGAACCCGATCCGTGCCGCGAGTCTCGGCATCGACACCCGCATGTACACGCTGCTCGCCTTCGCCATCGGCTCGGCCTATGCGGGCTTCGCCGGGGCGCTCTACGCGCCGCTGGTCGAGTTCATCGATCCCTCGCCCTTCTCGCTGTCGCAGAGCTTCTTCCTGCTGCTGATGGTGGTCGCGGGCGGCGCCGGCTACCTGCTCGGGCCGTTCATCGGGGCTCTGCTCGGCGTCGTGCTGCCGGAATGGCTGCGCTTTGCCGGCTCGCTCTACCTGATCATCTTCGCGGCGATCGTCATGCTGCTGCTGATCGCCTGCCCGCAGGGGATGAGCGGCCTGCTGGAGCGCGGCTGGGCCAAGCTCACCGGCAAGAAGGAGGGCGCACGATGAACCAGGTCCTCGAAGTCTCCAACCTGCACAAGGCCTTCGGCGGCATCAAGGCTGTCAACGGCGTCTCCTTCAAGGTCAATGAAGGCGAGATCCTCGGCATCATCGGCCCCAATGGCTGCGGCAAGTCGACCCTGTTCAACTGCATCCTCGGCCAGCTCGAGCCGACCGAGGGCGCGGTGAAGCTCGACGGCCGCGACGTCACCAATATGCGCCCCTCCGAGCTCAACAGGCTCGGCGTCAGCCGCACCTTCCAGCTGCTGCAGGTCTTCCCCGAGCTCTCGGTACGCGAGAACCTGATCCTCGCCGGCCAGGAGCATGAGGGTAGCATGCTGTCGCGCTTCTTCGGGCCGCGCGATGCCGGGCTCTCGGCCAAAGCCGAGCAGATGATCGGCTTCTTCAAACTCGGCCATCTCGCCGAGGCCAAGGCCGGCGGGCTCTCCTACGGCCAGCAGAAGCTGCTCGACGCCGCCATGGCCTTCATGGCCGGACCGCGCCTCGTCCTGCTCGACGAGCCGGCCGGCGGCGTGAACCTGACCATGCTCGGCGACCTCAAGGAGCGCCTGCGCGCCATCAACGCCGAGCAGGGCGCGACCTTCGTGGTGATCGAGCACAACATGGATTTCGTGATGTCGCTGTGCTCGCGCGTCATCGTGCTGGCCGAGGGCAAGGTCCTGGCCGAGGGCACACCGGCCGAGGTCCGCGCCAATCCGGCGGTCATCGAAGCTTATCTCGGACATTGAGGAGCGATGCCATGACCACTCCCATCCTCGAACTCGACGGCGTGGTCGGCGGCTACGGCGCCATGACCATCCTCAACGGCACGACCTTCAAGGTGCCGCGTGCCGCGATCACAACCGTGATCGGCCCCAACGGCGCCGGCAAATCGACCGTGTTCAAGGCGATCTTCGGCCTGCTCAAGGTGCGCGAGGGTCATATCCGGCTCGAAGGCCAGGAGATCACCAACTGGAACCAGCGCAAGCTGCTCGAAGCCGGCATCTGCTATGTGCCGCAGGGCCGCAACATCTTCCCCGAGCTCTCGGTGCGCCACAATATCGAGCTCGGCGCGGTCGCGGCCGGCAGCCGCATCACCGACATGCCCAGGCGGATCGAGGCGGCGCTCGACCGCTTCCCCTCGCTGCGGGCCAAGGCCGACGTCCAGGCCTCGACTCTCTCCGGCGGCCAGCAGAAGCAGCTCGAGATCGTGCGCGGCCTGCTGCTCGACCCCAAGCTTGTGCTGATCGACGAGCCCTCGATCGGCCTCTCGCCGATGATGGTGCAGGAGACCTTCGACATCCTGAAGGAGTTGCGCGCCAGAGGCGTCACAATCCTGATGGTCGAGCAGAACGCCCGCTCGGCGCTGGAGATCTCCGACGAAGGCCTGGTGCTGGAGCTCGGCCAGACCCGCATGCAGGGGCCTGCCGCCGACATTCTCGCCGACCCGCGCGTGGGCCAGCTCTTCCTCGGCGGCGCGATGACGGAAGCGGCGTGATGGCGCCTTGGTCTCGGTACCGTGTTTGGTCATCCCGGGCGTAGCGAAGCGAAGACCCGGAATCCATGCCGGAACGGCTCAGGAATGGATCCCGGATCGGCGCCGCTTCGCGGCTTGTCCGGGATGAACCATAATGATGATCGCATTGTTTCCGGCTAGCCGAGGACATCAATGAACCCGACCTCGATCGCCACCGTCTCGCTCTCCGGCGACCTCGCCGACAAGCTGCGCGCCATCGCCGCCGCCGGCTTCGACGGGGTCGAGGTCTTCGAGAACGACTTCCTGACCTTCGACGGCAATCCGCGCGATGTCGGCAAGATGATCGCCGACCTTGGCCTAGCCATCGTCGCCTTCCAGCCCTTCCGCGATTTCGAGGGCATGCCGGAGCCGCTGCGCGGCCGCACCTTCGAGCGGGCGCGGCGCAAGTTCGAGCTGATGAACGAGCTCGGCGCCAAGCTGATGCTGATCTGCTCGAACGTCTCGCCGCAATCGCTGGGGGGCATCGACCGCGCCGCCCATGACCTCAACGAACTCGGCGACCTCGCGGCCAAGCATGGCGTGCGCGTCGGCTTCGAGGCCTTGGCCTGGGGCAAGCACGTCAACGATTATCGTGACGCCTGGGAGATCGTGCGCCGGGCAAACCATGAGCGCATCGGCCTCATCCTCGATTCCTTTCACACGCTGGCGCGGCGCTCGCCGCTGGAGCCGATCGCCTCGATCCCCGGCGACCGGATCGAGCTGGTCCAGCTCGCCGACGCGCCGCAGCTCGACATGGACGTGTTGAGCTGGAGCCGGCATTTCCGCAATTTCCCCGGCCAGGGCGACCTGCCGGTCGCCGATTTCCTGCGGGCGATCGAGGCGACCGGCTATTCCGGCCCGCTCTCGCTGGAGATCTTCAACGACCAGTTCCGCGCCGGCTCGGCCAAGCGCGTCGCGGTCGACGGTCTGCGCTCGCTGATCCAGCTCGCCGACCAGACCACTCGCCTGAGCGATCCTGCCAAGGCCGAGATGCCGGAGCGTGCGCCATTGCTCGGCGTCGAGTTCATCGAGTTCGCGCTCGACGAAGAGCCAGCGCAGGCGCTGGCGAGCCTGTTCGGCGCGCTCGGCTTCCACAAGAGCGGCGAGCATCGCAGCAAGTCCGTGACCCGCTGGAGCCAGGGCGGCATCAACCTGATCGTCAACACCGAGAAGGACGGCTTCGCCCAGTCGCATGCGATCATGCACGGGCCCGGCGTCTGCGCGCTGGCGCTGCGCGTCGCCGATGTCGAGGCGACGATGGCCCGCGCCCGGGCCCTGAAGGATACAACCTACGAGCAGGCTGTCGGGCCGGGCGAGATGGAGATCCCGGCGATCCGCGGTGTCGGCGGCAGCTTGATCTACTTCACCGAGCCACGCCCCGACGGCGCCCAGAGCTGGCAGGACGATTTCATCGCCACCGGCGACGGCGGGAACGCCCCTGCCCTGCTCACCGATGTCGATCATATCTCGCAGTCGATGGACTATGACGAGATGCTGTCCTGGCTCTTGTTCTACACCTCGCTGTTCGCGCTCGACCGCATCCCGCAGCTCGCCATCGCCGATCCGGCCGGGCTGGTGCAGAGCCGGCCGCTGGTCAATACGGACGGCTCGGTCCGCCTCATCCTCAACGGCTCGCAGGCGACCCGAACGCTGTCTTCGCGATTCGTCTCGGAGCATTTCGGCTCGGGCGTCCAGCACATCGCCTTTACCTCGCCGGACATTTTCGCGGCGGTGGCGGCGATGCGTGCCGCCGGGCTCGATTTCCTCGATATCCCCGAGAACTATTACGACGATCTCGAAGCCCGCTACGGGCTGGAACCGGCCTTCCTCGACCAGCTGCGCGAGCACCACATCCTCTATGATCGCGACGGCGAGGCCGAGTTCCTGCAGGTCTACACCCACGTCTTCGCCCAGCGCTTCTTCTTCGAGATCGTCGAGCGGCGTGGCGGCTATGCCGGCTTCGGCGCGGTCAATGCGCCGGTCCGGCTGGCGGCACAGGCGCGCGAGGCGCGGCCCGTGACGGTGCCGCGCCCGCTGCATGAGGGCTAGAGTATTCCTGCGTGCCGCAGGAATACTCTAGGTCTTTGTTTTCTCACATTTTCTTCACGCGAACCGGTGCCCACTTCGCTCGAAAATGCTCTAGCTGGTCACCACGACCTTGCCGACAGCACGGCCGCTTTCGAGGAGTTCGTGCGCCTGCGCGATCTCGTCGAGCGGGAAGCGCGCGGCGATCTCGTGGCTGAGCCAGCCACCGCGCAGCCCCTCGCCGATCGCGACCGCGGCCTCATCGTGGGCAGCCGCATCCATGACATAGACCAGCACGAAGCGGATCGCCGCATCGAGCTGGATCAGCGGCCAATAGGGCAGCACAGGTTCTGCGACCGCATCGGATGAATAGGTCGCGATCACGCCGCGCGGCGCCAGCACCTGCATGGTCAGGTCGAGATTGGCGCCGAAGGCGACCTCGACGACGCGGTCGACGCCGCGCTCCTTGCCGGCGAACTCGCGAATGCGCGCCGCGAGGTCGTCGCTATGGCGGTTGAGCACGAGATCGGCGCCAGCCGCCTTGGCGGAGCGCGCCTGCTCCTCGCGGCTGACGGTCGCGATCACCCGCGCTCCACCCTGCTTGGCGAACTGGATGGCGTAGCGACCGACCGCGCCGGCGCCGCCGGTGACGAGCACGACCTTCTCGGCGACCGGGCCATCGGCGAGGACGCAGCGATGCGCCGTCATTGCCGGCACGCCGAGAGCGGCGCCCTCCTCGAAGGAGACGCCGGCCGGCAGCGGCTGAACCTGCCGCGCCGGCAGCGCGACATACTCGGCCGCACCGCCGAAGGGCCGGCCGAGCGAAGCCTCATAGAACCAGACCCGCTCGCCGATGCGGCTCTCCAGCTCGGGCGAGCCGGCTCCGACAACTTCGCCCGCCCCATCCTGATGTGGGATGATCAGCGGAAACGGCATCTGGCTGCGGCCGAGCCAGCCGGCCCGCCCCTTCCAGTCCGATGGGTTGATGCCGCTGGCGCGAACCCTGACCAGCAATTCACCCGGCCCCGGCCTGGGGGTGGGCTGCTCGCCGACTTCAAGGACCTCGTTCGCCGGTCCCTTGCGCTGATACCATGCTGCTTTCACTGCCGTGCTTCCCTGCGCGGTTGCGGAAGCCGGCAAGTGTCGTCATAGCTCATCCGGTACAAGTACGTACAAAGAGAACATGTACTATCATGGATGTAAGTATCTCTGAGCCCATCCACGCCGCCGGAACGAGGCCGCGTCGCGAGCCGATGGCTCGCACGGGCTGCGGCGTCGAGGCGACCTTGTCGGTGATCGGCGGGGTCTGGAAGCCGGTGCTGCTGTTTCACCTGCTGCGCGGCAAGCTGCGCTTCAACGCACTGTGCCGGCTGACGCCGCGCGCGACGCCGCGGATGATCACGCTGCAATTGCGCGAGCTGGAGGCGGACGGCGTGGTGCGCCGGATCGTCTATCCGGAGGTGCCGCCGAAGGTGGAATACGAACTCACCGAATTCGGGCAATCGCTCGAGCCGGTGCTGGTCGCCATGCGCGCCTGGGGCCAGGCCTTCCAGGCGCGCATGGACGCTGCAGAGGCTGAGCCTGGGGGAGGATCAGCTCAGCCGCGCAGCATCTGCATCGCAGCGGGATAGTAGCGGAAGCCGTCGCCGGCCTTGGCGAGGTTGCCGAAACCCGGCCAGGCGAAGTGATAGGACATCACCGGCGTCTTCTGCTCGGCCAGCATGGTGAGCAGCTTCACCCGCGACTGCACCGACATCTTCGGGTCCCAGTCATAGGCGAACTCGACCCGCGGATTCTCGGTGAGGAGGATCGGGTGATGGGTCAGATCGCCGAGGAAGACGAAGGACTTGCCCCCCGAAGAGACGTTGAAGATGGTGTGGCCGGGGCTGTGGCCCGGCGCCGAGATCGCGGTGATGCCGGGCAGGAACTCCTGGCCGTCCTTGAAGAAGACGATGCGATCGCGCACGGGACGCAAGTTTGCGCGGGCATGGTCGCCGAACGCCTTGAACGGCGTGCCGAGCCGGGCGTCGTCGAGCCAGTAGTCATGGTCGACCTGGCTGATATAGATTTGCGCATTCGGGAAGTGGGGCTTGCCCTCGGCCGAGCAGATGCCGCCGGTGTGGTCGATATGGGCGTGGCTGCAGACGATCGCGTCGATCGAGGCCGGGTCGATGCCGGCTTCCTGCATGCTCTTCAGCACGCGCCCGGTCGTCGGGCCGAAGGCCTTGGAGAAGCCCATGCCGGTGTCGAACATCACCAGCCGGTCGCCGAAATTGACGATCGGGATGTTCTGCTCGAGCACGACATTGTCCTTGGCCAGGAAATTCGTCTCGAGCAGGCCGTAGACCTGCTCCTTCGGCAGTCCGAGGAAGCTGGAACCGGGGTCGCCAAGCGGCAAAGGCCCGTCCGAGACCACCGTGACCTCGGCCTGGCCAAGCGCGAAGCGATAGTAATAGGGCACTTGGCTGTTCGCGAGCGGCGCCTTGGCGAAGGCGCTGCCGGGCAAGGCTGCACCAGCGGCGAGCGCGCCCGCGCCAGTGAGGAAATTGCGGCGATTGAAGGATGGAATCAGCAGGTGCGACATGGCGTTCCTCCGGGTGAAAGGGGAGCGGCGTCGGGCGCCGTCTTCTTCGCGCGGGAGGCCTGTGTTCCGTCAGGCCTTGCCGGAAGGGAAAGATGCACGTCTGCGGAGTGGACGGCCAATAAGGCTTCGCTCTAGTCTGCATAAGCGAAAGCTGCCGCCACGCGCGGCAGTAGCCACACAGAACATTGGGGGATCGGGCGGCGATGGATCTGCGCCAGTTGCGCTATTTCACGGCCATCGTCGAACAGGGCTCATTTTCCAAGGCGGCGCTCAAGCTTCGGGTGGCGCAGCCGGCGTTGAGCCAGCATCTGCGCCATATGGAGGACGAGCTCGGCGTCGCCCTGCTGCATCGCGGCACGCGCGGCGTCCAGCCGACCGAGGCCGGCGAACGCCTGCTCGCCAAGGCCCGCATCATCCTCGCCGAATTCGCGGAACTGCGCGACAGCGTCCGCGGCGAGCAGGCGGCGCCGGCTGGCGAGGTCCGCATCGGCCTGCCTGGCACCGTCAGCGAGCAGTTCAGCGTGCCACTGATCGAGGCGACGCAGGAGCGCTTTCCGGACGTCCGCATCCGCGTCGCCGAGGCTATGAGCGGCTTCGTGCTCGACTGGCTGCGCAAGGGCGAGGTCGACCTCGCAGTGATCTACTCGACCTCCGACCCGAAGGGCCTCGGCATCCACCACGTCCTGACCGAAGAGCTCTGCCTGTTCGGCGTGCCGGCCCTGACCCAGCTGAAGACCGCGCCCGGCAAGGCGGTGACGCTGACCGAGGCGGCGGGGCTCGACCTGATCCTGCCCGGGCCGGGCCATGGCCTGCGCGACCAGATCGACGAGGCCGCCGCCGGCATCAACGCCACCGTCCATGCCGCGGTCGAGATCGAATCCTATACGCAGATCAAGCGCCTGGCCGAGCGCGGCCTCGGCTACAGCATCCTGCCGCGCATGGCGGTCAGGGCACAGGAGAAGGCCGGCATCTTCCAGACCTGGCCGCTGGAAGAGCCGTCGCTCTATCGCAAGGTTTATCTCGCCTATTCGACCGAACGGCCGATGACAGCCGCCGCCCGCGCCATCGGCCAGCTCTCCTGGGAAATCCTGCGCGGCCTCGTCGCCGACGAGCGCTGGACCGCGACGCTCGGCGACGAGACCGATCCGCCCGCCTTATACGGCTGATCGGGATTTCGTCTTTGACAGGCGGCGACGCTGCCGCCCACTCTCCCAACCATCTCAGCCCTCATCCTGAGGAGCCGCGTAGCGGCGTCTCGAAGGATGCTTCAGGAGGCTCCGGAACCATCTGGAGCATCCTTCGAGACGCAGCCTGAAGGCTGCTCCTCAGGATGAGGGCTGAGAAACGGAAAACATCGATGATCCGAGGACACGCCTTGAAGACCCGCGCCGCCGTGCTGCACGCCAGCCCCGTCACCGCGCCCTATGCGCAGTCGAAGCCGCTCCGGATCGAGGAGGTCGAGCTCGCCCCGCCCGGCATGGGCGAGGTGCTGGTCAGGGTCCGCGCCGCGGGCCTCTGCCATTCCGACCTCTCGGTGATCGACGGCAACCGGCCGCGCCCGGTGCCGATGGTGCTCGGCCATGAGGCGGCCGGCGAGGTCGAGGAGGTCGGCCCCGGCGTCACCGACCTCAGGAAGGGCGACCGCGTCGTCATGGTCTTCGTGCCCTCCTGCGGCCATTGCGCGCCGTGCAGCGAGGGGCGCCCTGCCTTGTGCGAACCCGGCAACGCCGCCAACGGCGTCGGCGAATTGATGGCGGGCGGGCGCCGGCTCTCGCAGAACGGCAAGCCGGTGAACCACCATGTCGGCGTCTCCGCCTTCGCCGAGCACACGGTGATGTCGCGCCATTCGCTGGTGAAGATCGAAGCCGACATCCCGCACGAGATCGCGGCGCTGTTCGGCTGCGCCGTGCTGACCGGGGTTGGCGCCGCGGTGAATACCGCCAAGGTCCGCGCCGGCGAGACCGCCGCGGTGGTCGGTCTCGGCGGCGTCGGCCTCTCGGCTTTGCTCGGTGCCGTCGCCTGCGGCGCCTCACGCGTCATCGCCGTCGACCTCTCTGACGAGAAGCTCAGAATCGCCCGCGAACTTGGCGCCACCGACACCTTCAACGCCGGCGCGCCCGATGTGGTCGAGGCGATCCGCGCCGCGACCAGGGGCGGCGTCGATCATGGGCTGGAGATGGCCGGCTCGGTCAAAGCGCTGGAGCTCGCCTACCAGATCACCAGGCGTGGTGGCACGACCACCACGGCGGGCCTCGCCAATCCCGCTCACACCATGGCACTGGCGCCGGTCCGGCTCGTCGGCGAGGAGCGGACGCTGAAGGGCTCCTATGTCGGCTCCTGCATCCCGGTGCGCGACATTCCCCGTTTCATCGACCTCTATCAGCGCGGCCGGCTGCCGGTGGACAAGCTCTGGACCAGCTCAAGCCCGCTCGACGGCATCAACGAAGGCTTCGACGCGCTGAACGAGGGCCGGACGATCCGGCACGTCATCCAGATGTGAGGCTCGGCCCGTCAATCCGGGCCAAGCGCAGCTTCCAGTGCTCGTTCACGCTGCCGCTCGATCGGCCGCGCAACGACATTTCGAGCATGCTCAAGGGCGTCGTCGAGCGAGAGGATTGAGCGCAGCTGCGCCGCGCGAGCTTGCGGAAAATCCGTGCGATAATGCGCCCCGACGCTGTCCTCGCGCCGCAGCGCCGCGACCGCCATCATCAGACCGACAATCGCCGGATCGGCAGCGGCTGTCGAACCGGTCGCGAACGGCAGCAGTTGGCGCAGGCCCGCTTCGAGCCCAGCCCGATCGCGCAGGACACCGAGCGCATCGCCCAGAATGGCGCGCACCGGCGCGGCATCCGCTGGCGGCCGCGACGGCGTCACCAGCGCTCTCGCACTGCGCTCCGGCCCTGCCGATATCCCGCCGAGACTCTGCGCAACCCAGGCGGCGCAAACCACAGCCTCCGTCAGGGAGTTGCTGGCGAGCCGGTTGGCGCCGTGCAGCCCGGTGCAGGCGGCTTCGCCGCAGGCCCAGAGCCCGGAAACGGAAGACCGCCCCTCGCCATCCACGGCGATGCCGCCCATGTGGTAATGCGCGGCCGGCCGCACCGGGATCGGCTGTGTCGCCGGATCGATACCAGCGGCCCGGCAAGCGGCGGCGATCGTCGGGAAGCGCCGTGGGAAGCTCGGTCCCAGTGCCGAACGTGCGTCCAGGAAGACGCGATGGCCGGCCTGCAGATGCGCCCAGACCCGGCGCGCGACAACATCGCGCGGGGCGAGCTCCGCGCCGGGCGCGTCCGCCATGAAGCGCTCGCCGCTCTCGTCGATCAGCGTCGCCCCCTCGCCACGCACCGCCTCGCTGATCAGCGGCATCGGCCGTGCCGGGCCGTCGAGCACGGTCGGGTGGAACTGGACAAACTCCATATCGGCCAGCATCGCCCCGGCCCGTGCCGCCAGCGCCAAGCCCTGCCCGCAGGATGTCAGCGGGTTTGAACTGTGTGGGAACAGCCCGCCGACCCCGCCGGTGGCGATGACCACGCGGTTCGTCGCGAACACGACCGGGCGACCGGCGTCATCGCGAGCCAACACGCCGACTACCTCGCTATCGGCGAGCAGCAATGACTGCGCCGTGACGCCTTCGAGGATCGTGATCGACGGTGCCCGCCGCGCCGCTTCGACCAGCGCCCGGATCAGCTCACGGCCGGTGCCGTCTCCAGCGGCGTGAACGATGCGGCGGCGGCGATGCGCAGCTTCCAGTCCTAGACGCAACACTCCATCAGGCGCGCGATCGAACATGACGCCATGCTGGATCAACGTCTCGATCGCGGCCGGGGCGGCCTTCGTCACCCGCTCGGCAATGTCGGGATCGCAGAGCCCGTCGCCTGCGGCGAGCGTATCGGCGAGGTGCAGCTCCGGACTGTCGTCCGTACCGAGGCTTGCCGCCAGACCACCCTGCGCCCAGCCGCTCGACGACTGCGTTCCGAGAGGAGCCGCGGAGAGAAGCAGGACCGGCTCGGGCGCCAGATGCAGCGCGGTCATCAACCCGGCCAGGCCGGCGCCGATGATCACCGGCCTGCCGTTCAGGCGCTGGATCTCGGGCATCATACCGCCAGCATGCGCTCGACGGCCCGTCGCGCGCCTTCCGCCGTCGCCGGATCGAGCGTCACCGCATGGCGCATCTCCTCGAGCGCCCGGCGGATGTTCGGGAGCGTGATCCGCTTCATGTGCGGGCAGAGATTGCAGGGGCGGATGAAGTCGACATCGGGATGCAGGACCGCGACATTGTCGCTCATCGAGCATTCCGTCATCAGCACGACGCGCGCCGGCTTGTTGGCCGTGACATAGTCCGCCATCGCCGCAGTCGAACCAGCGAAATCGGAGACGGCGACGACATCCGGCGGGCATTCCGGATGCGCCAGGACGACGACCCCCGGATGAGCCTCCCGCAACTCGGCGATATCGCCCGGGGTGAAGCGCTCATGCACTTCGCAATGACCCTTCCAGGCGATGATCTCGACCCTGGTCTCGGCCGCGACGTTGCGAGCCAGATATTCGTCCGGCAGCATGATCACGCGCTCGCAGCCGAAGGATTCGACCACCGCCTTGGCGTTGCCGGAGGTGCAGCAGATGTCGGACTCCGCCTTCACGGCGGCCGAGGTGTTGACATAGGTGACGATCGGCACGCCCGGATAGCGTGCCCGCATCAACCGGACATCCGCCGGCGTGATCGACTCCGCCAGCGAGCAACCGGCCTCCAAGTCCGGGATCAGCACGGTCTTGTCCGGATTGAGCAGCTTGGCGGTATCGGCCATGAAGTGGACGCCGGCGAGCAGGATCACGTCGGCATCGACCGTCATCGCCTTGCGCGCCAGAGCCAGGCTGTCGCCGACGATGTCCGCGACGCAATGGAATATCTCCGGCGTCTGGTAGTTGTGCGCCAGGATGACGGCGTTGCGGCTCCGCTTGAGCTCGAGGATCGCCTCGACATCCCCGGCGAAGACCGGCCATTCAGCGGCCGGGATAACCCGGCGCACGCGTTCGTAGAGGTCCTCGGTTCGTGCCCGAGCAGCAGCGGAGGCGGTCATCTTTCTTATACTCCATGTGAGCATAAATTCGGCATATGCTTACTCTGAGTATAAGCCATGTCAAGCCCTGGTCAGCGGCAACTTGGTTCCGGCGGCGGCCCGTTCGGCGAGGACGGCATGACGGAAGCGGAAGAGCTTCGCCGGCCGCCCGCCGGTGTCGGAGGTGGTGACGCCGGTCTCCTCGACCAGCTCCTGCTGCTCGATCAGCCTGCGGAAATTCTGCTTGTGCACGAGCCGGCCGGCCAGAGCCTCGACGGCGCGCTGGAGCTGGAGCAGCGTGAAGGCCGGCTGCATCAGCTCAAAGACGACCGGGCGGTATTTGATCTTCGCCCGCAACCGGGCAATGCCCGTCGCCAGGATGCGGCGATGATCGCCGGTCATCGCCCTTCCCGGGCTGCGTGCCACACCGGACTGCTCGCTGGAGTCTCTCACCCGCTCCGGCATCAGGGCCGCCTCATAGAGCAGCTCATAGCGCTGCAGGACGAGTTCCTCGTTCCAGGCAGCCCCGTCGAGCCCGAACGCGGAAGCGCAACGACGCCAGCGCTCTTCGGACAGGGCTACAGTCCCGCCGGCCTGCGCCCAATCGCGCAGGCGAGGCAGGAGATACTCGGCGATGACGGCGGGCGGGCCGTCGCGATGGTCCTCCCAGGGGAAATAATCGTACCAGCTGCGCCAGCCGACCTCGCCCCGCGCCTCGCGCGTCAGGCCGAGATAGCTGATCGAGATCACACGCTGCGAGGTGCCCGCCGCGTTCCGGTCCCGATCCGCGAAGGTATAGAGCTGCTCGACATAGCCGAGGGGGTGATGCGTCTGCTCCTCGACCCAGATGCGCAAACCCGTCTGCAGCGAGCGGTGCGCGTCCTCGAACGGCCCGGACGGCAAGGCATCGCCGTTCTGGACGGTCAGGACCGACGGCGAGCCGTTCACGACCGCGACGAGAACGGCGATCAGATCGACCGCGATGGCGCCAGCAAGTCCGGCCGTCGTCGTTTCAGGCACCCGATTCCCCTGTCTCGGGAGCCCTTATGCCATTGTCATGGCGTGTGCGCACGCTCCTGCGGGTCTAGATTGCGATCAATGCCCCTGGGGCGCCGGGCTGGCCTCTGGTCCTCTGCGAGGTGCAAGGAGCGCCGCAAAGGCCGCGACCAGCATCAGGGCGACCGCCAATCCTGCCAGCGCGGCAAAGCCGGCACTGGCATAGAGCGGCCCGAAGCCCGTCGTACCGGCGAAGAGCGCGAGATAGGTCACGCCGCTGTTGAGACCCATGATCGCGCCGCGGCGGCCGGGATCGAGTGCCGCGAGCCGCAGGATCAGCACGTTCAGCGCGGCGTGATTGGCCATGCCCCAGCAGAAGACGACGGCGAGCAACGCCGGATAGGAGGCCGAGACGACCGTCATCACCAGATAGACGCCGCCGACCGCCGAGAAGAACAGCGGCAGCAGGCGGGCCGGGCCGAGGCGATCGATCCAGCGGTCGAGCAAGGTCGTCGCCCCGAAGCCGAGGCCGTAGCAGAGCGCCAGCAGGCCGCCGGCGCTCACCGGCAGGCCGAGGCCGCGATGCAGATGGTCGCCGACATAGCCGTAGACGCCGTAGAACGAGGCCATGAAGGCGGCACAGGCGAGCAGCAGCGGCGCGATGCCGGGAACCCGTAGCGCCGAGAGCGGCGACGGCGCGGCGCGGCCGGTCGCAGTACCGCCCGCGGTCAGCCTCGTCGTCCCGGCAATAGCGGCGAGGCCGGCGACCACGACGATGGCGTAGACCATGCGCCAGCCCAGGAAATCGGCGATCACCGCCGAGAGCGAGACGCCGGCGACCATGCTGAGCGTCCAGCCGAACAGGACGACGCCGAGCGTGTCACTCTCGCGGCCGGGGGGCGCCGCCAGCGCGGCGAGCGTATAGATCGCGGGCAGCGCCAGGCCGGCTGCGATTCCAGCCAGCAACTGCGCGCCGACGAAGGCCGGCAGAACGGGCGCCGCGCCGCTCGCAGCGAGAGCCGCGAGGAAGGCGAGCAGCGCATAGCGCAGGACCCGGCCCGCGCCGAAACGATCGATCAGGCCGGCAAGCAGCAATGCGCTCGCAGCCGTACCGATGCCGAAGGCGGCCGAGGCCGTCATCACCGCCGGCACGCCGCTGGAAAAACTCTCGGCGACACGCGGCGCGATCGGCCCCAGCGCCAGCGAGTTGGCGCCGACGAGGCCGATGCACAGGCAGAGCGCATAGGCCGCGGCGGGGATGCGGGGCATATCCAGGGCTGTTTGATTTCTATTCGTCATTTCTTCAGAATGACCGAATGAAATTCAGGTTCAATCGGAGATCGGCGAATGCTCGAAAAAACAGATGGCGTTCGGCGCAGCCGCGGGTCCGAGCGCGAACTCGATGCGATGGACCGAAAGCTGTTAGGCGTCCTGGTCGAGGATGCGACGATCAGCTACGCCGATCTCGGCGAGCGTGTCGGCCTGTCGCCGCCAGCAGCTCATGAACGGGTGAAGCGGCTGCGGCGCTCAGGCGCGATCAAGCGGGTCGCGGCGCTGATCGAGCCGGAGGCGACCGGCAAGACGCTGCTCGCCTTCGTCCATGTCGACACCACCGGCTGGGGCAAGACCACGACATTGCTGGCGATCGAAGCCCATCCCGAGGTCGAGGAGATCCACTCGGTCGCCGGCGACACCTGCATGATGCTGAAGGTGCGCACCGAGAGCACCCATGCGCTCGAAGGCCTGCTGGCGAAGATCTACGACGTGCCCGGCGTCACCGCGACGCGCAGCTACGTCGTGCTCTCGACCTATCTGGAGCGGCCGGTCCAGCCCGGCATCACCGGCGAATGGCCGGGGCGGGTGAAGGATCCTCGGCTGCCGGCCGGAGCTGCCGCGGGCTGAACCTCAGCCGAACATCGCGGAGGTCCCCGCCGGCTTCGCGGCGAACGGCACCTTGAGATGATGCAGCCGCAGCGGCTGGTGCAGGACATAGCCGCCCTTGTCGTGATCCGACAGCGCCTCGAAGCGCGCGAGCAGCTTGCCGCGCGCCGCTTGCGCCCGCTCCTCGCGCGACGGATCGATCACGACGGCACGCTCCAGGAAGGCCTCGGCATCGGAAAACGTTTCGATGCGGTCGTATTCGATCTGCCTGATCTCGCTGACGATGCCGCGGCGCCTCGCCCTGACGATCGCATCCTGCGCTGCCTGGCGGACCTCGGTCTCGTCCTCGATCAGCCGCAGCGCATCAAAGAACGATCCTTCCGACAGGGATTCGACGACGATGACGCTGCCACCCTTGCCGACGACGCGGGCGGCCTCTTCCAGCGCCAGCAGCATATCGGGGATAGGGATATGGTGCAGGCTGTTGAGGAAGATCGCGGCGTGCATGCTGGCATCGCCGAAGGGCAGGAGCTGGGCGCAGCCCTGCTTCAGCACAGCCTTCGGCACGAGCGTCTGCGCGACCTCCAGCATCGCCTCGTCCGGATCGAGCCCGGCGACGCTGGCGCCCCTCTCGGCCAGCGCCTGCAGCAGATTGCCTCGGCCGCAGCCGATATCGAGGATGCGCCGGCCCTGCAGGGGCGCAAGTATTCCTCCCAAGATATCGACAGTATCGCCCGCCGGCAGCATGCCCATGGTAAATCAATGCTTGCGCCCGCTTCCGGGCGCAAGACCTGTTCCCGTACAATCCCAAGCTACTCCTTACGGGTGAACAACCTGGCCGCGATTGGCGCGTTCCGCCTCACCCGTGCTTGTGCACGATCGTCTTGGCGACGGCGAACTCCTCCAGCGCCATGAAGCCCTTCTCGCGGCCATGGCCGCTCTTGCCGGTACCGCCGAAGGGCAGTTCGATGCCGCCGCCGGCGCCATAGCCGTTGATGAAGACCTGGCCGGCCCGGACGCGCTTGGCGACGCGCTGCTGACGCCCGCCATTATTGGTCCAGACCCCGGCGACGAGGCCGTAGGGGGTGGAGTTCGCGAGCTTCACGGCGTCCTCCTCGTCGTCGAAGGAGAAGGCGGCGAGTACGGGTCCGAACACCTCCTCCTGCTCCAGCCGGTTGCCGCGCGGCACGTGGCCGAACAGGATCGGCGTCACGTAGAAACCGCCATTGGGCACGCCCTGCGCGATCGCGCCCTCGGCGAGGACCGGAATGCCCTGCTCGCGGGCCTGGTCGACGAAGGACTGCACCCGGCCGCGCTGCTTGGCGTTGATCACCGGGCCGCAATCGAGGTCCATCTCGGGCGTGCCGGCGCGCAGCTTGGAGAACTGCTTGGCGACGGCGCCGACGAAGTCGTCATAGATGGTCTTCTGCACCAGCACGCGGCTGCCGGCCGAGCAGGTCTGCCCGGTGTTCTGGACAATCGCCTTGCAGACGATCGGCACGGCGGCGTCGAAATCGGCATCGTCAAAGACGATCTGCGGCGACTTGCCGCCGAGCTCGAGCGTGCAGGTGATGAAATTGTCGGCGCAAGCCTTCTGGATGATCTGGCCGACCTGGGGCGAGCCCGTGAAGGAGATGAAGCCGACGCCGGGATTGCGGCAGAGCGCCTCGCCCGCCTCATGGCCGCGGCCGGTGACGATGTTGATCGCGCCATCCGGGAAGCCGACTTCCGTAGCGAGCTCGGCGAGGCGCAGAGCGGTCTGGCAGGCGTCCTCGGCCGGTTTCAGCACCACGGCATTGCCCATGGCGAGCGAGGCGGTCAGCGAGCGGCCGAACATCTGCGCCGGATAGTTCCAGGGCAGGATATGGCCGGTGACGCCATAGGGTTCGTGCACGACGCTGACATTGTAGCCGTTGAGGAACGGGATGATGTGGCCATGCACCTTGTCGGCGGCGCCGCCATAGAACTCGAAATAGCGGACGGTCGCCTCGATATCGGCGCGCGCCTGCGCCATCGGCTTGCCGGTGTCCTGCGCCTCGATCCGCGCCAGCTCGTCGAAATGGTCCTGGACCTTGAGGGCGAGCTTGGAGATCAGCCGGCCGCGCTCGGCCGCCGTCAGCTTGCCCCAGGCGCCCTCATAGGCGGCGCGGGCGGCGCGCACCGCATCGTCGATGTCATCGGCGTTGCCGCAAGCGATGCGGGTGAACTCCTCGCCGGTCGCCGGGGCGAGCACCGCCATGGTCTCGCCGGTGCGGCCGGCGACGTGCCGGCCGTTGATGAAGTGCTGGGTCATGATGGTCTCCGTCTACGGCGATGCCGTCTCGTCTTGTCTCAATGCAGCCCGGCGGCGGCGAGCGAGCTCTGCGCCAGCACGGTCTCGCTGACCTCGCCGCGCTCGATCGCATAGGCCCGGCCTGCGAAGTTGCGCAGCAGACTGGGGTTGGATTCGGTGATCAGCAAGGCGATGTCGGGATGGCTGTCGCGCAAGGCGCGCAGGGCAGCAGCATAGCGGTTGGCCAGCACAGGGGCGAGGCCCTGGAAAGGCTCGTCGAGCAGGATGACGCGGCTGCCGACCATCAGCGCCCGGGCGAGCGCCGCCATCTTGCCCTGGCCGCCTGAGAGGCCCGCCGCCGAGCGCTGACGCAGATCGGCGAGCTCGGGCAGCACCGCATAGATGCGCTCCAGCCTTCTTGCGATCTCGGCCTCGCCGAGCTTCATCACCTCGGCCGGCAGGCGGATGTTCTCCTCGATGGTGAAGGTCGAGAACAGCCGGCGATCCTCCGGCGCATAGCCGATGCCGAGACGCGGCCGCTCATGCGCCTTCACCCCGTCGAGCGGCTTGCCGTCGAGACTGATGCTGCCGCTGGTTACCGTCATGAAGCCCATGATGGCGCGCAGCAGGCTGGTCTTGCCGGCGCCGTTGCGGCCGATCAGGGCGACGGTCGCGCCCTCCTCCAGCGACAGCGTGGCCCGGCGCAGTACCTGCACGCCTTCGATCTCGGCCGAGAGTTCCCTGATCTCCAGCATCTCAGACACCCACCCCGATCACGGTCTCGCGCACCTCCGGATGGCTGAGGATCTCCTCCGGCGTGCCCTGATGGGCGATGCGCCCGCCGGTCCACACCGCGACGCGGTTGGCGTAGCGCGCGACCACGTCCATGTCGTGCTCGACGAAGACCGCCGTGGTGGCGCGGGCGTCGAGCACGCGGGTCAGCGTATCCATCACCTGGAACTTCTCGGTCGAGGAGACGCCGCTGGTCGGCTCGTCCATGAAGATCAGCTTCGGTTCGAGCGCCAGCGCGACGGCGATGTCGATCAGCTTGCGCATGCCTTCCGGCAATTCGCGGACGATGCGGTTGCCGATCTCCTTCAGCCCGACCATCTCCAGCAGCGCCCACATCTCCTGCGCCTTCGGATGGCGCTGCATGGCGAGGAAGGGCGACCAGGAGCCCTCGCGGGCAGAGAGCGCGAGCAGCAGGTTCTCGATCACCGTGTTGTCGAGGAAAAGCTGCGGGATCTGGAAGGAGCGGCCGATGCCGAGGCGGGTGATCGCCTGCGGCGACAGGCGCGTCACCTCCTGCCCGTTGAAGACGACGCGGCCGGATTGCGGCTTGAGGTAGCCGGTGCAGAGGTTGATGAAGGTGGTCTTGCCGGCCCCATTCGGGCCGATGATGGCGATGCGCTCGTTGGCCGCGACCTTGAGCGAGGCGCCGTTCGCCGCCTGCACCCCGCCGAAGCGCAAATGGAGGTCGTCCGCCTCGAGGATGACGCCGCTCATCGCCCGCCCTCCTCGCGCTGCGGCTTGCCGCCCTTGCCTGCGACGATGCCGTAGAGCCCCGCGGGCGCGAAGAAGATGATGACCAGCAGCATGACGCCGAGCACGGCATGCCAGGTCTCGGGCGCGTAGACTGCCGCATAGCCGCGGATGATCTGGAACATCAGCGCGCCCAAGAAGGGCCCGGCGACGCCTCCGATGCCGCCCAAAATCGCGATGAAGACGAATTCGCCCGAGCGCACCCAATAGGCCAGCTCCGGCGTGACGTGGCCGGAGACAAGCGCGATGATCGCGCCGCCGAGGCCCGCCAGCAGGCCGGAGAGCAGATAGGCGCCGTAGAGCACCTTGCGCGGGGAGACGCCGAGATATTCGAGCCGCGTCTCGTTCGACTTGATCGCCTCCAGCGCCTTGCCGCCGGGCGAGAGCAGGTAACGCGCGACGAAGAGCGCCGCGAGGATGCAGAGCACCAACGTGACATAGAAGGTCGCGAGCTCGAACTGCTCGCGGCCGAACTCGATGCCGGCGAAGGTCGGGCGCGGCACGCGCTTGCCATCGGCGCCGCCGGTGATCGGGAAGAGCTTTTCCAGCAGCGAAAAGAACACCATGGAGATGGCGAGGTTGAGCATGCCGAAGAAGATCGCGCGGTAGCGCACGACGAAGAGGCCGACGATCGCGGCCAGCAGGCCGGACGCCGCCATGCCGACGGGGATCAGGATCAGTGCCTCATGACCGACCCTCGCCGCCGCCAGGAAAGCGGCCGCATAGGCGCTGAACGAGAAGAACAGGCCATGGCCGAAGGAGACCTGGCCGGCACGCAGCAGCACCATGATGCCGAGCGCCGCCAACCCCTCACACAGCGCCACGGTCAGGATCACCGTCGACCAGGGTGAGAACAGCGGGAAGACCGCAAGCGCCGCGATCAGCGCGAGGCCGAAGACGAACTGGCGCGCCATCACACCTTCCTCGTCTGCACGGTCGAGAACAGGCCCTGCGGACGGACCAGCAGCACGAGCATCATGATGAGATAGGGGATCAGCACGTCGAATTCCGGGGCGAAGTAGACGGCGGCCGAACGTCCGAGCCCGATCAGCAGCGCCGCCACCGCCGCGCCCTCGATCCGGCCGAGCCCGGCCGTCGCGGCGACCGCGAAGGAGAGGACGAGCGTGCCGGCGCCGATGCCGGGGGTCAGCGATGTCGTGGCCGAGGCGAGCGCGCCGCCGAGCGCTGCCAGGAAGGCGCCGATGATGAAGGTGATCAGGTAGACCCGCGCCGCGTCGATGCCCATGGCGGTCGCCGCCTCGCGGTCCTGTGTCACCGCGACGATGGCGCGGCCGAAGCTGGTGCGGCGCAGGAAGAAGCGCAGGCCGATGAGCACCGCAGCTGCGACCAGCGGCATCAGGATGAGCTGGTAGGTCGTGTAGAAGATGCCGAAGACCTCGACCGTGCCGAGCCAGTTCATCGGCGCGTTGGCGAAATAGGGCTGCACGCCGAAGACGACCTTCTGCGCGTCCTCCAGGATCATGAAGACGGCGAAGGTGACGATCAGCTGCAGCACTTCCTCCTTGCCGTAGACGCGGCGCAGCAGGGCGATCTCGACGAGGCCGCCGACGAGGATGCCGACAAGTGCGGCAGCTAACAGCAGCGCCGGAAAGGCGAGCCAGGTCGGCAGGCCGGCGGCGCCAAGGGCGAGCACGGCCGCCGCCGCGACATAGGCGCCGATGGCATAGAACGAGCCATGGGCGACGTTGACGATCCCGAGCACGCCGAAGATCAGCGACAGCCCGACCGCGACCAGGAAGATCAGCGAGCCATAGGCCAGGCCGTCGAGCGCGGCGAGGAGGAGCATTTCAGGAGGCATGCGGTCCGCTACCGGGTTCCCCTCCCCCTTGTGGGGAGGGGTTAGGGGTGGGGGGCGAAAAGCCAGTCACAAGGGAAGGGTGTCGAGCGCCGGCATTCGCGCCATTCGACCAAGGCCGATCACCCGGTCGGACGCCCCCCACCCCTGCCCCTCCCCGCAAGGGGGAGGGGTTCGCGTCGCGGCTCGTCGACGTCACTTCGCGTAGTCGAAGATCTCGATCGACTTGTCGGTGACGAGATCCGGCTTCACCTTGGCGAACCAGTCGAGCGACTTCTCGCCGAGCGGCGTGGTCACCAGCTTACCGGGGTAGAGCGCCATCTTGTCGTAGACCGCGAAGGGGAATTCCGGCACCCGCTTGGTGGTACCGAGCAACTGGTCCTCCAGCCCCTGATGATCCGCGCGGATGGTGATCGTGCCGGTCAGCGACTTGAACTCCAGCCCCTCGAAGGCGGCGATGACCGCTTCCTTGCTCGGCCATTTGCCGCCGGCGCCGGCCTTCTCATAGGCCTTCACCAGGCCGGTCAGTGCCTGCTGCATGTGGAAGGTCGGATAGATCGGGTAGACGCCGGTCTTGTCCTTGTACTTCTTCACGAAGGCCTGCATCTCCGGCGTATCCTTGTGCTTGGGATGGCGCCAGTAATGGTCGCCGCGCGAGCCGACGATGACGCCCTCCGGCAGGACGTTGCCGAGCCGTTCAAGCGAGCTTTCGGCGAGCGGCAGCACGAAGGTCGACTGCTTCAGGAGGCCGCGCGCCGCCGCCTGCTGGACGAAGGTGTCGAGATCGCCGCCCCAGGAGGTCGAGATCACCACATCCGGCCGCAGCGCCGAGAGCCGGGTGATCTCGGTCGAGAAATCGGGCGCGCCGAATTTCGGGAAGAGCTCGGCGACGACCTTGACGTCGGGCTTCAGCGCCTTGAGGCCGGCCTGCAGCAGCGCCCAGGATTCACGACCCCAGGCATAATCCTGGTTGACCACCGCGACCGATTTGAAGTCGGGCTTCACCTTCATCAGGTAGAGCAAGGTCGCCATCATCTCGGCGCCGGCATGGGCCTGGGTCCGGACCGAATATTTCCACTTGCCGTCCTCGAAGATGGTCTGAGTGCCGCAATCCCACATCACGTTGACGACCTTGAGGTCCTCGGCGACGGGGGCGAGCGCGTTGCAGGAGCCGGACGAGATCGCGCCCAGCATCACCTGCGCGCCCTGCTCCTGCACGACGCGGCGGTATTCGGAGAGGAGCTGGTTGGTACCGGCGCCCTCGTCGACATAGACCGGCTTCAGCGGCACGCCGAGCACGCCGCCCTTGGCGTTGATCTCCTCGATCAGCAGGTCGGCGGCGTTGCGGCCGGGCACGCCGAACACAGAGGCCGGGCCCGACAGGAAGGTGGCGATGCCGACCACCAGTTCCTTCGGCTTGTCCTGCGCCAACGCTTGGCCTGCGAGCAGCGTACTGGCCAGCGCGGCGGCAGCCAGTTTCATCGTATTCATGAGTGTCCTCCCTGAACCTCGCATGACATCGTGCGCTCTTCAGCGGCGCCTCGTCCGGCGAAAAGGGGCGCATAGAGCCAGCGGTCGGACAAGAAGGATAAAGCGATGAAGGCCATAGGGTTTTTCTATGGAGCCGGGCGCTATGGCCGCCATCGCGAAACGCTATTTGACTTCGCGGTGACGACAGCGGTCTCTCGCGCGGAACGGAAGGCGCGCGACTGACTGATGACGAATGCTCTCGATGGAATCCTGGTGGTGGCGCTGGAGCAGGCGGTAGCCGCTCCGATGGCGAGCTGCCGGCTCGCCGATGCCGGCGCCCGCGTCATCAAGCTGGAGCGCGAGGAAGGCGATTTCTCGCGCGGCTATGACGACTACGCCAGAGGCCTGTCCTCCTATTTCGTCTGGATCAATCGCGGCAAGGAATCCTGCCGGGTCGACCTGAAGGATCCGAAGGACCTCGCTCTGGTCGAGGCCATGCTCGCCGAGGCCGACGTCTTCATCCAGAACTTCGCCCCCGGCGCCACCGACCGGCTCGGCATCGGCAGCGAGGCGCTGCGCCGGCGCCATCCCAGGCTGATCACCTGCGACATCTCCGGCTATGCGCCGGGCACGCCGCACTATACCCGCAAGGCCTATGACCTGCTGATCCAGGCAGAAGCCGGCCTTGCCGCTGTCACGGGCACCGCCGATTCCGGCCCGACGCGGATCGGCATCTCGATCGCCGACATCGCCACCGGCAACGCCGCCTATGCCGCGATCCTGGAGGCGCTGATCCGGCGCGGGCGCACCGGCGAGGGTTCGCGCATCCAGCTCTCGCTGTTCGACACCATCGCCGACCTGATGAACGTGCCCTATCTGACGCGACGCTATGGCGGGATCGAGCCGCCACGGCTCGGTCTGGCCCACCCCTCGATCGCGCCCTATGGCGTCTTCCGCCTCGCCGATGCCGAGGTGCTGATCTCGATCCAGAGCGAGCGCGAATGGCAGATTCTGGCCCGCGACGTGCTGGGCGATCCCAGCCTCCTCGACGACCCGCGCTTCGCCAACAACGTGCTGCGCGTGCGCAACCGCCCCGTCCTCGATGCCGCGATCCAGGCGACCCTGATCGCTCGCACTTACGCCGAAACGGCGGCCGGGCTGGATGCCGCCCGCATCGCCTTTGGCACCGTCTCAACGATGGCCGATCTGATCGACCATCCGGCCGCGACCGCGCTGCCCGTCCCGACTCGGAACGGCCCCATAGAGGTGCTGGCGCCGCCAGTGCTGGTCGATGGCAAGCGCGTGCCGATGCGGGCGCCTCCGGGTCTCGGCGAGCATGACGAAACGTTGCGCCGCGAATTCGCAGCGAAAGCGGCGCGATCAGCCTGAGATGAGCATGACCACACCGAACGATCACACTGACATCCGCGAGGCGGTCGCCAGGCTATGCGCCGATTTCCCCGGCGAGTACTGGCGCAAGCTCGACCGCGAGATGGCCTATCCGGCCGAGTTCGTGACGGCGCTCACCGAAAGCGGCTTCCTCTCGGCGCTGATCCCGGAGGAATATGGCGGGGCGGGGCTCACGCTCTCGGCCGCGGCCGTCATCATGGAGGAAATCCAGCGCCAGGGCTGCAATGGCGGCGCCTGCCATGCGCAGATGTATGTGATGGGCACGGTGCTGCGGCATGGCAGCGCCGAGCAGAAGCAGCGCTATCTGCCCAAGATCGCTTCCGGTGAGCTCAGGCTGCAGGCCTTTGGCGTCACCGAGCCGAGCAGCGGCACCGACACCACGGCGCTGCGGACGACCGCCCGCCGCGAGGGTGACCACTACATCGTCAATGGCCAGAAGATCTGGACCAGCCGGGCGGCGCAATCCGACCTGATGCTGCTGCTCGCCCGCACCACGCCGCGCGACCAGGTGCAGAAGCGCACCGAGGGGCTCTCGGTCTTCATCCTCGACATGCGCGAGGCGCTTCAGGCCGGCCTCACCATCCGGCCGATCCGGACGATGATGAACCACGCCACCACCGAGGTCTTCTTCGACAATGTGAAGGTGCCGGCAGCCAACCTCGTCGGCGAAGAGGGCAAGGGCTTCCGCTACATCCTGTCCGGCATGAACGCCGAGCGCATCCTGATCGCGGCCGAATGCGTCGGCGACGCGAAATGGTTCATCGAGCAGGCTTCCAATTACGCGAAGGAGCGCCAGGTCTTCGGCCGGCCGATCGGCCAGAATCAAGGCATCCAATTCCCGATCGCGCGGGCCTACGCCAATATGCGCGCCGCCGAACTGATGGTGCGTGAGGCGATCAGGCTCTACGAGGCCGGCGCCAATCCCGGCGCGGAAGCCAACATGGCCAAGCTGCTGGCGGCGGACGCCTCCTTCGAGGCGGCCAATGCCTGCATCCAGACGCATGGCGGCTTCGGCTTCGCCGAGGAATACGACATCGAGCGCAAGTTCAGGGAGACCCGGCTCTACCAGGTCGCGCCGATCTCGACCAACCTGATTCTGTCCTATCTCGCCGAGCATGTGCTCGGCATGCCCCGGTCGTATTGAAGACAACGACATCAACCATCGCCCGCGGGGAACCCCTCTCCTGGAAGGAGAGGGGCAGGGGTGAGGTGTTCGGACTGGAAACGTTGGCCTGAACCCGACCGCGCGGTGAGTGCGGAGCAGGACTGGTCGAACCGCCTACACCTCACCCTGCCCTCTCCTTACAGGAGAGGGTTCCCCGCGCCCTTCCTCGCAGGGAGCATCATGAACATCGACCATCTCAAGTCCTGGATCGGCAAGAGCGAGGAAGCCTCCGACCTGATCACGCCGCGGCTCGTCGCCAGCTATGAGGCGACGTTCTCTCCTCACCTGGCGCCCTACGCCCAAGGTGAGGCGCCGCTCGCCTTGCACTGGTGCCTCGCCCCGCCGATCTCGCCGATGGCGGCGCTCGGTCCAGACGGGCACGCCGCCAAGGGCAAATTCCTGCCGCCGGTGCCGCTGCCACGGCGGATGTGGGCCGGCGGGCGGATCGAGACGCTCGCCCCGCTGCAGACCGGCGACGAGGTCACGCGGCACTCGACCATCGGCGACGTCACCTACAAGGACGGCCGTGCCGGCCCGCTCTGCTTCGTCGCGGTCAATCATGAGCTCGTCACGGCCCGCGGCGTCGCGCTGCGCGAGCGCCATGACATCGTCTATCGCGAGGCGGCCAAGCCCGGTTCCGAGCCGACGCCTCGTCCGGCTCCGGCCGAGCCGCGCCCGGCCGACCTGACCTGGACAGTCGAGGCCGACCCGGTGCTGCTGTTCCGCTATTCGGCGCTCACCTTCAACGGCCACCGCATCCACTACGACCACCCCTATGTCACCGGCGTCGAGGACTATGCTGGACTCGTCGTGCACGGCCCGATCCAGGCGAGCCTGATCATGAACATCATCGCGACGCTGTCGGGTGGCGAGCCGATCCGGCTCGACTATCGCGGGCTCGCACCATTGATCGCCGGCGAAGCCTTCCAGGTGAAGGCGAAGCGACTGGAAGACGGCGCTATCGCCGCCTGGACGGAAGGCGCCGACGGGCGGGTGCGGATGGAGGGTGTGAGCCGGTAGCGCCAGCCGTCATTGCGAGGAGCACAGCGACGAAGCAATCCAGGGGCGGCAGAGCCCTGTGAGCTGGATTGCTTCGCTTCGCTCGCAATGACGAAAGTCTCCGTGTCACGGTCCTGCCATGGTGCTAGCGTCTCTCGCAGCACCTTGCTTCAGGAGCCGATGATGGACCGCGCCCCCCGTTTCAGCCGCCGCGACACGCTCAAGGCCGGGGCCGCCATCGCCGCGGCCGGAGCGCTCGCCAGCCCGCTGGCGGCGCAGGGCCCGGCCAAGCTCAAGCTGCGGCTGCTGGAGACCAGCGACCTCCACGTCAACGTCGTGCCTTACGACTATTTCCGTGACGCGCCGGACGACACCGTCGGCCTCGCCAAGACCGCGAACCTGATCAAGGCGGCGCAGGCGGACGCCAGGAACAGCCTGCTCTTCGACAATGGCGACTTCCTGCAGGGCTCCTCGCTCGGCGATTTCGTCGCCTACAAGAAGGGGCTGAAGTCCGGCGAGACCCATCCGATGATCGCCGCGATGAACGCCCTGCCCTATCAGTGCGGCACGCTCGGCAACCACGAGTTCAACTACGGGCTCGACTTCCTCGAGAATGGCCTCGCCCGCGCCGAGTTCCCGATCGTCTGCGCCAATGTCGACCGCGTCGGCGGCGGCACGCTGATCGAGCCCTGGCGCATCTTCGAGCAGAGCTTCGAGGACGAGGCCGGGATGAGGCATGTCCTCAACATCGCAGTGATCGGCTTCGTGCCGCCGCAGATCATGCAATGGGACAAGGGCAATCTCGACCGCAAGGTGACCGCGACCGACATCGTCGAGGCCGCGCAGAAATACCTGCCGGAGATCGCGCTCGCCCATCCCGACCTCACCATCGCGCTCTGCCATTCCGGCATCGCCGGCGGCGAGCGCAAGGGCGGCGAGGAGAACGCGGCGCTGCATCTTGCCAAGCTCGACGGCATCGACGTCGTACTGACCGGCCACCAGCATCTCGTCTTCCCCGGCGGCAAGGCCTTCGACGGCATCGAGGGCGTCGACAACAAGAAGGGCTCGCTGCATGGCAAGCCGGCCTGCCAGCCCGGCTTCTGGGGCTCGCATGTCGGCATCGTCGACCTCGAGCTGGAGAAGCGCGACGGGCGCTGGCGCATCGCCGATTTCAAGGTCGATCCCAAGCCGATCTATGAGCGCACGCCAGACCGCAAGATCGTGCCGAAGGCCGAGGTCGAGGCGGCCGTGCTGGCGACGGTGAAGGCCGATCACGAGGCGACGCTGACCTATATGCGCGAGCCGGTCGGCACGACGAGCGCCCCGATCAACAGCTATTTCGCCCTCGTCGCCGACGACCCGTCCGTACAGATCGTGGCGGAGGCGCAGATCGCCTATGCCAAGCCCTTGATGGCGCAGACGCCGCACAAGGATCTGCCGGTCCTCTCGGCCGCCGCTCCGTTCAAATCGGGCGGGCGCGCCGGCCCAGCCTTCTTCACCGACATCCCGGCCGGGCCGATCGCGATCAAGAACGTCGCCGACATCTATCTCTACCCGAACACGGTGCAGGTCGTGAAAGTCACCGGCGCACAGGTCCGCGAATGGCTGGAGCGCTCGGCCGGCATCTTCAACCAGATCGACGTCGCCAAGACCGAGGAGCAGCCGCTGATCAATCCCGGCTTCCCGGCCTTCAATTTCGACGTGATCGACGGCGTCACCTACCAGATCGATGTGACGCAAGCCTCGCGCTATGACGGCGACGGCAAGCTGGTCGCCCCCGACGCGCACCGCATCGTCGACCTCTCCTTCCAGGGCAAGCCGATCAACGAGGCGGCCGAGTTCATTGTCGTCACCAACAATTACCGCGCCTCCGGCGGCGGCAATTTCCCGGGCACCAAGACGACGCTGGTGCTGGAGGCGCCCGATCTCAACCGCGACGTGATCGTGCGCTTCATCATCGAGAAGAAGACGATCAATCCGGCCGCCGACAATAACTGGTCGCTGAAGCCGCTGCCGGCGAACGTCAACGTCACCTTCCCGACCTCGCCGGCGGCTGCCGGCAAGAAGCCGGAGGCGCTGAAGGCGCAGGCGGTCGGCGATGCCGGCGAGGGCTTCGCGAAGTATCGGCTGGGGGGCTGAGGTCCCCTGGGCAGGGCGGATCACCTAGACGAACGTCGTAAGACCAACCGCCTCAAGGCTAGTTTATGCTGATTCTAAAGAAGGGTGACTGTTGTTGACAGCATCATTTTGCGGCGCCTAAGCATCCGGCCGACGAAAACTGTTTTCGCCGCAGAATTCGAGGCTCTCCATGACCTTCTCTCTCAAGGCTCTCGCCGGCGCACTCGCGCTCGGCGCCTTCAGCATTGGCGCGGTGCACGCCCAGACCCCGAGCCCGGAGGGGATCGTCGTCTACAACGCTCAGCACGAGAGCCTGACCAAGGCCTGGTCGGAGGCCTTCACCAAGGAGACCGGCATCAAGGTGACGCTGCGCAAGGGCGGCGATACCGAGCTCGGCAACCAGATCGTCCAGGAGGGCGCGGCCTCGCCGGCCGATGTCTTCATCACCGAGAACTCGCCGGCCATGGTGCTGGTCGACAATGCCGGCCTGTTCGCGCCGCTCTCCAAGGCCACGCTCGATCTCGTGCCGGAGGGCTATCGCCCTGCCAGTGGCCATTGGCTCGGCGTCGCGGCGCGCTCGACCGTCTTCGCCTATGACAAGACCAAGCTCAGCGCCGACAAGCTGCCGAAGTCGATCATGGACCTCGCCAAGCCCGAGTGGAAGGGCCGCTGGGCGGCATCGCCGAGCGGCGCCGACTTCCAGGCGATCGTCGGCGCCATGCTGGCGCTGAAGGGCGAGGCTGCGACCTCGGACTGGCTCACCGCGATGAAGACGAACTTCAAGGCCTATCGCGGCAACAGCGTCGCGATGAAGGCGGTCAATACCGGCGAGGTCGAAGGCGCGGTGATCTATCACTACTACTTCTTCGGCGATCAGGCGAAGACGGCTGAGAACAGCGGCAATGTCCTGCTGCACTACTTCAAGAACCAGGATCCGGGCGCTTTCGTCAGCGTCTCCGGCGCCGGCGTGCTCGCGTCCAGCAAGCACAAGGCTGAGGCCGAGGCCTTCGTCAAATGGGTCGCAGGCAAGGGCGGCCAAGACATCCTGAGGACCGGCGATTCCTTCGAATACGCCGTGGCCAAGGGCGCTGCCTCGAATCCCAAGCTGGTGCCGATCCCGGATCTGCAGGGCCCGGTGCTCGATCCGTCCAAGCTCGACAGCAAGGCGGTGACCGGGCTGATGACCAAGGCCGGTCTGCTCTGAAGAGACCGGCCGCTTTCTAAAGATGAGCATCGCCTCACCGGCAGCGACACATGAGACGGCGCGGCGGCAGCAGCCGCTGCGCCGCCTGTCGCCGCGCGCGCCGGCGATCATGACCGGCCTTGCAGGGCTGATCGCGCTCATCTGCCTGATCCCGCTCGGCTTCCTGGTCGCGATCACGATCCAGACCGGCACGGAGACCGTGACGCAGCTGGTGTTCAGGGCCCGCGTCGCCGAGCTGCTCCTGAATACCGCGCTGCTCGAACTCTGCACCATCCCGCTGTCGATCGGGCTCGGCCTGGCGCTCGCCTGGCTCACCGAGCGGACCACCCTGCCCGGCCGGCGGCTCTGGGCCTGGCTCGCAGTGGCGCCGCTCGCCTTGCCGGCCTTCGTCCAGGGCTATGCCTGGGCGAGTTTCGCGCCGCATCTCCAGGGCCTGACCGGCGCAACGCTGATCTCCGTCCTGGCCTATTCGCCGTTCACCTACCTGCCGGTGGTGGCGCAGCTGCGCCGGCTCGACCCGGCGCTCGAGGATGTCGCGACTGCGCTCGGACGCAGTCCCGCCCGGGTTTTCCTGGAGGTCGTGCTGCCGCAGCTCCGGCTGCCCCTTTGCGGCGGCGCGCTGCTGATCGGCCTACATCTGCTGTCCGAATACGGGCTCTTCGCGATGATCCGCTTCGACACCTTCGCGACGGCGATCATCGACCAGTTCCAGTCCTCCTATAACGGCCCGGCCGCCAACATGCTGGCGGGCGTGCTCGTGCTCTGCTGCCTCGGCCTGCTGCTGCTCGACGGTTCCCTGCGCGGACGCGAACGCTATGCTCGCGTCGGCTCCGGCGCACCGCGCGCCATGCCGCCGCGCCAACTCGGCGGCTGGACGCTGCCGGCCCTATGCCTGCCGCTGGCCTATGCCGTGCTCGCACTCGGCGTTCCCGCCTATACGCTGGGGCGCTGGCTCATCTTCGGCGGCGCCGAAGCATGGCGCGTGCCGGAGCTGCTGGCGGCGCTGGGCACGACCATCGCCTATGCGGCAGCCGGCGCACTGGCCACCACTATCATCGCCGTGCCGATCGCCTGGCTCTGCGTGCGCAATCCGGGCCCGTGGCAGCGCAAGCTCGAAAGCTGCCATGTCTATGTCGGCTCGCTGCCCGGCATCGTCATCGCGCTGGCCCTGGTGACGATCACCGTCCGGGTGGCACTGCCGCTCTACCAGACCAGTGCCATGCTGGTTCTGGCCTATGCGCTGATCTTCCTGCCGCGCGCGCTGATCGGGCTGCGCGGCAGCCTGGCGCAGGCGCCGGTCGAGCTCGAATGGGCTGCCGCTGCGCTCGGGCGCACGCCACTGCAGGCCGTGGCCCAGGTGACCTTGCGCCTCGCCGCCCCCGGAGTCGGCGCCGCGATGGCGCTGGTCGGGCTCGGCATCACCACGGAGCTGACCGCGACGCTGCTGCTCGCGCCCAATGGCACGCGCACGCTCGCGACCGAGTTCTGGTCGCTCACCGCCGAGATCGACTATGTCGCCGCGACGCCTTACGCGCTGCTGATGATCCTGCTGTCGCTGCCCATGACCATCCTGCTCCACCGGCAAGCGCGGAGCGCGCAAGCGCAATGACCGCGATAGCCATCGAAGGCCTGTCCAAGGGCTATGGCCCGGTCCAGGCGCTGAACAATGTCAGCTTCACCGTGCCGGCCGGCGCTCGCAGCGCCATTGTCGGCGCCTCCGGCTCGGGCAAGACGACGCTGCTGCGGATCATCGCCGGCTTCGAGCAAGCCGATGCCGGCCGCGTCAGGCTGGACGGCGACCTGCTGGTCGACGGCCTGGCCGGCGTCCCGGCCCATAAGCGCGAGATCGGCGTGGTCACGCAGGACGGCTCGCTCTTCCCGCATCTCAGCATCGCGGAGAATATCGGCTTCGGCCTGCCGCGTGGGCTCGCCGGGCGCGAGGCCGAGATCGCGCGGCTGCTCGACACCGTCGAACTGCCCGCTGCGATGGCGGAACGCCGGCCGCACCAGCTTTCGGGCGGCCAGCAGCAGCGCGTCGCCCTCGCCCGGGCGCTGGCGCGCAAGCCCAGATTCATGCTGCTCGACGAGCCTTTCTCGGCGCTCGATACGGGACTGCGCGAGGCGATGCGGCGCTCGGTCGTCGCCGTGCTGCGCGACCAAGGCATCGGCGCCCTCCTGGTCACGCACGACCAGGCCGAGGCGCTCTCCTTCGCCGACCATCTCGTCGTCCTGCGCGAGGGTCGGCTCGTCCAGGCCGGCCCGCCGCGCGACCTCTACGCCGCTCCCGTCGACCCCGACATCGCCCGCTTCCTCGGCGAAGCCATCATCCTCGACGCCGAGATCGCGGCCGGGCGTGCGCGTTGCCTGCTTGGCGAGATCGAGGCGCCGGCCGGTGCGCGACAAGGCAAGGCGCAGATCATGCTGCGCCCGGAGCAGATTCGACTGGCGGCGGCGGGCGCGACCGGCACCGTCAGCGATGTCGAATTCGGCGGCGGCAGCGCGGTCGTGACGGTCGTGCTCGACGCTGCCGCCGAGGCACCGCTAAGGCTGCGCATCTCCGGCATCGACATCCCCTCGCCCGGCGGGAGAGTCGCGATCGAGGTCGTCGGCTCCGCTTACGTGTTCGACCAGCAAGCCCTTCCGATGCGCGACTAGACGCCCGCGGCTGGCGGATCGGTGCGGCGCAAGCAACGCCGCCTCGCTGCCAAGCCACGTGGCCCGCATTCGCGCCGCATGCTAAAGCCCCGCTCGCCATGCTCGCCCGCTTCTTCGCCTATTATCGGCCCCATCGCGGGCTCTTCCTGCTCGACTTCGGCTGCGCCGTGATCTCGGGGCTGCTCGAGCTCGGCTTCCCGATCGCGGTGAAGCTGTTCGTCGACCATCTGCTGCCGAGCGGGAACTGGAGCCTGATCGTGATGGCCTCGCTCGGCCTGCTCGCGATCTATCTGGTCAATGCCGGACTGATGGTGGTGGTCACCTATTGGGGCCACATGCTCGGCATCAACATCGAGACCGAGATGCGCCGCAAGGCGTTCGACCATCTGCAGAAGCTCTCCTTCGGCTGGTTCGACAACCAGAAGACCGGCCATCTCGTCGGGCGCCTGACCAAGGACCTGGAGGAGATCGGCGAGGTCGCCCATCACGGGCCTGAGGATCTGTTCATCGCGGTGATGACCTTCATCGGCGCCTTCGCGCTGATGCTGATGGTGCATCCGCATCTGGCGCTGATCACCGCGATGATCGTACCGATGGTCGCCTGGCTGACCAGTCGCTATGGCCGGCGGATGACGGCGAACTGGCAAAGGCTGTTCGGCAGCGTCGGCTCGTTCAACGCCCGCATCGAGGAGAATGTCGGCGGCATCCGCGTCGTCCAGGCCTTCGCCAATGAGGAGCACGAGCGCAGCCTGTTCGCGGTCGACAACCAACGCTACCGCCGTACCAAGCTCGACGCCTACCGGCTGATGGCGGCCTCGACCTCGCTCTCCTATTTCGGCATGCGCCTGACCCAGATGGCGGTGATGATCGCCGGCGCTTATTACGTGCTGACCGGCGACCTCAGCGCCGGCGGCTTCGTCGGCTTCCTGCTGCTGGTCACGGTGTTCTTCCGGCCGATCGAGAAGATCAACTCGGTGATCGAGACCTATCCGAAGGGCATCGCCGGCTTCCGGCGCTACACCGAGTTTTTGGACACGCGACCTGACATCGCCGACCTGCCCGGTGCCATCGCCGTCTCCGGCCTCAAGGGCGACATCGCCTATGAGAATGTCAGCTTCGGCTACACGTCCGACCGCAAGATTCTGAAGGGCATCGACCTCTCGATCCGCGCCGGCGAGACCATCGCCTTCGTCGGCCCGTCGGGCGCCGGCAAGACCACGATCTGCTCGCTGCTGCCGCGCTTCTACGACGTCGAGGGCGGCAAGATCACCATCGACGGCATCGACCTCCGCCAGATGACGCTGGCCTCGCTGCGCGGCCAGATCGGCATCGTCCAGCAGGACGTCTTTCTCTTCGCCGGCACGCTGCGCGAAAACATCGCCTATGGCCGGCTGAATGCCTCTGAGGAGGAGATCGTCGACGCTGCGCGGCGTGCCAGGCTCGACGAGATGATCGCGCGGCTGCCGGATGGCCTCGACACGGTGATCGGCGAGCGCGGCGTCAAGCTCTCGGGCGGGCAGAAGCAGCGTCTCGCCATCGCCCGGATGTTCCTGAAGAACCCGCCGATCCTGATCCTGGACGAGGCGACCTCGGCGCTCGACACCGAGACCGAGCGCGCCATCCAGGCCTCGCTCGCCGAACTGTCGAAGGGCCGGACCACGCTGGTGATCGCCCATCGCCTCGCGACGATTCAGGACGCCGACCGCATCATCGTCATCGACGAGACCGGCGTCGCCGAGCAGGGCCGGCATCAGGATCTGGTGCAGCGGCCGGGCATCTACCGGCGCCTGCACGAGGCGCAATATGGCGGGCGGGCGAGCTGAGGGCTCTCCCCGGCAGGCTCAGGCCAGCGCAGCCATGATCTCGGTGGTATCGAAGTAGAACGGCGTGCCCTCGATCAGGCGCCCGCCCTCGAAGCGCAGCACCTCCGCAAAAGGCTGTGTGAGCGTCCTTCCGCTGCTGCGCGCCGTGAGCCGCAGGGTGCAGGTCATGAAGACCATGTCGCCCGTCTTGGCCGCCTGAAGGCCATCGATCGACAGGTCGCTCCAGGTTTCGCGCATCGTCCTGAACAGGCGCCCGACCCCGTCGAGCCCGCGCCAGTCGCCGGCATAGGGCAAGGAGGCGGGCTCATGCACCACGACATCGGGATGGAAGGCAGTCGCGAGCAGGTCGAGATCGGCCTCGTCCTGCTGCAGGAAACGCAGCTCGACCGCGAACATGCGATCGAGCAGGTCCATGGCGGACAAGCCGCCGGCATCGGCATTCATCGGAACCTCGGAGACAGCGCGGCCGGAGCGGCCGCTATGGCTCCGAGGAAGCCTTCATCACCCGTCAGCCGCCACCCGCTTTCTGTGCCGGAGGCGACCGGGTTCAACCCCGCGCTTCGAGCGCCTTGACGATGGCGTCGCCCATCTCGGTGGTCGAGACGGCGTTGGCGCCCTGCGCTGCGATGGCCAAGGTCAGAGGCTGGATGATCGGCGCTTGAAACGCGAGCTTTGTTCCCATCGACCACGGCAAGCTGGACGGCAACGCGGGCGCCGGTTGTGTCCGTGCGGCCTCGACCGCTTCGCTCGCGAGCGCTCGCAACCGTGCCAGCTCAGCTTCGAAGCGGCGGAGCTGCCGCAATCCTTTCTTGAAGGTGCCGTGGAGCTCGGGCCTGAGGAACTCGAGCACCAAAGCGCGATCCGCCTCGCTTTCCTTCAGGGCGACGAACAAGGCCGTCGCCATGATGCGATCGTTCACAGGCAGATAGCCGCCGCCGCGCCACCAGCTCCAGGCCCCGTCAGTCAGGCGCTGCGCGCAGGTGTTGGACAGGAAGACGCCGAAGCCGAGGAAAGCGACGCAGAGGTCGATCAGGAATTCGTACTCGTCCTCGGCGACAGGCAGATCGGTTCCCGGAGGCACGAGCACATGAGAGAACTCATGCGCGAAGGTCGAGATCAGGTTCTCGTGATCCTTGAGCAACTCGGGATCGTAGCTGATCTCGAACTGCCCCGGCCCCAGTGCGCGGCAGGTTCCAAGAGGTTCGGGTTTCTCATGCTGTAGCGCGATGCGCTCACTCACGATCGATTCGCGCCGCGGCGGCTGGGCGACCAGGGTGACCGTGACGTCATCGCCGAGGCGAACATACTGCCGGGTCTGCTCGAAGATGCGGAGCGCCAGCGCATGGCCGCGCTCCCGATCGGCAATGAAATGGCCCTTGCCCGGCACGAGGCTCGGCACATCCGAGAGCGGCACGTCACCGGAGAGATTCCGGATGAACCATTCGAACACGCCGAGCTGCCACCTGACGGTGTCATCATCGACGATCTTAGTCGGAAACGGCCACATCACGCACCGCAGCAGCAAGTCCGCGAAGGTTCGCTACTATCGGCCGCTACGTCAACCATTCCGGGTTTACACCTTAGACGCACCCGGAATGGTAGTTGGAAGAGAAGCCCGCCTCAGCCGCGCGCTTCGAGCGCCTTGACGATGGCGTCGCCCATCTCGGTGGTCGAGACGGCGTTGGCGCCCTGCGCTGCGATGTCCTTGGTGCGGGTGCCGGCGCCGAGCACGTCGGCGATCGCGCCTTCGAGCCGATCGGCCGCCTCGCCGGCGCCGAAGGAGTAGCGCAGCGCCATGGCGAAGGAGCCGATCATTGCGATCGGGTTGGCGAGGCCCTTACCGGCGATATCGGGCGCCGAGCCGTGCACGGGCTCGTAGAGCGCCTTGCGCTTGCCGGTCGCCTTGTCCTCGGCGCCGAGCGAGGCCGAGGGCAGCATGCCGAGCGAACCGGTCAGCATCGCCGCGACGTCGGAGAGGATGTCGCCGAACAGGTTGTCGCAGACGATGACGTCGTACTGCTTCGGCCAGCGCACCAGCTGCATGGCGCAGTTGTCGGCGAGAACGTGCTCGAGCTCGACATCCTTGTAGCTCTTGGCGTGCAGGGCGGTGACCGTCTGCTTCCAGAGCACGCCGGTCTTCATGACGTTGTGCTTCTCGGCCGAGGAGACCTTGTTGCGGCGGGTACGCGCCAATTCGAAGGCGACGGCGCAGATGCGTTCGATCTCGCCGGTGGTGTAGAGCTGGGTGTCGACGCCGCGCTTGGAGCCGTCCTCCAGCGTGACGATCTCCTTCGGCTCGCCGAAATAGACGCCGCCGGTGAGCTCGCGCACGATCAGGATGTCGAGCCCTTCGACCACTTCGGGCTTCAGCGACGAGGCCGAGGCCAGGGCCGGATAGCAGATCGCCGGACGAAGATTGGCGAACAGGCCGAGATCCTTGCGCAAGCGCAGCAGGCCGGCTTCGGGACGATGCTGATAGGGCACATCGGCCCATTTCGGGCCGCCGACCGCGCCGAAGAGCACCGCGTCGGCCTCCTGGGCGAGCTTCATGTCCCCCTCAGAGATCGCCTGCTTGTGCGCGTCATAGGCGGCGCCGCCGACGAGGCCGCGCTCGAGCGAGAACGAGCCGAGGCCCTGCTTCTCGAACCAGGAGACGATTTTCTCGACCTGCCCCATCACCTCGGGGCCGATGCCGTCGCCGGGGAGCAGCAGGAGCTTGTGGTTCGCCATGGGTTGAGCCTCGCGCAACAGAAATGCGCTGGCTGCTTACGGGGCGCAGCGTTCGTGCGCAAGCGTGGCAGGCCCGCGCCTCAGACGCGCCCGCCCTTCAGCGCGCGCAGGACCTTCTCGCCGGGGCGGCCAGTCTGCGGCATGCCGATCTTGCCCTCGATCTCCTTGATCGCCGCCCGCGTCAGGGCGCCGACGGCGCCATCGGGCTCGCCGACATTGTAGCCGCGCTGGATCAGCAGGCGCTGCAGTTCGCGGCGCTGCTCGCGCGAGAGCGGCAGGTCGTCGGTCGGCCACTCGCCTTGCACGCCCGGCCGGCCGCGCAGGCGGTCGGACAGGAGGGATATGGCCAAGGCATAGGAATCCGCGCCGTTGTAGCTGTAGGCGGCATCGTAGTTCTTGAAGACGAGGAAGGCCGGGCCATTGCGGCCGGCCGGCATCAGGAGACCGGCATTGCCGGAGCCGGAGAGCGCCGAGCCGTCGAACTTGACGATGCCGCGCGCCGCCCAGGACGAGACCGGCTGCTTCGGGTTGCGCCCGCTCGGGCCGGAATAGCCATCGGGGACACGGACCTCATAGCCCCAGGTCGCGCCGGTGACCCAGCCGGCCTTGGCCATGAAGTTCGCGGTCGAGTGCAGCGCGTCGGGGATCGAGTCGACGAGGTCGCGCCGGCCGTCGCCATCGCCATCGACGGCGAGCCGCAGGTAGGTCGAGGGGATGAACTGGGTATGGCCGAAAGCGCCGGCCCAGGAGCCGAATAGCCGCTCGGGGCGGACATCGCCGCGCTGGATGATCTGCAAGGTGGCGATCAGCTCGCCCTTGAAGAAGGCGTTGCGGCGCGGCGCCAGGCAGGCACCGGTCGAGAGCGCCTGGACCAGCGGCATCTTGCCCCGCGCCTTGCCGAAATCGCTCTCGACGCCCCAGACCGCCGCGATCGTATGGCGATCGACGCCGAAACGCTGCTCGGCGGCTGCGAGCGTCGAGGCGTGCTGGCGCATCATCGAGCGCCCTTCAGCGACCTTCTCGTCGTCGACCAGCGTGCCGAGATAGTCCCAGATCGGGGTCTTGAACTCCGGCTGGTTGTTCATCGCCTCGATCACCTTCATGTCGGGCGTGACGCCTTCCATGGCGCGGTCGAAGGTGGCGCCGGAGACTCCTTTGGCAGCCGCGGCGGAGCGCAGCCCGGCGACGCAGGAGTCGAAATCGGCGCGCGCACCGGTCGCGGCGAGGAGCAGGAAAGGCAAGGCCAGGATCGAAGCGCGCATAGGTCCACCGAATCGCAGGATTGACGCAAAACTAGGGCGCTGCGGTTAACGGAGGTTAACCATGCGACGCCTGCCGAGCGCAGAACGCCGAAACCGGCTATGTCTTGTGCGTTCTCCTCCCCGCGCGAATCGCCGCAGGCCCGCATGTCCACCGCCGCCATCGAAGCGCTCGGCTTCTGCGCCGCCCTGCTGACCACCTTCTGCTGGCTGCCGCAGGCCTGGCAGACGATCCGCACCCGCGACACCAGCGGCATCTCGCTGTGGACACAGGCGCTGTTCGCCACCGGCATCGTGCTCTGGCTGATCTATGGCGTGCTGATCGCCTCCTGGCCGCTGATCGGCGCCAATACGGTCACGCTCGCGCTGGTGCTGACCATCCTGACGATGAAGCTGCGCTACGGCTAAGCTCGAGACCTCACAGCCAACCACACCCCGGAAACCCGATGCCAGTCCTCAATACCGCCCATCTGCTGCCGATCGGCATGCTGATCGCCTCGAACGTGTTCATGACCTTCGCCTGGTACGGCCATCTCTCCTACAAGAGCACGGCGATCTGGCTGGCGATCCTGGTGAGCTGGATGATCGCCCTGCCGGAATACATGCTCGCGGTGCCCGCCAACCGGATCGGCCATGGCGTCTATTCGGCCGCAGAATTGAAGACGATCCAGGAGGTGGTGACGCTCTGCGTCTTCGCGCTGTTCTCGGTCTTCTGGCTGAAGGAGCAGCTCACCTGGAGCCACGCGATCGGATTTGCCCTGATCGCCGCCGGCGCCTTCTTCATCTTCCACGCCAAGGCCTGAGCGATGGCTCCCGGCCCGCATTCCGGCCATCCCGCGGTCGAAGCCTATCTCGCCGAGGGCTATGACCGCGTCGTCGGCATGTCCTCGCGCTTCGCGGCGGCGATCTGCGCGCGATTGCTGCGCCAGCAGTCGGAAGAGGGCGTCACTGGGCCGATCGCGGAGATCGGCGCCTTCGAAGGCCGCTTCTTCATCGCACTCGCCCATGCGCTCGAACCCGGCGAGATCGCTCTCGGCATCGACATCTTCGAATGGCCGAATCCCGAGGTGAAGGACCGCTTCGAGGCCAACTGCCTGAAGCATGGCATCGGCCCGGAGCGCCGTGTCACCGTCAAGGCCGATGCCGGCGCGATGACGCCGGCCGAGCTGATCGGCCATGCTCGCGGCGAGAAATTACGCTTCGTCCATATCGACGGCGAGCATTCGCGGGCGGCGCTGGCCAAGGACCTGGCGCTCGCCACGGCATGCCTTGCCGAAGGCGGGCTGATCGTGCTCGACGACATGCTGCACCCCGGCTACCCGACCCTGATGGTCGCGGTGCAGGAGTATCTCTCGGCCAATCCCGGCATCGTTCCTTTGTGCATCATCGACCGGGAGACCATTGTCGGCGCGACCAAGTTCGTGCTTTGCCAGCGCCACTGGTTCGAGCGTTATCAGGCGGTCATGCTGACGATATTCAAGGAGCAGATCTGGCCGCTGGGAGCCGACTTCGAGCCACATTGGTGCCTCGTTCTGTCGCTCGATACGCGGCTCGCCGAGATCACCTGATTCTGCTCGGATTCCCTTGAAGGATGCCTGCCTTGCTCAAGCCGATGACGCTCGCCCTGTGCCTTGCCGCCCTGTCCGGGGCCGCCCTTGCCGGACCGACCTGCTCGCCGAGCGACGAGCGCGCCCGCATCCTCGCCTCGGCCTCGACCGGCAATCTGCATCGTGACTGGAAGGGCGGAAACCGGGTCGGCTATGGCTGGTCGCTGCAGGTCGACCGCAGCGTGCGCGACGCCGCCGGCACCGAATACTATGTCGGCGACCTCTACGACACGAATGGACACCTTGCGACCCGCAAGGTCTTCGTCGTCGAGCGTGAGTGGGATTGCGGGCCGTGAGCCTCAGCGCGCTGCAGGTCTGACCCGCAGGATTTTGCCGTTAGAGTCGTCGCTGAGCAGATAGAGGAAGCCGTCCGGCCCTTGCCGGACGTCGCGGATGCGCTCGCCGAGATTGGCGAGCAGGCGTTCCTCGCCGGTGACTTTCTCGCCATCAGTCGAGAGCCGGGCCAGCAATTGGCCGGCGAGCGCGCCGACGAAGAGCGAGTTCTTCCAGGCCGGCCACTTGTCGCCAGTGTAGAAGGCGGCGCCCGAGGGCGCGATCGACGGATCCCAGTAGAACAGCGGCTGCTCCATGCCGGGCTTGGCCGTGCCCTCGCCGATCTTCACGCCGGAGTAGTCGATGCCGTAGGTGATGACCGGCCAGCCGTAGTTCAGGCCGGCCTTCGGCGTGTTGATCTCGTCGCCGCCGCGGGCGCCGTGCTCGGCCGTCCAGAGCTGGCCGGTCTGCGGGTGGAGAGCAGCGCCCTGCACGTTCCGGTGGCCGATTGACCAGATCTCCGGCTGCCAGCCCGGCTTCTTCGGATTGTCGGCGGGAGCGCCTCCCTCGGGACGGATGCGCAGGATCTTGCCGAGATGGTTCTCGGGGTTCTGTGCCTGGTCGCGCTGGCTGTAGCGGTCACCGACGGTGACGAAGAGCGCGCCGGTCCGGTCGAAGACCAGCCGCGAGCCGAAATGCATGTTGCTGGCGATCGTCGGCATCTGCCGGAAGATTACCGCGAGCCCTTCCAGCGCATTGCCGTTGGCGCTCAAGCGGGCGCGGGCGACGCTGGTGCCGTTGCCGTTGGCGCGCGGCTCGGCGAAGGAGATGTAGATGGTGCGGTTCTGGGCGAAGCCAGGGTCGAGCACGACGTCGAGCAGGCCGCCCTGTCCGTGCGCCACGACATTGGGCACGCCCGAAATCGGCGCCGAGAGCTTGCCGTCGTTGCCGACCAGACGCAGGCGGCCCGGCCGCTCGGTCACCAGCATGCGCCCGTCCGGCAGGAAGGCGAGGCCCCAGGGATGCTCCAGCCCACTCGCGACGGTCTCGACAGCAAGCTCGCCGGCGCTCGAAGGGTAGCGCTGCTGGGCTGCCGCGGGAGTGACGAGCACCAGCGCAAGGGCTGCGGCGAGAACGAAACGCATCGGCATCTCCTGATATTGGCTAGGCTTCGACGCCAAACCGGCGTCGCCCCGGACAAGCAGCGAAGCTGCGCCGATCCGGGATCCATTCGGTCGCCCGGGACCACCAGCTAGGGAGCCGGAACAACCCGCATCAAGGAGAATGCACGATTCAGCCGCCGGTTGCTTCGAGCTCACGCCGAAGTGAGACGATCTGCGAAGCTTCGTCCAATGCAACATCGGCACTGGTGACCACCACTCCGGCAGCAACGTCGCGCTTCAACGTCACGCCATGCGCCAAACCGATCGGCAGCGCCTTCGCAGCCCGGCTTGCGGCAGCCGGCATCAGCTTGCCGTAGACGGTGTAGCCGCCCTCCCCGTCCAGCATCTCGCCAGCCTTGAGGTCGCGCTTGGCGGTCGCGACCGCATCGCCGCGCCAGCTCCGGGTCGTGCCGGTCGGCTCGCCGCGCAAGGCCGCGTTCAGCACCGAGAGCGAGAGCTCGAGCCCGATCAGGTGGAAGGGCTTGTACATCGCCGCATAGAGGCCGGTGGAATCAGTCGGCAGCCCGTATTGCTTGAAGCAGGCGGCGGCGTAGGGGTTCGGCGCCTTCAGCACGACATAGACACCCCAGCGCAGGTCGCGGAAGACCGGGCGGCCATCGCGTTCGAGCGAGGAGACGACCTCGACCATGCCGTCATGGTCGAGCTGTCCGCCGGCCGCCTTCGGCCGCAGGACATGGGCGAGATCATCGACGCCGCAGGGCGGGAAGGCGAGGCCATTTTCCGGCACATCGAGACCGCTGGCATTGGCGATCGCCGCCATCTCGATCGCCGATTTGGTGCCGTCGAGAAAGGAGTTGAACATTTGCGGGTTCATGCCGGCGGCCTTGGCCGCCTCCGGCGTCAGCCCGTAATGGCCCCAGACCTCGTCCGGCGTGACGCGGTGATAGGCCGGCAAGTATTTGGTGCCCTTGCCGGCGGCCGCGACGGTAAAGCCGGTGGCTCTGGCCCAGTCGACCATCTCGGCGACGAGTGCCGGCTGGTCGCCATACGCCATGGAATAGACCACGCCGGCAGCCTTCGCCCTGGCCGCCAGCACGGGACCGACCAGCACGTCGGCCTCGACATTGACCATGACGACATGGCGCCCGGCCGCGATCGCGGCCAGCGCATGGCGGGCACCGGCGGCCGGATGGCCGGTCGCTTCGATCACCACCTCGACGCCATCCAGCTCCGCCGCGGCGACGCCGCTATCGACGAAGCGGGTGGCGGCGATGCGGGCCTCGTCCCAGCCGACGGTGCGGCAGGCACTCTTCGCCCGCTCGGGATCGAGATCGGCGATCGCCATAACCTCCAGGCCCTCGATATGCGGGACCTGCGCCAGGAACATCGAGCCGAACTTGCCGGCGCCGATCAGGGCGCAGCGGACGGGACGGCCGGCCTCGGCGCGGGCGGAGAGCTTGGGCATGAGGTTCATGGGGGGCTCCGTTAGCGTCGCCCCAATAGGGCGCGCCTTGCCCGTCATGCTCGCCCTTGTGGCGAGCATCCACGTCTTGAACACCACATGCGATCAAGGAAGCGCAGACGTGGATGGTCGGGACAAGCCCGACCATGACGGAAATGGCATGTGCGGCTCTTGAAGATCACTCCGGCTTCACGCCGGCTTCCTTGATGATCTTCTCCCAGGTCGCGATCTCCTGCTGGTGATAGGGCTTGAATGCAGCCGGATCACGCACCTTGAGGGTGAAGCCGAGCTTGAGGATCTGCTCGGTGATCGCCGGCTTGGCGATCGAGGCCAGCACCGCCTTGGACAGCGTCTCCAGTACCGGCGCCGGCGTCGCGGCGGGCGCGAAGAAGGCGGCCCAGCTATCGGCGTCGGCATCGCTCACGCCCTGCTCGCGCAGGGTCGGGATGTCCTTGGCGCGCGGGTTGCGCTCCGGGCTCGCCAGCGCGATCGCCCTGAGGGTGCCGGCATTGATCTGCTCCAGCACGGACGGCAGCGTCGAATTGGCGATGTCGATGCGCCCGCCGATGATCTCCTGCACCAGCGGCGCGGCGCCGCGGAACGGCACATGCGTCATCTTGATGCCGGTGCGCTGCATGAACAGCTCCATGGCGAGGTGCGAGCCGGAGCCGACGCCGGTCGAGCCGTAATTGAGCTTGCCCGGATCGGCCTTGGCGAGCGCGATCAGCTCCTTGATGTTTTTGGCCGGCAGGTCGTTGCGGACGACGAAGGCGTGCTCGAAGGCACCGACGCCGGCGACCGGGGCGAAGTCCTTGACCGCGTCATAGCCCGGCTCCTTCAGCAGGAACATGTTGTTCCCGTGCGTCTGGTTGTTGCCGAAGATGAAAGTGTGGCCGTCCGGCGCGGCATGCGCGACAGCGCGGGTGCCGACCGCGCCCGAGGCCCCGGCCCGATTGTCGACGAGCACGTTCTGGCCGATCGAGGTCGAGAGGTCCTGCGCGACGAAACGCGCGATCGCATCGGTCGGCCCGCCCGCCGGATAGGGCACGACCAGGGTGATCGGCTTCGACGGATAGCTCTGCGCCCGCACGACGGCCGGAGCGAAGACGGCGCCGGCGACGAGGCCGAGCGTGGAACGACGGGTCAACGACATGAATTTCCTCCCGGGAGCCCGTTTGAGAGGCGGGCTTTCGCGGCAGGATTAGGGGCAACATCCCAATTCGTCCAGCCGCCTGCGGCTCACCATACGCACAGCGTGGCGCTGTCGTGCCACTACTGCTAGGCTGGTGCCGATAGCCGTGCCTCGAGCGAGACTTGATCCGCTCCAATCTGCTCCCAAAGTGCAGGTGACGAAATGGCGATCCGGCCCTTCATCCTCGAACCCAACTACGACTCGTTCTTCGACCGTGCGGGAACGGGACAACCCGCACAGCTTCGCATCCGGTTGAAAGTGACGCTCATTCCCCTCGATCCCTCTACAGCGTGGGCGAGAACCCGCCATGCCTCCAGCCTTCCGGGATCGCCTGCGGGACCGCTGCCCCCATCCCATCTGGCCGCGAGCAAGGACGACCTGAAACGCGGCAGCGTCGTCGACGCCGGCGGCCAACCGGTCCCCTGCCGCAGCTGGCTCGCCAGCGAATGGCAGGATTTCACCAAGCGCTTCAAGCACATCGTCGAGACCGTCTGGAACAACCAGATGGTGTTCCTCCCGACCGAGAACGGAGACAGCCTGAGCGACGCCGACTTCTGGCAATTGATCGGCAATCCCAAAGTGCCGGCGCATGTCGCCGGTGTGCTCGAGATCGATCTGCAGCCGACAGGTGCGGGTAGCCATGCCATCATCGAGGTCGCGCATCTGGCCAATCCGGGCGCGAGCTTCCGGGACCGCATGACCCGCATCACCGACGAAAGCGTCCAGTTCGGGGAGCACAATTTCAGGGCGGGGCGGGCACGCGGGATCGGTGGGAAGACCGGGCAGTTCGCTGCGGCGCATGAGGTCGGCCACTGGCTCCGCGACCCCGGCTCGACAGTGTTCGACCATATCGACCGGTCCTATGCGCTCACCCTGCCCAGAGCCCAGCAGGACACTGCACAGTATGGCCGGACGCTTGGGCGATACTATTCGATCATGGGTGGCGGAACCGTCGTGACGGATCATGACGCCACGCCGTGGATTTCACGCCTGCGCCGGCAGACCCCCATGAAGCTCGGCTGGATGTATGTGCACAGGATCGACTTCCGCCGCGGCCTGAACGAAGTGTCTCCGCGTCAAAAGCGGCTGCTGCTGGCAGCCGGGTTCCTGCCCAAGCTTCTTCAACCGGGACAGGTTCCCTAGCTCAGCTGAGCGGAGAACCCCGCCCGCTTCAGGCGCTGCACCGCGACGTCCAATGCCTGCAGGAAAGCCGAGCGGTCCTTCTGCGAGAACGGCTTCGGGCCGCCGCTGACGCTACCCATGGCACGCAGATCCTCCATCATGTCGCGCGTCGCCAGCGCCATGCCGATCGAGGCTTCGGTGAAGGGCTTGCCGGTCGGGCCGATCACGTCGGCGCCGGCCTTGATGCAGCGATCGGCGAGCGGGATGTCGGCGGTGATCACGATCGCGCCGCGGCGGGCGCGCTCGGCAATCCAGTCATCTGCGGCATCGAAATTGCCGGGCACGACGATGCGCTCGATCCAGGGCTCGCGCGGCACCTGCATGAAGCTGTTGGCGACGACGAAGACCTTGAGCCTGTGCCGCTCGGCGACGCGATAGACCTCCGGCTTCACCGGGCAGGCGTCGGCGTCGACATAGATCGCGATGGTGTCGGCGGGGGCATCCATGGCGCCGGCATCGCAGCCGAACGGCCCCTGCGCAAGCCTTTATGCCGGCCTTATGCGCGCCAACGTCTTCCACATGGCGGTCTTATCGGGGGCAGACCTACATCAACGGCATCGATGGAGGTCGATATGTCGATGAACACTTCCCTGTTCCGCACCAGCCAGCAGCGCCGCGCCCGCGCCGTCTATGACAGCGTAGCCAGCCGCCGCCCGGTCGTTGGAATCCTCTGTGCCGAGATGGTCGCGCTCGCCGTGTTCGCACTGGCCGCCGCCGCCTTCATTGGCCTGCGCGCCTGGCTCGCTTTGCCGAACTGAGCGCGCCGCCATGGGCTACTTCAAGCCGCTGCAGCCGCTCACCGGCGAGAGCCATCTCTTCCTGGTCGGCCAGTCGAGCCACGGCTTCTGGGTCGCGCGCGATCTCGAAGGCCGCAGCGAAGGCATCTTCCGTAACCAGAAGGAGGCGGTGCGCTTCGCCCTCTCCGAGGGCGGCCACCCCAATGCCGTGCTGATCTCGCCGAACGAGGTCGAGCCGAGCTATGGCCTGGGCATCCATTGAGGGCATGCCGAGTGCCGACAGAGCGAGCCGCGACCTCGACAGGGCGCTGCTCGCCATTTTCCTCGAAGCCGCCGGTGCCCTGATCGATCAGCTCGTCGAAGCCGGCATCAGCGATCCCGCCGACATCGCCCGGCGACTCAACCGGCGCGGCTTTCCCTGCTTCGGGCGGCCGCGCTGGAATGCCGTCGCGGTCTCGACAGTTCTGCGCCGTCGCGAGCGCCTGCGCGAGGCCGCCTGAGCCAGTTGGCCTTCCAGCCATTCCTGTCGTTTCTGGCCGATATCAAGCAGTCTCGCTTGCAGTGCCCGCCCCGGGAGCCTAAACCACGCCCCGCGCCCGCGACGGGCGCCCTTGTCCTCCCGGAGATCTGGACCCATGGCTTTCCTTGCCGACGCCCTGAAGCGCGTGAAGCCGTCTGCGACCATCACCATCACGCAGAAGGCGCGCGACCTGAAAGCGCAAGGCAAGGACGTGATCTCGCTCTCGGTCGGCGAGCCCGATTTCGACACGCCGGACAACATCAAGCAGGCGGCGATCGCAGCGATCAATCGCGGCGAGACGAAGTACACGCCGGTTTCCGGCATTCCGCAGTTGCGCGAGGCGATCACCCGCAAGCTCAAGCGCGAGAACGGCCTCGACTACAAGCCGAGCCAGACCATTGTCTCGACCGGCGGCAAACACGTCATCTACAACGCCCTGCTCGCGACGCTGAACCCGGGCGACGAGGTGATCTGCGTCTCGCCCTACTGGGTCAGCTATCCCGAGATGGTGGCGCTGTGCGGCGGCACGCCGACCTTCGCGGAGACGAAGATCGAGAACGAGTTCAAGCTGCAGCCGCAGGAGCTGGAGCGCGCGATCACGCCCCAGACCAAATGGGTGATCCTGAACTCGCCGTCGAACCCGTCCGGCGCGGCCTACAGCCATGCCGAGATGAAGGCGCTGACCGATGTGCTGATGCGCCACCCGCATGTCTGGGTGCTGACCGACGACATGTACGAGCATCTTGTCTATGGCGACTTCCAGTTCGTGACTCCGGCCCAGGTCGAGCCCGGCCTCTACGATCGTACCCTGACGATGAACGGCGTCTCGAAGTCCTATGCCATGACCGGCTGGCGCATCGGCTACGCAGCGGGTCCGCAGCACCTGATGAACGCCATGGACCTTGTCCAGGGCCAGCAGACCTCGGGCACTTCGGCGATCTCGCAATGGGCCGCCGTGGAAGCGCTCGACGGCACGCAGGAGCACATCCCGGTGTTCCGCAAGGCGTTCGAGCGCCGGCGCGATCTCGTCGTCTCCATGCTGAACCAGACGCGCGGCCTGGTCTGCCCCAAGCCCGAAGGCGCCTTCTACGTCTATCCCGATTGCTCGGCCCTGATCGGCAAGACCATGCCCAACGGCAAGAAGATCGAGACCGACGAGGACCTCGTGATGGGGCTGCTCGAGGGCGAGGCGGTCGCCGCGGTGCACGGCTCCTCCTTCGGCCTCGGCCCGAACTTCCGCATCTCCTACGCCACCTCGGACGAGAAGCTGGAAGAGGCCTGCCGCCGCATCCAGCGCTTCTGCGCCGAGCTGCGCTGAGACATTGCGCGGCCGGTGGCTCGCCCACCGGCCGCGCCCTGATCCGCGATGACATTGGAAGACCAGCGCGCCCTGATGCTGTCGGGGCGCATGTATGACGATCTCACGCCCGAGCTGATCGCGGCGCGGGCGCGGGCCGTTACCCTGACCGACGCCTATAATCGCAGCCTCGGCCAGCAGCAGGCGGAGCGCGAGGCGTTGCTGCGCGCCGTCCTGCGCGAGGTCGGTCCGGCTGCGCATTTCGAGCCGAATTTCCGCTGCGAGTTCGGCTTCAACATCAGTATCGGCCGCAATTTCTACGCCAATTTCGACTGCGTCATGCTCGATGGGGCGCAGATCACAATCGGCGACAACGTCCTGCTCGGCCCGCGCGTCGGCATCTACACGGCCAATCACGCCATCGATCCGGCCGAGCGCGTCGCCGGCGGCTGCTATGCCAGGCCGGTGAGGATCGGCAATCGGGTCTGGGTCGGCGGCGGCGTCCAGATCAACCAGGGCGTCACGATCGGCGACGACAGCATCATCGGCGCCGGCAGCGTGGTGACGCGCGATGTTCCGGCCGGCGTGATCGCGGCCGGCGTGCCCTGCAAGGTGCTGCGCGAGATCACCGAGGCGGACAGGACCGGCTTTCGCTCGACGCGTCCGTGATCGGTGAGCTGGACTCAGCCGCTATCTTGGTTTCGTGAGTTGCCCGCGCCGCCGCCTTCAGGTAGCGCCCTGACATGAACCGCCGCGTCCTCCTGCTCCTCGCCGCCATCTGCGTGCTGCCGGGTACCGGTCGCGCCCAAACAGCCTTGCCCTCGCTCTCCGTCCGCGAGGCGCATGAGGCGGCCAAAGCCGGCAAGCTCGTCCTCGTCGACATCCGCACGCCCGAGGAATGGGCCGACACCGGCGTGCCGGAGAGCGCGATCAAGCTCGACATGACCGGCAGCGCCTTCGAGGTCAGGCTCGCCGCGCTGAAGCTCGACCATCCCGGCAAGCCGATCGCGCTGATCTGCCGGACCGGCAACCGGACCTCGACTCTGCAGAAGACGCTCGTGACGCGCGGCTGGACCAGTCTGATCGACGTCCGCGGCGGGCTGCTCGGCAACCCCAAGGACAAGGGCTGGCTGGCGGAAGGCCTGCCGGTGACGAGCTACCCCTAGCTTCTTCACAACATGGAACACGCGGTCGTCCCGGGCGGAGCGAAGCGTAGACCCGGGACCCATGCCTGAGCCTCTCCGATAAAGGTTCGGGCGTGGGTCCTGGATCGGCGCCGCTATCGCGGCTTGTCCGGGACGACCAGTTTTCCTTGGTTGTCCCCTAGCAAATCCGGCCTTCTCTCCCGCGTGATCTGCTCCGCCTGCTCGCGGCGCCATCTCGCGATGCGGGCGTGATCACCGGAGAGCAGCGCCTCGGGCAGACCCCTGCCCTCCCATTCGCGCGGGCGGGTGTAGTGCGGGTACTCGAGCAGGCCGTTCTCGAAGCTCTCCTCGGTGCCAGAGGCTTGCTTGCCCATCACGCCGGGGATCAGGCGCACGCAGGCGTCGAGCAGCACCATGGCGGCCATCTCGCCACCGGAGAGGATGTAGTCGCCGATCGAGACCTCGGTCAGGCCGCGCCCCTCGATCACGCGCTCGTCGACGCCTTCGAAGCGACCGCAGACGATGACGACGCCCTCGCCGGCGACGTAGTCGCGCACCATAAGCTGGCTGAGCGGCCGGCCGCGCGGCGACATCAAGAGGCGCGGCCGGGTATCGTCGGCCGGAACCGCGGCATCGATCGCCGCCGCCAGCACGTCGCAGCGCAGCACCATGCCGGCGCCGCCGCCGGCCGGCGTGTCATCGACATTGCGATGCCGGCCGATGCCGTGCTCGCGGATCTGATGCGTCTCCAGTGACCAGAGCCCGCTGCGCAGGCCCTCGCCAGCCAGCGAGGCGCCGAGCGGGCCGGGGAACATCTCGGGATAGAGGGTCAGGACCGAGGCGCGGAATGCCATCGCTCAAGCAAAGCGCAGCGCCGGATTGCCGTCCAGCGCCGCATAGTCGTCGACGCTGGCGATGACGTTGTCGAAGGCAGCGAAAGCCTGCGCCGGCAGCATGGTCAGCATCGCGACGGCGCGCATGCCGGCGCGGCGGGCCGCCTCGACGCCGTTCGGCGCATCCTCGAAGACGATGCAATCGGCCGGGGCGACGCCCATGCGCTCGGCGGCGGCCAGAAACATGTCGGGATGCGGCTTGCCGGGATAACCCTGGCTCGGCGAGACGATGGTGGCGAAGCGCTGGCGAAGCGACAGGGTATCGAGGATCAACGCGATGTTCGGCGGCGCCGCGGCGGTGCCGACCGCCATCGGAACCGAGTGGTCCCGCGCCCGGTCGAGCAGATCGATCAATCCGCCGAGCGGCTTGACCAGCGGGCCATAAGTCTCGCGATAGAGCCCTTCCTTCTCCTCGGCGAGGCGGTCGAGCTCGGCCGCGTCGGCGCCGGGAAAATGCGGGCCGATGATGTCGGAGATCGCCATGCCGGCTGTGCGGGCCGAGAAGGTCGCGCGCTCGAAGGGCAGGCCGTATTTGCGATACCAGCTCTCCCAGGCGTCGTCATGGTAGCGCATATTGTCGACGATGGTGCCGTCCATGTCGAAGATCAGGCCCTTGGCCGGCGTCTCAGGCAGCATCATTATCCTCGAACAGACCGGCGGGAGGCAGGGCCTCGATGCGCTTGGCCGCGATGTCGATGCGCGGGGCGAAGGCCTTGGTGAAGGGCATCAGCACCGAGCGGCCATCCGGCGTCTCGATGTCGATGAGGTCGCCGGCGCCGTAATTGGCGACGGCGGTGACGGTGCCGAGGACGGCGCCGTCCGGCCCGATGACGCTGCAGCCGACGAGATCGGCCTGCAGGAACTCGTCCTCGTCCTCGGGCGCCGGCAGGCGCGAGCGCTCGATATGGAGCTTGACGCCGTTCAGGAGCTCGGCCGCCTCGCGGCTGGTCACGCCCTTGAGCCGGGCGACGACCACTTCCTTGGCGGGACGGATGTCGGCGATCTCGAAGCGCCGGCCCTTCTCGTCGACGAGCGGGCCGTATTCGGCGAGCGCCAGCGGATCGGCCGTGAAGGTCTTGATCCGGACCTCGCCGCGCACGCCATGCGGCGCACCGACGATGCCGAGCAGGACGAGATCACTGTCAGCCATCACGTTTCCTTCTCGGCGACCATGTCATGCTCGGGCGTGCCCCGAGCATGACGGCAGTCGGCTCACTCAGCCGCGGCTTCGGCCGGGGCGGCGGCCTTCGCGGCCTTCTTCTCGGCGCGCTCCTTGGCCTTGTCGCCGGGAACGGCCTTGTCCGGATTGTTGCGGGCCGGGCGCTTCAGCACGCCGGCGGCGTCGAGGAAGCGCAGGACGCGGTCGGTCGGCTGGGCGCCCTTGGCCAGCCAGGCCTTGGCTTTTTCCAGGTCCAGGACAACGCGCTCGGGAGAATCCTTGGCCTTCATCGGGTCATAGGCGCCGATCTTCTCGATGAAGCGGCCATCGCGCGGTGAGCGGGCGTCGGCGACGACGATGCGGTAGTACGGGCGCTTCTTGGCGCCGCCACGGGTCAGGCGGATCTTGAGGGACATGGTCTTCTTCCTTTGGTTTGAACTGAAAACTACTTCTTCTTGAAGGGGTTGCCGAGGCCGGGCAGACCGCTGCCGAGGCCGGGCAATTTCGGCATCATGCCGGCGGGCGGGGTGACGCCCTTGGGCAGACCGGGGAAGCCGCCCGGAGGCAGCGAAGGCAGGCCGCCACCGGCTCCCAACTGCTTCTGCAGTTCGGCGAGCTGGGCGGGATCCATCTTGGAGGGGTCGGGCATGCCGGCCGGCAGACCGCCCATGCCGCCGCCGAGACCGAACATGCTGCCGAGCTTACCGAGCATGCCGCCCTTCTGGCGGGCCATCTGCTTCATCATATCCGCCATCTGGCGGTGCATCTTAAGCAGCTTGTTGATCGCCTCGGGCGAGGTGCCCGAGCCGGCAGCGATGCGCTTCTTGCGGCTGTTCTTGAGCAGGTCGGGATTGCGGCGCTCGGCCGCCGTCATCGAATTGATGATCGCGATCTGCCGGGCGATGACCTTGTCGTCCATCTTGGCGTTGGCGATCTGGTTCTTCATCTGCGCCATACCGGGCAGCATGCCCATCAGCCCGCCGAGGCCGCCCATCTTCTCCATCTGCTGGAGCTGGGTACGCAGGTCGCCGAGATCGAAATTGCCCTTGGCGAGGCGCTGAGCCAGCGCCTGCGCCTTGTCGGCATCGACGGTGGCGGCGGCCTTCTCAACCAGGCCGACGATGTCGCCCATGCCGAGGATGCGGTTGGCGACGCGCGAGGGATGGAAATCCTCGAGCGCATCGGTCTTCTCGCCGGTGCCGACGAGCTTGATCGGCTTGCCGGTGACGGCGCGCATCGAGAGCGCGGCGCCGCCGCGGCCGTCGCCGTCCATGCGGGTCAGCACGATGCCGGTCAGGCCGACGCGGCCGTCGAAGGCCCGCGCCGTGTTGACCGCGTCCTGGCCGGTCAGCGCGTCGGCGACGAGCAGGACTTCATGCGGGTTGGTCGCCGCCTTGACCTCGGCGACCTCGGCCATCAGCGCCTCGTCGAGCGTGACGCGGCCGGCGGTGTCGAGCATGACGACGTCGTAGCCGCCGAGCTTGCCGGCCTCGACCGCGCGACGGGCGATCTGCACGGCCGACTGGCCGGCGACGATCGGCAGCGTCTCGACGCCGACCTGCTTGCCGAGGATGGCGAGCTGCTCCATCGCGGCCGGGCGGCGCGTGTCGAGCGAGGCCATCAGGACCTTCTTCTTGTCCCGATCGGTCAGCCGCCTTGCGATCTTGGCAGTCGAGGTCGTCTTGCCCGAGCCCTGCAGACCGACCATGAGGATCGGCACCGGCGGCACGGCGTCGAAGGTGATGCCCTCGCCGTCGCCGCCAAGCGTGTCGATCAGCACGTCGTTGACGATCTTGATGACCTGCTGGCCGGGTGTGACCGACTTCAGCACCTCGGCGCCGACGGCGCGCTCGCGCACCTTGTCGGTGAAGGTGCGCACGACCTCGAGCGCGACGTCGGCCTCGAGCAGCGCGCGGCGCACCTCGCGCAGCGCGGCGTTGACGTCGTCCTCGGTCAGCGCGCCCCTGCGGGTCAGGCCCGAGAGGATGCCGGAGAGTTTCTCGCTCAGCGTGCCGAACATGCGGTCCTGCTTTGCCTGGCCTCAAGAAGCCGATATCGCGTGGGCTCTCCGCCAAACGGTTTCGCGCCCGAGGGCGCAGACGCGCTGTCGGGCGTTGACCTCCGGGCTCATGGCAGCTCTGTGAGCGGCCCGGTCGGCGGATGAGGTTTCGGCGATGTCGGCGAAACGAATGCGCGCGTTAAAGCGGGTAAATGCGGCGAAAGTCAAGGCGGATCGAGATATCGATCCAGAAAGGCGGCGTCTCCGGCACGGCCTACCACTTCTTCCAGGTAGTCGGAGACGACGCTCGGCGCCAACTTGTCGATGGCCTCAATGCTGAGCCTTAGGGCCGCAATGTCCGAAGGATCGTTACTGGAGAGATTAAACCAGATTGTTTTGACGAGATCCCCTTCGACATCCAATTTTATAAAGCACTGCACCCCGCGGCCGAAGCACCATGCGTCCTCGTCGTAAGAGCCGAAAGGATCTCGTTTGCCTGGTTCGAACCCAGCGCTAGCGGTAGCATAGAAGCGCTTTACCCTCGGCATAATCCCCTCAAGGGCCGCGGCCGCATCGGCAAGACGAAGCTCCATGTCGAGATAGCTGATCGATGGCGGAGTGATGACGTGAACATCCGACCAGCCGAAACCTGTTGGGTCACGATTGCGCTCGTCGGCCGCGGTTGCAGCCCTCATATCGCCCAGCACATGGCCTTCAGCTGCCAGCGGATAGAGATTGCAAAGCCCCCAGCTGTCTTCGTCAATGTGGATCAAGTCGACCATAGCTCAAGGCGCTCCGGACCGCGTCGTCAGCAAATTGGCGTCGCGGAAGAGCCGCCAGCGCCCGTCCGATCCCTTGCGCAGGATCGTCAGCGTCCAGCCGGAGCGGCGAGTGGCCTTGCCGTCCGGCGCGGTCGCGGTCATCTCGATCCGGTTGCGCAGATAGGCGATGTCGCCGAGCACCGCGAGCTCATGGATGTCGCTGCGGCCCTCGATCGTCATCATTCCCATTCCCTTGAGCGCGGCGGCGAAAGCCTTCTTGCCGAAGGGCTCGGCGCCAGGGACCATGAAGACGACGTCGTCGCTCATCAGGTCGAGCACGGTCGCAGCGTCGCCCGCCTTGGTCGCGCTCATCCAGGTCTCGACCAGCTCCCGGATCGCCCGCTCGTCATCGCTCATGGGGTTTTCTCCCAGCTGGGGCTGCGCTAAGCGCGCCCGACTCCCCAGCCCAGGCTCATTGGGCGACAGCAAATGCCGAGATCGATCGCATGACAAGATATTCGGGCGCCGCCCTCCTGATCGCCCTGCTTCTGGCCGGCTGCGCCGGGGCGCAGCGCGAGACCACGGCGCCGAGCCCGCGCAAGATCGAGCGCCTCGCCGCCGTGAAGGCCGATCCGGCCGAGGCGCTGCGCATCCTCAACGCCTATCGCGCCGGCAAGGGCCTCGGCCCGGTCCGGCTCGATCCGGCGCTGACCGCGATGGCGCAGCGCCAGTCCGACGCGATGGCGGCCAGCGACGATCTCTCCCATAGCGCCGCCGGCAGCTTCAATTCCCGCGTCAATGCCGCCGGCCTCGACACGGTGCGCGCCGCCGAGAATCTCGGCGCCGGCTATTACTCGACGCAGGAGGCCTTCGACGGCTGGAAGAAGTCCTCCGGTCACGAGGCCAATCTCTCCATGCCGCAGGCGACGCGCATCGGGCTCGCGCTGGCGAAGAACCCGCAGACCCGTTTCGGCGCCTGGTGGACGCTGGTGCTGGCCGGCGAGCCGGAGAAGCGGCGCGAGATGTCGGCCGGGCCGCTGGTGCCTGTGCGCGGCGGGGGGACGACGACCTTTCGCTGGGGCGCGCCGCTCTAAACCGGCTCAAACATCGACAAATGCGCGGCGCCATCGGCGCCGCCGATTTGAGATGGGATTTGAGAACGATGAAGACGAATATTGCCTGTACCGGAATCGCGCTGTTCCTGCTCTCCGGCGCAACCGGCGCCTTCGCCCAGAGCTGCGAGAAAACCTTCGCGGCCGGCGGCGAGCCGTTCCTGACCGGGATCAACTACCGCGCTTCCGGCATCGTCAAGGCCGCCCCGGCCAAGGCGCTCAACGGGCTGAAGCGCGGCATGGCCGCGGAAGGCTTTTCGAACGTCACGGTCGACCAGGAGGAAGGGACCGTGACGGGTTTCAAGGACGGCGCCGGTTCGGGCCGGCTGCAGCGTCTTCAGGGAACCGCGCGCAAGGCCGGCAACGGGAGCATCGTCGAGATCTTCTACCAGCTCCAGAGCGGCCAGGTCTCCGACGAAGCCTTCATCCGCACCGCCTTCTGCCGCATCATCAACGGCGCCGGGCGTTAAATCGGCCAGGTGATTGGCGGCGCTCCAAGCGCCGCCGAATTTTCCGCTTTACAAGCGCACCGCTCTGGTGATGGCTCTGGTTTTTAGCGGAGCCTTCACATCATGACCTTCGAAAGCTGGGCCGCCTTCGCCGCCGCCACCGCCGTCCTTCTCGTCATCCCCGGCCCGACCATCCTGCTGGTGATCTCCTATGCGCTCGGCCAGGGCTGGCGCACCGCGCTGCCGATGGCGATCGGCGTCGCGCTCGGCGATTTCACCGCGATGACCTTGTCCATGCTCGGCGTCGGCGCGCTGCTGGCGACGTCGGCTGCGATCTTCACCGCGCTGAAATGGGCGGGTGCGGCCTATCTGATCTATCTCGGCGTCAAGCTCTTCCGCGCCGGCGGCAGCCTGAATGCGGAGCCACGCCAGGACGCCAGCTCGGCGCTGAAGATGCTCGGCCATGCCTGGCTGGTGACGGCGCTGAACCCGAAGAGCATCACCTTCTTCGTCGCCTTCCTGCCGCAGTTCCTCGACGCCAAGGCGGATTTCTGGACGCAGATGCTGATCTTCGAGGCGACCTTCATCACTCTCGCCTTCGCCAATGCCTTCGGCTACGCGCTGGTCGCCTCGCGCGCCCGGACCCTCGTCGGCAATCCCCGCGCGATCGGCCTGTTCAACAAGGCCGGCGGCACGCTGCTGATCGGCGCCGGCATCGCCACCGTCGCGGTGCGCTCGGGCAGCAATTGAGGGATCACGCATGAACGGACGCGACGCGGATACGCTCGGCTTCTACGCGGCCGAGGCTGAAGTCTATGCCGGGCGCGCCCGTGAACTCGGCGAGGCGCGATTGCGACGCTTCGCCGAGCTGCTGCCGGCCGGCGGCAAGGTGCTCGAACTCGGCTGCGGCGGCGGGCAGGACAGCGCCGCCCTGCTCGCGCTCGGCCTCGACGTGACGCCGACCGACGGTTCGCCCGAACTCGCGGCACAGGCGCAAGAGCGGCTCGGCCGGCCGGTCTCGGTGCTGCTGTTCGAGGATCTGGTGGCGGAGGCGGCTTTCGACGGCGTCTGGGCTAATGCCTGCCTGCTGCATGTCCCGCGCCCCGCCTTGCCCGGCATCCTCGCCAGGGTGCACCGGGCGCTGCGGCCGAGCGGGACCTTCTATGCCAGCTTCAAGGCCGGCGAGGCAGACGGGCGTGATCGCTTCGGCCGCTACTACAACTATCCGGACGCCGCATGGCTGCGCTCAGCCTATGGCGAGGGCAGCTGGCGCGGCCTCGAGATCGACGAGGATCTGGGCGGCGGCTACGATCAGGAGCCGACGCGCTGGCTGCATGCGACGGCGATCAAGTTGTCTTGAAACGCACGGGGCGGTCTTGACGCTGCGCGATCCGCGCACGACCTGACTATGCCATGACACGTCGCAAGCTTCTGCGCCTTCTCGGCATCCCCGCCCTTCTCGGCTCCTCCGGCTTCGCCTGGGCGTCCTATGCGCGCTCGCGCAACCCCTATTACCAGGGCCCGGTCAGCGACCATTTCGACGGCCTGATCTTCACAGATGGCCGGCCGGTGACCAAGGGGCTGGCCGACGTGCTGCGCTGGCAGTTCTCGAAGCGCGAGCGCGAGGCCTTCCCGGCGCAATACGAAGCGCCGCCGCAGGACAAGCCGCCGGCCCGCGTCGATGGGTTGCGCGTCGTCCATCTCGGCCACGCCTCGTTCCTGTACCAGGTCGCCGGCCTCAACATGCTGATCGATCCGGTGTTCTCGGAGCGCGCCAGCCCGTTCTCCTTCTTCGGGCCGAAGCGGGTGAATGCGCCCGGCGTCGCCTTCGCCGACCTGCCGAAGATCGATGTCGTGCTGGTCACGCACAACCATTACGACCATCTCGATGTCGAGACGCTGGCTCTGGTCCATGCCCGCGACAATCCGCGCATGATCATGCCGCTCGGCAACGACGTGATCGTCAAGGCGCGCGACGGCTCGATCCGGGCCGAGGCGCATGACTGGGGCGTGCGGCTGGACCTGTCCGACAAGATCGCCGCGACGCTGGTGCCGAGCTATCACTGGTCGGCCCGCGGCGCCTTCGACCGCCGGATGGCGCTGTGGTGCTCCTTCGTGATCGAGACGCCGGCCGGCAAGCTCTTCCATATCGGCGACACCGGCTATCATGACGGCTCGCTCTATGAGCGGCTCGGCAGGGAGCATGGCCCGTTCCGGCTGGCCGCCTTGCCGATCGGCGCCTACGAGCCGCGCTGGTTCATGAGCGACAACCACATGAACCCGGAAGAGGCGGTCAAGGTGATGCGCTCTTTGCGGGCCGAGCAGGCGCTCGGCCACCATTGGGGCACCTTCCAGCTCACCGACGAGGGCGTCGGCCGCCCGCCTGAGGCTCTCAAGCTCGCTCTGGAGAGCGCCGGCCTGCCGCAGGAGCGCTTTCGGCCGATGCAGCCCGGGCTGGTGTGGGAGGCGTAGGCAATCTCGCCGTCATGCTCGCCCTTGTGGCGAGCATCCACGTCTTGAGCGCCGCACTCGATCAGCGAAGACGTGGATGGCCGGGACAAGCCCGACCATGACGAGGAAAGAGCTGCGCTACTTCGGCTGGACGTAGACGTTGATCTCGAGGTTCGGATCGCCGGGGTCCTTGAGGTCGCTGACATATTCCTCGAGGAAGGCGTCCTTCACGACGATGTTCTTGGCCTCGAGATAGGCCGTGATCGTCTCATAGGTCGAATCGATGTCGTCATAGGGCGCGGTATGGACGAAGCGCAGGGCGCGGCCGACCGGCGACTGGGCGTTGCGTACGCCTGCTGCCAGCGGCTTGGCAGCGTCCGCCGCCTTGTCGACCGGCAACATCGCCTCGAACTTGAAGCCGTTGTCGTCGGTCTCGACGAACAGGGTGAGCGGTCGGCCGGCGGCCTTGAGCCCGGCCTTGTCGGCTTCGCCGCGCAGGAGCGCAATCGCCTCCGACAGCTTCTGGAAGCCCTGATCCCAGCTCGCCTGCCCGGCGAGCAACAGCACGGGCTTGGCCGTCAGCTGGATCTCGTCGACGTCGGAGGGGTCGCCCTTCTTGCCGGCGAGCGTCGCATTCGAATCGGGCGTGCCAGTCTGCTGCTGCTGGACAGGTAGTACCGGCTGCGGGCTCGGCAGGGTCGGCGGCGGCTGGACGGGCTGTGGTTCGGCCGGGGCCCGGGGAGCCGGCTGGACCGGCTGCGGCTCGATCTGGCCCTGCGGCGCCGGCGCTGGCTGGACAGGTTGCGGCTCGGACTGGGCCGGCTGACTGTTCTGGGCGGGAGCCTGCTGGCCGGGCTGCGCGTTCTGCGCCGGGGTCGCCGCCCCCGGCGGCGCGGCGAGCGGCGTGCTCTCCACGGCAGTTGGCGGCGCGACGCGGGTCTGCGCGGCGGCAGGGTGAACGAAGGCGAGCGCCAGAAGGAGCGCGCTGAATCTCGACTGCCGCATATCAGAAATTCCCGAGCTGGCTCGACCGATTCGCGCCGCCGCGCCGCAAGCTACGACGATCCCGTAACGGCAGGAAGATCGCGAAGGGTGGCAATTTTTCGGCGTTCGCCTCATATACCCGCATCATCATCGAGATGTGACATTATGAACGCCCTCGCCAATCGCCGGTTCCTCAAGATGAACGGGCTCGGCAACGAAATCACGGTGCTCGACCTGCGTGGGACGAAGCACATCGTCTCCGAAGGCGAGGCGCGCGCCATTGCGAGCCAGGAGCGCACCCGCTTCGACCAGCTCATGGTCCTGCACGACGCCAAGGTGGCGGGGACCGACGCCTATGTCCGCATCTACAACACCGACGGCTCCGAAGCCGGTGCCTGCGGCAACGGCACACGCTGCGTCGCCTGGGCGATGACCGCCGATCCGCAGATGGGCCAGGCCGGCCGCGACGGGCTGCTGCTGCAGACCAAGGCCGGGCTGCTGCCAGTGGCGCGCCTGTCGGAGGCCGTGTTCACCGTCGACATGGGCGCGCCGCGCCTCGCCTGGGACGAGATCCCGCTGGCCGAGCCGTTCGAGGACACCAGCCGCTTCGAATTGCAGATCGGGCCGATCGACGACCCGATCCTGCACACGCCCTGCGCCGTCAGCATGGGCAACCCGCACGCCGTCTTCTTCGTCGACGATCCCTATCGCTTCAACCTCGAGCAGATCGGGCCGCTGCTGGAGAACCACCCGATCTTTCCGGACCGCGCCAATATCGGCCTCGCCGCGGTCAAGGCGCCTGATCATATCGTGCTGCGGGTCTGGGAGCGCGGCGCCGGCATCACCCGGGCCTGCGGCTCCGGTGCCTGCGCGGCGCTGGTCGCGGCGGTGCGTCGCGAGCTCTCCGCGCGCAAGGCGACCGTCAGCCTGCCAGGCGGCGACCTCGTGATCGAATGGCGCGAGAGCGACGGCCATGTGCTGATGACCGGGCCGGCCGCGCTCGACTGGGAGGGTGTGCTGGAGCCCGGGCTCTTCGCCGCCGTCGCCTGATGGGCGTCGAGCTCGTCACCTTCGGCTGCCGGCTCAACCTCGTCGAGAGCGAGACGATCGAGCGGCAGGCGCTGGCCGCCGGCCTCGCCGACGTCGCGGTGATCAACAGCTGCGCGGTGACGACAGAAGCCGTGCGCCAGGCCGGCCAGGCGATCCGCCGGCTCGGCCGGGAAAAGCCGGAGCGGCCGATCATCGTCACCGGCTGCGCCGCGCAGATCGAGCCTGAACGCTTCGCCGCCATGCCGGAGGTGGCGCGGGTGCTGGGGAACGCCGAGAAGCTCGACGACACCAGCTGGCGCGCCCTCGCAGGCTCGAACAGCCTGCGTGCCAGGGGCCCAAGCGACGATCCGGCTGGCAAGATCGTCGTCGGCGACATCATGCAGGCGCGCGGGGCGGCCCCCCAGCGCACGCAGGCGCTCGGCCAGCACACCCGCGGTTTCCTGCAGGTGCAGAATGGCTGCGACCACCGCTGCACCTTCTGCGTCATCCCGCTCGGGCGCGGCAATGCCCGGTCATCTTCGGTGGAAGAGGTCGTCGCCCAGGCCCGGAGCCTCGTCGCGGAGGGGGCCAGCGAGATCGTGCTGACCGGAGTCGACCTGACCAGCTATGGTCGGGAGCGGACGGATGGACCGACGCTCGGCGCCCTCGTCGGCGCGATCCTGGCCGCTCTGCCCGAGCTGAAGCGTTTGCGCCTGTCCTCGCTCGACGCGGTCGAGGTCGACGACGATCTGCGCGATCTCATTGCCGGAGAATCGCGGCTGATGCCGCATCTGCATCTGTCGCTGCAGTCCGGCGACGATCTCGTGCTGAAGCGGATGAAGCGCCGACACAGCCGCGCCGAGGCGGTGGATTTCTGCGACGAGATGCGTGCCTTGCGGCCCGACATCGTCTTCGGTGCCGACCTGATCGCCGGCTTCCCGACCGAGGACGAGGCGATGTTCTCCCGGACGCTCGCGCTGATCGAGGAGTGCGGGCTGTCCTATGTCCACGGCTTCCCGTTCTCGGCCCGGCCCGGCACGCCGGCGGCGCGCATGCCGCAGGTTACCGGCAGCGAGATCAGGGAGCGGGCCGCCCGCTTGCGCGAGGCGGCGGAAGCTGCGCAAGCGCGGCATCTCGCCGCCCGGATCGGCCGGCCGCTCTCGGTCCTGACCGAGCGCGGCGATACCGGCCGGGCCGAGGATTTCACCCTCGTACGCTTCAGCCACAGAGTCGCGCCGGGCCAGATCATAACGGTGACGGCCCACGCCCGAGCCGGCAAGTCCCTGCTCGCGGCTTGACGTCAGCCCCGCTCGACGCCCATAGCCGCATCGAACCATTCGTCTCCATGCTGTCGTAATCGGAAACTAGCTCGTCGCCATGATCCGACCGCTCTCTCGTTCTGCCGGCCTTGCCGCCATCCTCGCCGCCGTCCTCTTCGCCGGAAACGCCGGCGCACAGTCCTATGGCGATGCCGCCAGCGGCCTGTCGGTCACGCCGCCAGCGGGCTTCAAGGCTGAAGCCGGCAAGCCGCATCCGCAGTTCGAGGTGACGATCGACATCAGCTCGAAGACCGGCACGCCCAAGGCCGTCAACAGCACCGGCCAGCTCTGCACGCTGGGCTTCAAGAGCGCCGCCCAGAATGCCCATCTGACCCGCGACATCATCAACGAGCAGATGCGCAAGCCGGAATGGCAGCAGCTCTATCGCGAGATGTTCGAGACGATCGGCACCGTCTCCGATCTCAAGCTGTTCGAGCACCAGGGCTTCAACGGCGTCGAGCTGATCGTGACGCCCAAGGCCGGGCCGAACGCGCAGAATGTGCGCATGTTCACCTCGACGATGGAGACGGCCAAGGGCCGCACGGCGCTGATCTGCGTCACCGACCAGGCCGGCCTCGCAGCTGCACTGCCGCAGCTCAAGGCTCTGCGCTCGACGATCCACGCACCGGAGTAGGGGCTCTCAGCCCTTCTGCGCCGCGACCTCCTCGCGCAGCGCCCGGCGCAGCACCTTGCCGACATTGGTCTTCGGCAAAGCGTCGCGGAAGATGATCTGCTTGGGCACCTTGTAGCCGGTGAGGTTCTCCTTGCAGAAGGCGCGCAGCTCCTCGGCAGTGACGGCCGTGTCCCGCTTCACCACGAAGGCGGTCACAGCCTCGCCGGAATGCTCGTCGGGCAAGCCGATGACGGCCGACTCAAGCACGCCGGGGTGCTTGGCCAGCACGTCCTCGACCTCGTTCGGGTAGACGTTGAAGCCGGAGACCAGGACCATGTCCTTCATCCGGTCGACGACCTTGATCTGCCCGTCCGGCAGCAAGACGCCGACGTCGCCGGAGCGGAAATAGCCGTCCGGTGTCATCACCTTGGCGGTCTCGTCCGGCCGGTTCCAATAGCCGGCCATCACCTGCGGCCCGCGGATACAGATCTCGCCGGCTTCCCCGGTCGGCATGTCGTTGCCATCGGCGTCGCGAATGGCGAAATCGGTCGACGGCAGCGGATAACCGATCGTGCCGGTGAACTCGGTGATGTCGGTGCGGTTGACCGAGGCGACCGGCGAGGTCTCCGACAGGCCATAGCCCTCGATGATCGGTCGGCCCGTGACCTCCTTCCAGCGCTTGGCGACGGCAGCCTGGGTCGCCATGCCGCCAGCGATGGCGAAGCTGAGCTCCGAGAAGTTCACATCCTTGATCTCGGGATGGCTGGCGAGCGCGTTGTAGAGGGTGTTGACGCCGGAGAAGAGCGTGAACCGGCTTGCCTTCAAGGTCTTGATGAAGCCGGCGATGTCGCGCGGATTGGCGATCAGCAATCCCTTGGCACCGATACGCAGCATGAACATGCAGCAGCAGGTCAAGGCGAAGATGTGATAGAGCGGCAGCGCCGTGACCATGACGTGCTGGTAGTCGCTGCGGCCATGCGGCGCCTCCAACTGCCAGCCGAGCCAAAGCGCGCATTGCGCGACATTGGAGGCGACGTTGTGATGCGTCAGCGTCGCGCCCTTGGCGATGCCGGTGGTGCCGCCGGTATATTGCAGGAAGGCGACATCCTCGGGCGCGACCGTGACCGGGCTCATCGTTCCCGGATGGGCGAAGATGGTCTTGAGCGGCACCGCGCCCGGCAGGTCATAGGGCTTGACCACCTTCTTGATCTTGCGGGCGACGAAATTGACGATCGTCCCCTTGAAGCCCATCAGGTCGCCGGCGGTGGCGATGAGGATGGCGTCGAGCTTGAGATTGGGCCGCGCCTCCTCGACGACGTGGGCGAAGTTCTCGATCACCACCAGCGCGCGCGCGCCGGCGTCGTTGATCTGATGCGTCAGTTCGCGGGCGGTGTAGAGCGGGTTGACGTTGACCACGGTGAAACCGCCGATCAGCGCGCCGAAGATCGTCGCCGGATAGGCAAGGATGTTCGGCATCATCAATGCGATGCGGTCGCCCTTCTTGAAGCCCTGCGCCTGCAGCCAGGCGGCGAAGGCGCGCGCAGCGCGCCCGACCTCGGCGAAGGTGATCGACTTGCCGAAGCTCTCGAAGGCCTGGCGATCGGCATAGGTCTCGCAGGCATTGCGGATCAGGTCGGCGAGCGTGCCGACTTCGCCTTCGTCGATCACCGGCGGCACGGCCGGCGGATAATGCGCCAGCCAGGGGCGCGTATCCGGTGTCGCCTGAGCCGCAGAAAGAGCCGTCATCCTCATCCTCCCCTCAGCGGCCTGCCCTGTTGCCGGGCATGGATACCGCGGCGGACGCCCGGCTGTCCGCCAGCCTCGATCCGCATCTTCTGATTGTCCAGTGCTACACTGCGCAAGCCCAGCGGCGGGCGCAAGCACCCGCCGCCAGAAAGTTTACATATAAACCTTCGTGCTGCAACAGGACCCGATTAGCGTTCCACCGGATCGCAACCACGGCGCCAAACGGAAGCCCGAGCTAGATCCGGTCAGATTAAGACAAGCTGACCGGCGAATCTGCCCTCGCTCTTAGTTCATAGACTTTAGTCTATGAACTGCCTCCTCGCCGGCTACCGCGCGGGTAGACTGGAACGGGATCTAGCGCGCCTGCGCCATCGCCTGCGCTGCGACAACCGCGTCCGCCGGCTTGCCGGCGAGCTCCGCGAGATGGTCGAAGCGGGCGCTGAAGGAGCCGACGCCAGCCGTCGCCGAGCGCAATTCGACGATCAATCCGGCCATCTCCGCCTCCGGCATCAACGCGTTGATCTGGTCCCAGCCGCGCCAGCCCGGCCGCGCATCATAGCCGAGGATCTGGCCACGCCTGGCCGAGACGATCGCCGAGGCCCGCGACATCGCATCCGAGGGAATGACGATCTCGACCGCCAGGATCGGCTCCAGCAGCACTGGCTTCGCCTGCGGGCAGGCCTCGCCCATCGCGATCCGCGCCGCCTGGCGGAAGGCCATGTCGGAGGAATCGACCGTATGGTAGGAGCCGTCCGTCAGCGTCACCTCGATATCGACCAGCGGAAAGCCGAGCGGGCCGCGCTGGCAATAGTCGCGCACCCCGGCCTCGACCGAGGAGATGTACTGCTTCGGCACGACGCCGCCGGTGATGCGGTCGACGAAGCGAATGCCCTCCCCGCGCGGCAGCGGCGCGATCTCGAGCACGACGTCGCCGAACTGGCCATGGCCGCCACTCTGCTTGCGGTGCCGGCCGCGGGCGCCCGCCTTACCACGCAAGGTCTCGCGATAGCCGATCTGCGTGGCGCCGCTGTCGACACTGACGCCGTAGCGCCCGGCGAGCCGCTCGAGCGCGACGCGCAAGTGCATCTCGCCCTGGCCGGACAGGCGCATCTCGCCGAACTCGGCACGATGCTCGAGGGCGAGCGCCGGGTCCTCCTCGATCAGCTTGGCGAGGCCGGTAGTGAGCCTGACATCGTCCTTACGATCCTTGACGCCGACCGAAAGCGCATGGACCGGCTCGGGCGGAGCGACCGCGCTGACGACATCCGGCCTGACCTTGCCGACGGCGACCGCATCGCCGGTTCGCACGCCCTCGAGCCGGGCGAAGGCGACGGTCTCGCCCTCCTCCGCCGCCGGGCGTCGCTGCTGCTCGGCGCCCTTGAGCTCGAGCACGCCGGCGATACGGGCCTCGACGCCGCCGGACGAGGTGATCACATCGCCCTCCGCCATGCGCCCCCGCAGCACGCGGCCCAGCGAGAGCTTGCCGCCCTGGCCGGACTGCCAGGTCTTCAGCACCAGCGCCAGCGGCGCGCCGCTGTCGACCACTCCGATCCGCCCGCGCGTCACCTCCAGAGGCGGCGCCTCGTGCCTCAGCGCCTTGAGCAAACGGGTCACGCCGTTGCCGCGCTCGGCCGCGCCGATCAGCACCGGCACGACATGGCGCTCCTTCAGCTCGCGGGCGAGGTCGTCGAAGACGAGGTCGCGCGGCGGCTCGATGTCACCGAGCAGACCCTCCATCAGCTCATCGTCATAATCGGCGAGCTTCTCCAGCATCGAGAAGCGGGCATCGCGCTCGCGTTCGATCTCTTCGGGCGCCAGCGGCACGACCTCGCTCGGCGCGTGCTCGCGATAGATGAAGGCCCGCTCCAGGGCGAGATCGATGAAGCCGACGGCGATGCCGCCCTGCCAGATCGGGATCTGCCGGAGCAATAGCGGGGTGCGCGAGGCACGCTGCAGCAATCCGAGCGTCTCGCGCACGCGCCGCGAGGCGGAATCGATCTTGTTGAGGAAAAGGAAGCGCGGGATGTCGGCCTCCTCGAGCTCGCGTAGCACGAGTTCCAGTGCCGGCGCCTTACGGTCGTCGGCCTCGCAGACCACCACTGCGGCGTCGACCGCCGGCAGGACATGGCGCATCTCCTGGAGGAATTCGACAGAGCCGGGGCAGTCGATGAAGGTGTAGCGCTCGCCCATGAAGTCGACGCTGGCGACATTGGGCTCGGTGCTCATCTGATGGGAGCGCGCTTCCGGCGAGGCGTCGCCGACGCTGTTCCTGGTCTTGACGGAGCCGGCGCGTGAGACGGCGCCGCAACGCTCCAATATGCTCTCGAACAGGCTGGTCTTGCCGCTCTGGAAGGGACCGACGATCGCGATGCATCGCGGTCCCCTGCCTCTGACGCCGGACGGGTTTCCTCCATTGCTGGCAGTCGCAGCCATGTCGTCCTCCTTCGGTTCTGGCCGCGCACGGACGACGGCCTGGAAGCCTCGTGTCCGGAGCGGCGGTTGACCGGCGGGAACGGAATGGAGCGCCCACGCCGGAAAGGCGGCGGTCGCTCGGGCCCGACAGGGTCGGGCGGCCGTCGAAGAGGGATGTCGGAGAGCAGGTTCGCGCCGTTCCAGAGCCGGCGCAAGCAGAATGTTAACCGAAGATTCAGGCCGGCGCCGACCAGCGCCGACCATGCGCCTGCCCCCACAGCGTCATCGCCTCGAAAATCGGCGCTAGCGCCCAGCCTTGCTCGGTCAGCGCGTACTCGACCTTGGGCGGCACCGTCTCCTGCACGCTGCGCGAGATGATGCCGTCGTCTTCCAGTGCCCGCAGCTGCAGGGTCATCATCCGCTGGGTGACATGGGGCAGGAGCCGGCGCAGCGCGTTGAAACGGCAGGGGCCGCGCGTCAGCTGGAACAGGATCAGCGCCTTCCACTTGCCGCCGATCACGTCGATCGTCGCCTCCACCGGGCACCAGACATAGGGGATATCCTTGAGCGAGGGACGCATCGGTAGCTCCAATAAAGTATAAAAATTGTGCGTACTTATGTTTCAGATACTGCCCTGTTATGCCTCCGCCATCAACCGATGGAGGACATGATGTTTGCGATTTTGGGAGCGACGGGACAGACGGGCGGCGCGGCTTTGGCGGCAGCCCTTGCAGCAGGCCACGCGGTCAAGGCAGTCATCCGCGAGCCCGGCCGGGCAGCGGCACTTGCCGATAAAGGTGCGGTCCTGGCCAAGGCCGATCTCGACGATGTCGAAGCGCTGACGGCGGCGCTCGCCGACGTCGAGGCGGCCTACGTCCTGAACCCTGTGCCGCTGGCGGCCGAGGACGTTTTCATCGCTGCGGCAAAGAATGGCGCTGCGATCGCCGAGGCGATCCGCCGCGCCGGCGTGCCGCATGTCGTGGCGCTGTCGTCGAGCGGTGCCCATCGCACGGAAGGGACCGGCATCGTGAGGGCGCTGCACGATTTCGAGCAGGCGCTGCACGACTCAGCGTCGTCGCTGACCTTCATCCGCGCCACCGAATTCATGGAGAACTGGGGCAGCGTCCTCGGCGTCGCCGCCGAGCACGGCATCCTGCCGAGCATGCGCCAGCCGCTCGACGCCGCCGGCGAGACGGTCTCCGCGGTCGATGTCGGCCGGCAGGCTGCCATCGAGCTCGCCCGCCCGCACTCCGGCAAGCGCATCGTCAACCTGAAAGGGCCGGCCGAGTATTCGCCCGAGGAGGCCGCACAGGCGCTCGGCGAGCTGCTCGGCAAGCCGGTCATGGCAGTGGCGACGCCGCGCGAGGAATGGGAACCCGGCCTCGTTGCCGCCGGGCTGAGCGCGAGCCATGCGCGCGAGCTCGCCGGGCTCTATGACGCCATGAACGCCGGCCGCGCCGTTTTCGAGGACGTCGGCGAGATGCGGCGCGGCAGCGTCACGCTGAAGCAGGCGCTCGCCGGTCTGCTGGGCTAGCGATTGCGCCGCTGGCCACGCAGTGTCGGCAGGCCGATACCGACAGCGTCGAAGCCGCCATCGACCGCGAGCACCTGGCCGGTGATGTAGCTCGCGCGGTCGCTGCACAGGAAGAAGATCGCCTCGGCGAGCTCTTCCTCCGCGCCATAGCGGGCGAGCGGGATGGCGTCGTGATAGTCGGCGCGGATCTCGGGTGAGTGCACGGCCTTGGCCATCGCGGTCTCGACCGGGCCGGGGGCGACGGCATTGACGCGGATGCCGAGGCCGGCGAGCTCGGCCGCCTGCTGCTTGGTGAGGTGGGCGAGCGCCGCCTTGCTGGTGCCGTAGGCGACGCGCAGCGTCGAGGCACGCAGGCCCGAGATCGAGGTGATGTTGACGATGGCGCCGCCGCCATTGTCCGCCATCACCGGCGCCACGGCCTGCGTGGTCAGGAACGGCCCGTCGAGATTGACGGCGAGGACGCGCTGCCATTCGGCGTAAGTCGTCTCCAGCAGCGGCTTGAACACGGCGGTGCCGGCATTGTTGACCAGCGCATCGAGCCGCCCGAAGCGCTCGACCACCGCATCGACCGCCTCCGCGACCTGGCCGGGAATCGCGACGTCGCAGCCGATCGACATCGTCACCGTCGGCGCATCGAGCTCGGCCATCGCCTGCGCCAACTGCGGCTCGTCGATGTCGAGCAGCGCGACGCGCCAGTTGTCGGCGAGGAAGCGCTTGGCCGTCGCCAGCCCGATCCCGCGTGCGGCCCCGGTGACGAGGGCGACCCTGGCGATATCCTGTGGCATGATGGCGATCCGAAAAGCTCGAGCGAGGCGGCGACCATAGGCAGGGCGGCCAGCCAAGGCAAAACCCTTCCCCGGCTCATCGGCGCTCGACAAGAGCCCCGCTCTCCTGTATGGCCACGCCCTCAACTGAAAACAGCGAGCCGAAAGCCCGCGCTACTCGCGCGAACACGGCCATGGAGAAAGCCATGAACATCATCGAGCAGCTCGACCAGGAGCAGATCGCCAAGCTCGCCGCGAGCAAGGAGATCCCGCATTTCCAGCCTGGCGACACCGTGCAGGTCAACGTCAAGGTCAAGGAAGGCGAGCGCAGCCGCGTCCAGGCCTATGAAGGCGTCGTGATCGCCCGCAATGGCGGCGGCCTCAACGAGAGCTTCACCGTCCGCAAGATTTCCTATGGCGAGGGCGTCGAGCGCGTCTTCCCGCTGTATTCGCCGAACCTCGACTCGATCAAGGTCGTCCGCAAGGGCAAGGTTCGCCGCGCCAAGCTGTATTACCTGCGCGATCGCCGCGGCAAGTCGGCCCGCATCGCCGAGCGCGTCGAGGCCAAGGGCGGCAAGGACGGCAAGTAAGCCTCCTGCCTGCTTCGGCAATTCAGGAACGCGGCCTTCGGGCCGCGTTTTTTGTTGCCGGTGCTGGCTTGCTACACAGCGCGCGACATTCCATCAACGCATAGCGTCAGACAAAATCAGCGATTGAATTGCGCCAATCGCATTGATACGTACACAAATCATTAGCAAGCTACTTGTGTGAACGCTATGGACTCTCCGGAGCTTCAGGCCGCCTTCACCGCCGAGCTGGCATCGGCCAACCGAAAGCTCAGGGCACTGGTCGACGAGCGCGCTCGCGACATGGGACTGACGCTCTCGCGGGCCCGCCTTTTGATGCAGCTCGCCAAGGCCGATGGGCCGATCCAGTCCGACCTCGCCGAGCTGCTCGACATCGAGCAGCCGACATTGGTGCGCCTGCTCGACGGGCTCGAGCGCACCGGCATGATCGAGCGCCGCGCCGTAGCGGGTGACCGGCGCGCCCGGCGCGTCTTCCTGACGCCGGTAGCGCGCGCCCAGGCCGAGGACATCCTTGCCTTCCTGACCGAATTGCGCGCCGATGTCCTCGAGGGGGTCGACCGGGAGGAGCTGGAGATCGCGTTGCGCGTGCTCTTGCGGATGTCGCGGAACATCGCCGCCAATCGCGGGGCGGCCCGATGAGCTCGCCCTCCCCGGCTTCTGACGCCGCGCCGCCACCGCCGCCTCCCTCTGCGGCAGGCATGAGCCGGGCGCGGGCGCTGGCCTATATGCTGGCTTCGACCATGCTGGCGATGACGCAGCAGGTCGGCGCCAATCTCGTCACGACCAATGTCTTCCAGATCCAGGGCGAGCTCGGCGCCACCGTCGCCGAGACCAACTGGCTGATCGCCGCCTATATGGCGCCGAACGTCTCGCTCTCGATCGCCCTGATCAAGATCAGGATGCAGTACGGCCTGCGCAATTTCGCCGAGATCAGCATCGCCGGCTTCGTGATCGCCGCGCTCCTGAATTTCTTCGTGCACGACCTGCAATCGGCGGTGGTCGTGCGCTTCATGAGCGGGATCGCAGCTGCGCCACTGTCCTCGCTCGCCTTCCTCTACATGATCGAGCCGCTGCAGCCGCGCCAGAAGCTGACGGTCGGCCTGTCGCTGGCGCTGACCAACACCACGCTGGGCATTCCGATCACAAGGCTGCTCTCGCCGAGCCTGCTCGAGATCGGCGGCTTCCATGGCCTGACCCTGTTCGAGATGGGGCTGGCGCTGATGGCCTTCGGCCTGGTCTACGCCCTGCCGCTGATGCCGCCGCCACGGGTCAAGGTGATCGGGCCGCTCGACGGCGTGAGCTATCTCCTGATCGCACTCGGCTTCGGCGCCGCCGCGGTCGCCCTCTCGCTCGGGCGGATCTACTGGTGGCTGGAGGCGCCCTGGCTCGGCTGGCTGTTCGCTGGCGCGATCCTGTGCCTGATGCTGGCGGCGATCATCGAATTGCACCGCCAGAGCCCGCTGATCGACATACGCTGGCTGACCAGCCCGGCAACGCTGCACTATGCCACCGTGCTGCTGCTCTTCCGGATCGTGCTGGCGGAGCAGACGGTCGGCGCCTCCAATTTCTTCCAGGCACTCGGCTTCCAGAACGAGCAGACCATGCCGCTCTACGGCGTGATCCTGGCGGCGATCCTGGCCGGCGGCTTCACCTGCGCGGCGCTGTTGCGACCCGGGCGGGAAAACGCCTTCTACGCGACCGCGCTCATCTGCATCATGACGGGTGCGCTCCTCGACAGCAGCGCCACCAGCCTGACCCGGCCGGACGACATCCATCTGAGCCAGGCCTTGGTCGCCTATGGCTCGGCCCTCTTCCTGCCGGCGGCCATGGGACAGGGCCTCGCCCCGGCGCTGGCGCGCGGGCCGGTCTACATCCTGAGCTTCTTCGTGGTCTTCCTGTTCACCCAGAGCATTGGCGGCCTGCTTGGCTCGGCGCTGTTCGGCAGCTTCATCACGCTCCGGACCAGCTTCCACTACAGCCAGCTCGCCGAGCATTTCTCGCTGGCCAATCCGCTCGTCGCCGAGCGCATCCAGCAGCTCGGCGGCAGCTATGGCCATGTCCTGACCGATCTCGGGCTGACGCGGGCGGAAGGCGTCACGCTGCTCGCCCAGCAGGCGGCCCGGGAGGCGACCGTACTCGCCTATAACGACGCCTTCCTGCTGATCGCCCTGATCGCCGGTAGTGCGCTCACCGGCCTGCTCACCCATCTCGCCATCCTGCGCTGGCAGGAACGCTCCGCCGCCCCCGCTGCCAACCCAGTTCCCGCGCCCCACCCATGACCCGCATCTTCCGTTCGCTCTCGACCTATATCGCGCTCGCCATCGGCCTCGCCGGCCTCGGCGTCATCCTCTACGCATGGCGGCTGCCGCCCTTCGCCAGTGCGATCGAGACCACCGAGAACGCCTATGTGCGTGGCCAAGTCACGGTGATCGCGCCGCAGCTCGCCGGCTATGTCGCCGAGGTCGCTGTGCAGGATTTCGCCACGGTGAGGCAGGGCCAGCTCCTCGTCCGCATCGACGAGCGCATCTTCCAGCAGCGGCTGGAGCAGGCCCGCGCCAGCCTCGCGGCGCAGCACGCCGCGCTCGTCAATTCCGAGCAGGCCCGCCACGCCGCCGAGGCGCGCCAGCGCGCCAGCGAGGCCAATGTAGCCAGCGCCGAAGCGGCGCTACGCACCGCGGAAGCCAATTGGGGCAGGATCGAGCCACTGCGCGAGCGCGGCGTCGTCAACCAGACCAATGCCGACCAGAGCCTGCAGGCGCTCGACCAGGCCAAGGCCGCGCTGACGGCGAGCAAGGCCTCCGTCGACGTCGCCCGGCAGGACGTGCAGAGCGCGATCGTCAACAAGGCTTCGCTCGAAGCCGCGGTCCAGGGCGCCGAGGCGGTCGTGCATCTCGCCGAGATCGACCTGCAGAACACCCGCATCACCGCACCGCAGGACGGGCGCCTCGGCGAGGTCTCGGCCCGGCTCGGTCAGTACGTCTCGGCCGGCACGCAATTGATGGCGCTGGTGCCGAGCCAGATCTGGGTGATCGCCAATTTCAAGGAGACGCAGCTGCCGGGCATGCACATCGGCCAGAAGGTCAGCTTCACGGTCGACGCGCTGCGCCATGCCAGGCTGACCGGCATGATCGAGCGCTTCTCGCCGGCGGCTGGCTCGGAGTTCAGCGTGATCCGGCCGGAGAACGCCACCGGCAATTTCGTCAAGATCGCCCAGCGCGTGCCGGTGCGGATCGCGATCGATCCCGGCCAGACGCTGGCCGAGCGGCTCTCGCCCGGCATGTCGGTGGTGGTCAGCGTCGATACTTCGCAGCGCTGACGATTATTCCCTCCGCCGCTCAATCGGCGACATCGACATCCGTGAGCTGGAAGCCGGCCGGCGTCTTGGTGAAGGTGAAAATGCTGCCGCCACAGGCGATGGCATAGACTTCGTTCTTGGCGCCGTCGCGGTCGTAGGTGGGCTTGGTACGCTGGAGACAGGCGCGGTTCTTCGCAGTGAAGTCGCGCGGCCAGGCCTTGGCGCGGAACTGAGCGGCGTCGGCAATGGAGGCGTCGGCCATATAGGGCAGCTTTGTCATGGCAGCTACGGCTGCCGGGTCGTTAGCCTTCAGCGCGGCGCGGAACTTTCCGATGAAGCCGTCGAATTCCTTCTGCACGGCCGGAGACGCAGTGGCGGGCTTGGGAGCCTGCGCCAGGGCGGGAGTAAGAGCGGCAAGAGCGGCGGCGACCACCAGGGCCGGCAGAGTCTTCATGTGTCAGCTCCGTCCGATCGATCAGCGCAAGATGCAAGCTGATCGGGGAAGGAGCCTACCGCAAGGTCAGCAGCCGCTCCAGCAGCAGCTTCACATCGGCTTCCGTCTGATAGAGCCCGAAGCCGACACGCAGCCGGTCGCCGCGCAGGTCGACGGTGATGCCGGCCCGCTTCAGCTTTTCATGCCACTTCGCCGCATCGGCATGGCGGAAGGTCAGGAAGTTGCCGCGCGCCGGCTCACTCAGCGGCACGACCAGGTTCTCCAAAGCGAGCACGCCGCAGGGCCGCTGCGCCAGCCCATCGGCGAAGATCGCCTGCAGGGCATGGGCGTGCGCATGGATCGCCGCCACGTCGAGCCCCTTGGCATCGAGCCAGTCGAACACCGCGCCCATGCGGTAGAGGCCGGAAGGGTCGAAGGTCGCGCCCATGAAGCGCCAGCCGTTCTCAGCATAGCCGATCTCGCCCTGCTTACCTGAGAGCGCACCGAAGGAGGCATACCAGCCGGTGTCGCGCGGGCGCATGGCGAAGCCGGGCGGGCAATGCATGAAACAGGCCCCCTCGCCCGACATGGCGTATTTGTAGCCGCCGGCGATGTAGAAGGCCTTGTCGGCGATTCCCGAGAGATCGGTCGGCCGCGCCAGGAAGCCGTGATAGCCGTCGATGACGACGAGCCGGCCGGGCGCGCTGACGCCGTCGACCAGCGCTTCCAGATCGGTCAGGGCATGGCCGGAATTGAAGTGCACCTGGCTGACGAAGACCAGGTCGGGGCCGGGACCGTGCTGCGCCGCCGCGACCAGCCGCTCCGCCAAGTCGTCGAAAGGCTCGGCCGGCACGACGGTGAGCTCGATCAGTCCATCCTCGGCGAGCCGCTCGATCTGGCGGCGGAAGGAATGGAACTCGGCATCGCTGGTCAGGATGCGCGGCTTGCGCTCGCGCGGCAGGCAGGACAGCAAACGGTTGACGAACTCATGGGTGTTGTTGGCCGGGACGAGCCCATCGATTCCGGGCAGATTCAGGTGCCTGGCGACGCCCTGCGCGACCTTCTGCCAGACCGGCCCGAGCACCTCCTGCCATTTGCCGTCGACGAGGCGGGCGGCATCGTCCCAGGCGCGCAAATGCGCCTCGCGGGTGACATCCGGCCAGAAATGATGGCTGTGTGCGGCGAAATGAAGCTTGTCCGGCCAGTTCTGGCGAAAGCGCGAGAACTCGGCCGACAGGTCGAAGGGTGGGCAGCCGAGCGTTGCGGGAACCTTCGTCATCTGGTCCATCGTCAGACTCCGCCACCTTGCCGAACCGATAAAATACTTTAAGCTTAAAATATCTTGCGCCACTCCCCAGTCAAGGCGTGAGGCGAGCGAGGGCGGCATCATGACCAGCGGGACGGGCGATCACCAGAGCCGGATCGAACCGGGCATGCAGACCGATTTCAAGGAGCGGATGGATTACGGCTCCTATCTCGGCCTCGACCTGCTGCTCGCGGCGCAGAAGCCGTTGAGCGACGCGCCTGACGAGTTGCTGTTCATCACCATCCATCAGGTCCAGGAGCTCTGGCTGAAGCTCGCGGCGCACGAGCTCGACGGCGCCATCGCTGCGATCCGGGCCGACGATCTGCAGCCGGCCTTCAAGTCGCTGGCGCGAGTGTCGCGCATCCAGGCGCAGCTGATCAGCGCCTGGGACGTGCTTTCGACCATGACTCCGGCCGACTATCTCGCCTTCCGCGACGCGCTCGGCCAGTCTTCGGGCTTCCAGTCCTACCAGTATCGCGCCTTCGAATTCCGCCTCGGCGCCAAGGATCCGCGCATGCTGGCGATGCACCAGCACCATCCCGAGCACCACGCCCATCTACGGGCGCTTCTGGAGGCGCCGAGCCTCTATGACGAGGCGCTGCGACTGCTCGCGCGTCGCGGGCTGCCGGTGCCGGCAAGTTGCGTCGAGCGCGACTGGAGCCGGCCGCATGTCGCGAACGAAGCGGTGAAGGCGGTGTGGCTCGCGATCTATCGCGACACGCACCGCTATTTCGACCTCTACGAATTCGCCGAGGAGCTGGTCGACGTCGAGGACCAGTTCCAGCAATGGCGCTTCCGCCACATGAAGACGGTCGAGCGCATCATCGGCTTCAAGCAGGGCACCGGCGGCTCCAGCGGCGTGAAGTTCCTGAAGACGGCGCTGGAGCGCTCGTTCTTCCCGGAGCTTTGGCAGCTGCGCAGTGAGCTGTAATTCTCTTCAGCCCTCATCCTGAGGAGCGCTCGGAGAGCGCGTCTCGAAGGATGATCCAGGGGGCTCCGGAACCAGCTGGATCATCCTTCGAGACGGCCGCTAACGCGGCCTCCTCAGGATGAGGGCTGTGGGTTGGAGCGACGGTTCTTACTCGTTGTTCCCGAAGGTCATATCCCGGCGCGCCGTCAGGATGCTGATCGAATAGCCGGCGATCACGTCGACCAGCGCCATCAGCGTGATGATCACGAAGGTGCCGGTGCCGAAGCCCGGCACGAACAGGAAGATCAGCCCGCAGGCGATGAACACCACCATGGACAGGCCGTGGTTCAGGATCGAGCTCGATTTGGCGCTGGTCGCGTTCATGATCTCGAAGAACAGTACGATGGTCGAGATCGCCAGCAGGAGCTCGCTGACCGTCAGCACGAAGGCCGTGCCGGAGGGCAGCCCGATGCTCAGGAGTTCGCGCGAGAGCGGGATGCCCAGCGCCGCGACGGTGACGCCATAGGCGATGACCGCCAGCAGCATGAAGGGGAAGAAGCGCGCCATCGCATCACCAATCCGTTTGCCGGCGCAGCCGCTCTTTCGCGGCGCGGCGGGAGCCGCTAGATAACAGCCCTGCGCTGAACGCGCTACGCGCCTGCCGCTGCGACAGTCTCACCGCGTTGCCCGTGCAGTTTGGAACTGGTAGAAGCGAGCCATGACGGTGAAGCGGCAGAACAGGGGCGAAGTCCGGCGCGTGATGCGCCGCACGCTGAACCTGCGCCGTTTTCCGACCACCCAGGGCTTCGCCGCGCTGCATGACCATGCCCGCCTGCCCTGGCGCTTCTTCGGCCGCTTCACGGCCTCGCTCGCAGCCGGCCTTAGCCGCGCCTGAGACCGGCCGTCCGGCCGGCGACAGGCCGTTGCGATGCGCGCTGGCCCCTTGGGGCCGCTACCCGATTTCCATACCGAAGGCGATGAAGCCATGACTGCGACCAAGGCCCCCACCACCCTCTACGACAAGATCTTCGAGGACCACGTCGTCGACCGCCAGGACGACGGCACCTGCCTGCTCTATATCGACCGTCACCTCGTGCATGAGGTCACCAGCCCGCAGGCCTTCGAGGGCCTGCGCATGACCGGCCGCAAGGTCCATGCGCCCAGCAAGACGCTCGCCGTCGTCGACCACAACATCCCGACGACCGACCGCAGCAAGGGCATCGCCGAGGAAGAGAGCCGGATCCAGGTCGAGGCGCTGGCCAAGAACGCCAAGGAATTTGGCGTCGAGTACTTCAACGAGCTCGATATCCGCCAGGGCATCGTCCACATCGTCGGCCCCGAGCAGGGCTTCACCTTGCCCGGCACCACCATCGTCTGCGGCGACAGCCACACCTCGACGCATGGCGCTTTTGGAGCCCTGGCCCATGGCATCGGCACCTCGGAGGTCGAGCATGTGCTCGCCACCCAGACGCTGATCCAGAAGAAGGCCAAGAACATGCTGGTCCAGGTCGACGGCAAGCCCGCTCCGGGCGTCGGCGCCAAGGACATCACGCTCGCGATCATCGGCGAGATCGGCACTGCCGGCGGCACCGGCTCGGTGATCGAGTACGCCGGCGAAGCGATCCGCGGCCTCACCATGGAAGGCCGCATGACCGTCTGCAACATGTCGATCGAGGGCGGCGCCCGCGCCGGCATGGTCGCACCGGACGAGAAGGCCTATGCCTATCTCAAAGACCGCCCGAAGGCGCCGAAGGGCGCCGCCTGGGACGAGGCGCTGCGCTATTGGGAGACGCTGCGCTCCGACGAGGGCGCGCATTTCGACCGCATCGTCCGGCTCGACGCCGCCAACCTGCCGCCGATCGTCTCCTGGGGCACCAGCCCCGAGGACGTGATCTCGGTGACCGGTGCCGTGCCCGATCCCGAGCAGATCGAGGACGAGGTCAAGCGCGCCTCGAAGAAGCGGGCGCTCGAATATATGGGCCTGACCGCCGGTACCAAGATGACCGAGATTCCGCTCGACGTGATCTGGATCGGCTCCTGCACCAATGGCCGCATCGAGGACCTGCGCACCGTCGCCAAGATCGTCGAAGGCAAGAAGATCCATGAGAGCCTGGACTACGGCATGATCGTGCCGGGCTCGGGCTTGGTGAAGCAGCAGGCCGAGGCCGAGGGTCTCGACAAGATCTTCATCGCCGCCGGCTTCGAATGGCGTGAGCCGGGTTGCTCGATGTGCCTCGGCATGAACCCCGACCAGCTCAAGCCGGGCCAGCGCGCCGCCTCGACCTCGAACCGCAATTTCGAGGGTCGCCAGGGCTATCGCGGCCGCACCCACCTCGTCTCGCCGGCGATGGCGGCGGCGGCGGCCCTGACCGGCCGCTTCGTCGACGTGCGCACGCTGGGCTGAAGCGGTCGGGTTCGCGGGAGGACGTCATGAGCACCGATCCCCGCGAAGCCGCCCGCGCCAACGAAGCCAAGGAAGCGCTCGATCGCGTCAAGCGCGATTCCGAGAGCTTCCTCGGTTCCTCGATGGGCCGTGCGGCCGACCACTTCTCCGGCAAGGACGCGCCGGAAGGCGACAATATCGAGCTCTGGGGCCGCAGGATCGGCCGCGGTCTCTCGCTGATCGCCTTCATCGGCCTGTCCTGGTGGCTCGGGCATCAACTGAAGATCTGGTGATGGGCTCCGTTCCCTCGATCAAGTCAGCCGCTTCAAGCGAGGCCTCGCAGGGTCTCGACTGGGACGGCGTGCGCGCGCCCTCGGGCGCCGAGTTCGAGATCCTGGCGCAGGCGGCCTATGACCGCCTGCCCGAGGATTTCCGCAGGCTCTGCGTCGATCTCGTCATCAACGTCACCGAGTTCCCCGAGGACGACGTGCTGAAGGAGCTCGAGGCCGAGAGCCCCTTCGACCTGCTCGGCCTGTTCTCAGGGGTAGGCCTGCCGCAGCAGGGCTACGCCCCGCAGACCGGGCAGATGCCCAACACGATCCATCTCTACCGCCGGCCGATCCTCGACTACTGGGCCGAGCACGACGAGACGCTGGGCGCCATCGTCACCCATGTGCTCGTCCACGAGATCGGCCACCATTTCGGCTTCGACGACGACGACATGGACGCGATCGAGAAGGCTGCGGGATAAGAGACGATGATCGACGAACTGATCCGCCATTTGCCTGACCTCGCTCTGGTCTTCTCGGCCTTCTTCATCGCCGTCGCCAGCCCTGGACCGAGCAATCTCCAGGTGATGGCGACCTCGATGGAACACGGCCGGAAAGCCGGAATGACGCTGGCGCTCGGCGTCACCACGGGATCGCTGACCTGGGGCATCCTCGCCGCGGTCGGCGTCACCGCGGTGATCGTCGCCCATCCGGGCGCGCTCTACGCCATCAAGATCGTCGGCGGGCTCTATCTCCTGTTCCTGGCCTGGCGCTCGGCCCGCTCGGCCATGCAGGCGGAGATGCCGCCGCCGAAAGCCATTGGTTCGGGACGTCGCCTCTATCTGCGTGGCTACCTGATGCACCTCACCAATCCGAAGGCGATCCTGAGCTGGACGGCGATCATCGCGCTCGGCCTCAGGCCCGAAACGCCGGCGGTGGTGCTCTACGCCATCATCCTCGGCTGCCTGACGATCTCGCTCGCGATCAACCAGACCTATGCCTACCTGTTCTCGACCGCCGCGATGGTGGCGGGCTACCGCAGGATCCGCCGCCGGGCGGAAGCCTGCCTCGCCGCCTTCTTCACCTTCGCCAGCTTCAAGCTCCTGACGGCGCAGCTCTGACTTCGCCGTCGCCCCGACCTGACCAGACAAGACCTGCCGGAGTATCCGCCATGCAGCCCTTCACCACCCTGACCTCGACCCCCGCCCCGCTGAAGGTGATCAATGTCGACACCGACATGATCATCCCCAAGCAGTATCTGAAGACGATCAAGCGCACCGGGCTGGGCACTGCGCTGTTCTCGGAGATGCGCTACAAGGAGGACGGCTCGGAGAACCCGGACTTCGTCCTCAACCAGCCGGCCTATCGCAAGTCGGAGATCCTGGTCGCCGGCGACAATTTCGGCTGCGGCTCGTCGCGCGAGCACGCACCCTGGGCCCTGCTCGACTTCGGCATTCGCTGCGTGATCTCCACCAGCTTCGCCGACATCTTCTACAATAACTGCTTCAAGAACGGCATCCTGCCGATCGTTGTCTCGCAAGAGGACCTGGAGAAGCTGTTCGACGACGCCGACCGCGGCTCGAATGCGACGCTGACCGTCGATCTCGTCGGCCAGACGATTAAGGGCCCCGATGGCGGCGAGGTCCGCTTCGAGATCGACCCTTTCCGCAAGCACTGCCTGCTCAACGGTCTCGACGACATCGGCCTCACCATGGAGAAGTCGAGCAAGATCGACGCCTTCGAGGAGAAGCTGAAGGGTCGCGCCTGGGCGTGACCTCCCCTTCTCCCCCGAGTGGAGAAGAAGGCTAGACGATCAGCCCCTGCATCGGTGCCAATCCGCCGGTGCCGGGGAATACCTTCTCAGCCAGCACCGGGCCGGACAACCCGAACAGGTCCGCAACTACCCCCTTGGCGACGGCGCGGATGTCAGCGGTCGGCTTCAGGTCGCGCTGTTCGTGCAATTGCTCCGGCTTGAGGCCAGGCCAGTCGACGATCATCCGCTTGCCCCTGACCGCGCCGCCGACCAGGAAGGCAACCGTGCCGGTGCCGTGATCGGTTCCGACCGTGCCGTTGACGCGGGCGGTGCGGCCGAATTCGGTGACGACCATCACCACCGTGTCCTTCCAGACCGCCTTCAGCCCGCTCTCGAAGGTCGCGAGCGCGCCATCCAAGCCACCGAGCAGCGTCGCGAGCCGGCCCCTGGCGCCGCCTTCGTTCGCATGGGTATCCCAGCCCTCGAAAGCCAGCGCGGCGATGCGCGGGCCATCCTCGGCGCCGACCAATCGGGCTGCGCCCTCGGCGATGCGCTTCATGCCCTCGGCGCTGTCAGGCCCGCCGCCGCCGCGCGGCTGCTCGGCGCCCTGCTTGGTCGCGATCAGCTCGGTCTCGATCGCCCGCTTCAGCACCAGCGCCAAAGCGGGATCGCGCTCGCCATAGAGATCGCCGAGACGCTGGACGAGATCGGCACCGGCCCGCGCCATGCGTGGCGGCGCCCAGCCGAGCACCGGCGCCGAACCGCGCACCACCAGAGGCGGGACCACGCCGACACCGAGCGCGCCATGGCGCGAGACCGCCTCGCCCGGCGGCAGGCTGGCGATCAGTCGGTTGAGCCAACCTGAGTCAGTCTCGCCGGGGCCGCCCTGCCCGCTTTCGAGCACGTCCTGCCCGTCGAAATGCGAGCGTTCGCGATACCCGGTAGCGCTGGCATGGACGATGGCCGCCTGCCCATCGGCATAGAGCCGCGCCAGGTTCGGCATTGCCGGGTGCAGATAGAAGAAGCCGTCGAGCGGCAGCGCCGCCTCCGGCCCCTCCTTGGCCAGTGCGATGCCCTCGCGCAGATCGGCATAGCCGGGATCGCCGAGCGGCGGCACGGCCGAGAGCCCGTCGAGCGCGCCGCGCAGCACCACCAGCAGGAAACGGGAATCGCGCGCGCCCGCCGCCGCATGGGCGAATTTCGGCATATAGGACCAGGCGAAGAGCGCGCTGGCCGCACCGAGCACGGCGCGGCGCGAGGGCGTCATCCGTTCACAGTCATCGTCGTCGGCGGCCATGCTCACCTCCGCTGGAATTCAGGAGACATCAACAGCAGCGCGAGCGCCTGCGGCTTGCTCTCGGCGCGTGCCACCGCCTGCCGCGTCTGCGGCGAGGCGAGCGGGCCGAGCACCTCCTCGACCAGCGCACGCGGATCGGCGACCGAGCCGGCCGCCTGGCGGCCGAGCTGGGCGGCGACGTCGATGCGGGTCTTGATCCCCTCCGGCGTCGCCCAGGCGGCATTCGTATCGGGATAGCCGTCGGGACCGGAGGGCTGCCAGAGCGGCTGGCCCATCACGCCGAGCGGCCCGGCGATCTGGCCGAAATCCGGCTTGCGGCCGAGCGCCCGGAAGGAGGCGACCAGGAATTCCTGCGGCGTGCGCAGCTTGGTGACGGGCGCGGTCACGGCAAGTTCCGAGGTCACCAGCGTGCGCGACAGCACAGCAAGGTCGCCGCCGGTGTCGCGGAAGGTGCGGGCGAGCTCGGCGACCAGCGCCTGCGGCGGCTCGTCGGCGACGAAATGGCGGGCGAGCTTGCGGGCGATGAAATTGGCCGTGCTCGGATGGCGGGCGAGATCGGCGAGCGCCGCCATGCCCATCTCCTTGCCTTCCTGCCGATAGACCTTGCCGAGCAGCTTCTGGCCACCGGGATCGTGCAGGCCGGGATTGAAGGCGAAGGAGCCGGGGAAGCCGAGGCGGGCGTCGCGCCCGACCACCGTCCAGCCGGTGATGATCCGCGCCAGTGAGGTGACGTCGGCCTGCGTATAGCCGCCGGAGACGCCGAGCGTGTGCAGCTCCATGATCTCGCGGGCGAGGTTCTCGTTGAGGCCGCGGCCACGGCGCTTGCCGGCGCGCGAATCCGGGCCGATCGAGAGCTGGTTGTCGAGGAAGTTGAGCATGGCCGGATGGCTCTCGACCGCGATCAGCAGGTCCTCGAAGCGGCCGAAGATATTGGGGCGGATCGCCTCGCGCTCGAAGGCACCGGCCATGGCGCGGACGAAATTACCCTTGGCGACCGAGACGCAGAAATGGTTCGACCAGAACTGCACCAGCCGCTCGGCGAAGCCGGCCTCGGCGTCGAGCGCGTTTTGGACGCGGGCGACCGCCTCATCGCGATAGACCTTCGCCGGAAAGGGCGGCTCCGGCGGGGGCGGTTTCGCCATCGGGCCTTGCGGCTGTCCGGGCATGGGCGATGCGGCGGCAACCTGCACGCCTTGCCCCATGGCTTGCTGTCCGCCCTGCTGGGCGGCGATGCGCTTGGCCTCGCGCGCGACGCGCTCCTCATCCTCGAAGGCATAGAGCGCCCGACCGATCGGCGCCGCGCCGGTGAAGCTGACACGCGGCTGCGGCGCACCGTCGGAGCGAATATCGGCGAGCAGGCGCTCGCGGACATCGCCCTGCACTCCGCCCTGCCCTGGCTTCAGGCCGAGGCCGAAGCGTTGCAAGGCCAGCATCTTCAAGCGCGGGTCTGACCAATCCGCCATGCCCTCGCCTCCGCCATCTGCGTCGCCATGCGCAGACTCCACTGCAACTATGGCGAAAGCCCGACCGTCACTTCAACTACTTCCCACAATGAGAAAGGCCGCCATCCCCCGGGGACGGCGGCCTTCAGCATGTCGAGTGATGCGTTCGGCTCACATCGCCGGCAGCGCCGCGACATCGCGCACCGATGCGCTGAGCCCACCGATCTTGCCGACCATCGCTGCCTTGCCGGTGGCGAGATCGACCTTGTAGAGGCCGCCATCGGCGACGAGCCAGCCGGTGTTGGTGCCGTCGGCGGCCGTCTCGATGTCGAAGGCGATCGCCTTCGGGGTGACGCCGAGCTTGCCGATGGCGCCGAGCACGCCGTCATTCGGCGGCGCCTGCTTCAGCAGCCCACCGATCTTGCCGTCGATGTCGTAGAGCGCCGTCTCCTTGGTGCCCTTGACCGAATTGCTGTAGGCGCCGGCGACGACCATCGGCGTCTCGCCCTTGTGCATGTCGGTCTCGGCGAATTTCAGCTTGCCGTCGACGGTGGTCTTGCCGTCGTCGACATTGACGCGAAGGTTGGTGCCGTCGGCGCCGATGACGCGCAGACGATCGGCCGCCGGGTTGAAGTCGACCGTCGCCATGGTGCTGGCGGGCAACACCGTGTCCATCTTCGACTTCATCGTCGCCTTGCCGGCCTTGTCGACCGTGTAGATCGTCCCGTCGGTGGCGAGCGCATAGAGCATGCCGTCGGCGGGGCGGACGTCGATGCCGGCGATCTTGCCGGCGATGCCGCTGACCTTCATCGACTTGCCGGCCTTCTGGGTTGCGGTGTCGACCATGGTCAGGGTGTCGTCGCCAGTCAGGACGGCGAGCGTGCCGGCCTGAGCAGCGCCGGCGGCGAAGGCCGCAGCGAGAACGGTGGATGCGAGAAGCAGGTTGCGAGCCTTGGTCATAGGGATGTCCTCCGGTTCGTGTCGCGATCTCTAAAGGGCTGGCCGACGCCTCCGCGTTGCGGCACCCGTGGCGGATAGCGGTGAGGTTTCGGGGCGGATGCGGAGAAAAAAATAAAAGCCGCGCCCTGCATCCGAAGGCTCCGGAGCGGCGTAAGAATGGGCTTGCCTCGCGTTGGGAGGCTGCCGGCCGGAGCGAAGGATGGCGACGCACGCAACGCAATCGCGGCATGAAGGCGAGATCGAAGCCGCGCTGCTCGCCTGCGCGGCCGGCGACAAAACTGCCCTTCGCCGCATCTACGAAGCGGAGTCGCCGCGTATGCTCGGTGTGGCGCAGCGTCTCTTGAAGCGCCGCGCTTTGGCGGAGGAAGCGGTGCAGGACACGTTCGTGCTGATCTTCAGGCATGCGGCCCGCTTCGATCCGGAGCGCGGCGCCGGCCTGACCTGGATCTACGCCATCCTGCGCAACCGTTCGCTCTCGATCCTGCGCGACGAGAAGCGCACCGAGACGAGCGACACGCCGATCGCCGAGGAAACGGCGAGCGAGGAGGACGATCCGGAAACGGTGATGGCGAAGCTGTCGGACGCCTCGGCGCTGCGCGCTTGCCTCGAGATGCTACCGCCGCAGCGGCGCAGCCTCGTGCTGCTCGCCTTCGTCCAGGGCCTCACGCATGGCGAGATCGCCGGCCGGCTCAAGCTGCCGCTCGGCACCGTCAAGTCGTGGATTCGCCGCTCGCTGCTCTCTTTGAAGGAGTGCCTCGGATGAGCCCCACCGATGCAGCCTCCCCTGAAGTCGTCGCGCTCGCGGGCGAATATGTCCTCGGCCTGCTCGAAGGCCGGGACCGCGAAGCTGCCGAGCACCGTATTGAGCAAGATAGCGCCTTCGCGTCTGCGGTCGAACGCTGGCGCCGCCATTTCGCCGCGCTCGACGCCACGGCCACGCCGATCACGCCATCAGCCGATCTCTGGTCCCGCATCGAGGCTGGGATAGCCGGCTTGGTCCAGCCGACCGCCGCGGCGGCGATCGCGCGCCCTGCCATAGCCGTCTCAAGCCGCTTCGCCGACTGGTGGAACAGCCTGTTCGTCTGGCGCGGCGCGGCCTTTGCCGGCGCGCTGGCGACCGTGCTGCTGGCCGTAGGTCTCTTCGGCGCGCTCGATCGCGCCAGGCGTCAGCCGCTGATGGTCGCGGTGCTGCTGACCGAGGGCAATGCCGCGGCCGCTGTGGTCAACACCTTCGCCGATGGCCGCGTCGAGATGCTGCCCTTGCAGAGCATCGATGTGCCGGCCGGCAAGGCATTGGAGATCTGGACGTTGTGGGACCGCGCCGTCGGCCCGCGCTCGGTCGGCCTGATCGACCGCGCCCGCTCGACACCCCTGCGGCTCGACAACCTGCCGCTCGGCAACGGCCAACTCTTCGAGATCACGCTGGAGCCGGCGACCGGCTCGCCGACCGGGCGCCCGACCGGCCCGATCATCGCCAAGGGCACGACCTCGCAGCGGCTGTGAGGTCGGCGAGCGGCGAGTTCGAAACTCGCCGCCGTCCTTGCTCACTGAAGGTCGGCGAAAGCCTGCTTCAAGCGCTCGGCAGCCTCGACCACGACGGCGCGCTGGGTCGCGAGGTTGAAGCGCAGGAAGCTGTCGCCGCCGGCGCCGAAGCTGTTGCCATGGTTCACGGCGATCTTCGCCTGCTTCTCGACGCGGGCGATGAAGTCCTTCGGCTCCATGCCGGTGCCGGCGAAATCGACCCAGGCGAGGTAGGTCGCTTCCAGCGGCATCGAGCGCAGGCCGGGGATAGCATGAATCGCCTCGTCGAAGACGCGGCGATTGCCGTCGAGATAGGAGGTGAGCGCATCGACCCAGGCAGCACCCTCCTTGCTGTAGGCCGCCGTCGACATCTCCATACCGAAGGAGTTCGGGGAGATGCCGAGCGCGTTCATCCGGGCGCGGAAGGGAGCGCGCAGCTTTTCGTCGGGGATGATGACATTGCCGACATGGGCGCCGGCGATGTTGAAGGTCTTGGTCGTCGCGGTCATCATCACCAGGCGATCGATGATCTCCGGCGCGGCATTGGCCATGACCGTGTGCTTGTAGCCGGGCATGACCAGATCATGGTGGATCTCGTCCGAGACCAGGACAAGGTCGTGGCGGACGCAGAAATCGGCGATCTGTCTGAGTTCGTCGCGGGTCCAGACCCGCCCGCCCGGATTATGCGGCGAGCACAGGACCAGCATCGTCTCCTTGCCGGTCATCTGCGCATCCCAGGCCGGGATATCGAGGACATAGCGGCCATCCGCAAGCGCGAGCCGGCATTCGACGACCTCGCGGCCGGCGGCTTTGATGACGCGGGCGAAGGCGTGATAGACCGGCGTCATCAGCACGACGCCGTCGCCCGGCTTGGTATAGGCATCGACGCAGAGCGCGGTGCCGTTCACCAGACCATGGGTGGTGAAGATCGCTTCCGGCGCAACCTCCCAGCCATGGCGCTCCTGCATCCACCAGCGGATGGCGTCGCTGTTCGTTTTCTCGTGGCCGAAATAGCCATAGACGCCATGGGCGGCCATCGCCTCGACCGCGGCCTGGACACAGGCCGGCGGGCGGAAATCCATGTCGGCGACCCACATGGCGATGCCCTCGGAGGCCGGCACGCCATAGATGGCTTCCATCTTGTCCCATTTGGCGCAGTTGCTGCCGCGGCGGTCGATGTGCAAGTCAAAGGTCGAAGCTGCGATCATCTCGGTTTCCGATGCGTTGCCGGGCCAGCACAGGATCATCGCATACCAAGAAAATTCTTCTCCGCCAGCAGCGTTTCGCGCAATTCCAATCTACCGTAGCGGTCTGGCGCGGGCTCACCGCAGCGCCCGAGGGCCGCTATAAGCCACTCATGATCCTGCCGGCGCCCCTGATCGAGACCCTCGGTTCCGTCGCTGCGATCATGGAAAAGGCACGCGAGCCCTGGTGGATCATCGCCAGCGCCGCGGCGGCCCTGCACGGTGCCGAACCGATCACTGTCGCCGATGTCGATGTCCTGCTCGGTGTGGCGGATATCAATCGCATCCTGCCGGTACTCGGGATCGCGCCCTATTCGGCGCCGCCGAACCCGCTGTTCCGGTCGCAGGTCCTGGCCAAATGGCCGGCGCCACCCGTCCCTGTCGATCTCATGGTCGGCTTCGAGCATCGCGTCGGCGACACCTGGCATCCGGTCCAGCCGGTGACGCGGCAAGCGATCATGATCGGCGCGGCGACCGTTTACATCCCTGAGCGGGACGAACTCCGGCGCATCATCGAAGGGTTCGGCCGCCCCAAGGACCTCGAGCGCGCCCGCCTGCTGGCAGAGCTTACATCACCACCGTGATCGTCTCGGCGGCGCGGGTCAGCCCGGTGTAAAGCCAGCGCGCCCGGTGCTCGCGGAAGGCAAAGGCCTCGTCGAAGAGCACGACATTGTCCCATTGCGAGCCCTGCGCCTTATGCACCGTGAGCGCGTAGCCGAAAGTGAATTCGTCGGTGTGGCGGCGCAGCTCCCAGGGCACCTCGTCCTCGGTGCCGTCGAAGAAGTTGGGCATGACCGAGACCTTGACCGGCTTGCCGCCGGTGTCGTCCTCCGGCGTCACCCGCATGGTGACGAGGCCCTTCTTCGAGGTCTTCAGCTCCTGCACGATCCAGGCGCCGCCATTGAGCAGCCCCTTGCTCTTGTCGTTGCGCAGGCAGACCAGCTTCTCGCCGACGGCCGGGACATTGGCGACATGGCCCATGAGCTGGCGCATGCGGGCATTGTAGAGCCGGCGCGTCTTGTTGAGGCCGACCAGCACCTGATCGGCCGACAGCACGATCTCCGGCGTGATCTCGGCGCGCCTGATGATCCGGCTGGCGCCATAGTCGCCGATCTCGAGCCGGCCGCCCTCGCGCACGATCATCGACATGCGCACGATCGGGTTGTCGGCGGCCTGGCGATGGACCTCGGTCAGCATCACGTCGGGCTCGGCCTCGGTGAAGAAGCCGCCGCCCTTGACCGGCGGCAGCTGGGCGGGATCGCCCAGCACCAGCACTGGCGTGCCGAAGGAGAGCAGGTCGCGCCCGAGCTCCTCGTCGACCATCGAACACTCGTCGATGATTATCAGCTTGGCCTTGGCGGCGGTGCTCTCGCGATTGAGCACGAAGGTCGGGCTCTCCTCGTCGACGCCACGCGAACGATAGATCAGCGAATGGATGGTCTGCGCGCCCTCGCAGCCCTTGTTGCGCAGGACCAGCGCCGCCTTGCCGGTGAAGGCGGCGAAGACGACCGTGCCGTCGACGCCCTCGGCGATGTGGCGGGCGAGCGTGGTCTTGCCCGTGCCGGCATAGCCGAACAGGCGAAAAAGCTGGGGCGAGCCGACTTTCAGCCAATCGGCCACGGCGGCAAGCGCCGCGTCCTGCTGCGGCGACCAGCTCATGAGAATATGCGCATGCTTTTGGGCATGGCGCACAAGGCCGCGAGTCGGGCGGCCAAGGCAAGCCGGATCAGGCGGCGCGCAGGCGCCGGGCGAACTCGTCGGCCTCCGCCTGCAGGGCCGAGATGCGCTCGTCGAGCTGGCGGGCGCCGCTCGCGCCCTGCTCGGCATGGGAGGCGGTCTGGACGCCGGCGCCGGCGATCGTCGTCACGGCGGCCGCTGCCTGCCCGGTCACCACCGAGATGCGCGCGATGGTCTCGCCCAGCCCCTGCAGCAGGCCGGTATGCGAGGCGACCATGGTCGAGA